>Ga0079997_140500_pt1 | contig 41242 bp, 58 predicted proteins | sample PerSpoCPS_CMetaG_FD_69200 | JGI IMG/M metagenome (GOLD analysis project Ga0079997, IMG submission 69200) | Archaeal communities from Yellowstone National Park, Wyoming, USA - Perpetual Spouter C (PS_C) MetaG (SPADES assembly) (version 2) | ecosystem: Environmental > Aquatic > Thermal springs >... | reverse complement strand
GGGGCGGGGACTTCCGGGCCCCCCACCGGATCGAGCACGATTGCGACTGCGTCTACCGGGAGCCCGAGGCCTACGGGAAGGCCCTCTTCGCCCTCTGGCCCCGGTGGTGGTGGCCCCGGGCGTTCCGGGAGGGCCTACCTCCCCAGTACCGGGCTTACCTGGAGAGGAGCTGGGAGGGGCCCAGGGCGGTGCTGGAGGCCCTCGAGGCCTGGTACGAGAGGGGGCGGGTCCTCTACCTCCACGGGCCCCCGGGCACGGGCAAGACCCACCTGGCCACGCGGCTGGGCTACCGGCTGGCCCAGGACGGGAAGCGGACCCTCTTCCTGGGGGAGAGCGCCTTCTACGACCGGGCCCGCAGGGAGGCCTTGGAAGAGGGGGCGGCGCGGCTTCTGGACCAGGTGGACGCCCTGGTCCTGGACGACCTGGGCAAGGCCCGCCTCACCCCCTTCGCCGCCGAGGTCCTCTTCGGCCTCCTGGAGGCCGCCCACGGGGGGAGGCTTAGGCTCGTCATCACCGCCAACTACCCGCCCGAGGAGGCCGCGCGCCGGCTGGGAGAGAACGCCGAGGCCGCCCTCTCCCGGGTGGATTGGGAGGTGAAGGTAACGGGCCCCGACCGAAGGAAGGCGAGGAAGGAGGGCGCCTTTCCCTTCTAGGGGCCGAGGACGCTACTTCGCGAAAGCCCGCTTTCGCGCACAAAGGGGTCCTGATAGGGACCCCTGGACCTGGGGGCCTAGCGGCCCCGCGGAGGTGGATGGCCATGAGGCGGTTGGTGATCCGGTTCAAGGACGGCTCCACGACCAGCCTGGACCTCGTGCCGGGCCAGGAGCGGGAGGACCTCCTCCGCCACCTCCGGCACTTCCCCGGGAAGGAGGTGGCGAGCGTGGAGGAGCAGGTCTACGACCCCGAGCACCCCCGGCGGTTCCGGTACGTCCAGCGGGAGGACCTCGAGGGCCTCCTTCTTAGCTACAAGGGGGAGGACCTTGGGGAGAGCGTGTAGCTAAGAAGGGAGGGATGGACCATGACGGCCATAGAGGAAGCCGCCAAGCGCTTGCGCTTCCTGGGCGCCCCCCTCTTCCGGGGCCTCTCCGACCGGCCCTGGCCCGTGGTGCCCTGGGAGGGGGGGATGGTGCGCCTAGAGGAAGAGCTCAGGTTGGAAGGGGCCAGCGTGTGGTACACCGTGGTGGGGCGAAGGGGCAAGGGAGTCGTGCTCTTCGCCCTGGAGCCCCGGCTGTGAGCGGGCGTGAGCCCATGGGGGGAGGATGAAAACATGGTGCCCAAAGAGGTGATCCGGATGGCAGAGAGGCTGGCCGGGAAGGGGGAGGTGGGAGGGCTCAGGCTCCTGGTACGCATGGCCCTCCTTCCCCTCCAGGCCCAGGCGGCCTTCCTTTGGACAGATCAGAGCAAAGGCCTTCCCCACCGTCTGGAGGAAGCTATCCCCGCGGAGGTGATGCGGGCCCTCGAGGAGCGGAGAGCGAAGCCCCTCTACCTGGAGCCCGTTCGGGACGGGGAGACTCCCTTCCTCCTGGACCTGGGGCGGCACCCCGCGGTCTCCTTTCCCTGGAACCCGGACCGGGTGGCCCATACCCTGGCCTGGATCGGGGAACAGGAGTGGAGGTACGACCCCCTGAACCACAGGGCGCACTTCTACCGCCCCCTGGGGGTGGGCTTCTTCCACAACGGCCTGCACTCGGGGATGGCGGGCATCCTCAAGGGGGAGGGCCGCCTTCCCGCCACGGAGGTGGACCTCGCCCCCCTCTACGCCGCGGGCCTAAGGGTGGAGTGGCGGACAGAGGGGCTCTTCCGAGGAGAAGAAAAGCCCTTCGCGGTCGTGGGGGAGCTGGCCAGGCCCATGAACCACCCCCACCACGCCCTCCTCTTGGCCTTGGGGGAGGTTCTCCACCGGCACGGCATCAGCCTCTAGGAGGTGATGGGCATGAGAAAGGCGCTTCTCTTTTTGACCTTGGGACTCGCCGCCTGCAACCTCCAGGGCCTCCCCGGGAGCGGGGAGGAGGAGGGCTTCCAGCTCCTGAACGCGGACGAGCTGCGCATGACCATCCGGTATGGGGACGGCACCCCCTTTGAGGGGTGGCTTCGGGTCCTGGAGGCGGAGGCCCCCGTGGTGGGGGGGAGGGTCTACCTGCCCCTCAGGACCCAGACCCCCCGGGAGCCGGACCCCTACGACCTCCTCTGCCTGGGGGGCGGCGCCTTCTACGTGGACCTGAGTCCGACCGCTCCCTCCCCCCGGGGCGGGCTCTACCGGGCGGACGGGAGCCAGGCCCGGCTCCTCCTCTACCCCAAGGCCCTCCCCTACCGGGTGCCCGACTACCTCTGGTACCTGGTCCACGTGGAGGAGGCCGTGGTCAAGGGGGGGCTCCAGGAGTGCCCCTACCTCCCTCGGGCCGCCCAGTACGACCTGGAGCTCTCCCCGGGGTGGAACCTGGTCTACTACGAGCCCGAGGACCCTGGGGTCCACCGGGCCTGGGTGTACGGTAGGAAGGAGGCCTACTGGAAGGTCTGGGCCCGGTAGGGCCGGGGGGGCCTTGAGCCCCCCGCGTTCTTAGCTACAAAGGGGGGCTACGATGGAGGAGCTTGTAGCTAAGACGGAGCTGGAGCGGGAGGCGGCCCGCCTGGAGCGCGAACTCCAGGACCTCGAGGCCCTCCTTGCGGAGAAGCGGGAGCGCCTTTCCGCCCTCTCCCCCCTGCCCGTCTACTGGCGGCAGGTGCGGTGCGGCAAGGAGTGCGGGGGGTGCCCCCACGGCCCCTACCCCTACCTCAAGGTCAAGAAGGACGGGAAGTGGCGCTGGCAGTACCTGGGGAAAGGGTGGCAGCCCCCCGAGGGCTTCACCCGGCCCCAGGCCTTCCGCGAGGCGCTGGCCCTCTACCACGCCCTCCTCAAGCGGAAGGAGGAGCTTCTGGAAAGATTGGAACGGGCAAAGGAGGTGCTTAGAGGATGGTAGGCGCGGAAGCTATAGAGGCTTTGGGGCGGGAGATTCTGGAGGCGCTGAAGCGGCGGACGGGAGCGCGGGGGGAGGGGTACGTCCTCTGGGGGCTCACCCCGGAGGAGCTCATCGCCTCCCTGGAGGGCCTCGCCAAAGAGGTCCCCGCCCTCGCCCCCAGGCTTCCCCTATACGCGGAGCGGATCCGCGATGGGGGCTTCACCCTCCTAGTCCTCCTGGTGGGCCAGGGGGAGGTCTACCTGGTGGGCACGGAAGCCCCCCTGGAGCTCCTGCCCCGAGGAGTGGCCTGACGGGGCCCACCCTCACGACTCTTGTTGCTATACTGGCCCTTGATGGCCCGTATAGTGTTGCCAGTCATCCTCCTCCTTGGCCTTTCAGCCTTCGCCCAGACCTGCCAGGTGCGGTACACGCCCCCCGACTACCCGGAGCTTCCCGTGGGGCCTCCCCAGGTCCGCCTCACCTTCTCGCCTTCCGTGGTGATGGCGAACGGGGCGGTGGTCCAGGTCTCGGCCACCACCACCGCCCCAGGGGCCACGGCGTGGGTGCGGGTCCGGTGGCAGGGGGGGCAGCTGGCCACCCGGGACGCGCCCTACCCGGGGTACGCCCCCCTCCTCTCCCCTAACCAGGGGTGCTCCACGGTAACGGCCAGCACCCGGCCCATAGCGGGGCCCGGGGACAACGGGATGCACGCCTTTCTGGCGGAGGCCTACGCCTACTGGAAGGAGTGGCGGACGGACTGGTCCTGCCGGTACCGGGACGCCGATGGCAACGAGTACACCACCACCGTCACCACGGGCGGGGAGGCGCCCGGGTCCCCCTACTACGCCTGCACCTACCTCCGGGGCTACTGGCAGGTGAACTCGGGGGTGGTGAGCGCCACGGAGAGGCTTCCCGTCTACGTGTCCTGGGAGCAGGCGCTGGACTACGACGGGGTCTACCGGGAGTTCGCCGCCCGCCTCCTGGAGGACCACAAGCGGGCCGGGGGGTCCATGCTGGCCTACGCCTTCGCCAAGGAGGTCCCCGAGCCGGTGCGCGGCGCCCTGAAGCAGGTGGCCCAGGGGTACTTCTACGACTGCAACTGGTTGGGCATCTGCCGGCGGGCCGACCCCGCCGGGGAGATCAAGTACCTGACGGATGTGCCCTCGGCCCTCACGGACCTGGTGGCCACGGGGAGGCTGTGCGGGGGGTTCATCACCTTCTGCTTTGGGGAGCGCAACGCCCGGGTCTCCGACATCGGCCCCAAGGTGGAGATCAAGACCTTCCTCATGGTCAAGGGGTGGCGGCACGACTACCTCCTCATGGACCGCCTCATCCCCCGCAAGTACTACGATCCCGCCGACCCCTACTACCCCGGCGTCCCCGAGGACGAGCGCCGGCAGGTCCTCCAGGGGTGCCAGGTCTACAAGGACACGGAGGAGGGCAGGCGGTGCGTGGCCCTGGTGGAGACCCCCACGGGCATCGTGCCCACCCTGAAGACCCTCCTCATGATTGACCCCATGTTCCGGAGAGGGAGGCAGTACCCATGATTTGGACGCGGTGGGTCATCGGAGTTTCGGCGGGAGTGGTGTTGGCCCAGACCTACGGGCTCCTTTGGTTCTTCGTGGGTCCCGCGTGGGCGGCCCTCTTGACCTTGATGGACTCGAGGTCCTCGGAGGTGCGGCGTGCGTAAGGTGTTTCTCCTTCCCTTCCTTTCCCTGGCCCTGGCCCAGGTGGGCCTTTTGGACGGTCCCCGGCCTCCCACCGAGGTGCGGGGCACCCTGCAGGGAAACCCCCGGGACGGGTACAAGGTGGCGGTGGAGTTCCTGGTGGACCAGGGGGTGGAGCCCCTACAGGGGTCCGCCCTTCAGCCCCTCTCCTGGGACGGCACCCTGTACCTCTGCCCCGGGACGTGCGACACCTTCCGCCTCTCGGGGTACACCCAGGGTGCCCTTTACAGCCAGGCGGTCTTTGACCTCTACGACAGCCAGAACCGCTTCCGGGGGCGGGCGGGGGTGAACACGGTGTACGACGCCCAGAACCGGCCCGCCTACTACCAGGTGGAGTACGCCGTGTCCCCGCTTGAGGGGACCAGGGTGTGGCGCCCCTCCCCCGACAACCCGGTGCCCGTGGAGGCCGGGGGGTGGCTTTCGGCCACCCCGCCCGGGGGGGTGAGGCCGGAGCGGTACCGGTACCCGGGCCTCGAGGGGTACCAGCCGCCCCAGGGGGGGAGCGCCTTCTCGTCCATTTCCCCCGCGGACCGGGACGTGGTGGAGGTGGTGCGGGTGGACTCCCTGGCCCTCTTGCGCCAGGTGTTCGGGAGGGCACAGAGGGGCTCCACCCTCTACCTCTACGTGCCGGACGTCTCCCCATGGACCCAGCGGCTGGCCCAGGAGTGGGGAAGCCAGGTGGGGGGGCAGGCGCGGTTTGTGGTGCCCGAGGGGACGGCTCGGGCCTACTGCGCCACGCGGGTCCGGCGGGACCCCCGCTACTACGTGATGCCCCGGGAGAGCCTGCCCCCGGAAGCGTCCTTGGGGGTGGCCTATCCCCCTTCCGGGGAGGGTCAGCCGGGGATGGTGCTGGCGGGGGCGGGGCTTTACCGGGACCCGGGGTGGCCGGAGACGGACTACGTGGACTTCACCACCGCCCTCATCCCCCTCACCCAGGGCCTGCCCCAGGCCCGGGCCCGGGTGTGGGGCTACACCTCCCGGGCCGACCTGAAGGCCCGGGTGGAGTTCGAGGATTGGGTTCTGGACTCCTACGAAAACTACTGGGCGAGCATCAACTTCGGTTCTGACTGGGACGGGAGGCTTTCGGTAATCCTGGGACGGGGGGAGGAGTCCTTGTACCTAGAGGGTTGGACTTCCGGAGCCACTTGGAGTGGTACGCGAAATTTCCCGGTGCGGGACACCCAGGGACGATACCGGGGGTACGCCTACGTGTACGCCCAGCAGAACACGGTGGACCTCTACAACCTGGGGACCTACTACGACCTCTACACCCCCGAGGGGCTCCGGTTCAGCTACGAGAGCCAGACCTACACCCTGAGGTCCTGTAGTGGGGAGTTCCAATGGACCTGCTCGGTGGTGGACGCTTCCGAGAAGGCGGTGGGCACGGCCTGGGTGGGCTCGTACTACGTTCACTCGGACGTAGCCTCCGGCGAAACCTTCGTGCTCACCATCCAGAGGGCGCTCATCAGCACCGGGCTCCGCTACACGGGAGGGGCCTACCTCCGGGGTTGGAGCCAGGCCTGGCGCTACGCCACGGACAACGACCGCCCCGTGCAGGCGGGGGGTGTGGTCTACGCCGAGGGCCGGGGGTACCGGGTGCCGGGCCTCGAGGGGTACCTGCAGCCGGGGAGCGGCGCCTTGGAGGCGGCCTTCGGGAACCCCGCGGTCTCCTACCTGACCCGGCGGCTGGACCCTTCGGCGAACCCCTACGAGCCCCTAAAGGGCCAGGGGGTCCAGGAGGCCGGGGTGGGGCCTAAGCCCCTCCTCAACTGGTGCGTGGCGAAGGGGCTTTAGGGAGGTGGGACGTGAACGCCAAGGGTCTTCCGCTAGCTTTGCTCCTCCTTCTCTCCGGGGCCTTGGGGGCCGAGCCCCGGTACGAGGACTGGACCAAGTACCTCCTCTCGGCCCCCGACTACCGCCTGGAGCAGATCTTGAAGGGGAAGTGGCCCTACCTGGAGGTCCTGAGGAAGGACCGCCTCCAGGACTACCAGAAGGGGAAGTGCGATCCCCAGAAGGACCCCCAGGGGTGCCGGGGAGGCTTCCCTGGGCCGAGGCCCAGGCCCACGAGTTCTACCTGCCCCTCTCCAGCCTGGAGGCCACCCGGGAGGTGGCCCGGGACCTTAGGAAGGCCTGGCAGCGGTTTGAGGAGCGGTACTACTGGCGGGTCATCACCGAGCTCAACAACCCCGCCTTCTGGTTCGCCTATTGTCTTGCCGGGGTGAAGGGGCCGGAGCTTTCCCCGCCCCTTCCCGATTTTCAGTTGCAGATTCCTTCGGAGGGCCTAGACACCGCCTTCTTGGACGCGGCTACCCGGAGTGGGGCTCTAGACTTGGGCAAGTGGGCTTCTACCGGACTTCATAAGCTTGACCGCTACCTCCCCGTGCCCCAGGTGGACCCGCGGGAGTTTTGCGACGGCCTGGGGATGCAGATCCTGCCCCTCATGTACATCCCCGGCTTCAAGGTGCTCCTCCAGGGGTACGAGGTCTTCCGCACCCCGGGGTACCCTTCCAACCCCCTTTGGTTCAACTGGGACGAGGCCAACGCCCGGGTGGAGCGGGCCATGCGGAAGGCCCTCACGGAGTACTACCCGGACTACCAGAAGGAGGTGGCCCAAATCCTCCTCACCCCTAGGCCCAGCACCCCTCAGGAAGCCCTGAACCTCCTGGGGGGAGACTTCCGGAGCCTGGGAGCGCCCAAGGCCTACCTCCCCGTGCCCTGGCAGGGGCACCTCCTGGGCGGGGGGAGCGTGGTGGCCCCGGTCTACACGGAGCTCGTCCCCACCGACCCCACGGCCCTATGGAATCAGGTCCAGAGCCTCTGGAACGCCTACAAGGGCCTCATTGACCGGGCGGGGAGCGACCTGGAGAAGGTGTATCTTTACGTTCACTTTTACCGGGCGGCCAGGGCTCTCTTTGACTCCAAGGCCTTTTTCGGGCTTCCGGGGATGGACCAGGTGAAGCGGAGCTTGGTGAACCTGGTAGAGACTCCTTTGCGCACTTTGACCCAAGGCATTCCCGTCCTTTCCCGGTGCGGTGGGAGTTTGGACGCTTTGGTGGACTGTTCGGTGAGCGCTTTAATGCGCGTAGACGAGCTTTGGAAGCTGAAGAAGAGTCTTGAAGACGCTTTGGCGCGGAATCCGCAGGACAAGGAGGCGCGAGCCAAACTGGCCGAGACGGACCAGCGGTTGCGGGACGATTTGGGGTCCAAGGTGCAGGAGCTTCCCATCAAGGCGGACCGGGAATCCCCGGGCCTTTGGAAGTTCGAGGAGGCCAAGCGGTGGCTTCCCCCCTCTTCCCTGCCCGTCTACGAGAGCTTCGGTTACGCCACCTTCTTCCAGGCGGCGAACTTTCTGGAGGTCACCACGGTGCCTGACATCCGCAACGTGGACCTCTCCTCGGTGAACCTGGGCAACTGGATAGGGTGGGCTTGGAGCCAGCTATCCCGCCTGGTGGTGTACTGGCACGTGCCCATCACCATTGATGTGCGGGTGGAGTACTGTCCCCCGTGCGCCATCGCCTACCCCTCTCTTCCCCTGGAAGGTCCCGTCCAGCCCCTAGGGGTGCCTCCTTACGTTCTTCCTTTCGCTCTGGAGCGGACGCATTGGCGGTGGATCTCCGTGCCCGAGGGGTACGAGGTGCCCGGGGTGCGGGGAGCGCCCTACACCTTCCTTTCCGACCTTTCGGCTTACGCCCTGGACCTCAGGGCTCTGTACAGACCGCTCATCGGGAGGTGAAGCGTGAAGCGGTGGATTCTTCCCTTTTTGGTGGCCCTGGTACCCGCTTTTGCTCAGTTTGACTGGTTGGCGGGGTTGGACTGGGGCGGAATCAGCAACAACCTTCAGCAGGTGGGCCAGGTGATGGCGTGCGACCCTTCCGGGCTCAGCCGGCTGGACTTCAGCCAGCCCAGCCTGGTCCTCCGGGGAGTCTACAAGGTGACGAAGTGTGTTCTCTGCGCCACCTTGAAGATGTGCGGGCTTCCCGACGACATGCTCTATCCCGCCGCTTGGGGAGAGATTCAGGGGGCTTTGGCGAGCGGCCAGGAGGTGATGGTGGTGGGTTCGGGGGCCGGGGTGAAGGCTCTAGCTCAGTACTTGGCCCTGATACTTTCCGGCGGAGGGTGCCAGGACATTTCCTACGGAGGGGTGCCCATTTACACCTGTCCTCCTGGGGGGGTACGTATTCCCAAGGCTTACGTGGTAACGGACGGAAAGACGGCGAAGGAGCTTACCCAGGTGGTGAAGAAGCTTCCCGACCCGAACGCGTTGAAGGTGGTGGCCGTGGGCGGGGAACGGGACGCTCCGGAGCTTTCTAGGGTCATCCTCGGGCTCCCCATGGTGTGGGCGGGCGGAAGGCCTTACTTGTTCTCGCCGGGATACGCCACTCCCGACCGCTGGCTTTGGCTAACCTTCGCCGGTCCGGTGAGCGACAAGGTAGCCCTGGTGTACCGTCTCGCCACCGGGTATGTCGTGAGCGCTTCCAGAAGGGAGGAGGAGATCCGGTGAGACGGGCTTTCGGGATTCTGCTTCTGTTTTGGGCGATGGTGCTGGCCCAGGGTGGGCTTCCGGGATACCGGGAGGTAGACCGGGAGACGGCCTATTGGTTCTTGGTCAATCGGGTGGGCGAAGCCTTGGTGATCGGGGTGCCCCCCGTGGAAATCGGACGGGCCTTGGAGAACAAACGGGTAACCCTGGTAGTGGGCGGTGAGTCCCCACCCTCCTGGGCTTCCCGCTGGAAGGTGGTGCGTTTAGGGGGAGGGAAGATGGGCGGGGTGCTCATCCTGGGAGACGGGAGATTCCTCGTGGCGCGTAAGGAAGTCAAGGGGAAGGAGTTTTGGGTGATTCTGGAGAATCCGCAGGTGGTTCAGATTCTTCAGGGGTACTTTCAGGTCGCCCTGGTGGGGTTGAGGTGAGCCTTTCTCGCGCGGTGCCCGCTGTGTCCCTTGAGGCCTTGAAGTGGGGGGCGGTGGGGTTCATGGTCTTTGACCACGTGGCGGCGGTCTTTATGCCGGGGAACATGCTTCTCCGGCTTCCCGGAAGGGTGGTTTTCCCGGTTTTCGCCGCGCTCATGGCCCTACACCTTTCGCGGGGGTACCCCCCTGAGCGTTACGTTGCCCGGCTTTTTCCCTTCGCGCTTTTAGCTCAGGGGGGTTACGCTTTGGCCTTTGGGGTGCCCTTGGTTTGGCCCCTGAACGTCCTCTTTACCCTTCTCGCGGCGGCCCTGATGGCCCGGGGGAGTTTGTGGGCGGGAGGTTTTCTCTCTCTCTTCACGGAGTTTCCCCTGGGAGGGTTCACGGTTTACTGGCTTTCTCGGGGACGGTGGTGGGAAGCGGCGCTGGCCCACATGGGGTCCATGTTCTTCATGGGGTGGGGGCCTTTGGTGATTCTGGCCAGCGGCGGGCTTCTCCTTCTGGCCTGGGAGTTGGCGAATCGGGGTTTTCCCGGGCGAAGGGTTCCCTGGTGGGTGGCCTACGCTTTTTATCCGGCTCACCTTTGGCTTTTGTGGGGGTTGAAATGGCTAGGCTCTTTCTCTCGTTAGATTACCGGGAGTACCGGGACAGCCCTTTAGGCCGGGCGAGGTTTTTCGGAGTCTTGCCCCTTGAAGTTGGGGAGGCGGAGGGTTTGAGGCGGGAACGCTACCTTTGGGGCGAGGTCTTGGTTTTGGACCGCAGGGGGCGAAAGAGGTTTTTCAGCTTCTCCCACTACACGCCTTCTTCTCAGGCGGCGCGTAGCGCCCTCTTGCGCTACGCTTTTTACCGGGTGATGGAGGAGAGGGGGTTTGAGTTGCGGGGCCGCATCGGTGAGGTGTTGGTCTTCAGGAAAGGCGAGGAGACGGTGTTTCTGGCGGTGAAGTGGGGCGGGTACACGCCGCAGGGAGCGCGGCGCGTGTTGGAGAGCGTGTCTTCTTACGTGTACCAGGTGGGAGGCAAGTTCTGGTTTCTGCCGGCACCCGGGCGGCGTTTTGGCCGGTTTCTGAAGGCGCACCCGGTGGCGGCGGTCATACCAGAGGAGGTAGCAAGAGAGGCGTTATCTCTTTACGAAGCTTACGCGCGAGGGACTGTACCCACGAGAGCCGTTCAGGTGAAGGAGTAGCCCAATAGAGGGGTGGGGGAAAGGCGAGGAGCTTGGCCCTGACCGCCTCGGGGCTGTAGTGGCCGGTATCCACCTCCAAGACCGCTTCTCCCCAAGGGAAGGCGAGGTAAGCGTCGGGAGTGGTGGCGCTTCCGTGGCCTGGGATTTCCCAAGCGAGGGGGGATAGGAGCCGCACGGCCTCCGCCGAAAGGACGAGGTGGTAGAGGAGGGGGTCCGCCAGCGAGGCCAGGTGAGGTTCGGGGTACACGGTGAGGATCACCCGGTCCTTCAGGCGGTAGGGAGCGACTTCGATGAGGCGTTCCGGTCTACCGTCCAGGCTCTCCTTTAGGAGCTTGGCCTGCCGTTTGGTCAGCGCCGGGAAGGAACAGGACAAAGAGGGGCGTATCACGGTCCACCTTCACAGTTCGGAGAATGGCGCTTTGGTCCTTGGGGATGGCCACCAGGTCGGCCGCTCGGGCCAGGAGGAACATTTCCAAGCCGGGCACGCTTTTCTGGACGGCCTGTCCCCCACCGGGTAGGGGGACGACGGTGGTGGCTTCGAGGGTGGCCTTTACGAAGTCCGAGATGCCGCCCAAAGAGCCCCGAACGAGGTCCGCGAGGAGGGTGGGAGCCTCATCGCCCACTTTGGCCGGAAGGCCCTGGGTGAGTTCGGCGGCTTCCAGGGCCACGGCGTAGACGGGGTAAACCTTGTCCCCCACTACCGCCGTGGTCAGTTCCACCCACACCCTTCCCGTGGGGTCAAAACGGGCGTTTCCCACGAGGACGGCCTTGGGATCGTCCTGGACCTCCACGGCCACGGGCACCTGCTTACCGGGAACGAGGTAGGCCCCCGTGAGCATACGCCCCCTAAGGATTTGCCCCGGCTTAAAGGGAGACTCCTCCCCAACCGGAGCGGAAGGCGCGGGAAGAGGAGTGGGTGGGGAAGAAGGTGACGGCGTGAAAAATGGAGGGTTCACCGGAGAAGGAGCGGACGTTGGAGGCGCGGGCTGAACAGGTCTTTGGTAGAGAATCCAGGGGTCGTTCTGCGGGCTTTGCGCCAGAGTGAAGGTTAGGAGCAGGGGTAGGGCGAGGAATCGCTTCACGGCTGACCACCTCCGGGAACGTTGGGGTAAGGCGTAGGAGTCCCAGGTGGGTAGGGAGACTGGGGTGTAGACGGAGAAGGATTAGCTTGGGCAGAACCGGGTTCGGAGACCACCATCCCGGATTGCGCCTGTCCTGAAACGATCATCATCGAGGAGGGCTGATTGGTGATAAAGAGCATGCCGCCTCTAGGTTCCGATGTGTTGGTGGGTTCAGACGGCGGGGGCGTAGAAGGTGCCGTGTTGGCCGTGGAAGCCGCGGAAGGGGAGTTCGGGGTTGGACCGACGGGCATGCCGGGGTCAGCGTAGAGGACCATGGGCGGCGGGTAGACTACCCCTCCTTGCCCCGGTTGGTTTCCGGCGCTGTAGGAGGTGTCCGGTGGAGGGGGCACAGAGCTTCCGGTGCCGTACACCGGAGGCGGTGGCGGAGGAACGTTTTGAGCGGGAGCGGGAGGTGTGGGCGATGAAGACGCGCCTCCGGTAGGGGAGGAAGAAGTGGAAGAGCCGGCGGAGGCGGAGGACCCGGTGGAAGAAGAAGCGGAAGACAGTATCGAAGCGAGGGAGGTAGAATCGGAAGAGCCCGCGGACGAACCCGTTCCCGCTTCGCTTCCCGAAGCTTTACTCCCCGAAGAGGGGGAAGCGGAAACGGTGGGCGGCTCGCCCGTCTCCCCCACTTTCCCCTGCGCGGTGGGAACCCCCTTGACCAGCCCTCCCCCTTGAGCCTCCTTCTTGGGACTGGTACCCACAAAGAAGGCGAGTATAAAGAGCCCCCCTACTAAGGCAAAGATAAGGAGGCCAATCTTCCGCTTGTCGGGCACATTTTTGCCCTGATGCTGTCTGAAAAGCAAACGGTTGAGGAAACCCTGTACGGCATCCCTCCGCTTAGAGCGTTGGATTTCTTTCTGCAAGGCGGCGGTAACGCCCCCGCCAAGGAGAAGGGCCTTGCGGTAGTCATCGGGGGACTCCTCCTTCAACCTCGTCAGAAAGCCCAGCCACTCCTGGGTCCCCGGTTCCGGCATATCCTCGTACTTTTCCCTCAGCTCCGCCAAAAGCTTGTTCCGGTCTACGCCCCTGTACTTGTCCTTATCCACGGTATAAAGTGTATCAGATAGATGGGGACTTGACAACAGGGAGAAGGTTGTGTAGAAAGGGTAGTAGGAGGTAAACCGTGAAGGAGAAGGCAAGGCAGCTGTGGGCGGTCTTTAAGGCGAACCCCGGTGTGGTGTTGGCGGTTTTGGCCACGGGGAGTGTGGCTTTGGCGAACCCCCTCGCGGGGGCGATGAACAGGATTCAGACCATCCTTTGTGGGGTTGTGGATGCTCTGACCGGTCCCTTTGGGGCGGCTTTGGCGATCTTCATGATCGGGTTGGGTTTCGCCGGTCTTATCATCGGCAACCGGAACTCCATGGGGCTTATCCTCACTTCCATTGCGGGCGGCGCGTTGCTTTTGGCCGCGAAGACTTTGGGCAACACCATTCTTGGGGCCACGGGGTGTCAGTGAGGGTTGGCTTGAGGGAGAGCGTGTAGGCGGATGGGGGGGCGGGAGCCCCCCCAAGGTTCACCTGAGGAGTGAGATGCGCAGGGTACCTCGTTTGGACACGGCCTTGACCATCTTTGGGATGCCCTTTGGGGCGGTCATCAGTTCCGTGTTCGGGGGGTTGATGGCGCTGAACCTCCTGCAGATGGTGGTGAGCAACATTTGGTTGCGGGGGCTTTTTTCCCTGGTCGCGGTGGTCTTGGTGTACCGGGTGAGCCTTTTGATTTCCGACCGCTACGGGAACGGGGCGGGTATGAGGTTTATCCGGTTCCTTACCCGGGCGGACCTGTACGAGGCTTCCAGGCCGCAGAAAGAAGTTCCCCTGACGCTTTCTCGGGCGGGTCTTCCCGAGCCCGATTTGACGGAGGAGGAGGTGGAGGATGAGCGGGCTTGGCGTGAAGGTCTTTCCCTTAGCCGATGAGCTTTCCCAATGGGAGCTAGAAGAGGGCGTGGTCTTTACCCGGGACGGGAAGATGGAGGTGGGGTTTGAGCTTACCCTCCCCCAGATGCTTCTCTTTTCCGACGAGGACCTGGAGGACTTTCACCGCAAGTTCTCCTACTTCCTCCGTCTAGGGGTACCGGAGGGTGAGAGGTTTCGGTTGCTGATCGAGGTGCGGCAGGAAGCCGAGGGATATCTGGAGAGCATCCGCAGGGAGCGGGGTAGTTACGTTCACCCCTTAGGTGAGCTTTTCTTTGAGGAGCGGATGCGGCTCTTTGAGAGTCTGGCAGCCCGGGGAATCCTGAGGACCTGGCGGTACTACGGGTTTTTGACCCTAACGCCTCCTCGGGGCAAGGTGAAGGGCATGTTTTCCGAGCGGGAGTACGAGGAGGCCCTGGCCTTAGCCCAAGCCGTGCGGGATGACTTCATGGTGCGCCTGGACTCCATGGGCATCAAGGCGCGGGCGGCGGACGACCAACGGCTTTTTGAGACCATGTGGCGCTGGTTTAACCCGGACCGCCCGGCGCCTCGATATGTGCCCCCCAAGGAGCGGGTTCCTTACGGGACTCCCGACTACGAGGGTTTGACGGCCCAGTTGGCGAAGACCGCGGTGGACAACGCCTATTCCACCCGGATTTTGGTGGGCGAAACGTGGATTTCCGGGCGGGCCATGGGGATAAGCCCGGACATTACCTGGACGGGGTTCGTGGATGCCCTTTTGAGGATGGAGGGGGAGTTTTACCTGGTTTTGGACTGGTACCACCGGGACACCGCGAGTGAGATGAGGAAGCTTTCGGCCACGCTTCGCACGGCGACGGCCATGACCAAGGCGGACACGGTGGTAGACCCCGGGGTTTTTGTGAAGGCGGAGAACTACTCGGAAGCTCTTAAGCGGGTCCAGGGGGAAGGGAGGCACCTCTTTGACGTTTCCGCCTACCTGATTTTCCTCAGCAAGGACGAGAAGGAGCTGGTACGGCGGATGCAGGAGTCCAGGGGAAGGTTTGCCGAGCTAGGTGGTGTGCGGGGGTTAGAGATTCACGATTTCTTCGAGGCCTGGGTTTCGGTCTCTCCGGGGAGCGGGAGGACACCGTATTACAAGGCCAAGCTTTTGGAGGACAACGCCGCGGACTTCATGCCCACCTGGTCTCCCTGGAGGGGGATGAGCCACCCGATAGCCGTTTACGAAGGGCAGGGGGGGGTTACGGTGCAGATAGATCCCTTTTCCTCGGAGTTCCCGGCGAAACATGGGATCGTGGTGGGTGGTAGCGGAAGGGGTAAGAGTTTCTTCGTGCAGTCCTTCCTAAACCAGCTGGCCCTTCGTGGGGTGGAAATCATCATCGTAGACCGAGGGTTTAACTATGTAACCCTGGTGGAGCTTTTGGGGGGGAGCGTGGTGGTCATGGACCCCGTTGAGGGAACCAGCGTGAACCCCTTTGAGCTACGAGAGGGTGAACTTTTCCCCTCGGAGGAGAAGAAGGACCTCATTCGGGCGGTCTTCCGGGCCATGGTGCCCCCTCCTTCGGACGAGCAGGAGTCTTCCATCGAAGAGGCGATCTTCATGGCAGCGGTGGAGCAGACTTACCTCATGCAGCAGCAGGAGGACCGGAACGGGAACCGCTACCTGGAGCCCTTCACCCTTTCCACGGTGGTCTCCAAGCTCAGGAACATGGAGCAGGTGGGCGGGAAGCCCATGGGGCCTAAGGAGAGGGAGATCGCCACCAGGTTGGCCTACGCCCTGGACGCTTGGACCGGAGATTCGGTTTACGGAAAGCTCATCGACCGCCCTTCCAACGTGAACCTGGACAACCAGGTGGTCTACTTCGAAACCGGGAAGCTCGGGAATGACGGTCCCTTGACTCAAGTGGGACTGCTCCTCATCTCCGACCTCATCTGGAAGAAGATCACCAAGAAGCCCGGGCCCAAGCTCATCGTTCTGGACGAAGCTTGGGCGCTGTTGAAGACGCAATACGGGGCGGCGGTGGTGGAGAACCTGTACCGCCGGAGCCGGACCTTTGGGGCGGCGGTGTACGCGGTTACCCAGTCCCTCCAGGACTTCACCGGCGGGTACGCTCAGGGTATTTTGGAAAACACCTACTTTCACTACATCTTTCCCGCCCCCAACCAAGAGGAAAACATCGTGAGGCTTTTCGGTATTCCCCAGAGGGTCATGGAGAGGGTTTACAAAAAGTTGGAGTTTAGAAAGGGGGAATACTCTGAGGTCCTGGTGGTGTTGCGGGGCGGGACCGGGCTCGTGGGTGGTGTTTTGCGGAACCGGGTTACTCCCCTGGAGTACTGGACGTACACCACCGACCAAAACGACAAGGCGAAGCGAGCCCGGGCGGTGGAGAAGTACGGAAACCTGAAAGACGCGGTTATAGCTTTGGCGAGAGGGGAGGTGGTCTAGATGCGCCGTTTTCTACCCTTGTTTTTGCTGACGGTGAGCTTCCTTCCTCAAGCGAAGGCCTCATCATTTTGGGACACCCTAGGGAACCTGCTCAACACGGGCTGTACCTACACCTACACCTTCAACTGGGGAGGCAACTGGGACTGGTTATGCTCCTTGAAGAACATCTACAAGAACATCACGTGGATGATGGACAACATCAGTGATTACGCGCAAAGCCTCACCTTTGAGATGTTTACGGGGGTTTTGGAGGGGACGATGCAGTCCCTAGGAATCGCGATCGGGCCTGGGGTGAACCAGTTTGTGGATGACATTGACCAGGCTGTGAAGAACATACGTTCGGCTCCCACGAAGCTCAGGGCGGCCATCGCGAAGGCCATGGTGGAGGACGCGAAGCAGAAGTATCTTGTGGGCAACAGCCTTTTCCCGCCGGGATCGGGACAGAAGAGCCTGGACGAAAAGAAGGACGCTTCTCCCACCGTGAGCCTTGGATTTGTGAACGAGTACCTGAGGAAGGTGAAGAACGCCCTCGCCGTGGGCGGTTTTACCGCCGGTTTAGCGGAAGGGAACGAGAAGTTCAAGGAACTTCAGCAATCTGTGGGGGATGCCACGCAACTGGCGACCAAGATGCTGACCCCCAAGGAGGCGGAGCAGGCGACCGGGGGGGTCGTGCAGAAGGGGGTGGCGGACCAGCTTATTGACAGGGCCAAGACCGCGGCCTCCACGCGAGAGGTGATGGAGGTTACGGTGGAGGCCATCGCCAACCTTCTCAAGCTCCAGGCGGCGATGAACACCGCCCTTACCCAACAGCTAAACCAGCAGATTCAGAGTCAGCTTCTCTCCAACTCCGGGCTGACGGCGCTTTACGACGTGCTCTCCGAGCAGGCGGAACGGGAAGCGGGGGACGCCGAAGCGGCCCTGCAGGTGGCGGCCTTGGCCGTGGACGACGTGATCCGGGATACCGACCAAGAGCTGCAAAGCGTGGCCTCGGTCTTCCAACAAGTGGCGGACTATGAGGACAACCTGCCCGACTTGGCGGATTACGTACAATAAGTGAAGGGAGGGAGAGATGAACATTCCCGGTGTGCCCGACTACACCTACTTTCTGAGGCAAGTCCTGGATGTCGCCAAGGCCATAGGCATTTCCGGGTGGTTTACCGGGTTAGCGTGGGCGATGGTGTCGCTTTCTTTCACGCTCGCCCTGGCGCAGTTTCTTATGGGGAATCGTCTAGGCTTTCAGAGCGGGCTGATACGGACCCTTCTCGCCTTCACTCTTCTCGCGGTTTTGACCCGTCCCGAGGGTGCCCAGCTGAGGGGGGAACTCTTGAACGCTTGGGGAAACGCCCATCGCTTTGTGGCCGCGCGGACGGTAACGCCTATCGCCAACGACTTCGCGAACGGCATGCTTCAGATACGGGACGCTACTAGGAACCTCCTTGGGAGTTTGGGATTGATGGCGATCGGCGGGGTGGCCGTGGGCACGGCGGCCAAGATGGGGTTGCCGGGAGCGCAGAAGGTCATGGAGTTTGTTTCGGAGTTGCGGGGGAAGCTCGGCGGAGCCACCAAGGGGGTGGGACCCACGGGCGCTTTCCAGCGCGGGGCTACGCTGGGTAGGCAGATAAGCTGGGGAGCCACGGTCCTCATCATCCCCTACACCGCCGCCATGATGCTTTCCGGGGTGATGGCGTACTTCGGCATCGCCCTGATGCCCCTGGGGGTAGGACTTCTGGCCCTGGGAAACAACCGCCTTCTGGCCGCCACCTTTTCCCTCTACCTGAGCGGGGTCATACTGGGCGTTGTGGCCCCCATGGTGTTCGCGGCCACGGTGAGGACCGCTAGCCACACGACCCTACCCAACATCTACAACCAGTTGATCCAGGCTCAAAATCAAGCCCAGCAGGCGGCGCAGCAACTCCAAACGTCTACACAGCAAATGCGAGCCGCGGCGGAACAGTACGGAAACGCAGTGCAACAGGAGCCCAACAAGTCCCTATGGCAAAAGTTCACAGAGGCGGTGGGATCGGGGTGGGCGGCGGTGCAACAAGCTTTTGGCGACGCTTGGAGGGCGGTTACGGCTCCGATCAACAACATCCTGAATAGCCTGGCGACCTTCATCGTCACGGGGCTTGTTTCCATTTTTGTCTGGTTGATTTCCATCGGCGCGCTCTTGTACGGGGGCAAGAAGGTCATGGACGCCTTTGCGGGGTTCAAGTTATGACCGGGAACTCTGGGCGTGGAAAGTGGGTAGCCCTCTTCGCGATAAGCGTTCTCCTCTTGCTGGCGGGTCTTGGGTACGGGGTGTACGGTCTTATCCGGGCTTTTGGGACGGTTTCCACCGCCCTTTCCCACCAGGGGGTTTCCCTAACCCGATGCCTTGGGGATCGAGCGTGCACCGCGTGGATGAACGCCTTGTTTGCCCGGGAGGTTCGCACCGACTTCCTCTACTGGCTTCTTCCGATTCTTCCCTTGGCGGCTTTGGCCCGGGTGAAGATGAACGAGAAACCGCGCAAGGCCCCGGGGATGTCCCGGTACGCCACCTTAGCCGACCTCACGGCGTTCACCTCCGGGGAGCGGAGCGGTTGGCTCGGGATATACCAGGGGAAGCCCCTCCGGTATCCCAAGGAGCTTCGCTTTGGGCACACCCTGGTCCTCGGTCAGCCGGGGGCGGGGAAGACGAGCCGGTTCTACGAGCCCAACCTGCTCATGGATGCCCTGGACGGCAACAGCGTGGTGGTGGTGGACCTGAAGTGGCCCAATGTGCGGGGGTTTCCCCGGTATATTCCCTTTTTGGAGTCTACAGGGCACGCCATTGAGCTTTTCCTGCCCTACGAACCCGGCACGAAGAAGCTTCCCCTGCTTCGGGACGCTTCCGATCCCTTGGTGGCCATGGAAATCGCCGAGGGGATCATCCCCGTAGATCAGCGCACCACGGCGATGACCTACTACAAGGACCAGGAGCGGGCCATTCTGGCCACCCTGATCCGCCTGGAAGCCACGATCGGTTCGGGGTCCATGGGGCGGTTGGTGCGGCTTTTGAAGCAGGGGCCTGACGCGGTTGAGAACTTCGTGAACGAGTTGGGCGACGAGCGGGCCAGGGAAGAGATGGGCTTCTTTTTCGCCCTCACCAACAACCAGAAGACCGGGCTCATCACGGGGCTTATCGGGAAGCTCCAGCCCTTTGACGACCCTCGGTTGGAGCGGGCCACGAGCCGGGGCACCCCCGAGGAGGAGATCGATGTGGCCGACGTGGCGCGAAAGCCCACCTTCTTGTACCTCGGGATTCCGCAAGACCAGTTGATGGAGGGGGTGGGGCAGGTCTTCCTCCAGATGGTGGTGCGGTACATCAACCGGACGCTCTTGCGGGAGGCGAGGCATCACGGGGGGAGGTGCCCGGTCCCGGTGATCATCTATTTGGACGAGTGGGCCAACCTGGGCTATCTACCCGGCATGGATGTCATGCTGGCCACGGTGCGGGAACGGCGCATCGCGTACATCCTGACCCTGCAGAACCTCAACCAGGGGGTGAAGGATTACGGTGAGGCCGAGTTTAAGGCCATCGTGAACAACCTCAACTTCTGGGTCCTCTTCCCCCAGGCGATCTCCTTGGAGGACCGGAAGTTCATCGCCGAGTTTTTGGGCGAGACCACGGTGTACGAGAAGACGGTGGCCCAAGGGTGGCGGGGCGTGATTCCCATGTTCGACCCCAGGCTCCAGGTAGCGGAGAAGGAGGTGGCGCGGCTTCTCCTCTCCCCGGTGGAGATGAACTCCTTCGCCGAAGGGGAGGCCCTGGTCCTTGGACCCCGGCTTTATCCCTTGCGCACCTGGCTTCCCCGAGTAGACGAACCCTCTATCGGGGGGTACAAGAACCCCCTTTACGCCTACGGCAAACACCTTCAAAGGCTTCGGGAAGAACCGGACGAGGTGGTGGCGGCGGTGGAGCGGCACCTCTTTTACCGCACCGAGGAGGAAATACCCCGACTTCCCGAGACGCGCTTCCTCGATTGGGTGCGGGCCGTGATAGACGGGGAATACCCGGTGCGGCTTTTCCGGGACCCGAAAACGCTGGCCCTCACCAAAGTGCACGTGGATAGGGGCGCGCTACCCGAACCCCTTTCCACGCCCGCCTTCCTACAGGAGTGGAAGCGAAACGGGTGGGCCCGGTTTGAGAAGAACGACAAGGCCATCGCCATCACCCTCAAGGGCCTGGAAGTCCTGCCCGTCGAAGAGAAGGTGCGCTTGGAAAAGCTGGGGTTGGCCTGGCGGCTCGCCGAGTGGGCCAGGGAAAACCGCCCGTCCATCAAGGGACTGGGGGGAGAAGCCGAACACCCCATGGCCTACTTTGAAGAGGCCGCCCTGGTGGTGCCCGAAGCCGTCCTCAAAGACATCTTCGGCGAAGAGCTTCCCCGAGTGCGGGAACTCCTGAACCCGCAAAAGACGACCCGCAAGGGGGTCCACTCCGTGAAGCTACCCGCCGTGGTAGAATACCTGTGGGATAACGTGGGAGGTAAACCACAAGACGGTGGTGAGGTTCAAGGGGAATCCGGGAATGAGGGGAGGAAGGAGAAGAAGGGGGGTGGTAGACCTAAGGGCGGTAAGCCTGGTGGTAGCCCTGTGGACTGGCTTTTTGACTGAAGCCCAGGGGTTGACCTGGGAGACCTTTCCCCCCTTGGTAGAGCGGGGGGGAACGGTTTTTGTGGTAGCCCCGGTGTACCGGGAAAGGGGGTTGATGGAGGCGGTGTGGAAGAACCTTGTGGCGAAGCGGGGGCAGGTGTACTTGGTGGCGAGTCCCCGGGCGGTAACGGACCCGGCCTCTTACTTTCTTTCCCTGGTGGCCCTGGGGGCGGGGGCTTACCTGGTTGACCCGTGGCCCCTGAAGGTGGAGGGAAGCTTTGTGGTGGTAGACGGCAAGTGGGGGTTTATCGGCCCCTTGGTGGCGGGTTACCCGGACCCCGAGGGCAAGACGCGTCCCTTGTCCCCGGAAGAGGTGGGGAAGTGGTACGCCTACGCGGTGAACCTTACCCGCGTGGGGGTCCCCTTCCGGTACAGCGCCGAAGACCAGTTGAGGCTCCGGATACTGGAGCGCCTGGGTTTGTTGCGGAGGTGAAGATGCGGTTTCCAAGATGGGCGAAGGCGCTGCTTTGGTTGGGAGCGGTGTTCGTGTTTTTCCTGAACCTTTGGCTAACTCCCTACGCCGTTCTCCTCGCCTGGGGTGTGCCGATACTGTGGGAGCGCTGGATGCGGCACGTGGAGGTCATGGAGGAGCTGGTCTACCTACTCGGGGAGAAGAAGGAGACGGCGGAGGAAGCGGTAGAAAAGACTTTGGCCGATGGTTCGTGAGGCGATCCTCGGTCTAATATTCGCGGGAGCTTCCTTGGCTTTTGGATGCGGGTACATTCCCCAGGACCTCTGGGCCAAGACCTGGAAGTACGGCAGGGCCTGGGGGATAGACCCCTACCTTCTCGCCGCCGTGGTGTGGGTGGAGTCGGGGTACTGCCCCCACGCCGTGGGCAAGGCCGGTGAAGTGGGGTTAGGCCAGTTTATGCCCGGCACTTGGCAGCGGACCACCGGGGCTCCTCCCGAGTGGCGGGCGCATCCCGACTGGGCGCTTTGGGCCACGGCCAAGCACCTGAGGGAGCTTTACTTCGCCACGAGGGATTGGCGGAAAGCCCTTTGGGCCTATAACGCCGGGCTTGGAGCGGTCCAAAGGGGAAGGGTTCCCCAAAGCACCCTCCTTTACGCGGAGAAGGTCCTCTACGTTTACCGGAGGTGGAAAGGCATATGAGGCGACTTTTGGCTGGCCTGCTGGTGTTGGCCTACCTCTTTGCCCTGGTCATGTCCACGGGGCACCTGTCGGAGTGGTACCGGCTCACCCTGGGCACCCTGCCCACTTGGTTCGCCATCGGGTTGGCGGGAGCGCTGGAGGCTTCGGCCTTCCTCCTCTCGCTCCTCTCCAACTCCCTCCTCCGGGGGTCAGCGTGGGCGGCCTGGGGTTCCCTGATAGCCCTGGGTTTGGTGTGGGTGGGAAACTTCTTCTCCATGATGCGGGCCGGTCAGGCCACCGGGATACCCACCTACGAAGTCTTCCTGGCTTCCCTGTTCGTTCCGGTGTCTACCTATGTCGTGGCGAAAGTGTTGGGGGAGCTGTTGGAGAAAGACGTGAGGACGGCCCCGGTTTACACGGTAGAAACGAAAGTAAACCCGGAGCCCACCCCGGTTCACTCCCGGTTAGAGGAAGCGCCCTCGCCTTCAGCGTCTCCGTCCCCGGAAGTGAACCCGGGGTTTACCGAAAACCCGAAGGAGCCCGAACGGAGTTTCCGGGGATCGCGGGAGGTGTACCTTAGGCTCTTACGGGAACCCAAGACCGCTAAGGAGTTGATGGAGCACCTGGGAGTTTCCAAAGCCGCCGTTTACAAGCAGTTGCGGGCTTTAGAGGCCAAGGGTTTGGTGGTCAACCGTGAGGGCAAGTGGCAGGCCGTAGACGGGGGGGTGAAGGCGTGAACGACAAAGACCACCTAAGGCGGATAGAGGAGGCGGAGCGGCAGGGGCTGGAGAGACTACTCTCCTACTTTCCGGCCTGGATACGGGAGATCGTGCAGGAGGACGTGGAGGGCACGGAGGAGATCGCCATGGACCTGGGACGGCCGCTTGTGGTGAGGCGGCGGGGAGAACAGCGGTTGTACCGAGACGTGTCCCAGGGGGACATCGAGTACTTCTACAGCAAGGTGGGGTCCTTCCGAAGCAACGGTAGGGCGGGAATCCCCGGCACGCTTCACCGGATTTCGGTCATCCGGGACGGGGACGACCTGGCCATCGGGTTTACCATCCGGTTTGGGCGGGCCATTCCCGGCATCGCGCGACCCCTAAAGGAGTGGATTTCGGGGCGGGAGTCTACCCTAATCATCGGCCCCCCGGGAGTGGGCAAGACCACCCTTCTCCGGGGCATCGTGGAGGAAAAGGCGAAAACCCTGATGGCCCGGCTGGTCATCGTGGACACCTCCAACGAAATCGCCGGAGATGGAGCCGTGCCCCACCCCATTATCGGTTCCGCCCGGAGAATGATGGTGGGAGACCCGAGGAAACAGGCATCTATCATCCTCCAGGCCATCACCAACCACTCGCCGGAGACCATCGTCGTAGACGAGATCGGCTACCACGGGGACGTGGAAGTCCTCGAAACGGCCCGCCGAAGAGGCGTGGATGTCGTGGCTACCGTCCACGGCGAAGACTTCAGGGACGTGCTGGAAAACCCCGTCATGAAACCCCTACTCGGATACCCCGACCTCGAACACGGCAAACGCCTCACCCGCCCCGTCTTCCGCGTGGGCATCGCCGTACTCGCCAAGGGAGTCTACAAAGTCTACCCCGACTTCCAAACCGCCATCGACCAAGCTCTCCAAAAAGAGGACCCAGAAGGCGTAATCGTAGACACCAACAAGCGATAGTAGAATGTGTGAAGAGCCTTGTAAAAAGGGGTCCATCATTTAACCCTCGGTGAAATAAAAGGAGTTCCCACGACAAGCGGTTTCCCGGCCGGAAAGAGGGCCCCGCGTCTTCCCGATTGGCCTGTGGGGTGTTGATTGTATCCCCCCTCCCCAACCCCTCCCCCCCTTGGGGGGGAGGGGCTAAACCCGGAATCACCGGGCACGCCCCGCCCCCGCCTTCTCGGGGCCTAAGAAAGAAAAACGGGCGGGGGCGGGGCAGCGTCTCACTCTCGGGGCTTCCCGAACCATCCCCGTCTCCCCCTTGTACCCGCCCCCGCCCAGCCAACCGGCGAAGGAGGTGAACCGTGAAGGTTTACCTGACCAGCGGAAAGACAGTACACGGCGGATGGCGGGTTTCGGATCAAAAGCTCCGGGAATGGGCAGTAGAAGAAGGGGTGGTCTTCGTCCACCCCCAGGCCCTCGAGGATGGGACCGTGAACCCGGAAGACTTCCCCATGACAGTAGAGGTCATCCCTACGGACTACCCTCCCCCGGATGCCCTCGTTCTAAACCCGGCACCCCGGGGATGGGCGGTCTCCAGGTAAACATGGGCGGGGCTAAAGCCCCGCCCAACCGTTAAGTGAAGGAGGTAAACCATGAAGTGCAAGATTTGCGGCGGGGGGTTTAAGTGCCCCGCCAACGACTACCTCGCCGTTCGTCCCCCGCGGGAGGGCGAGGTTCTGGAACTCCCTAAAGACAACAATCCCGGTGATGGGTGGGTCCCCACCCACTTCACCAAGCACACTACAACTTGGGTTCGGAAAGTAACCGATGACGGTTACTTCCTCCATATCGTGGGTACGGCCCAGGCGGGCCGTATATACGCCCACTACGGCGTTAGAGGAGTTTGGGTTGGCATGACCAAATACGCCTTTATGGTCGTGCCCAACCCGAATAAGTGGCCTCCCAACTTCTTCCCCAGGTGGAACAAGGTCTAGCGAGGTGCGTATGGCCAGGGTAGTTAAGGGCAACTTTCTATCCGCGGGAAGGGGCCTCCTTCTCGCCGCCGGTAACGGGGTGCTCCGCGGGGATGGAACCTTGGTCATGGGGGCCGGGTCTGCCAAGGCCCTGGCCCGGGCTTACCCGCACCTCCCGAGGGTCTTCGGGAGGATGGCCCGGGGTACGCCCAACATGGGGGGCTGGCACCTGTACGGGCTAATCATCATCCAGGTAGCCCCCGGCCTCCAGGCCGGGCTCTTCCAGACCAAGGGGGACTGGCGTAGCCCGGCGGACCTCTCCCTGATTACCTACTCTGCCAGAAGGCTGGCAGAGTGGCTAAGCAACAACCCTGGGCAGGAGGTCCACATGGCCTTCCCCGGGGTGGGCTTAGGGGGCCTCGAGGAGGGCGAAGTCCTGGAAGTCTTGGAACCCATCCTCGGGGACCTCCCGGTAACCCTGTACAAGCAGTAGAGGAGGAGGGTGAAGATGTACCTCATGTTCATAAACCGCCAAATAGTGGGCGCAGACGATCTCCCTAGTCTCCTCCAAATCTTGGGGGAAGCTTACGGAAAAGCGCACTTTTCCATCCGAGAGTATGTCATCCAGGCCCGTCTACCGGGGAACGATGAGGCAAAGCCCCTAGTGGCGATGCTTCACAAGCAGTACCCCACGACCCTCATCGTTCTCCCCGTGCTCCCCTTTAGCGTCCCGGCAAACGAAGGGTAAACACGGGCGGGCCTGAAGGCCCGCCCAACCAATAGGTGAAAGGAGGTAAACCATGACCCTGGGAGCAGTAACCCTGGGAGTAGCCCTTCTGCTAGCTCTAGCCCCGGTGTGGACCACTCCCCTCTTGGTAGCCCTGGCCCTTCTGCCCCGGAGCCAAACCCTAGGTCCCTTCGGGGTTCTGGCAGGAACCTTGGCAGGCACGGTTCTCGCCAACCCCCTGGGCCATCAGGGCTACCAGGTGGGAGAAGCCCTCGGCTTCCCCTTTTTGGGCCTTTGGACCGCCTTGACCCTTGCGGTCCTGGCGGCTCAAGTAACGGCCACCCTGGCCCGGGTGGCCACGCTAACCCTGAGGAGGTAAGAGCAAGGGGGGCGGGAAAACCCGCCCCCCGGCGTAAAGCAAAGGGGGTAAAAGATGGCCATGTACCTGGTAAACGCGTTCAGCCTTAACATGCTCAGCGGCGACAACCTCACCGTGAAGGTTAGAAAACTCACGGTGGATGAGGCCAAGAGGCTCCTGGCCCCCGATGGCCACCTCGCCTCCGATGTGGTCCTCGCTGTAGGCCACGCAGACACCGCCCGGGTTATTGGTGCTCTCCTCAGCCTGCCTGAGGCGGATATCAACCGCATGGTGGAGGTGGCCCAAACCCGCCCCACCGTCAAGATGGCTGGCAGAGACAAAGCCCTCGTGGCCCAATACATCGGGCCACGGCTCCCCGAGGGAGCTACGAAGCTCCCCGAGGGGGCCAGGATAGAGTTCTTCCTCGTGGAACTTTAGATAAAGGAGAGATAGGAAGGAGGTATGAGGATGAATCAGGACCACCAGGGACCCTCCCTGTGCCCCGCGTGCGGGGGGCACGGGGACAACGGCCCTTACTTCCCTTGCTCAGATTGCCTGGGGGGAGGGTACTACCTCTCCCCGGACGGCTACCTGTCCCTGTACCCCAAGCCAGGGTACAAGGGCCCCCTCTACCAGTTCCCCTTGCAGGGGACTGACGGGGACCAGTAAGAACGGCCAGCAACCCTCAAAACCCTGGAAACTCGTACCCGGGACCCCGGAAAGCAACATACCACCCTCCGCCTTCGCCCCCTCCGCAACGGCGAAGAAAGAGAGCCGCGTTCTAAAAACGGGCGGGCCTTTAGGCCCGCCCAACCAAACCAAAGAGGTGAATATGTTTAGGAAAAACGTACAGGCCCTTCACGCGGCCCTCGTGGCCGACATCCCCGTCCTCCTTTGGGGACCCCCGGGGACGGGGAAGACCGCAAGCATTTCCCACATCACCGCCAAGCTCGGGTGGCACCTGGAAGTCCTGGTGGGAGCCACCCGTGATAGAACGGACTTCGGAGGCTTCCCCAGGTACACCCCCGAGGGAACCGTCCTGGACCCCTTCCCCTGGCTAAGGCGGATTCTGGAAGCGAAAGAAAAGGGAAAGGAGAGCGTCCTCTTTCTAGATGAGCTTACCTCCACCCCCGAAGACGTTAGACCCGCGCTTTTGCGGGTCATCAACGAGCGGGTGGCCGGGGACACCCCCATCCCGGCGCGTGTCGTGGCCGCCGCCAACCCCGAAGAGCACGCCGTGGGGGGACTCCTCCTGGAAGCCCCCATCGCCAACCGGGTCCTCCACCTCCCTTGGGAGATGAGCCCCCAGGAGTTCGTCCACGCCCTCCGGGAAGGCTTCGAAACCCTCTACCCCCCAATACCCCCAACGCCCAGCCCCGAGGTCCTGGAGCACGCCTGGGCGGAAGCCCGGGAACTCCTCGCGCTCTTCCTGGAGAGAAACCCCGGGGCCGCCTACCAGATGCCCAAGGACGACCAGGCCTCAAGGGCTTGGCCCTCCTACCGCACCTGGTACCTGGCGGCTAAGTACCTCGGAACGGCCCGAGCCCTGAACATGGACGAGGAGACCCAGGCCCTCGGCGTGGTGGGCCTGGTGGGGCAAACGGGATACGCCTTCCTGGCCTTCATCCGCGACCTCGACCTCCCTCACCCCGCGGATGTTCTCCGCAACCCCACCCTGGTCCCCTCGCGGGACGACCGGGCCTACGCCGCCCTCCAGGCGGTGATCACCTGGACCGCCACCAACTGGTCCAGGGAAAACTGGATCGCGGCCCAAAGGGTCCTGAGCTACGTCGGGGAAACTAAACCCGACGTAGCCGCCCCCGCCGCCTCAAGGCTCATCCGGACCTACGCCGAAGCCCGGGAAAAACGAAAGCCCACCTGGGACTTCGACACCACCTTCGTCAACACCTTCCGCCCGGTCCTGGAGCGCATCAAGGAGGTGGTGCGGTGAACGCGGAAGAGCGCATCCGGATAGCCCGAACCGCCCTCGTGGCCAAGTTCCCCTACTTCGCCCCCGTGGCCTTCCTCATGAGCCTGGTAGAAGCCCCCCCGGTAGACACGATGGCCGTGGACCGCCGGGGGCGGCTCTACTACAACCCCGCCTTCGTCCAAGACCTCACCGACCAAGAGTTGGTGGGCCTCATATGGCACGAGGTCAACCACCTCGTGCGGGACCACCCCACCCGGGGACAAAACCTCCCCGACGAAGGCCGCCGAATGGTGGCCGCGGACCTGGAAATCAACGACGACGCGGAAGAGGCGAAGGTTACCCTCCCCACGGGCGAACACCGGGGGGTCTACCCCGAGGACTACGGACTCCCCCGGCATTTGACCATGGAGGAGTACTACCACCGCCTCCCGGAAGGAGCCCGAAAACCCCAAGAGGCCTTCGACCGGGAAGGAAGCGGCGAAGGAGGTGAACCCGGCCCGTGGGAACTCCCCGACGACTCCGGCACCAGCCCCGAAGTCCTGAACGTGGCCCGAAGGCAGGTGGCCGAGTCCGTCCTGCAGGCCGCGGCCAAAAAACAAGGCCACGTCCCCGCGGGCCTCGCCCGGTGGGCCAGGGACTACCTAGAACCTAAAGTTGACTGGCGGCGGGCCCTGAGGAGATTGGTCAAGGGCGGGCTCCAGGCCAGCCAAAAGCAAAAACCTACCTATAACCGGGTACACCGCCGCTCCCAGGCCTACCACCCCTACGCCCTCCCCGGACACTACAGCCTCCGCCCTCGAGTGGCCGTGGTGGTAGACACCTCGGGAAGCATGGGAGAACACGAACTCAGCAGGGCGCTCGCCGAAGTCCGAGCCCTGCTCCAAACCGTCAGGCAAGTCACGGTGTACTCGGTAGATGCCCAAGCCCACAACGTGCAAAAGGTGTTCCGCGCCGACCAAATCCGCCTCTTCGGCGGCGGCGGAACACGCATGGGAGCGGGAATAGAAAAGGCCCAGTCGGATAAACCCGACCTCATCATCGTCCTCACGGACGGAGAGACCGACTGGCCGGTGAATCCTCCAAGAGTGCCGGTAGTCATCGGCATCATCGGCCCAAGCGACAGGCCCACGCCTTGGTGGGCTAAGACCGTGCGCATAGCGGACTAAGCCAAAACGGGCGGGGGCGGCCGGGGACTACCCCTCGGGATTCCCCAAAGCGTCCCCGTTTCCCCTTCACAGCCGCCCCCGCCCAACCAAAAGGTGAAAGGAGGTGAAGAAGATGACCAAGAACGGCAAGAACGGCAAGAAGGAGCGGAAGGAACTCATCGCCCAGTACAGGGTCTTCACGGTCCAGGAGGGCGAGGAGCAGAGCTACTGGACTCGCATCGGCACCGCCTTCCAGTACGAGACGGGGAACATCGTGATCCTCCTGAACGCCCTGCCCCTGAACGGCAAGCTCACCCTGCTCCCCGCCGAAGAGGAGGCCGCCGAGGAGGAGGAAGACGACATCCGGCCGCGGCGCAAGTAAACCCGCCCATATCGCAACCCCCGGGGGAAACCCCGGGGGTTCCCCTTTCCTAAAGAGGTCAAAATGAACGAGTATCAGAAGGTCATAGAACACTTCACAGGACCCGCCCTGGTCATCGCGGGACCCGGCAGCGGAAAGACCCGAACCGTCGTCCACCGCACCGCCCGGCTCATCGAGCGGGGTGTAAACCCCGAGGAAATCACCCTGGTAACCTTCACCCGAAAGGCCGCCGGAGAAATGGCCCACCGCCTCCACAACCTGGTAGGCCCGGTGGCGGAAAAGGTCCTCGCCTCCACCTTCCACAGCCTGGCCTACCAGATCATCCGGGAAGACGCTAACGTCCGCGTCCTCCCGGCAGACCGGGCCAAAGAGTTCATCGCCAAAACCCTACAAGAACTGAACGCCCCTTCAAAAATCCAAGCTAAAACCGCACAGGGGGCCTTCAGCCGAGTGCGCAACGCCACCACCTCCCTAGAAGAAGCACAAAAGGAGTTGCAAAGCCTCTACGCCGACCTTGAGCCATACCTGTCCCAAGTCTGGGAAGCGTACCAGGCCTACAAAGAAGAAAAAGGCTACCTGGACTTCGACGACCTGCTCCACCACGCCGTCAACATCTTAGAAAGCGATTCCCAAATCCGCGCCCGCTGGCAGGGAAGGGCGCGGTTCCTCACGGTGGACGAGTACCAGGACACCAACCTGGTGCAGTTCCGCCTCCTACGGCTCCTCCTCGGCCCGGAGGAGAACATCATGGCCGTGGGGGACCCCAACCAGGCCATCTACTCCTGGCGCGGAGCAGACTACCGCCTCATCCTTGAGTTCAGAAAACACTTCCCCCACAGCGCGGTGTACGAACTTCCCGTCAACTACCGCTCCCACCGGGGCATCGTGGAGGCGGCGAGAGTCGTCATCAGGAACAACCGCGAAACCGAGCTTCCCCTCCAGGCCCTTCGGGACGGACCGCTACCCCAACTGGTAACCGCCGAAAGCCGGGACGACGAAGCCCTTTTCGTGGCCGAAGCGGCGAGCTACCACATCAGGACCGGCACTCCCCCGGAAGAGATCGCCGTCCTCTTCCGCACCTTGGCCCAAACCCGCCTCTACGAGGCCAAACTCCGCCAGCTTAAGGTTCCCTACGAGATCGTGGGAGGAAGAAGCTTCTGGGAACGCCGGGAAGTGCGGCTCTACCTAACCGCCCTCACCGCGGCCACCGGAGAACCCGAAGCCGCGGTGCACCTCCTCTCCCTCCTGGTGCCCAACATGGGCCCCAAAAGGGCGGCTAAAGCCGTGGCCACAGGGAAGTACCCGGAAGAGGCCCGGGAAACCCTGGACTTCCTGAACGACTTGGAGGCCGCGGCGAAGCTAAAGGGCCGGGAACTGGCGGTGGCCATAGGAGGAATCTTCGACTCCCACCGAAAGACCCTCTGGCCCTACTTCCTCCACCTCGCCGAAGGCGTGGAAGAGATCGCCTGGGAACGGTGGGGCAACGTGAAAGAAGCGGTGGATACCCTCTACGCCTTCGCCGCCCACACCCCGGAGGGCGACCTCCAAACCTACCTCAACGACATCCTCCTCGAAGGCTCTCCCGATGAAGCCGAGGAAAGCGGCGGCGGCAAGGTCAAACTCATGACCTACCACGCCGCCAAAGGACTGGAGTTCCAGGTGGTCCTCATGCCCGGCTTGGTAGAAGGCCTCTTCCCCATCTGGCGGGCCGCCCAGGACCCCGCCACGCTCAAAGAAGAACGCCGCCTCTACTACGTGGGCCTCACCCGGGCCAAAGAACACGTCTACCTCAGCCTCTACCGGGTAGGGGACCGGGGACCCGCCAACCCCTCCCGCTTCGTCCAAGAAACCCCCACCCGAACCCTCCACTACAACCCCCGGGTGGGCTTCCAGGGCGAGGCCACCGCCACCCTCTCCGAACTGGCCGACCTCTTCTAGACCAAGACGGGCGGGGGCCGCCCCCGCCCAACCAAAAAGTGAAGGATGAAGATCAAAGACCTCAACCCCAAGTTTCCCGTAACGGCCCAGGCCATCTACCCCGATAAAACCCTCACCGAAGACCTCCACAACATCCCCGCCATGAAGAAGTTCATAGAAAAACACGAGGGCCTGGGAGCCCATTGGGTGGTCTTCACCTGGGAAGACCACGCCGAAACCGAGGACCCTTGGGTCATTGCCGTCGAGAAACGCTTGAGCATCGGATTCACCCACAACATGCAAAGGGACGACCTGGCAGAGGAGGTGCACCGTGGCTAAGGTCAAGGTGAGGATCGAGGAGGACTGCCCCGAGTGCCATGGAACGGGCGAGGTTCTGGCAAGCATGGGCTTTTTTGCCCGTCTTCCGCCCCTCAGGTGGATTACCTGCCCCGAGTGTGAAGGAACGGGAGTGGTCCACTCCGTCTACGAGGTGGACGAGGCGGACCTGGAGGTAAAGGCGGTTCATTTGGGGTAGGGGCCCCAAAGCGGTTCATTTGGGGTAGGGGCCCCAAAGCGGTTCATTTGGGGTAGGGGCCCCAAAGAAGACTAGCGGAAACCTTGACCGGGGGCCTTCGTGCCCCCGGCGCGTATACCCGTAGCTCAACCGGTGGAGCGCCGGTCTCCAAAACCGGAGGTTGGGGGTTCGAGTCCCCCCGGGTATGCCAAGGAAAACCCAGGGGGTGGGGAAAGCCCCCACCCCTCGGGTTTGGATGAAGGGGGCAGGCGTGGTGTACCCCGTCTACGAGGAGCCTCACCTGGAAGCCTACGACCTCCGCCCCCGCTTCCCCCACGAGGAAGGGGAGCTTAGGGAGTGGGTCCAGGCCTACCGGGAGGCCCGGCGGGCCAAACTGCCCCCGGAGGAGGCCAAGAAAGTGGCCGACTTGGCAGTTTACGGCCCACTTCCCTTTTAGGAGAAAGGCCTACTCACCGAAGGTAAGGTGCACCCCGTCCCAGGAAGACCCGGGTTCTTCGTGGTCAAAAGCCAGGGGAAGAAAACCTATTACGCCGTAGACCTCAGGAACGAAACCTGCACCTGCCCCTCCTGGAGCTACGGCCGTACACGCCCCTGCAAACACCTCATCGCCGCGGCGCTCTACGAGCATCAACACGGCTCAACCCCGTGAAAGCAAATGGGGTGAGGCCCCAGAAAACCCCAACCCCGACCCCTTTGGGGCCCCTTTGGGGCCCCTACCCCAAATGAACCACACCCCGGACCACACGAACACCCGGGAGGGTAAATCGGCGGGAAAAGGTTAGAGGGAGGTGAAATCGGATTAGAAAGATGTGGGCGCTTGTTTACCGAGTTCACTTGGGAACGCCGACAAAAGATCGTTTTCTAGAAAGACCACCCGCAAACGCCCGGAAAAAGGGGGGTCAAAGATACCGATAATAATCGGATTTGCGGAGGTTCATCGTTATTTAGAAAAACCTCCCGCAAAGGTTTTGCCCGTGTGGGAGAAGGTTTCTCCGGGTTTGCGGGAGGTTGCGGAGGTTGATCGCCTTTCTAAGCGAAATACGGCTTAGTGAGTGATTTCACGAACTAGCGTCTCATGAATCGTCTCATGAATCTCACAGGAGGTGATAGGGGATGCGGCGGATATCCTTTTGGGACCAGGCGGAGTTGACCCGGCTAAAGACTCGTTCTGGGGCCGGGGCGCACCGGGACCGGCGGCGGAAGCGGGGTTCCCGGGGGCGGCACCGGTGGCGTGTCGGTAGAAGTTGGAGTGAAGAGTGAAGGAGGTGGAGGATGCGAAAGCCTGGTCTAGAGTACCCGGCGCTCCTGGTGGCGGAGCCGGAAGGGGGTTACACCGCCTTGCACCCGGACCTGAAGGGGTGCGTGGCCGTGGGGGAGACCCGAGAAGAGGCCCTGGCCAACCTGGAGGAAGCCCGGAGGCTCTGGCTAGAAACCGCCTTTGAGCACGGGGTTGTCTTTCTCCCTGAAGGAGGTGAACGATGAGGCCGATAGTCTTGAAGCGTTTGGACGGTGAGATCGAGGTGTACGGGGGCGAAGTGCCCCTGATCGACGAAGCCCGGCTCGTGAGAAGGGGAGTGCACCTGTACGGTGTGCTCACCGAGGACGGGGAAGAGATCTACGAAGACATCCACCAGGCCCTGGTGGCCCTCGTCTACGCCCGCCTCCAAGGCCACCAGCCCACCCTCATCGGCTACAACCGGGAAATGCAACCCGCCTTCATCCTCTTTGGGGCCCCTACCCTAAATGAACCACACTAAGGAGGAGGAAGAAGTTGAAGAAGTCCAACAGCGATAAGAAGGAGCCCGTCAAGGAACCCGATCTCCGCTTTGGGGCCCCTGCACCCCAAATGAACCTCCCGGACCTCCAAGACCTCCCCGAGCCCGACCCTGAACTCCTGGCCTCGGAGCCCGAGCCGGAGGACCTGGCCGATCCTGAGGCCGATCTTCTTCCCGAGGAGGGGCTTTTGGAGGAGGAAGAGGAGGAGCTTTCCCTCCCCAAGGTCTCCACCTCCGACTCCGTGCGCCAGTACCTCCACGAGATCGGCCGGGTACCCCTCCTCACCCTGGAGGAGGAGATCGACCTGGCCAGGAAGGTGCAGGAGGGCGTGGAGGCCGTCAAGAGGCTCTCCGAGGCCACGGGCCTGGACCAGGAACTCATCCGCGAGGTGGCGCGGGCCAAGATCCTGGGCGCGGCCCGGATCCAAAAGATCCCCGGCCTCAAGGAGAAGCCCGACCCCAAGACGGTTGAGGAGGTGGACGGGAAGCTGAAGGGCCTCCCCAAGGAACTCAAGCGCTACCTTCACATCGCCCGGGAGGGGGAGGCGGCTAGGCAGCGCCTCATCGAGGCCAACCTCAGGCTCGTGGTCTCCATCGCCAAGAAGTACCCCAACCGAAACCTCGCCTTTCTGGACCTCATCCAGGAGGGTAACCGGGGCCTGATCCGGGCGGTGGAGAGGTTTGACTACAAGCGCCGCTTCAAGTTCTCCACCTACGCCACCTGGTGGATTCGCCAGGCCATCATCCGGGGCATCGCCGACCAGGCCCGGAGCGTCCGCCTCCCGGTCCACATGGTGGAAACCGTCAACAAGCTCTCCCGCGCCGCCAGACAACTCCAGCAGGAACTGGGCCGGGAGCCCTCCTACGAGGAGATCGCCAAAGCTTTGGGTTCCGATTGGGACGCCAAGCGGGTGGAGGAGACCCTAAAGATCGCCCAGGAGCCCGTCTCCCTGGAAACCCCCGTCGGCGAGGAAGAAGAAAGCTTCTACGGCGACTTCATCCCCGATGACACTCTACCTTCCCCCGTGGAAGCCGCCACCCAAAACCTCCTCTCCGAAGCCCTGGAGGAAGCCCTTTCCAAGCTCTCCGAGCGGGAAGCCATGGTGCTGAAGCTCCGGAATGGACTCATCGACGGCCGGGAACACACCCTCGAGGAGGTGGGAAAGCGCCTCGGCGTAACCAGAGAACGCGTCCGCCAGATCGAGAAAAGGGCCCTCAGGAAACTCAAATACCACGAGTCCCGCACCCGCAAGCTCCGGGACTTCTGGGACGACCGCTAGAAAAAAGCTTGCCCTTGAGTCCCCCAGACTAAACATCTGATAACACACCGAGTCTTGAATGTAGTCTAGACACTCTTTGGACTACCCCCGCTACCCCCCCTCGATTTTTACGAAAGTGCGGATCAACCTCCGCAACCTCCGCAACCTCCGCAAATCCCTTGAGAATGGGGGTAAACCTTTGCGGGTGGTCTTTCCAAGTTACGATGAACCTCCGCAAACGCGATAACAAAGGGCCTCCCCAAACCCCCCGTTTGCGGGTGGTCTTTCTAAATAACGATTCTCTGCCCGGATTCCCAAGTGAAGGAGCGCAACAAACTGACCAGATTTGCGTTCTATTTTGTAAGCCGCTTGACAAGAGTACGCTCAGGTGATTGCGATGTCTGTTTGTTTTTCCAAAGACGGGCGGCTCCCTAGGGAGCCGCCCAACCCTTCTGGTGAGAGGAGGTAAAGATGCGCAAGGTAGAGAAGGGCAAGGACCTGGAGGCGGTAGCCCGTGAGTTGTCCCGGCCTTTTCCTCCGGAGAAGGTGGGGTGGAAGGTTCAGAGGTGGTCCCAGGACCGGAAGGAGGGGCTTGCCGTGGCCTATGTGGACGCGCGTACCGTGGCGGCCCGTTTGGACGAGGTGGTGGGCCTGGACGGGTGGCACGACACCTACGCGGTGCTCACGGACCGGGAGCGGGACGGCGTTCGCAAGGTGGAGGTCCTGTGCCGCCTCACCGTCTTGGGAATCACCAAGGAGGACGTGGGGGAGGGCGAGGACCTGAAGTCCGCCTTTTCCGATGCCTTCAAGCGGGTGGCGGTGAAGTTTGGCGTGGGCCGCTACCTCTACGAGCTTCCCAAAAAGTGGGTGCCCCTCAAAGGGGGGAGCATTGCTCCTGGAGCCCTCCGGGAACTCCGGGAGATGTTGGCCGACCTTGAGAACACTTCCCCGGCAACAGACGAGGAATCAGAGGAGGAGTGAATGACCAAGCCCGTCTACGCCCTCTACACTTCCGGAAATCCCCACCCCCAGGTCTTCACCGACCTGGGGGATGTCCCCGAGGGGGTGGAAGTTTGGTTTTATCCCGAGCCCGACTTCCCCGTCCCCGGGGTTCGTTTCGGAAACCGCTTCTGGCCCCTGTCGCCCACCGGGGAGGTGCGGTGGGAGATCACCTGGGAAGAACCCGCGCTCTTCAAGTGGGCCGGGGTAAGGGGAGACCGCTTCTCCGTGGCCTACTACCCCGGGGAAGAACGGCTCCTCTACGAGATCTACCACGGCCACGCCCTCAAGTACCAGAAGGAGATCCGGGGACCCGAGGCCCGCTATATGGCCGCGGAAATCCTGGGAGGTGTTCGTGAACGTCCAGACGCGAAGGTTTGATGGGGAAACCCACGAAACCGTCCTGGAAGAAGTCCTCGCTTCGCTTGAAGAGGCCCAGCGGGACGCTAAGGTTCGCCGGGTGTCGGAAGGGGAAGTGCGCCGGGTTCTGGAAAAGTTTGTGTCTTCCCCCGGAAAACTGTTGGGCTACCGGTTTCACGGGGGGAACGTGCCCCGAAGGTACCGGTACGCCGCCCGGACCACCCAAGGAGAAGTTTTCGGGTGGTACCCGGGGCTTCTGGCGTACCGGTTTGAGCGGGGTTACGCCCGGCGCACCCGGTATGGGGACACCTCTTCTGGGGAAGAGGGGTGGATGCGTCCTCTCTTCGTGGCCCGGGCTCTTCGTCCCCACATCCGGGAAGAGGACCTGGTCCGTCAACGCGCCGAACTGACCGCGGCTTACGGCGCTCTACCCGAGGGCGTGTTCGCCGTGGTGGAACTGACTCCGCCTTCTTCCCTCCGATTTACACGCTCCGTGCCCCTGGCGGTTTCTGTTGCGGAAGAAGAGTACCTGGTCCTGGGGCCGGGGCTCGTGGCGCGGGTGCCACGGTGGGACTCCTGGAAGAGGTGGGTGGAAGAGCTCAAGCGGGAGGAAGTCTGGGACCCCGTGCGGGACTGGGGACGTGGCCGCCTCAGCCCCGAAGAGGCCTACGTGGCCCTCGGCCTGCTAAACCCGACCCTCCTGATCTGACCAAAGACGGGCGGCTCCAAACGGAGCCCCCCAGCCAAAGAGGTGAAGATGAAGAGGAATCGGTACCTTGAAGCCCTGGAAGCCCTGGACGCTATCGCCGGCCTCCGGGAGGACCTGAAGACCCGGATGCGTTGGGACAGCGTCTACGGGCTGGACCTCACGGCGGAACGCGCCGCCATCGCCGCGTTGGCGGACGACCTTAGGGACCTCTACTCCCGGCTCCTCGCCGTCTACCAAAGCGTGGGACGCAAAAAGGACGAACAACACCCCCCCACGCTGGAAGAGCTTCGCCAACTCTTGAGGTGAAAGATGAACGGGAACTCCGACCCCAGGATGGAGCGTGCCCGGGAGATTCTTTCCCAGGGGAAAGTCTCTCCCGGCCGCGCTCCCGGCCACTACCTCGTCTCTTCTCAGAGCAAGCCCATAACCTACCTCGTGTCCCTAAACCCGCCCTCTTGCACTTGCCCCGATTTCGCCTACCGCAATCAGATCTGCAAACACATCCTCGCCGCCAGGCTGTACGCCGCGAGATAGTTCATTTGGGGTAGGGGCCCCAAAGTGGAGGTCCCGATGGTAAAGGACTACCTACAGGCCCTCGAAACTCACCTGCAAGGCCCCTGGAAGCGACCCCTTCTCACCCTCTTGCACGCCTACCTCACCACGCCCGAAGAAGACTTGCACACCGTCCGGTGGCAACTCTACAACCTCATAGACCGGGCGAAGAAGACCGATGGCTACGGGACCGCGCTTCTACTCGACACCCTCATCGCGGGCTTCCGTCAGGCCGTCAAAAACGAGGGAGGTGAGCCGTGAACTACGCCGCCCACGCCAGCGTCCTCTTCGGCAAGAACGCCATAAGTCCCGAAAGCGTCAGGGCTCTCGTCGCGGCCTTCGGCCCCGAAGTCCTCGAAGAAGAAGTGGTCCTTTCCCTCAAAGAGGGATACGTCCTCCTTGAACTCTTCTACCCCAGGGAGGGCGAGGTGTGGGACCTCGCCCGACTCCTCCGGGGCTTCGCCTTTGAACCCGGCCCCGACTCCGGCGGCCCCGGTTACGCCGGAACCGCCGACCGACAACTCCTACTCTACCCCCATAACCTCCCACGACTCCACCGCCTCTACGAAAAGTGGAGGCGAAACACTCCGCCGGTAGACGAGAAAGACCTCCAACTCCTCATGGAGCTTCTACACGGGGAAAAGGAGGGAACGCGATGAACGCCCTAAAGAGCCTGCTCAAGAACGCCAGGGAGTCTATTTCCTACGTGAACTTTGACGGAACCCACGCCTGGATCACCGACTACGCGGTCGAGATGGAGGTCCAAGTGGGGGAGGGTGAACCTTCGACTCCCGTGGCTCTTCCCCGCCAAGTCCTCTTGGACCTCCTTGAAGCCGCAGACGTGAACCTCTTCCTGAAGGATGACCGGGTCGTGGCGAGGGGGCCGGGTTTCCTGGCCGAAATCCGCACCGGCGAAGGTGCCCCGCCCATGATACTGAGCAAGGCCGAGGAACCCATCTCTCGGGTAAACGGGGACTTCGTCAAAGCGGTCAGAAACGCCCTGTCGGTGGGGAGGAAAAACACGGCGTACGAGGCCAAGGTCCTGGTGGAAGTGGGGGTTGAAGAGGACGGGGTGAAGGTGGTGGCCACCGACGGCTACCGCCTCCACATCTACACCCTGGAGGCCGAAGTCTACCGGGAAGCCAAGCTCTACCTCCCCGCCGCCGCCGATGAGGCGTTTAGAATCCTCGGCCGCGGCGAATCCCTTACCCTCTACAGGGCGTGGGAGGGTAACGCCCTGGTCGTCCAGGGTGCCACCGCCCGTGTTGGGCTCAACCTCGCCGCTCCCCGTTATCCCGGCTACCAGAACGCCATCCCTTCCCAGCCCCCCGAGGGGCGCATCCGGACTTCCCGTAAAGACCTCACCCAGGCCCTCAAACGCGCCCTCGTGGTGGCCGAGCGCAAGAACCACGCCGTTCGCCTCACCGCCTCCCAAGACGGCTTGCGCGTAGAGGCCATGGACGACAACTTCTCCCCAATCTCCGAGGAAACCCTCCCCGGAGAGGGTCAGGGGGAAATCCACATCAACGGAAACTACCTGGTGGACGCTCTTGGAGAAATCGGGAGCGATGAGGCCCACATCGCCCTCTACTCCGGGTCTAGAGCGCCCTTGGTGGAGGTCAAGGATGAGAAGTTCTACGCCCTTATCGCCGGACTACGCGTTACCGAAGACTCCCGAGGCGAGGGCTAACCGAATCCTAAGGGGGCTCCTGGAAGAGGCCACCTTCGGCCTTCCCTTCCTCGACAGCCGCCTCTTCCGGGAACTCCTTTGGGGGAAGGAGGGGAAGAAGGCCGAAAGCCTCCTCCTTAGCAAACTGCGCCGGTATCCCGCCCTCGCCAAGACCCTCCTCCCGCTTCCCTTACCGCCCGCTTGGAGGGAAGCGGCCCAAAAGGCGGCCAAGGAGGACCCCAGAATCCCCCTCTTCCCCGAACTGGAATACGGAGGTGAGTTCCATGATAGCCATCCATAGGAAAGACGGCACTCTGCAGGTCATCCCCACCCACGCGGTGAGAATGGTGGAATATTTACCCTCTCTCGGGGTCATAAGAATCCACTATCTCACCGAACGTCCCCTCTACATCGAGGTCAAGGTGGGCGAAAAGGAAGCGAGTGGCTACCTTCTCGACTTCGCTTCGGGAGTCGTTGTAGACATCCACGAGGAGTAGCCGGAAAGGAGGTGAACATGAAGCGGAAGACTCTAGGAGTCGTCCGGGCGACCCTGCTTCTCATCCTCTCCCGCCTGGAAGACACCGACCCCGACCGAACCCACACCCAAACCCTCATCAACCTCGCGGAGAAGACCAAGGAACTAGCCCGACTTGCCCGCAAGCTCCCCATCCACACCGACCACACCGCGTAAAAGGTGAGAGGAGTTGAGGTGAAATGAACCTCCGCCCCGACTACGGGGTAGCAAGGAAGTACAAGGAGGACTGATGCGCACCCCACCCCACCCCGTCCTCAATGCCGCCCTCTCCGCCCTCCGCCTCCTCCACGAAGACCCCAAGGAGCGCCGAGTCCTGCAGGAGGTGGGGAGGCTCTACCACGAGGGCTTTCCCGGGGCTCCTAAGGGGGTGGTCCCCCTGAGCGCCGTCTACGCCTTCATGGCCCACGTGGGAGTGCCCCAGGTCTTCGCCCTCGACTTCACCACCCTGGGGTCCCTCCTGCACGCCCTAGGGCTTTGGCGGCTCAGCAAGGGGGCCTACCTCTTCGACCCCGACCTGGCCCGGGAGGTGGCCGCTACCCCGGTGGGGAGGCTTCCTATAGAACTCCTCTTCCGCCTCCCCGAGCCCGCCCCCCTCGTCCTCCTCCCGGAGGGGCTTCCCGCTTGGCCGGAGATAGAGGGCTTTCACGTGGCCTTAGAGTGGGATCCCGGAGGAAGGCCCGGGATAGGGGCGCACCTGGAGCTTCGCTTCCTGGCGTGGATTCGGGGGGGGAGGGGACACCGCCCCGCCAACCTGGTCCTGGACCTGGACGCCCAGGACCTCGAGGAGGCGGTGCGGAAGACCCTGGCCCGCTCCATCAGGGAGGCCCGGGGCCTGGCCGCCAGGTCCCTCTGGGAGGCGAGGCCCCTCCTGGAGCGGGAGTACGGGGTTGTCCTGGGCCAAGCCCTCTCCCTCGCCCTCTACCTCTGCCAGGAGGCCCCGGACCTGGGAGGCGTGGCCCCCAGGCCCCCGGCGCCCCTCGCGCGGGTGAAGGGGGGCAAGAAAGTGTTCCCGCCGGGAGAGCCCCTGGTCCTCCCCACCGGTTGGCGCTGGGGGAAGGCCCTGAGGCTCGCCCGGGAGAGGCGGGAGAAGGAGCCTTCCGCCCCCACGGGGAAGCGGGTAGCCCCCCATGTCCGCCGGGCGCATTGGCACCTCTACTGGACGGGTGAAGGGAGCAGGAAGGACCCCACCCGGGCCAAGCCCCTCCTCCGGTGGGTGCCGGCCACCTTGGTAAACCGGGACCTCCTGGAGGAGGCGGGCCTCACCCCCGAGGACCTCCCCGCGGTGGTGCGGCGGACAGGGGAGAAGTCCCAAAACGAGGAGACTAAAGGGGAATGAGAACGCCTTCCCTTCCCCTCGAGGGCCTCAAGTGGGGGATGGCGGCCCTGATGGTCTTCGACCACGTGGCCTTCATCTTCTTCCCCGACACCCTCCTCCGAATCCCGGGCCGGCTGGTCTGGCCCATGTTCGCCGCCCTCATGGCCCGCCAGCTTTCCCAGGGCTACCCCCCGGAGAGGTACGTCAAGCGCCTCCTCCCCTTCGCCCTCCTGGCCCAACCCTTCTACGCCCTAGCCTTCGGCTTTCCCCTCCTATTCCCCCTTAACGTCCTCTTCACCCTGCTTTCCTGATCCAGCCCCCTAAACTTAGACACTTTTACCTGCCTCCCGTGTGATGTCCTGCATGCTTTGTCCCAGCGCCTCCTCCATCACCTCCTTCGGCGTCCGGTAGCCCAGACCCGAGTGCAATCGGCTCTCGTGGTAGTACCGTAGCCGCTACTCCACCAC
>Ga0079997_117954_pt1 | contig 41261 bp, 41 predicted proteins | sample PerSpoCPS_CMetaG_FD_69200 | JGI IMG/M metagenome (GOLD analysis project Ga0079997, IMG submission 69200) | Archaeal communities from Yellowstone National Park, Wyoming, USA - Perpetual Spouter C (PS_C) MetaG (SPADES assembly) (version 2) | ecosystem: Environmental > Aquatic > Thermal springs >... | reverse complement strand
TCTTAAACATCTTAATTGTTATTGTTTATAGTTTAATTCTTTCAATTATTTTAACATTTTCAAAAAATTTATTTTTAAGGCATTTTTCAATCATTTTTACTATTCTTCTTATTTATTTTCTCGCTTATTTTCCAGGAATTTATTATTCAGATAGTGTTAATCAAATATGGCAAATTTTAAGAATTTGGTATCATAACATAGAGGATTGGCAGGCGGTTTTTCACACATTAACATTTTTAGTGGTTTTAAAAATTTTCAAGCATATTGGATTTTATGTTTTTATTCAAATTATTTTTGCTTCAATTTTATTTTCTTGGATTTCAAGTAAATTTAGAATTAGGGAAACTTTTATAATTTTATTTTTTCTATTTCCCTTGACCGCTCTTTTTCTAATAACTGCTTGGAAAGATACACCTTGGACACTTTCATTAATTTGGTTTTCATTTTTAGTTTATTTTTCATATAAAGAAAATAAAATTAACTTATTGGCATTCATTTTATCACTTTCCTTTATAATGCTTTTTAGACATAATGGAATTATTCTTATTCCCCTTCTCCTAATTTTTTTAGCAATATTATTCAAGGATAAAATTAAGAAAATTATAACGGTTTCAATTTCTTTAATTCTAATTTATTTGGTTTCATATGTTTTCTTTTATGAAGTTTTAAAAGTTAATAAAACTGCTGCTCGATATCAGAAGGATTTTTACATTATTTCTGCTTATGTAGTTAATAACTATCCATTTAGTCAGGAAGAAAAGAATTTAATTGAAAAAATGTTAAGTTTTAATAGCATTAAGGAAAGATATTCAAGAAGTGTAAGTTCTTTATTTTGGGGAAAAGAAGGTGATTTTATTAACTTTGAAAATTTTAGAGAATATAGAAAGGAATTAAGAAAATTAGCATTAAAACTTATATTTTCTGATTTTGGAACATTTTTAGAGCATGAAATATTTTCTTCTGCTTGGATTTGGAATTTATCAATTCCTTGTTATTTTGGTGAATACAGATACGATAGGTATATTTATTTTGATGCTAAAATTTACTCTATTGGTCTTTATAAGGATCCCAAACTTCCACAAATCCAAAAAATTATTGAAAAAATTACAGATTTAATTTTCAATTATTTTAAAATTTTAACAACAGCATCATTTTACTTTTATTTAGTGATATTTTTATTTTTCGTTCTGAAAAATTATCGCTTAATTTTAATTCCAACAATTCTAAATACAATTATTTTTATTTTTATAACAATAGCTGATGAGTGGAGATTCTTGGCAGGAAATTACTTTATTTCAATTTTGTTAATATTAATTTATTTTAGTAGAATTAAACCAAAAGATATCCCAAGTACATCATAGATCAAATCTTTATAGCTGAATTTTTCTTTTCTGAAACCATCGTAAATTTCCTTTGATAATCCAATTGAGAATGTAATTAAGGAAGATGTTTTTTTGCTTTCTACTTCATAAAAAACAGAATAAATTATATATGATGTAAAAAAATGTTTAAACTTATCTTTTGAAAACCAAGCATCATTTTTTTCAAACCCAAAAGCCAATAATAAGATCATTTATTTATAAAATCTTCAATAACAAAAGCATCTTTATAACCTAAATTTTTTATTTGATTTAATGCTTTTTGAGCCTCTTCATAATTTTGAAAATCTCCAATTCTCAATCTGTACATTGGTGGAACATATTTTATATAAATTGGATAATTAATCCCCTTTTTTAATATCTCTTCTTTTAATTTTTCAACTTGTTTTTTATTTGATGTTGCTAATACTTGAATACGATAACCATATGTAAAAGCACCTTTTATTGCTTCTGCTTTCCAAGTATAACTAGATGATTTTTCTTCTTTTATTGTATCTTTACTTTCTTCTGATTTAAAGAATGTTAAAGAAACAGGTTGAAATTCATCTGGTGTAGCTAATGAAAATATAACTTTTTTTGAAGAACATGATAATAAGAAAATTAAAAATAATATTCTATTCATCTTTTATCCCATATTTTTCTTTAAATTTTTTGATTCTTCCTCCTGTATCTACTATTTGTGTTTTTTGTCCTGTATAGAAAGGGTGGCATGCGGAACATATTTCCACATGAATTTCCTTCTTAGTTGAACCTGTTTTTATTTTGTTTCCACAAGCACATATAATAAAAGCATCTTCATAATATTTTGGATGGATATTTTTCTTCATATGCCCCCACCGGGATTTGAACCCGGGTTTCCAGGTTGAGAACCTGGCGTCCTAGGCCAACCTAGACGATGAGGGCATTTATTAAGCCTTTAAATTATCTATCTCTTCTTTTATCTCCTTTATAGCTTTTATTATTAGAGCAATAAATTTATTGTAATCTATAACCTTTACACCGTTTTCAAGCGTTTTTACAGCCTGTGGGAAGACTTTTTCAACTTCTTGTGCTATTAAACCAATATCCTCTACATTCGTTCCTTTCCAATCAAAATTGTATATATTCAAAGCCATAATTATACCAAGAGCATTTTCAAGATTATTGAAGTTTTCTTTCAACCTTTCATCAGATGGAATTGTTCCAGCTATGATGTTCCTTGACCTTGAGTCATATCTATTTACACGAGGACTTTCGTAGTTTAGATTACCTTTCTCTCTTATCTCCCTTACCTTTTCCTCTATGCTCTTTGGTCTTTCCTTCTTCTCTGCCATTTCACTTCCTCCTTTTAAATATAAATGGAGGTGGCGGGAATCGAACCCGCGTCCGAGGGTTGAGCCTCGCAGGGTCCTACATGCTTAGGCAAGCTTTTGTTCTCTTCCCTAGGGGGAAAGCTTGCCAAAACCCTTAGGGCGTAGGTCCCTTAGTAGGTAGATAACCCGGGACCGCGGTTATCTACCCCCACCTTTCTATTCAGCTCGCAACCTTCCAGGTGGGTGGAAGATTACGAGCTTGCTGCCTTTCAATTAGGCAGCCAAAGCATAATTTGCGTTTGCACTTATCGTGCTTACCCACTAACCCGGGGCTTAGGGCATGCACCCTACAAGGCTCTAACCCCCGTCGAATCCATACACCCCCTTTATACAGCAAGTCGCAAGGTCTTAAATTTTAAAGCATAGTTTTTAACAATATCAATAGCCCAAAAATTTGAAATGAAAATGATAAAATTACCGTATAAGTTAATGATAATGAATAGAGATAACCAATCATTAATGACCCAATAAACCAAGAAAATCCATATATTGAATTAAAAATTCCAAAAGCAGTAGCTCTTTCTTCTTTTTTTATTATATTTGAAATATAAGCTCTCATTATTGACTCTTGACTTCCAATTCCTATACCCCAAAGAATAATAGCTAAAAAAATTATCATTTTTTCATTAAAAAGAAATAATAATGGACTTGAAAAGGAAGTTAATAGGATTGAAATTAGAAGAACTTTTATACCAAATTTATCAAATAGTTTTCCAAGAATTATTGAAGAAATAGCATCTGTAATCATAGCAATTGAATATAAAATAGCAATTATATTAGGCTCAAATAAATTTATTTTTTTATAGTGGTAAGAAATTAATGCGAAATCAATGAACCCAAAACTTACAAATCCAATAGCAATCGTATAAATCCAAAATTTTTTACTACTTTTAAAACTTTCATAACGTTTACCTCTTATTTCAATTTCACTTATATTTGAAAATTTAATTTTTGTCCAAAATAAAAAAATCAAGCATAAAATGGCAGGAATAATAAGAATTAAAAAACTTAATTTATAGTTGTTTTTTGATAGGGAAAGAATTAAAAAAATAAGCAATGGACCACTTAAAGCTCCAATTTGGTCTAAAAATTCATGAATACCAAATGAAATTCCAGAGCCGTACTTTGCCCCAATGAATGATATAATAGTATCTCTTGATGGTGTCCTAATGGCTTTTCCAAGCCTTTCTAATAAAACCAAAATTCCTGCTATTAAGTAATTATTTGTAAAAGCTAAAAGTGGAACTGAAAAAACATTTAAAGAATAACCAATTATCATAAATGACCAATAATTTTTTGTTTTATCAGCAAGGTATCCAAATAATATCCTTAAAAAATAACCAATAAATTCACCAAATCCTGCAATAAATCCAACAAATAATGAACTTGAACCAAGAACAAATAAATACTGCCCAATAATACTTCTTGCACCTTCATAAGTAATATCAGCGAATAATGATACAATTCCAAGAAAAAAAATTAAACTCACTTATTTGCCAATTCTACTGCTTTTTTAGCACCATCTGACATACTATCAACAATTATTAAGTTTAAGCCACTTTCTTTAAGCATTTTTTTAGCTATTTCTTCATTTGTCCCTGTAAGTCTAACTACAACAGGAACATTTATTTCTATTTCTTTAAATGCTGAAATTAATCCCTGTGCTATATCATCAGTCCTTGTAATACCTCCAAATATATTTACAAATACACTTTTGACATTTTTATCTGATAGTATGATTTCCATAGCTTTTCTTGTTTTTAATGGATTTGATGAGCCACCGACATCTAAGAAATTAGCAGGCTCTCCTCCATAATACTTAATTACATCCATAGTTGCCATAGCTAAACCTGCTCCATTAACCATATTGCCAATATTTCCATCAAGTTTTATAAAGGAAAGTCCATATTCTTTTGCCATAATCTCATAAGGATTTTCATAATCTAAATCTCTATAATTTTCTAAAAAGCTTTTTCTAAATAAAGCATTATCGTCTGTAAGAATTTTGGCATCTATTACCCATACTTTATTTTCATCATCTATTACAAGTGGATTTATTTCAGCAAGTTGTGCCTCACAATCAATATAAACTTGATATAATTTTTTAATAATTTTTGAAATTTCATTAGCAATAGTTTTATCATCGGTAAGATAATAGGCAATTTCTCTTGCTTCATAATCTCTCAAACCGAGAAATGGATCTATTTCATATTTTAAAATAGCAGAAGGATTTGTTTTAGCAACTTCTTCAATATCAACGCCACCTTCTTTTGAAGTTATTATTACATTCTTATTGATTTTCCTATCAAGTGTTATTCCAAGATAAAATTCTTTTTTGATATTGACTGCATGTGATATAAGAATTTTTTTAACAGGAATAGATTTTATTTTCATATTTAGTATAGCTTTTGATTTTTCAATCGCTTCCTCGTAATTTGTAGCTATTTTTACACCACCTGCTTTTCCTCTACCACCGGCAGGAACCTGAGCCTTTATAACAACAGGAAATTTTATTGATTTTAGGATATTCTGAGCATCTTCTACACTTTTACATAAAAAACCATCAGGAACAGGCATATCATATTTTTTGAAAATTTCCTTTGCTTGATATTCAAGAAGTTTCATAATGAAAATTTTAAAGTTGAAGTAAGTAAAAGTGGATTAAAATTTGGGTGAGCAACACTATAAAAATTTTTTCTTTAAAATTTTGGAGCTTATGGAAAGTTTCCAAAGGTTATGGGAGATAATAAACATTTTAAGAGAAAAGTGTCCTTGGGATAGAGAGCAAACAAATGAAAGCTTAAAATATAAGCTTATTGAAGAAAGTTATGAAGTAATAAATACAATAGATGAAAAAAATTGGCATAAATTTGAAGAAGAAATAGGTGATATTTTATTAGTAGTTCTAATGCATATAAAAATAGCCGAAGAAAAAAATTTAACAAGTTTGAATAATGTAATTTCAAAACTCATTCACAAGCTTATTAAAAGACACCCACATGTATTTTCTGATAAGAAATTAAATAATGCTGATGAGGTTCTTGAAAATTGGGAAAAATCAAAAGGTGAAGAATTGTTTAAAAATATAAACTTTTCTATGCCTGCTTTATATTTAGCATATAGAATTACTCAAAAGGCTGAAAAAATTGGCTTTGATTGGGAAAATAAAGGAGATGTTTTAAAGAAAGTTTATGAGGAAATAGAAGAATTGAAAAATGCTAAAAGTGATAGTGAAGTTTTTGAAGAAATTGGAGATTTATTATTTACTATTGTGAATTTATCAAGACATTATAAAGTAAATCCCGAAGATGCTTTAAGAAATGCTACAAGAAAATTCTTAAATCGTTTAAATAAAGTTCTTGAATACATTAAAGAAAATAATCTAAATTTAGAAGATATGACACTAAAAGAAATTGATGAAATTTGGGAAAAAGTGAAATGAGCTTTATTATTGTATCTTTTGTCATTTTAAATAAAATTACATTAAAAAATGAGTTATCTCCAAATAACTTTTTATACAAGGATACAATAATAATAAATTTTAGAAGTGGGGGTAGTGTCTTTATTAGCAAGGATGGAAAAATTCTGAAAAACAATCAAAAATGGACAATTTTATATAATAATGAGCTATATGAGTTTTCAGGAGGGACTGATGGAAATTGTTTATCATATTATAAAACATCTTTTGATAATAAAAAAATTGGATTTATTGTTGGATGTGAAAAAGAAGGTTATGAGGTAAAACTTAATGATGGAAAAATTTCACTTGGAGGGGATATTGTTGATTTTGGGATTCTTAAAAATAAAGCTTTTATTTTTGTAGATGGAGCAATTTATATTTACGATTTGAAAACCAATAAGGAAGAAAAGAAAATAAGGAATATATCTGAACTTGGAATGGGCAAATTTTTATGTAATAATAATTATTGTATTTTTTCTGATTTAACGAATAAATTAATAATTTACGACACTCTCGGAAATGAAGTTAAAAAATTTTATAATCAAAAATGGGTTTATGTTTCTCTGCTTGCTTTAAATAATGATTACTTACTTTTTGCTCATTATAACTTTAAGGAAGGTGGATTTGTAAATTTCGTTAATCTAAAAAATTTTTCAATTTTATTTAAAAAAGGAATGAGTTATGTTGAAGGTGATAATACCGCTTGCCTTCTTAAAAATTATATCATTTTAATTGATGGTGAGAATATATATAAAATTAATTTTAATGGTATTGTAGAAGAAAAAATGAATTTGAAAACTCAGTGGATTATTTGCTCAGAACATTTAATAGTTAGTGGAGGACTTGATAAAGATAGAAATGTTTATATATTAAAACCATAAAAAATTGCCTTATTTAATTGATTTGTCCAATAAATAGTGTTAAGTGGTTGATAATCAATAAGCTATAAAAAATTTTCTAAAACTATTGATTTAATAGGGGGAATTTAAGGGGGGCGAAGCCCCCCAAGGCATAAAAATGGGTATTTTTAAGCTGAAAGCTTATTTTTAGGGTGGGTGGGAAAAATAAGAAAAATAAATAGTTTCAGAATTATTAGACAAAGCCTTATTTAATTACCTTTAAAATTTTAAGCATGAAGAAATTTTCTATATTTTTAATTTTCATTTTATCCTGTGCTAAAAGTGATACGGAAAAGTTTTGGCAAGATGGAAATCCTTTACCTTATAAAGTAGCAAATTTTGGATGGACATCAAGCTTAAATAGCTTTTATATATTTGGAGGAGATACAAGTTTTAATGATTATTCAACTTCAAGGATGATTATTTACAATAATAATTCTTATCAAATTTCTGAAACTTTAATAGCTCCTATTCATTTAAAAAATTCCTGTATTGCTGTTTATAATAATAAAGTTTATATTTTCGGAGGTTATATTGCTAATACTCCAACAGATTACTTTTTTTCTTATGATTTAAATTCAAAAACATATCAAGATTTAGGAAATTTGCCTTTTGAAACAGGAGGATGTTTTGCTGTTGTTTTAAATAACAAAATTTATATTATTGTTGGAGCAAATACTTCTTCATTTTATGAATTTAACCCTACAAGCAATTCATTTAATCAAAAAGCATCATTAAAATATTCAAGGAATGGAGCATGTGCAGTTGTCTTAAATGGACAAATTTATGTAATTGGAGGAGATAATAATAAAGTTGAAGCTTATGATGTTATAGCAGATTCTTGGATTGAAAAAAAAAGTTTAGATATTAGCTTAAAAAATCATACATGTTCAGTTTTAGATAATAATATATATGTTTTTGGGGGTCAAACATCTTCAAATACTATTTCTTCAAAGGTTTTTAAATATGACCCTAATAGTGACACTTGGTCGTATGTAACTGATATGAAAACACCAAGAAGGGGACTTGGTTCAGCAGTAATAGGAAATGAAATTTATATATTTGGTGGTATTGACGATAACAATAACATTACAAATAAAGTAGAGATATTTAAGGTTTCTCCTATTGTTTTTTAATTCAATTTTAAATTTAATTAATATCGGACTTGGTTTTTTAAATTTGAAAGTGCTTTTTATTTTTTTAGATTTGAAAACATTAGATAATTTCTTTTTAATTCAGTCAATATCACTTTCAATTTCAAGTGTATTTATTGTTAGTTTTGAAGCAACTTTTCAAAATTTTATCCCAAAAATGAGCCTTAAAGATAGTAAAATTTTACTTACAAAATCACTGATTTTAACTTCCTTTTTTTATTTAATTTTTTCTATTTTTAATTTTAAAATTTTCCTTTTTTTCCCTTACGCTATTTTTCCAATTTTTTTAAGTTATCTTTACGCTATTAAGAAATTCACAACTTCTAATATAATAAATGCCTTTTCAATTATTACAACGATTTCTTTAATTTTTATTTTAAAACCAAAAGAGACAACATCAGTTATTTTTATATATTTTCTCGTTTATCTGATTTTTTGCTTATTTTTAATTATTTTAATAAAACCACCATTAACTCTTAAAAAAGAGATTATTTTTCAAATAAAAGATTACTATAAGGTTTCATTTCTTTCTTCTTTAACAAGTCCTATTTATAGATATTTGGATAGATTTATTCTTGGATTTTTTGGAAATGTGGGCGATGTTTCAGGATTTGTTTTAATTAGGAGGATTGATAATTTTATTAGACAAGTTTTAAATGCACCGTTATCAATTGCAGTTATAAATATAAGCTCAAATCCGAATTATTTTTATGAATTTTTTAAAAAATATCTGATTTTTTCATTCTTTCTTTTTATTTCTGAACTAATTTTAGGTTATCTTCTTCTTATTATTATAGGAGGCAAAACTTTTTTAAAGTTTTATTTCTCATTAATTTTGTTTTCATTTGCGTTTTTAATTTCTGCTATTTTTTCAATTTTTATATTAAAGGAAAGAGTTTCAAATAATCCGAAACCTTTTCTCATTTTCAATACCTCATTCGTTATTTTTTACTTCATTTTATCCATAATGTTATTTAAATTTTTTGGTTATAATGGTATTGCATTATCTTTTCTTTTAAGCACAATTATTTCAAACTTGATTAGCATAAGCTTTAAAATTTAGATATGCCTATCTTAATAATTATTATTCTTTTTATTTTTGGATGTAAAAAGAAGGATATTTCAGAATCTTGTCAAGAGCCATCACAAAATATGGCGGGAGTATGGAAAGGTTCATGGAAATTACCGCCTGACCCACCTTATAATAGTCAAACAGGTCAAATTTGTTCTCAAATTAATCAAAATGGAAATCTATTAAGTGGGAAATTATATGATATGGATAATTCAAGTCAATTTTTTGATAGTGTTGATATAAAAGGAACAATATGTGGTTCTTCATTAAAATTACAAACTGATACGATGACATTTATAATTAAAGTTGTAGCTAAATTTAATGGAAGTGTAATAAATGATAGCTCATATGGAACATTTAGAATATACTCAGATAACAATTATGAAAGTCAAGATGGTACTTGGTGGATGAAGAAGGATACCACTAATGCTTGTAAATGATATTTATTGTAATTCAGCAAGTTTTAGAAAGTGCTAAACCATTATCCGAAATAAAAAACACTAATCCATATAATTTATTTGAAAGAAAACCAAATTATATTTATTTTTTCAAATATAAAAACAATTACATAATGGAGGGTTATTTTTTAAATGATGAGAATAATTTCTCAAAAGAAATAATTATTTTAGATAGTTTAAGTTATTTTAAAATTGTTCAAAACTATTCAAGAAATCAAAGTTTTTTAATACACTATTTAACTTCACAAGCATTAATTTCTTATGTATTTTATTCTGATTTTGCTAATGTTATTGAAATTCCTGAAAATTTTGTAAAACCTTTAAGAGTTTATTTTCCTATAATTTGGACAGGTTTTAGTTATGTTTTAAGCTTAAAGTTTTCACCAATTACTTCTTCTATGGTTTATTCTTCAACCTCTTGTGCAATTATTTCTTATTTAAAAAACTATTTAGTTCTTGATACTTATGACAGAATTGTTTGGAGTATGATTGAAAACAACTTTTGTTTTATCACTTCGTACTATATTAAACCTAAAATACCAAATATAACACGAGGAATTTTTTTAACACTTTTGTTTTACTATAATTATTATAGTTTTGAAAATAGTTTATTTGATATAAAGAGTTCTTTTAGTAGTTCTCTTATAAATGCTTTGAATTTGTTTTTATCTTATTTTGAAAGAGAGACTACAAACGGTGATGTTTTTTTTGAAGGTTTCTCATCATTTTCTTTTGGTTATAGCTTTTATAATTTAACAAAGGATTATAAATACTCAGCAATAGCCTCTAATTTAGGTTATTTAACAGGTTTCTTTCTTTCTCAAAAGAATGATTTATCACTTTCAAAATCATTCGCAATTGTTATCTCAACATTAATTTTTACCTATACAATTTCAGGAACACTAAGTAATTATGAAAAGGAAGTTTATAACTTCTTGCCCATTTTTCTTTATTTAAATTACTTCCTATTTAGCAAAATTAAAATTTAAATGTTTTTATTCCAAATTCAATATCTTTTTTATTATTTCGTAGTGATTTTTAATTTCATTATCATCAGGTTTCTTTTCATAAGCTTGCTTAATATACTTAAGAGCTTCTTCATACTCACCCTTTTTAAATAATGCCCAACCATAGGAATCTAATATAGAGGCATCGTTAGGATTTAAAGAAATTGCCTTCTTTATTAATTCAAAACCCTTATCTATATCTATATTTTCATTAACTAACATATATCCATAATTATTATAAATCATTGATGCGAAGGCAATAAGTTGCTTATCAGTTGTCGTATCTATTATTTCTTGGATAATTTTTATTGTTTCTTCATAATAATGTTGTGCTTTTTGAAAATCACCTTCTTTATTGTATTCTTCTGCTAATTCAAAATATGCTAAATAATCCTTTGGCTTTCTTTTAGTGTATTCAATTAAAATTTCCTTTGACTTTTTCGGAAAGCCTATTTTTTTATAGAAATTAGAAAGCTCCCTATATCTTGTTAAGTTATCTTTGTCATATTGAATTGCTAATTTATAGTACTTTTCAGCAAGTTTTAATTTATTTTCATTTTCAAATAGTTTTGCTAATGCTAAAAAAAACGATGGTTTTTTTGACTTAACACTTAATGCTAAATTTTTCGCTTTTTCATAGTCTTTATCTTCTATTAACCAATAAATTTTTGAAATTTTATAATCATCATTAAAATCTAAAATTTTATCAATAATTTTATAAGCTCTTTCTTTCATTTTAAGTTTATAGTAAGAATAAGCAATAAAGAAGTCATTTTCTACTGAATATGAGATGCTATTTGCCATTTGTAAATTTTCAATTACTTTTGAATAAAAACTATCTTGTTTTTCTTTTTCTGCTATTTTAAAATAGGAAAAGCCTTTGTATTTCCAACAATAGTCCTCATCAGGATAACTCTTTAATAAATCTTCACATATTTCAATAACCCTTTCATATTCTTTATATGTAAATAGCATACTTACAAGAAATTTATTAAATTCCTTTTTTTCTTTTAAGGAATAAATATATGCTCTAACGCCTGCTAATATAGCATTCTCCTTATCTTCCTTTTTGCTATAAATAGAAGATAAAGCAGCAAGAACCCTATAATGTAATTCTTGATTTTTTAAAAAAACATCAATTGAGCCTTTTATTTCAAAATTACTTAAAATACTATCTGCTTTTTTTAAATAAATTAACGCTTTATCGTAATCTTTCTTTCTATATAAAATTATTCCATAATTTACAAGATTCTCTAAATTTGATGTATCCATTTCATAAAGCTTTTTAAAAATACTATAAGCTTCTTCAACTTTATCCATATTATCTAAAAAAATTGCTTGGTATTTGAGAAATGTAATATTATCAGGAAATTTAAAATATGCTTTTTTTGACCAATTATATCCACCTTTCAAATCTTTTAAAGTCCCATGAATTCTTATTATTAAGTCATAAGCTGAGCTATCATCTATGTGTTTAATGTATTTTTCAAGTAGTTTTAAGGCTTTTTTGTAATCTTGTTTTTTTAAATAATAATTAGCCAACTCCTTTAAAGCAAATGTATCTTTTAACTTTATTCTTTGTTTTAATTTAATTTCTATTGTATCGGTTAATAAAATTAAAAAAATCACTCAGAAGTTTTATAAAACTTATCAAGGTACTCTTTTGAAATCCTAACCAATTCACTTCTTGGTAGTATTGATAATAACTTCCATCCTACTTCAAATGTTTGCTCAATAGTTCTACCTTCAAATCCTTGATTTATCATAACTTTTTCAAATTCATCAGCAAATTTAATATATTTCCTATCTATTTCAGATAAAGCATCTTCACCTACAATAGCAGCAAGTCTTCTATTATCCTTACCTCTCGCATAAGCAGCAAAAATTTGATCAGCCCATTGTCTGTGATATTTCTCCGTTTTACCTTCACCAATTCCATTATTCATCAATCTTGAAAGTGATGGCAATATGTCAATTGGAGGAAATATACCAAGTCTATGTAATTCTCTTGATAAAACAATTTGCCCCTCTGTTATATAACCTGTTAAGTCTGGTATTGGATGGGTAATATCATCATCAGGCATGGTTAAAATTGGAATTTGGGTAACTGAGCCTTTTTTACCTTTAATTCTTCCTGCTCTTTCATATATACTTGCCAAATCTGTGTACATATAACCAGGATAACCTCTTCTACCTGGAACTTCTTCCCTTGCTGATGAAATTTCTCTTAATGCCTCACAATAATTTGTAATATCAGTTAAAATAACGAGAACATGATAATCTAATTCAAATGCGAAGTATTCAGCAACAGTTAAAGCAAATCTTGGTGTTAAAATTCTTTCAATAGTAGGGTCATCAGCTAAGTTTATAAATGCTATTAGTCTATTACTTGCTCCCATTTCTTCAAATTGTTGTTTAAAATAGGCATACTCTCTTTGAGTTATACCAATAGCACCAAATACAATTAAAAACTGCTCACCTTCACCCCTAACAGTAGCATATCTCATAATCATTGCTGCTATTTCGTTTGCTGGAAGTCCCGAACCAGAAAATATAGGTAATTTTTGACCTCTTACAAGTGTATTAAAGCCATCAATAGCAGAAATTCCTGTTTGAATAAAATCAGATGGTTTCTCTCTTGCAACGGGATTTATTGGAGAACCAATAATTGGCAATTTCTTTTCTGGAATAACTGGGCCAAGGTCATCAATTGGTTCTCCTCTTCCGTTGAATATTCTTCCAATCATATTTCTACTTACTCCAAAACGAATAACATCTTCAACTAATTTTATTTTGCATGTTTTAACATCAAGTCCAAGTGTTCCTTCAAGAACTTGAATTACAGCAAATTCTTCTGTAACTTCAAGAACTTGACCACTTCTCTTAATACCTGTTTCAGTTTCTATTTCAACTAATGCCCCATAAGATAATTCCTTGGCATTTTTTACTATTAAAAGAGGTCCAGATATGTAATCAACAGATGTCCATTCTTTAACAGATAAATCAGTCATATTGAAAATTTTAAAGGATAAAAAGTTTTATTTTGTGCCTTGTCCAATAATTCTAAAACTATTTATTTTTCTATATTTTGCCCACCCACCCTATATTTAAGCCTTCGCCTTATAAATACCCATTTTTCGGCAGGGGGCTTTCGCCCCCTTCAATGAACCCCCGATAAAATCAATAATCTCCCGAAATTTTTATAAGTTATTGATAATCAATCACTTAACATTATTTATTGGACAAAGCATTTATTTTGTGTGTTATCCAATAATTCCAAAATTATTTATTTTATTATATTTTCCCACCCACCCTGAAAATAAGGCTTCGCCTTATAAATGCCCATTTTTATGCCTTGGGGGGCAAAGCCCCCCTTAAATTCCCCCCATTAAACCAATAGTTTTAGAAAATTTTTCATAACTTATTGATTATCAGGAACTTAACACTATTTATTAGGCAAAGCATTTACTTTGGGTGTTGTCTAATAATTTTGGAATTATTTATTTTTTCTATGTTTTCCCACCAGCCCTATAAATAAGCCTTCGGCTTTCCTTCCCCCCTTAAATTCCTTCAATAAATTCAGTAATCTAATTAAAATTTTATAAATCCTTGCTTATCAACTACTTAACACTATTTATTGGACAAAGCATTTTCTATATCATCTATTTTGATTTGTATCATTTCTTTTCAAAAACTTCTTCAAATTTTTTCCTTAAAATTTTTCTTATCTTCATAACATCAGTTTCATCAGGATAAGGGAAAGGTTCTCCAAACCTTCTTTCATATATCTTTTTCCAATACTCAGGATTATCCCAATTTCTATGCATCTCTTCCTTTATTTTTGCCTCTTCTCTAATGGATTTTAATTCCTCTTCAAGTGTATCATATAGCTTTATTCGGTAGATTTTTGGTTTTTTTTCTCTTTTTGCCATATTGAAATTTTAAAGTTTAAATTCATTTATTCAAGCCTTTGACTTATTTACAAAAAATTATCTATACTAACACTAAAAACCTCCTTAAAAATTTTTTCATTAAGAATTGTTGAATAAATTTTACCATTTTTCATAATAATAAAATCTTTAAAAAACTTAATAGCTAAATGAATGTCGTGTATTGTTAAGATAATAGTTTTGTTAATTTGATTTAAATAATTTAGAAGTGTTATCTGAAAGTATGGATCCAAGTGAGATAATGGCTCATCAAGTATTAAAATTTTTGAATTTGAATTAATAACTCTGCTTAATCTAACTCTTTGAATTTCTCCACTTGAAAGCTCATCCAATTTTTTGTTTAATAAATTTGAAACTTCAAATATATCAAATTTTAATTTTACATTTGCTAAATTTAGATATGTTTTAACTTTAATACTTGGATAATATTCAACTTGTAATAAGAAGGAGCAAAGTTTTGTAAGCTCTTCTTGATTTATTTCCTTTAATTCCTTAGAAAACAATTTTATGGAGCCTTCATAATTTAACATTTTCAATAAAGTTTTAATAAATGTGCTTTTTCCACTTCCGTTAGGACCTAAAATAGCAACCTTTTTACCTTCGTAAATTTCTAAATTTTCAATATAGATTTTAAAATTTTTATAACCTGAAATAACATTTTCTAATTTTAGCAATGTTTATATTTCTTTTCCGTGTTTGAAAATTTTGCCTTCCATCAAGAAAATAACATCCTCACATATATTAGTACATAAATCTCCTATTCTTTCAAGATTTTGAATGATATTTATTGTCTTAATTCCACTATCAACAAGATTGGAATCCTTTGTCATAAGACTTACAATTTTGTTAATTAATTCATTTCTTAAATTATCAATTTCACTATCACCACTTAAAACTTCTCTCGCAGTAATCACATCATTATTCTTATATGCATTTATTGATTTCTCAAAAACATTAAAAACCTTATTAAACAATTCCTCAATACTAATAATAACACTATCTTTTATTAGATAAAAATCCCTTGCTATGTTTTCAATATGATCAGCTATTCTTTCTAAATCATTATTTACTTTGATTGCAGTTATAATTTTTCTTAAATCCATAGCTTCTGGTTGATATAAAGCTAATATCTTTATTGCGAAGAACTCAATTTCAATTTCACTTTGATTAACAATATCTTCAAGTTTTAAAATTTCTTCATAATTATTACAATTTAAAAACATATTTCTTATAATGTCTGACATTTGAAAAATTTTCTCTTCAAGTTCTTTTAATTCGTCAGATAAAGCTTTTCTCATCCGAACCTCCCTGTTATATAATCTTCTGTTAGTTTTTGTCTTGGTCTTGTAAATATATCATCAGTTTTGCCATATTCTATAATTTCTCCAAGATACATAAAAGCTGTCCAATCAGATATTCTTGCTGCTTGTTGCATATTATGAGTAACAATAACTATTGTCATCTTTCTACCAAGTTCCCTTATAAGCTCCTCAATTTTAGCAGTAGATATTGGGTCAAGGGCGCTTGTTGGCTCATCAAATAACAAAACTTCTGGCTCAACTACAATTGCTCTTGCTATACATAGTCTTTGCTGTTGCCCTCCTGATAATGATAAAGCATTTTTATGTAATTTATCTTTTACTTCATCAAATAAATAAGCGTCTTTTAATGCTTTTTCAACTCTATCCTTAATTTCAGTTTTATTTTTTATTCCTTTAAGTTTCAATCCAAATGCGACATTATCAAAAATTGACATATTAAAAGGCGTTGGTTTTTGAAAAACCATTCCTATTCTCATTCTTAAACTTATTAAATTTATATTATTTTTTAGAATGTTCTCATTGTCAAAGATAATCTCCCCTTCATACTTAGTATTTGGATATAAATCATGCATTCTATTTAAACATCTTAAAAATGTGGTTTTACCACAACCTGATGGTCCTATTAGAGCGGTTATTTTATTTTCAAAAATTTTCAAATTTATGTTTTTAAGAACCTTAAAATTACCATAATAAAAATTTAGACTTTTAACTTCTATTTTGGTATTTTCCATAAGAGCAAAATTTTAAAGCTGAAAATATAAACCTTTACTATTTTTTAAACAAATCCAATAATTTTTGCCATCTTGGGTCTAACTCCTCTTCTTTCTTATAATCTGGAACTTTACAACTCTCTGAACATAGTGGTTTTATTGGCACTGATAAAATAACTTGCTCTCTAACTAATGGTGAAACATCTATAATATCATCATTAAAAAATATAGTATAGGCATCCTCTTCTGAAAATGTACTCTCTTGATTAATGTTTTCAAAACCTTCCTTTAAGTAAAAGTGGTCAATTTCAGTAAATTCCTTTTCAAATTCATTTAAACATCTTGCGCAAAACAAAAGCATTTTAAATTTTGAGGTAATTTCCATTTCATAATTATTGCGGTTTTTATATATGTTTATCTCTGTTTGAATACTTCCAATTATTTTAAATTCTATATCTGTAAGTTCAAGTTCTTCTGCGGTAGATGAAACTTGAAATGTGCTTTTACCAGGTTTTATTTCCTTTAAATTTATCGTAATAGTTTTCATAGTGGAAATTTTAAAGCTTCAATTCTCTCAATTTAAAAGCTTGATTAATACATGATGAAATTCCAACACCATCATAACTTGAGCCAATAAAATATATATTCTCATTTTTAAAAAATTCTTTCATCATTTTCACATTTAAATGGTCTATCTTTTAAGAAAAATCTTAAAATTGTGAATTCATTTGAAACTTTTTGAGGCCATTTATTTAAATTTTCTAGTGGGGAGACAAGAAAACCATTACCTAAATCTAATTTTAAATGTTCTTTTGTTATAATGTAAGATGTAATAGTTGAAGTCCTAACTTTACTTTTGATCCAAATAAAATTTTAAAGCTAAAAAATTTTTCTAAAATTAGAATTGTATATCAAATTTAATTAAAATTGTGAAATTTTGATTTCCTGTCATCATAACTTTATTTAAGCTTCTTGTATGATTTATTGTAAAGTTAGCACTTACAGAATTATTAAATGTATAATATCCTTGAATGCTTATATTTCTACTATAATTATCAAAATCAGTAATTTCATTATCTTGGTTTCTTGTAATTTGCTTAGAAGAGCTAACATTATATGTTAAATTTACTGTTAAATTGCTTCTTAAATTTCTGACAAGTGGAAAATTATCTGATGGTGTGATTACTCTGCTTAGTGTTAATGTTAAATCGTTTGAATTATTAGTGCTTTGAGCATCTCTATAATCCTCAAACTTTGAAACTTGCTTTCTATTATTATATGTAATTGAAATGCTTGTTCCATCTTTTATTGAAATTGATGTTTGAATAAGTGGTGAAAAATCTCTTAAATAACTCGTTGTAATTTCTAAGGAATTATCTGGTCTTATATTGATTGTTTTTGAATTTGTTATTCTAAAACTTGATGTTAAATTAGGAGATGAAATAATATCTTTTAATTTGTTTGGTATTGGCACAGAGGAGATATTTAAAGTAATGTTAGGATAACTCTTGTCTTCTTTAATTGAATTTATTGTTGAATAGTTTTTATTTAAATTATATGAAGGACTTGTTGAAATTGAAAAATTATTCCAATTGAATGATTGATTGTAAGTTAAAGCATAATTTTCAGACCAACTGAATTGACTATCAGTTTTAGGAAATGATAATCCAATTCTAAATAAGTAATTTTGAGAAGATGTTTGTAATGGAATGTTGAAATTTTTTGAATAACTAAAACTTAAATTAGGCTCACTTAAAAGTAATTTTGTGAAAATGTTTCTTGTAGATATATTATAATTTACATTTGAACTTTGTGAGATATTGTAAATTTTGTTAGTATCAGATGAGACTTGATTTTCAGAATAATTAGCGGTATAGTTTATTGAATTGTTTATGAATGGAATTGAGAAATTTAAAGAATTGTTAAAACTTTCTGAAAGTGAAGTCCATTTATTTCTAATTCTATCAAAATTCCTACTTTGACTATAAGAATTTGACAAATTATTTATTATTGAATAGTTAATTGAAAAACTCCCTCCAACTTGTCTATTAGGTGTAAATTGACTTGTCCCCGAAATAAAATTTATATTCTTTTTATAATCTTCTCTATAATTTAAAGATAAATTGAGGTTTCTTGGTAAATAATAAATTTCTTTATTGAAAATTTTAGGTGGTTTTAAAATTGTGGGAACTAAATTATAACTTCCAGAGATATTAAATGAGCTTGTGCTATCAGCAGATGTCCAACTTTTTGAATTAGCAGTATTATAGCTATATTGGAAGCTAAATGGGTCTAATACATATCTTAAAATTCTATTATTTGATGATGATTTTCTATAACTTGAAGAAATAGAATAGCTTTTATTAAATGTTCCATATTTTTCTTTATCTTGCTCAATAATTAAATCTGTTCCTGTTTGATATTTTGGGTATGTTTCACTTGAATTATAAGTAAATGACAAAGGCAAACTTATACCCCAAGACTTACTAAATAATCTATCTAAATTCATATTGTAATTTAATCCAAAATTCTCGCTATTATCATTTGAAGGTTTATCATCCAATAATCCTCTAAACCCCGCTCTTTTATTAGTATATGATAAATTTAAATTCATTAATGTTCCAAAATTCAAAGAGCCACTTAAATCCATCGCTAATGCCTTTATATTGTCAGGCTCTATTACTCTAATATCATCAATCCAAATTGTTCCACTTATAGGAATTTGACTTTCATTTAATAAAGCTACTCCATAAAACCTAATATCTAATAAATTTGGATTACCCTTAAATCCATAGTTTTCATTTTTATAAACTTGTGATGGATCAAAATTCCCATTATCTAAAATTTGTTTTTTAAATTGAACAATTTTCTTTATATCAATTTCTACAATTTGCCAATCATTTGAATTTAACGGATATTCATAAAAGTAATAATTTAATGTATCTTTGCCATATTTGAAAATAATTTTTGGGTAGGGTGGTGTAGTATTTGGTGATGGTCTGACATAAAATGAAATTTTATTATAAAATGTTAAATCATTTCCCCTTGTGCTTGATTTATATGCTAAAAATTCTTTATTTGGTGTTATATTTTCATAAATTAATGCTAAGGAGCCTTCGCTTTCAATTGTTCCATCAGGATTTATATATTGTTTTACCCAAGGTGGCTTAATATATTCTGGATTTTCCTTTGTATTAACCTGAGATAAGGAGAATTTTTCAGGACTAATTAACTTTGTTCCAACAATCCATTTACTACCTTTGAAATTTAATTTTGCTAAAAATATTGTATCTGGTTTTGTAAAGTTTGAAAATGTTAATCTAATGTACCTAACTCTATAAATATCAGGTCTTCCAAAAACTGAATCAGGCTCTAAAAATGATAATCTATAAAATTTCCAACCATTAACATCACTAATTGGCTGAATTTTATTCATATCTAATATAAATGTCCAATAGTTTGAATTTTGATTTAATCTCCAACAATCAACAAGTCCTTCACTATCAAGTCTTCCATTATTTTTTGTTCCCGCAAAATTATTATTAAAGTCAAAAGTATAATCTCCATCAAAACCAACATCTTCATTAAGTGCAGCATCTAAAACACAATTATTATTCTTATCTTCACTATCAAGAATTCCATTTGGTCCTTTTAAATTCCCATTAATATCTCTTCTTACTTCATCTTCTGGAATATCATATCCAACATCTATTCTAACAATTAAATTTTCTTTACTTTTTAATATAATTTCAATTGTGCTAACCCTTGAAAAGTCATACCCACTTTTATCAATCAAATTTAAAACACTAAACCAATTATTACTTGAATTTAAATTGATAGGCTCAAAATAAAAGCCAATTGTATTTTCAATAGCATTTCTTTCTCTATCATCAGTTAAATTTGGATAAATTTGTCCTTTGGGAAAACCAAATGGTCTCCACTTTAAAAATTTTACATAATTATTAGGGTCATATCCTGTCGCAAGAGAACCATAATGCCAATCAAATCCACCAAGACTTACACTATTGCTTTCATTTATATTTTCCATATCATCAATATAACTTTCTCCTGTTGTTGAAATTTCAGGATTACTTTGAGCAACTTCACCTTTTATGTTAATATAACTATTTCCTGAATAATTTGGAAGTTTTAAAAAGGTGTTATCCAATTTTTGTAAATTAAATTTTCCATCAAAATCAAATTCAAGAATTTGAGTTCTTCTTGATTCATTATTTACCTCTGGTCTTACAAAACCCGCACTAACACTTCTTGTAAGAAATGAAGAGCCAATTCTAAAATTCTCATTAAAATAATAATCATTTCTAATGCCAATTATTGATTTACTTCCAAACTGAAAGATATTCCCTGTTTCATATCTAATTTCAACATCTGCATTAGGGTCTATAAATTTATTAAAAACAATTCTATTTCCAATAATGCTATAATCACTTTGTGGTAATTCAACACCATTTACATAAACCTTTACACTGCTTATTATAGCATCTGGTGGAATTTCAATACTCCTATTTGCTCTTGTGTTTTGAGCAACTAAAAAGAATTTTGTTCCTTCTGAACCAACAAAATGATATTTCTTATAAATAATTGAATCAGGGAAAGGCTCTAAATCAGGAAATATAAGATAACCCCTTGCTAATATAGGATGAATTTTTCCATTAGGGTCAGTCCAACTTAAATCAACTAAGCCATCATTATTATTATCAAGTTTAAAAATTTGAATATATTTTTTGCCATTTTCACCATCTACGGGAATTGGAACTGTATCTTTATAAATTGTAAGATTTAAACTTGTTGTAGTGCTATCATAACCAATATAATAAACATTTTTCAATTGTAATTTCCAAAGATAAAGCATCGTTGGATCGTTGGTGTTTTCAATTGATGAAAGATTTTCAGGTTTTATGAGTTTTAAAATTATTGGATTAGATAAAGAGCCAACAACTTTTCCATTTAATGTTTTATAATAAACACCAATAACATAATTTTCATTTATTGTTTTTGTAAATTCAATAACATTTCCAGCCCATCTTACATAACTTGTATCTAAATCAAAATATCCGCTTTCACAATAAGCATTCACATCAGCATTAAAGCAAGCTTTACCATAAACTGAAAGACTATTATTATTATTTATCCTATCATCAATAAAAACTTTAAGCTCAATTATAGAATCAGTTTCATCTAAATAGAAAAACTTTAATTTTTCATAATCTCTTTCATAAATTGTGTCAGTTTTTTGTTGAAAATTAGCTTTTAAAGATTGTGTGCTAACTTGTGCTTTTTCTCTTGCTAAAACAATAGTGCTTTTTATTGGTCCAAGTTGTGTATTTGCCCTTACTCCAAAAAGTGAATTATCAGAAGTTAAGGGAAGACTTGAAAATTTAGTAGATGGAAATTGTAAGCTACTTGCATCACCAAGCTCTATAAGTTGAAAAACTTCATCTTCTTCACCATTATAAGAAAGTCTAACTTTATTTTTCGTTTGGTCAATTTCCTCAGAATTATGATTTATATTAACATTTAATTTCTTGCCAATTGTCCCATTTAAATTAACATTTATTGTTTGTTTCATTTGTAGTTGTGGAAATGTTGATGAGCCATAATTTACAGGTGATATAATACTATTTGCTGAGCCACCGAATTCCATACTCTGATTTCCTTTAATGTCAATTTTCGCTTCATTACCTCCAAGAAATCCAAGACCAACGGGAATATCAATAGGAACTGAAATTGTTGGAATTAAACCAGATTGATTATTTGACGAGTTGCTTGAAGAAAATTTTTGATATTGAGCATAAAATAAGCTATCTGATAAGAAATTAAAGTATTCTTCAAATGTTAAAATTTTGAATGTATCTATTACAACACCTCTATAATTTTTTAAAATATAGACTTTATTATTAGAATAGTCAAAGTAAATAGAATCCCTTACTACATCAACATTAAAGGCAATTAAAATCCCAATCAAACAAAATTAACGACTTGCTATTTAAAATTTTAAAGCATCCTTTAAAATTTTATTGTTGCTTGAAATAATTTTAAATAAATATGAATTTCCAAATTATAAAAAGAGACTAAATGATTTTAATGCTTATTCAAAAAATTTCAATAGTTTTTGTGGCGATTTTATTGAAGTATTTTTAAAAATTGAAAAGGATAAAATTTTAGATATTGGGTATGATGGAAAACTGTGCACTATAAGTCAAGGTGTTATTGAAATGATAATTGATAGTATTATAAATAAAAGCATAGATGAGGTAAAGAAATTTTCTCTTGATGATATGAAGGCATTGATTGGTGAAGAGATTTTAAAAATTAGAACGAAATGCTGTTTAATTGGCATTGAAACGATAAAAAATGCGATAATTGAATATGAAAGAAATTATAAATCTAATTCAAGAAGTTGAGCGATTAAAGTTCATTCCAAGATTGGGCTGGACTTATTATGGGATAAAATTTCCTGAAAGTGTAGCAGAGCATAGTTTTTTAGTAGTGTTTTTAAGTTTAATTGTTGGACTATTATTATTAAAAAGAGGTGAAAATGTAGATTTGAAAAAAATTTTAATTATGGCAATAATTCATGAGCTTGGTGAAGCAAGAATTGGAGATATTCATCTTGTAGCAAAAAAGTATTTAGGATTTAATAATGTTGATAATGCTGAAAAGAAAGCAGTTTTTGATTTATTAAATGGATTAAATTTAGAAGAACTAAAAGAAATTTATGAGGAATTTATGGAAGGCAAAAGTAGAGAATCAATTATTGTAAGGGCTTGTGATAAATTAGAGCTTTTAATTCAAGCAAAAATTTATAAATTAGAAGAGTTTTTTAAGAATAATGAAAATTTAAGTGAAATTGAAAAGGAAGAAATTATTAAAGAAATTTTCACTTACCTATACAAAAATCCCTAAAAACTCTATTTAAAATTTCTTCAGGTAAGTCTTCAATTCCAAGTAATCTTGATATTGAATTTACTGCTATTCTTATTTGATGTGATATAATATCCAAAGGCTCATATTTTAAACTTAATGTTTCTTTTATTCTATCATAAGCATATTGTAAAAGCTCAAATTCACTTTTTGAAAAATAATAATCCGCTGAAATTTCACTTATTGCCTTATTATATAAAGCTTCTTTTAATTCTTCAAAACCAATATTCGCTTTCACAGAAACATAAATTGGATTATAATTTTCAATTATAGGTCTTGAAATTTCACATTTATTAACAACTAAAATTAACTTATCTTTTGGAACTTTATTTAATAATTCTATTTCAAATTCTTCTATATTTTCAGCAGAAAGAACAAACACAACAATATCTGAAAATTTACTTAAATTTAAGCTTCTTTCAATACCAATTTTTTCTATTAAATCAATAGCTTCTCTAATTCCCGCAGTATCAATAACTTTAAATAAAACTCCATTTATGTTTATATATTCAGATATATAATCTCTTGTTGTTCCGGGAATATCAGAAACAATTGCTCTTTCATATCCGAGAAGCTTATTAAATATAGATGATTTTCCAACATTAGCTTTTCCAATAATAACTACACTTATTCCATCACTAATTTTTTCCATACTTGCAGAATTATTTATTAAATCTTCAAAAATTTTCAATATATTAATAATTCTTTCAAAAACCTCTTCTTTTGAAATTTCAGGAACATCTTCTTCAAAATCTATTCTTGCTTCAATTTCCTTTAACAAATCCAATAAATGCTCTTTTAAGTTTTCTATTTTCTTTGATAGTTTTCCTTCAATTCTTTCTCTTAATGGAAAAATGGCAAATTCATTTTTAGCATTTATAATTTCATTTATTGTCCTTGATTGAATTAAATCCATTTTTCCATTTAAGAATGCCCTTTTTGTAAATTCTCCTGGCTCTGCTTGTCTTGCTCCAATTTTTATAATTTCTCTAACAATCATCTTTGGAATAATAATTCCTCCATGAGAAAATATCTCAAGCATATCTTCACCTGTATAACTTCTTGGTGCTTTATAGTAAATAGCAATAACATCATCAATAACTTTTCCTTCGCTATTGAACAACTTTAAATAATGAGCATATCTTTCTTTTAATTCTTTTTTAAAAATTTTTTTTATAATTTCATTTACTAAATTACCACTAATTCTTATTACGCTAATAGCAGAAATTCCATATCCACTACTAATTGAAACAATTGTATCATTTAACATCCGGAACGATAACTAACTTTGTCTTTTTACCTCTTCCAACTTTTTCAATTCTTATCCCTTTTATATTTTTTAATGCTTCAATAACTAATTTTCTCTCATAACCTTTAAGTGGGTCTAAGGTATATTCAAGCTTATTTTCAATTGCTAATTTTGCTGTTGCGATTGCCTTATTTACAATGTATTCTTCTCTTTTCTTTCTATAACTATTTATATCAAAAATAAATTTAAGGTTTTTGGGCAATAAATTTTTAAGCATTAAATTAAGCAAATAATTTAGCTCTTCAAGAACCTTTCCATCCTTTCCTATTAAAACACTATCTAAATTTTTAGTTTTTATATTTATGTAAATTGTGTTTTTATCTTGTGGTATAATCTGAAATTTACCTTTTGTTCCAAGTTTTTGAAATAATTCTTTTATGAAATTTTCAATTTTTTCAATTTCCTCCGTCCTCTTATAAACTCTAACTACAATTGGATCTTTTTTTATAATTACATATTTAGCAGAATTTATATCTATTTGAAGCTTATTTAGAGCTTTTTTTATAGCTTTTTCAATCGTTATATCACTTTCATCTACAAACTCCATATTTTTAACCTCCTTTTAATAAAAACTTTTTAAATATCAGCTGTTCCAAAATGCTGAAAAGACTATAACTTAACCAATAAAGAACAAGTCCTGCTGGAAATGTTAAAAATATCAATAGAAAAACTAATGACATTATTATGCCTATCATTTTTGAATTTTTATCAGCTGATGGTTGAATAATTGAATTTATTAAGCTAATTAATGTCATTAAAATAGGAAGGATAAAGTAAGGGTCTTTTGATGATAAGTCTTTAATCCAAAGAATAAATGGAGCATTCTTAAAATCAATTGAAGTTATAAGAACTTGATATAAAGCAAAGAATATAGGTAACTGAATAATTAGAGGCAAACACCCACTAAGTGGATTAACGTTCTCTTCTTGATAAATTCTTAAAATTTCTTTTTGGAGTTTTTCAGGGTCATCTTTGTATATTACTTGTAATTTTTGGATTTTTGGTTGAATTTTTGATAATTTTCTCATAGCAATATATGATTGATAAGTTAGAGGTGAGAAGATAATTTTTATTATTAACGAAAATAATATAATCACAAATCCATAATTATGAACAAGAGAATAAAGTCCTCTAAAAGAATAAAAGATAATTTGACTAAATGGGGCAAATAAGAAAAATCCCCAATCGTAAATTGGCTCAAGTCTTTTGTCTATGGATTTTAGAATTTGAGGGTCAATTGGTCCTAAATAGAATTTAAAATTAGAATTTATTTTTCCTTCAAATATAATTCTATTATCATACAAAAATGCTTTATTATTTTTCGTTTCATTTAAAATAATAAATGAGAAATAGTGTGTCTTTGAGCCGATGAAATTCGCATAATCAACATTAAATGGAGTTATTAACTTATCTTCTGTAATTTTATGCCATTTTTGGTCATAATAAATGAAATTTGAATATCGTTTTTCATAGCTATCTTCAAGGTTTGGATTTATACCATATGAAATAATTTCACTATCACTTGATATAACATTTATTATATAATTATTTTTGAATTCATAAATAACACTATCATTTTCACTTTTAAGCACGACTTTATTTTGTAAAATCTCATAATCAAAATTTTTATCCTTTAAATTCTTAAAAATGAAAATTGGATAATTGCCAAGAAGCTCACTTTTATATTTCTTAATATAAAAGCTTTTTATAAATGCTCCTTTTTTGGATATTTCAACTTTAAATAAATCATTTTCATAAGATATTAAACTATCTGATGTTGGAACTTCAATTTTCAAGTTTGATTGATTTTTTATATTTGTTGGTTTTGGTGGAAATAAAAATGTCCAAAGGAAAAAAATTGTAAATGCTATTATAAAATAAAGAATAAATCTATTCATGGATAATCAATACCTCCTTTTGATATTGGATTACACCTTATAATTCTCCAAATGCCTTTTAATAAACCTTTTAAAACTCCATATTTCTCAATTGATAATATCATATAATCTGAGCATGTTGGATAAAATTTACAACTGCTTGGTAAAATTGGAGATAAAAGAACCTTATAAAACTTAATAAAACCTATAATTATATTCTTCATTAAAACTAAACAGTTAATTTTTTTCTTCCTTTCTTCCTTCTTCTTTTTAAAACTCTTCTTCCTGCTTTTGTTTTCATTCTTGCTCTAAATCCATGGGTTCTTTTTCTTTTAATTCTTGATGGTTGGTAAGTTCTTTTCATAAGTTTGAAATTTTAAAGTAGGGTAGAAAAGCATAATCACTCTAAAATTTTCAAAGATTTATAATTATCGTAAATTCCAAATATCAATAAAATTATTGAAATTAAATAATTTCCTCCAAGAAGAGTAAATAAAACACTACCAGCAGTATATAATAAGCTTAAATTTGAAACACTCCAAAGTGCTAATGAAAACTTTTCAAACTTCAATTTAACTTTATTTAGAACCCATTCATTGAGATATGAAAAAACAAAAACAATTAAAATAGGAAAAATTAAGTAAAATGAGCAAACTTCATGCTTTTCAATAGAAATAATAACCCAAATTGCTAACAAATAAGAAAAGATAGGAATTATTAAAAGTTTTTTCATTTTTTTAGTGTTTCTTTATATTTATTTATAATGTCCTTTGTATAAGCACTTACAATTTTAGACCATTCTTCTTCCTTATCTGAACTTTGGGAACTTCTTGAATAAATTTCTTTGCCATCCTTATCATATATTGAAAATTTAAAATATAAAACATTTTCCTTTATATCTAATTCTCCCCAAATAAAAGCATCAAGTTTTAGAATTTGAACAGCTTTTAATATCCCTTCAAGTGTAGGATTATCCTTATTATATATATTTGATGTTTGCTCTGTTGAAACAATTGTTATTCCCTGAATTTTACGAATTTCTTGCTCCATTATACTTGCCATTTTATCAGAAATATCTTTTAATTTTGAAGTTTTTGTATTCAGCTTAAAAGAGAATATACCTATGTACTTAATTGATGGACCAATAATTGAGCTATAACCTTTATTAAGTTCAGTCAAAACTACATCAGTAATATCAACATTAGAGCTAAAATATAAAATTAAATCCTTATTCTTATTCAAAACAATATCGTAGTTATTTCTTTTAGCAATACTATCAATAACTAAATAAATTTTATTAATATATGGCTGAACAATTTGCTGATATTTTTGACTAATTTGCTCATATATATTTTTCGCTAAAACTTGATATTCATTTTCCTTTTGCTCAATTTTCTTTTGAATTTCATATATTGCTTCTTCCGTTAAAAAACTTCTTTGCTCTGAAAAAAAGTTCTTTAAGCTGTCAATTTGTTTCTTTAAACTATCAAGTGATTTTTCTTTTTCTATTTGAAATTGTCTTAATTGATTTAAGGCATCCTTATAGTCATAGTAATTATTTTTTATTTTCTCAATATCAACAAAAGCAACATTTAATTTTTGTGAAATTATAATAAATAACATAAATGCGGTGGGGGTGGGATTTGAACCCACGTTCCCCTTTCGGGGAAAGCTGATTTCGAATCAGCCCCTTTCGTCCGCTCAGGCACCCCACCAAAAGCCTTACAATTTTAATTCCCAAGACAAAAACTTATTTGCTAACAATAAGTTTAATTCTGACAATAAATCTATTACATTATGCCTAATAATGGCTTCTAAAATTGATTCATCTTTACTTAAAATATAATTTTTCCAATAGTTTGGAACTTCTTTATTTGAAATATCAAGATTTGATAAATTGTAATAATTCAAATAAGCAGCAGGTGATACTTCTTTTAATTTCGGAAATTTGACATTATTCATTTTTGATAGTCGTTTGTGAATACTCATTAAATCAATCCAAATATCATTATAACCAAGAAATTTTTTCTCAAAATCAGTGTTATATCCATAAAATGGTTTTCTTAAAATTTTTAACTTTTTATAAATTTGCCTTAAAAATAAATTGTAATCTGTTTGAATTGTTCTTAAAACTGAGACAAGCGAATTTTCACTAATATAACCAAAAACAATAATTTCATTACTACCATCAGTTTCAATATCTATAATTGTTCCTTCTAAAACATAAACAGGCAAATCCAACTTCCATACTATTAAATTACTTTCCGTTTTGTACTTTATCATTACAATTTAAAGTAATATAAACAACAAAACTTATTGAATTTCTTTGTTGAGATACTTGTGGCAAATCTATTGTTGGTTGAGTATCTTGAAATTCTAGTTTTTCAATAGAGCAAGAATTATTTATCGTTTTTGCTTGCTGTCTTACCTGCTCTAAAACTTCTTTTATATAATTTAATTTTTCTTTTATAATGAGCGTATCTGAAACTGACATTTCCGTTCCTTTTAATTCAAAGGAAATGTTGAATTTTTCAAAATTCTTCTTAAAATAATCTTCAAGTTTTTTAATTTCATTTTCATTTTTTAATTTAAATTCTATTGTCCAATAACCAATATATCCTGAAATAACTTTTTTTTCCGAGCTTCCCTCAATCATATATAATGGAACGATCCTACTATCATTTATATCATAATAATAATTTAGCTTTTTAATAGCGTCTTGAATTTTTGAGAATAATTCATTCACTTCACTTTCAGATGAAAGCTTATTTGTTTGAAAATTATATGTTGCTTTTATAATATCAGGTTTTATCTGCTTTGAAAAAACAAAAGAATAATTTAATATCTGACAAATAAATAAGTTAATCATCTTAGTTGCCTCGTTGGGTCAAATTGGATTGATGATTCTAATTCAATTGGTGTTGTTGTTAATAATCTCTTGCTTTTTATGAAATAGTACATATAACCATAAAAGTATCTATCATCTCTTAATGAGCCACCGAAGAATTTCAAGGTATCACCACTATCAGAAATACCAAAAACAGGGACTAATTGGTATCTTGAAAGTGGAACATCCATCGTTAGCATTTTATATACAACAGAGCCATTCGCTAATTTATAAACGAAATAAACATTTCTGTCCAAATATAAAATCAAAACATCATTTATAGCAAAGCCTACAACTTTATGTTGCCAACCGTTGCACTTACCATCCTTTACAGGAGCTGTCATTAGCTCTTTACCCCTATTATCAAATATCGTAATTACACCATAAGGATTTATTTCAGTCTTATAGCCAGCATAAGTTTGAGCTTTTGAATTGAAACAATCCTCAAATTCAGGAAATTGTATTCTTAGTTCCTTTGCCCTTTCAATAGCTTTTACAATTAAAGCGGTATCCCACTTTACAGTTTGTAAATTCTGAAACCCTTGTAAATTTAAGAAGATAAGAAGCATAATGCTAAAATTTTAAAGCCAATTTAATTTTTTTCTTAAAATATCAAAGAAATCATCAGTATTATTTAGCTTAATTAAAGATGTTTTTTCATTAGATAACTCAACACTAAAACTTAATTCACCTTCACACTCTTTTAATAATTCACCATCTGATGTTATTCTCCATTTTCCAAATTTTGGTTTTACACTAATACTTATAATCATTTCTTTTGGCAAAACAATTGGTCTTGCGGATAAGTTATGAGGACAAATTGGTGTTATAATAAATGCTTTAACTGATGGATGAACAATAGGACCACCCGCTGAAAGATTATAGGCAGTTGAGCCAGAAGGTGAAGAAATAATAATTCCATCACCATAAAATGATGTTATAGTTGAATTACCAAATTTTACATTAATGTCAAGTCCCCTTCCAGAAATAGAATTTACACTAAAATCGTTTAATGCACTATCAACTTCAATTCCCTTAATGTAAATTTTCAATCTATCCCTTCTATCCAAGTAGTAATTTCCATCTAAGAGAGCTTTTTTAATATCTTCAATTTGTGAGATATCAAAAAATGTTAAAAATCCAAGCTTTCCAATTTTTATTCCAATAATAGGTTTTTTAAATTTTTTAGCACATCTTAAAAGTGTTCCATCACCTCCAAGTGAAATAACAATATCACAAATTTTATTAATTTGTTCGTCATCCCATTCACCCCCTATGTGTTTTGAAATATAAACATCATTAAAAATAGATTTTATTTTTTCAATTGCTTGGCTTAAATCGTAAAAAGGATTACCAAAAACACCAACTTTCAAACTTTTTTCCTAATTTTTAAATCCAAAGCAATAGCAGAAACAATAAATATAGATGAAAGTGTTCCAAATATAATCCCCCAAAATAGAATAAATGAAAATCCATAAAGAACAGGTCCTCCAAATAACAACAATGCAACAACAACGGTAAGTGTTGAAAGTGAAGTTATAATCGTTCTACTTAATGTAGAATTTATACCTTTGTTATAAATTTCAATAAGCTTAGAGCCTTCAATTTTTAAACCTTCGTATTTCTTTAAAAATTCTCTAATTCTATCAGCAATAATTACAGAGTCATTAACATCATAACCAATTATTGTTAAAATTGCAGCAACAGTTATTGTGCTAAATTCAAGTTGAAATAATGAATATAAACCAAGAACCATAATTACATCTATAATTAATGCCAAAATTGTCCCAAGTCCAAAATAAAAATCAAACCTTATCCATATATAAATTAAAATTAAACCAATTGCTATAATTGAAAGAATAAAAGCTTGTTTTCTCAATTCTGAGCCAATTGTGGGTCCAACTTTTTCAGCTCTTTGTAAAATTATTTCATCATTTAAAATTTCTTTTAATTTATTAACTACAATTTGGGCATCAATTTCTGAGCTATATCTTATTATATAATCTTTTTCTTGTCCAAAGTTTTGAACGGAAACATCTTTTAAGTTTAATTGACTTAAAGCACTTCTAACTTTTGATATATCTGAATTTTTTGTAGATATTTGAACAAGATTACCACCTGTAAAGTCAATACCAAAATTTATACCTTTTAAGAATATAACAAAAATAGAAAAAATTATAAGCAAAATGTAAATTACATAAAAAATTCTCCTCTTTCCCATAAAATCATAATTGGCATTAGCAAAAAGATCTATCCAAGCCATAACCCTCCTCCCTAAAAATATAGAGCGAAAATTTTAAAGTTTGAGTTCTTTGAAATTTTCTGTTCACTTATTTACCTGGACAAGGCATTAAAATTTTCAAAGTGATTAAACTAATAATTGGAGATATAAGAAAAGTCTATAATGAAATTGAAGATAATAGTATAGATTGTATTATTACTTCACCTCCATATTGGAAGCAAAGGGATTACGGCATAGAGAGACAAATCGGACAGGAAGAAAAATTTGAGCAATATGTTTTTGAAATTACAAATGTTTTTAAACTACTTTGGAATAAACTTAAAAAAACTGCTACTATTTTCTTAAATATTGGATATAAATACTATAATGAAGAATTTTTACTTATTCCTGAAATGATAGGGCTTGAAATGAGAAAATTAGGGTATGTATTAAAGAATAAAATTATTTGGAAAAAGTTAAATGCTATGCCAACACCTGCTAGAAATCGTTTAAATAATACTTATGAAGTTGTTTTATTTTTTGTGAAAAATGTAGGTCGTGAAGTTTATTATTTTGATCTTTCTTCCATTATGGAAAATGATTTATTTAGTCAAATTAGTAGTGATTTAAAAATTGAGAATTTACTTTTGGCGAGAGTTGAAGACAATTTAAGTTCAAGAGGAAAAAGGGAGGGTATTGTAAAAGCAGTTAATAATAAGGCTATAAAGGTTATATGGAATGATGGAAAAGAGCAAATTTTTGAGTTCGCTTGGGAACAAAGGGAAGCAAGTTTTCAATGTATTGAGTGTAAAACGACTCTTAATTATTGGGATATAATGCTTTCCTATGCTAATTATGAAAGGTTTATTTGCTATTATTGTAAAAGTCAGGAATTACCTATTCCCAATTTGCCTGAAAATCAGTTTTTTGAAAACGATTGGTTATCATTGGGGGAATCAGATTTGACCATTAAGAAAATCAAAATAACAAAAGCCAATACTAGCAAAAAGTATAGAAAAATTGGTGTTTTAACATCCTCTCCAGCAGGAAGATTGGCCATAATGGGTGAAAAAATTGTTATTAAAAGAAAATGGATCTTCCCACAACCTATAATAGCAGATTATTTAAAAGTCAATATAAAAAGAAAAAATTTAAAAATTGAAAAATTAGAAAGTTTAATGGGTTATAAATGGACTGCAGGACATTGGATTAGAAAGGATTTCTCTTACTGGGGAAGAGGCGGAAGCTTACCTCGCCCAAGTGATTGGTTAAGGTTAAAAGAGGTACTTGAGCTTGACGATGTATATGATAGGCTAATTTGTGATTTAGTTGCTATGATTTCAACAGTACGACCACACCCAAAGGGTAAGAATATAGGTGATGTTTGGGAAATACCTACCGAGCCTTACGAAGATGAACATTTAGCTGTTTTCCCTAGAAAACTTGTTGAGAGGTGTATAAAAATAGGTTGTCCTCCTAATGGAATCATCCTTGATCCATTTGCTGGCTCGGGAACCGTAGGTGAAGTTGCTAAAAAGCTTGGTAGAAGTGCAATTTTAGTTGAAATTAATCCCAATTATAAAAAATTGATTGAAAAAAGATGCGGAGAAATAGAAGTTGTTGAAAAGGTATGAATGTGGTGGATATTGAAAAAGCTGAGTATGAATATTTTATAACTATAAAAAATTTAATGCTTTCAAAAATTAATAACATACTTAGATTTCTAAATTCAAGAATTTCTATAATTAATGATTGGAAAAAACAATTTTTGGTAACAGCAAGAGCTGGATACAATCAAAGTGACCTTAATGTGGGTGCTGAAAGAGTTTTTCACAATTGGGCTAGTTTCTTTTTTTCTAATCCAAATTCCACACCAATAGGTTCTGACCTTGTCTTTGATACAGATAACGGATTTAGAATACATATTGATATTAAAACAGCACTTATTGAAAATCCATCTAACTATAAAGGAGTGATAAATGTTGGTAAGAATCAAACAAGCTATTCAACAAGTAAGTTTAAAGGAAATTTACCTCCTCTATATTCAGATAAAAAATTAACTTTAACTTATGTCATCCAAGTAATTCATGAGCATTTCTCTGATAAAATCCATGCCATTGTACTTGCCTGTATTCCTAATGGATTTTTGAAAGAAGTTTATGGTGATAAGATAATGAGGGCAGGAAAGGGTGGCTGGAAAAGAGCAAAAGATTTTCGGTTCAAATATAAGAGAAAGGGCGAGATTTTAAAGTTTGAGCTAATTGAAAATAAACCACCAAGAGTAGAAATTATAAGTTCTCTTAAAAATTCAGAAGTTTCGCAAAATCTCGGTTTAAAAATAAATCATTATCACTAATTAAATAGGTATATACTTAACATTAAACTTATAAACGAGAATATCAAATATAAGCCTTGAAACAAAAACAGCAGTAAATAAACTTGTTGCAACACCAACAGCAAGAATGACAGCAAATCCCTTAATAGGACCTGAGCCGAAGAATGTTAAAACTAATGCTGCAAGAAAGTGCAATATATTAGTATCCCAAATCGCTCTACTTGCATTTTTATATCCATATTCAATAGCACTTATGAAATCCTTACCATTTCTCATTTCTTCTCTCATTCTCTCAAATATAAGAACATTAGCGTCAATAGCAAAACCGACAGTCAAAATAAGTCCAGCCATTCCAGGAAGTGTTAAAGTTGCTCCAAGAATTGATAAAATAGCAAGAATTATTAAGAAATTTAAAGCTTGAATAGTAACTGTTATTAAACCTCCAAGCCTATAATAAAACATCATAAAAATCAAAACGAATAAATAACCAAAAATTATTGATTTTGTTCCTTTTTCAATAGAATCTTTACCAAGTGTAGGTCCTACACTTCTTTCCTCTAATATCCTAACAGGAGCAGGAAGGGCACCAGCTTTTAATATATTTGCCAAATCTTTTGCTTCTTGCATACTTTGAATACCTGTTATTTGAGCCCTTCCACCAAGTATGGCTTCTCTTATTTGTGGGGCTGAATAGACGAAACTATCAAGAACAATAGCAAGCCTTTTTCCAACATTAGAAGAAGTTATATTAGCAAATATCATAGCACCCCTTGGATTAAATTCCAACGATACAACAGGTGCATTCGGATTAAACTGATCCCCACCGACCGTAGCAACTGCGTTAATTAAATAAGCACCTGTCAAGTCCGCTTTATCTCTTAATAAGAATAACTTTCTAAACTTGCTATTCCCTGCACTTTCAAGATTTCCAAAGAAAAAACTATATCCTTTTGGAATTAAATTTTTAATATCTTCTCTATTTAGAATTTTTTTAACTGAATCTATTAATTCTTCACTTATAGCTAAATCCCCACCATAATTTACTAATAGTGAGCTAAAAGGCTTGTTTTTTAATAAGGTATCTATTTTTGTTGTATCTCTAATTGTATCCTTTTCTCCTGATAAATATCTATCTATTCTATTTATTGTTGCTTCTAATATCTGAGGTTCAGCCAATAATCTAAATTCTAATTGAGCTGTCTTACCAATAATTTCTCTTGCTCTTTCTCTATCAAGAACACCAGGAAGCTGAACCATAATTCTCTCAGAACCTATTTTTTGGACAATTGGCTCAGCAATTCCAAGATTATCAATACGATTTTTAATAACAAATGTTGTTCTTTCAACAATATCGTTCTTTTCATTTAAATTAGCATTTTTAGGAGTTTCAACATGTAAAACCAAGTACATACCACCTTGTAAATCAAGTCCTAAATTTATTGATTTTTTCTTTAATTCTCTTAACTTTTCCTTTGGCATAAATTCTTTTTGAGCATCTGAAAGTGTATAGTATTGTATAGTAGGATATAGGAAATATATAGAGAAAGCAATAACTATCAGTGTTATGATAATTCTTATGTTTAGAGTTTTCATAAGATTTGAAATTTTAAAGTCAAAAGCAAAATACTTTATTTAGTAATTTATTGAAAACTCAATCAAAACTAACCTCACAAAATCCCAAAGGTTTCTCATCAATAGTTTTCCAAAATGTCCTTTTCTTATATTTTTCATAAAGATTCTTGTCAAAGTAGAACAAAGTTAACATAATGGTATTGCTAAAATAACCTTTAAATTTTCCTAATCTAATTAGTTTTTTGTTTTTTTCTAAATCAGCCAAATTATTATATATACCTATGCTTTTAAGATAATTTACCAAATCCTTAGAAAATTCTGAAATTGCATTATCAATTTCATTTTTCAAATTATTATACTTAAATTTAATATCTATTTCAAATTCAAAATTCTCTCTTAACACTTCAACAGCCAAACTCAAATTTTTATGTTTTATTTCTACAACTTTCAAACACTCCGATGGCTCAAATAAATCACTATCTGAAATCAAAATTTTCCTAAAAACATTATCAATTTCTTTTTCCATATATCTATAAAAGTCCTTATCTCTTCCTCTAAGGGCATTTAAAAACTTATTTCTTAAATTTACATCATTCTTTATAATTCTATATAAATAAGCGGTTCTTATTGCTCCTTTAATACTTGAACCTGGAATATAAACACGATTTTTTAATTTAATAAATTCATAAACTTTGTCCTTTAAAGTGCCATGAAATGGAATTTCATAAGTTGGTTTTATATTTAAGTTATAATGTTTAAAGAATTCTTCAAGTCCAATATCAAAAAGAAATTTCGCAATTTCTTTACTATCAATATAATTTATAATTTCATCAAAGCTATAAAACTGAAATTTTGAGCCTTTAATTATAAATTCATACTTAGTTAAAGTTTGACCACTTGAAATATGAACAGGTGTTAAAACCCTAAAATTCATATTACCCTCCTTTTATATAAAATCCAAAACTATAACCATATTGATATATTTTATTGAAATTGTATTTAATAAAAGAAGAAGAACCATAATAATCACTTATGTTTTTAAGCTGAATAATTGAGCCATTTGAAAGATATATAAATTTCCCTTTAATAATGAGTTTTTTGAAATCAAAGTAATTATCAACTATCCCTAAGGTTGTAATAATATCATAATAACTATTTTCTAAATCAAATTTTTCATCATAAAAACTTGGACTTAATAAATAAATTTTATTTGATTTTTCTTTAATATATTTTGAAAGTTCAATTTCTTCCTTAAATTCAATAAATTCTACAATTCCTCTTGAAATACCTTTCCCTGAAAAATATAAAATTTTTAAAACAGGCTCTAATTTTTCAATTAAATTTTCATCAAAAAACAAAATATAAAACTTTAAAAATGAATTTATAGAATAACATTTTTCAATAAAAAATTTGCTCTCATCCGTTGTGAATGTAATTCTATTTATGCTTACATGAGGAAATACGGTATTTGAAATGATTTCATCTACAATTTTATCTTTTGTTTTTTCAAACAAATCGTTATTATCTTTAATTTCTCCTTCTAAAATTTTAATTAGTGTTTGTCTGTCTATAAATTGAATTTTTTTAAATTTTTTATATTTCCTATATTCATTATCATCTTTAAATACTACTGAACCTCCTAAATTAGGCTTTTTAAAAAATTCTATATCATTTTTTATAAATGTTGGAGATGATATAAGAAACTTGGGGTTATTTTCAAAGTTTTCTAATAAACTTTCTAATTCTTCTTTTGAATAGAAAATTCTATAATACCAGCAAATTGAACCAAAAATTGTCCAAGAATTAGGAATTTCTTTAAAAACACTCTTAGGTTTGTATAGAACTGAGTAAAGCTTTGACATCTTCAAATTCCCTTATATTTTCTTCTTTTCCTTTCAAATAATAATCTATTTCCCTTTCTATCAATTTTAAATTTTTAAATTTTACCCTACCATATCCTCTTGAACCTGAACCACCAAGATAATTATCCTCTAATAAACTTAAACCTGTTAATATCGTTGATTTAAATCTCTTAGGAAAATCATCATCCTCATAAACGAAATAAACAATTCTTCCTTCAAATTCTGAGCCTGCTGGAATCCTTTCAAATTTTCTTGGCTCAGCTCTTGAAGTTATTCTATCAATTCTATTTTCTACTTTTACTTCTGTTAAATTTTCTCTTAAATTATTATAACTCTTTTCAGTTAAATATATGTCATAAAAAATTGCCCTTGGAGGTCCTGGAAGCTCATTAACAGGTAAATTTTCAATTGTCTTTGATGAGCCTGTTCCAAATACAATACAAACATCACACTTACCACAATCACAAGGTTTTCCTGCCTTATTTTGATTTTTCATAGCTTCAACTCTACCTAATGCCCATTCCAATAAACTTCTTAATTTCCCTTTAAGAGAAGAGCCTGGAATATATGGTGTATCTTTTAAGAGATGTTTATCTTTTCCATAATAATCATATATCGTTGAAGTAAGTTTTATAACAGGATTATCAATACCGCCTATTTCAAAAGTTTCTTTTGAGCCACCAATACGAAGTCCTGTTCTAAGATGAATAACAAAATCCAAAATAACAACCTTCTTTAATCTAAAACTTTTCATATCTACCCTCTCCTTTTTCAAAAGCTGTAAAATATGCTACAAGAGCAATCATAAAATCCTTTAACCTTTCAAAATCTTCATTATCTTTAACCTTATCTAAAATTGTTTCTAATATCTCCTTAAATTCATGAGGTATAAGTTGTCTTCCCATAGCATAATAAATTTTAGGATAAATTTTATACTTCTTTCCTCTTGCCTGATTTAAATCTCTTTCAGCTTCTTCACAAGTAGAAAGAATTTCACTAAAAATTTTTCTTAGTTGGGATATCGTAATTTTCTGACCCCTTTGGCTGAAATATTGAGCTATCCTATAAGCAATACCACTTTTTGGAATAGCAAAATCCTCCTCTTTTAGCTCAGAAAGTTTATTTAGTCGTTTTATTTTATCCATAATTTCATTCATTGCTTAACCTCCCTTGTTTTCATTAAAAGAAGCTCAAGAAAAATTTCAGAGCTTTTTTTAATTTCCATATCCTTATTTAATAATTTTTGATTTAAAATCCTCACGAATAAAATCATCACTTATATTTCTGTATATCTGATAATAAAACATAGGAAAGAAGAGATATTTTCTTTTTAGCATCATATAAATTCTATGAATTAAACTCCTTGAAATTTTACCCTTATATTCCTCAGCCTTTTTCTTAGCATCATTATAAACATCTTCAAGCTCATCAAATGAAATGAATTTATTAAGTATAAAAACTTCTTCCCCTTCTTCCTTAGCAATATCTAAATTTTTACTTGTTATTTCAGCAGCAAATCTGACAGGATAATTATAATCAAATAAATTTATACTTGCTGAAATAGATAAATCATTTATCGTCCATTCTTTAAATTCTTTATTTATTTCAATAGCAAGCTCAATTATTTTATCCCATCTTCCAACTAAAAATAAATCATCACCTCCTGAATAAACGACATAAATATAATTTTTATATTTCTCAAAAATAAATTTTAAATACATAGAGAAAAATAGATCTATAAATCTGCTTAACCTTGAAAATTCAAAGAAACTATCAACTTGGGAAAATTTAAATCCAAGTTTATTAACATCAATTTTTAAATATGCCAATTTCTTATATCCTTCTCCTTCAACAAGCTCACTAAATGGTTTAATCTCTTGAATAAAATTTATAAATTTAAATCCATAATCAAGTAAAGCTTCACTCAAAATATTCAAAATATAAAAATCTTCATCAATCGGATGATTTTCTAAAATATCAATATATCCAACATTTTTAAGACCAATACCTCTATTATTAGAAAAAACTAAAAAAGAACCTTTTAATAATTTTTCACCAAGCTCTTCAAACTTCTTACACCAATCACAAAATTCCTCATCATAATATTTTGTTTCGATTCTACAAGAAGGACAAATATCACTATCTTTAATTTTTAAAGAAACATTATTTAAAATTTTATAGAATTTTCTAAATTTTTCTCTTTCAAGTTTTTGGAATAATTCCTTTGACTTTTGTTTATAGTTTTTAAAATCATCTAACATTAGCTCAACATAAGCAAATGTCAAACCAAGACCACCACTAAAACTTTCCAAAATCACCTTATTTATTTCATTTAACTTTTCAATAACCTCATTTAAAAATTTTATATTAAATAATAATTGAAATTTACCACCTCCAACATATATCGTATTGAAAATGGGATAATTTATACTATCTAAAATTGACTTTGAAATAATTTCAGGTAATATGCTTACAAAAAAGCTTCTACCTCTCAATCTTTTAACAAAACCCTCAACATTTGTTATATTATAAATAAATTTTTGAATATTATTAATATCTCCTTCAAGTAAAATCGCTTTATCATTTAAACTCAAAAATGAATTACTAATTGCCCCAAAAATTTTCATATAATCAAAAATACTAAAAAATTTGTAATATGTAAAATAATAAATTCGTTTCAGTTTCTTATTTAAATCAGCTTCTTTAAGATAAATGTTAATTTGATTTTTATACTCTTGAATATAATTTTTATCAATTTGAAATTGACCTTTTATAGGTTTTAAATGCTCATAATTTTTAAGTTCAGTTAATTTATATGTCCATTCGTTTGAAAATGGTGATTGGAAGTTGGGCTTTAAATCCAAATAATTATAAATTTCTTCATATCTTTTTCTATCAAATTCGTCCTCAAATTTTATATCTAAAATTCTTTCAATTGAATATAAAAATCCTTCTAAATATAACTTGTTATGATTCATTTTTTGAAATTTTAAAGGATAAGTTTCTGGTGATTTTTATAAGTTTATAAAAAATTTTCTAAAACTATTGATTTAATGGGGGCAAAGTTCATAAGCCGAAGGCTTGATTAAAGCAAAGGCTTTTTTAATTTAAACAATCAAATTAAAATTTTTTTAAATTGATAAATTATAAAATTTTATTTTTTAATGGAATTTTTATAAATTGATATTTTAATTTGTTAAATTAAAGCAAAATTTGAATAACTTATTGATAATCAACAATTTAAACCTTGTCACAAACCCCCCTATTCTTTAAAAAGTTCAGTTTTCCAAGACTTTAAATTTTAATCAGTCAAATTAAAAGTTAGCTCTGATGAGCATTTCAGATATGTTTTAAGTTATTGATTTTCAATAACTTATTAGATTTTTATTTTAAAAAGCTTATTGGAAGCGAGAGTCACAAACCTAAAATTTTGAACATTTTTATTTAGCAAATTAAAATTAGCTAATTTAATTAAGTTATTGATTAAGAG
>Ga0079997_126088_pt2 | contig 41291 bp, 47 predicted proteins | sample PerSpoCPS_CMetaG_FD_69200 | JGI IMG/M metagenome (GOLD analysis project Ga0079997, IMG submission 69200) | Archaeal communities from Yellowstone National Park, Wyoming, USA - Perpetual Spouter C (PS_C) MetaG (SPADES assembly) (version 2) | ecosystem: Environmental > Aquatic > Thermal springs >... | reverse complement strand
GGGTGCTGGAGCCCACTGGCGGAGGGGGTGGGATTCGAACCCACGAGGGTGTCTCCACCCTAGCGGTTTTCAAGACCGCCTCGTTCAACCACTCCGACACCCCTCCACCGCCATTGTATCGGCTCAGGCGCGGAGCCGCGGGTCCAGGGCGTCCCGCAGCCCGTCCCCGAAGAGGTTGAACCCCAAGACCGTGAGCATGATGGCGAGACCCGGGAACAGCAGGGTGTGCGGGGCCAGCTGGATGTACTGGCGGGCGGTGGACAGCATGGCTCCCCACTCCGCGGTGGGCTGCTGCACCCCGAGCCCCAGGAAGCCCAGGGCCGCGGCGGAGAGGATGGCGCTGGCCACCTGAAGGGTGGTCTGGACGATGAGCACCGCCAGGGTGTTGGGGAGGATGTGGCGGAACACGATGCGGAGGCTCCCCGCCCCCAGGGCACGGGCGGCGTCCACGAACTCCTGTTCCTTCAAGGACAGGACCTGGCCGCGTACCAGGCGGGTGTAGGTGGGGACGGACACGATGCCCACCGCGATCATGACGTTCACCAGCCCGACCCCCAGGATGGTCACGAGGAGGATGGCCAGGACGGTGCTGGGAAAGGCCAGGAGCACGTCGATGGCCCGCTGCACGAGGAGGTCGAACCGTCCCCCCAGGTACCCCGACAGCAGACCCAGGGGCACACCCAGCACCACCCCGATGGCCACCGCGATGGTGCCGATGACCATGGACAGGCGGGCCCCGTACAGGATCCGGCTCAGCAGGTCCCGGCCGAGCTCGTCGGTGCCGAGCCAGTGCCGGGCGCTCGGAGGCTTCAGGCTGTTCTCCAGGTCGGAGGCGTACGGGTCGTAGGGGGCCAGCCAGGGCGCCAGAAGCCCGCAGGCGGCGAACACCGCGAGGATGGAGAGGCCCAGGACGGCGGAGCGGCTGCGCCGGAGCCGGCGCCAGACCAGGGCACCCGCGGACCAGACCGCCCGGGCACGGTCCGGAGCCGACCAGGGGGCGGCCTGCAGGGCCGACGGGCGGGGCTCACTCATAGCGGATCCGCGGGTCCAGCAGCCCGTACAGCACGTCCACGGCTACGTTGAGGACGACGAAGGTGGCCGCGATGAGGAGGGTAGCACCCTGGATGATGGGGTAGTCTCGGGCGAGCACCGCCTCCACCAGCAGGCGGCCGATGCCGGGCCACGCGAACACCGTCTCGGTCAGAACCGCGCCGGACAGGAGAGTGCCGAGCTGCAAGCCGAGGACGGTCACCACGGGGATCAGGGCGTTGCGCAGGGCGTGCCGGCTGACCACCACCCGCTCCGCCAGCCCCTTGGCGCGGGCGGTGCGGACGTAGTCCTGACCCAGGACCTCCAGCATGGCGGAACGGGTCATGCGGGCCACGACGGCCGTGGAGGCGGCTCCCAGGGTCAAAGACGGCAACACCAAGTGCCGCCACGTCTCGTAGCCGAAGCTGGGGAGCCACTGAAGGCGCACGGAGAACAGGAGGATGAGGTTCAGGCCCAGCCAGAACACCGGCACGGACACCCCCGCCAAGGCCACCAGCATGACCGCGGTGTCCACCCAGGTGGACCGCCGGGTGGCCGCGAGGATGCCCGCGGGGATGCCGATGAGGGAAGCCACCGCGATGCTGGCGAGAGCCAAGCGCACGGTCCGGGGGAACCGCTGCGCCAGCTCCTCCACCACGGGAGCGCCGTTGAACAGGGAGCGGCCGAGGTCGCCACGGACCACGTTGCGGAGGAAGTACAGGTACTGCACGGGGACGGGTTGGTCCAGCCCCAGGGACTGGCGGATCTGCTGGACCACCTCCTGAGTAGCCGCCTGGCCTGCCATGAGCTGGGCGGGGTCGCCGGGGATGAGCCGGATGGCCACGAACACCACCACCGACACCCCCAGGAGGACGGGAAGGGCGAGGACGACCCGCTTGAGAACGTAGCGCCACACCGCGACTCACCCGTCCTATGGTACCGGAACGCCTGTGGCGACCGGTGGGGCGGGTCCCGGGCGCCTGTCTCGGGGAAACCGCCGTCGGGAAGGCGGCAGGGGGCCCCGAAAAATCGCGCAGCGACCCTTGGGGTGGCGTAGGAGCCGCCCCGGAAAAGCCCCGGACCGGTGGCCTAGCGACGGAGCCAGGCCCGGTGTGCCAGGATCCGTTCCGTGGGGTGCACCACCAGGTCCTGGACCTCCCGGCGCAGGCCCGTGACCTGGGACTCGCTGTGCAGGAACAGCCACGGCGCGTCCCGCCAGATCAGCTCCATAGCCTGCTTGTAGGTGGCGGCGCGGCGCGCGGGGTCCGTGATGGCCCGGGCCTCGTCCAGCAGCCGGTCCACCTCCGGGTTGCGGTAGAAGAACCGGTTGAAACCCGCGGGGGCCCACTGGCTGCTGTGGAACAAGCTGAACAGCCCGTAGTCCGCGTCTCCGGTCACGGTGCCCCAGCCCAGCATGAACATCTCCACGGGCGTGCGGTCCACGGGCTGGTTGGTGAAGGCGAGGTAGGCGGCCGCCACAGCGAGCGTAGCATAACCAACCGCGTCGATGTACTGCAACAGCGCTTCCAGGATCTGCTCGCCGTACATCGAGAGGAGGAGCGACTCCGGGACGAACCTTCCGGCCCTGCCGATCAGGGAAGCCACCACGAAGCCCCTCAGGTCCCTCAGCCCCAACGCTCCCGCTCCCACCGTGAAGGCCTTGTAGGGCAGCGGTGTGAAGGCCGCCAGACCTACGGCCAGGGCTCCGTATCGCTGGAAGTAGGCCTCGAGCGGCTCCACCCTCTTCGCTCCCACCAGCCTGATCAGCAGGGGCCTCCCCAAGCTCCGGCCTAGGAAGTAGCCGACGAGACCTCCGGTCACTGAGAAGACGACGGTCACCGTTCCGTAAAGGGGGCCGTTCTTGGGGTCGAGGAGCGTCAGGGGTATCAGAAGCACGTCGGGCGGCACCGGGAAGAACACGGCCTCTGAGAACGAGAGGAGGGCGAGGCCCAGAGGGCCGTAGTGGAGGAGGTGGTTCCTTGCGAGATCGAGGGCCCACTCCATCAGCTGCGAGAACATGACGTCGATGTCCGTCCCTTCCATCCGGCTTTAAGGACATCGGAGATCGACGCGACCGGCGACTCCCACAGGCGAGCCGTGGACCCCAATCGTCAATATACGTCCGACGGTGATCCATTTACGGAGATGCCGGTCAGGGAGGAGGTCGTCTCGTGGCTGGAGGAGGGGAAGGCTGACCTGAGGCACGCGAGGAGGAGCCTGGAGATCGGCGATTACAACTGGGCCTGCTTCGCCGCCCAGCAGGCAGCCGAGAAGGCGCTCAAGTCCTACATCTTGCACGTCGAGGGCGAGTTCGTCAGGGGCCATGACCTCTTGGCGCTGTACAGGAGGGCGGCAAAGGCGGGCGGGATCACGCTGAAGGAGGCGTCGCTCTCGAGGCTCTCGGTCTACTACACCGTTGCGAGGTATCCCAACGCAGGGATGGAGAGGCCGTCGACAGGGATAACGAAGGAGCAGGCTGAGGAGGCGGTCGCTACGGCGGAGGGCGTGATCTTTGAGGTCGAGAAGGCTCTGGGAGATCCGTGAGAGGGTACTTAAGGTCCTGGAGGAGCTGTCGGAGGAACTCGGCGCCGACGTTTACCTCTTCGGCAGCTACGCTCGGGGCGATCACCTGCTTGACAGCGACGTCGACGTCCTTGTCGTCTCCGAGAGGTTCGAGGGCATGGCGTACGTCGACAGAGTGGCTTTCGTTAGGAGCAAGCTCCCTTATGACATGGGGTTCGAGATTGTGGCGCTCACGCCTGGCGAGTTCGAGAGGGGCGGGCCCTTCATCCGTGAGGTATCAAAGTACTGGATAAAGGTGGGAGTGAAGTCCGGAGGGGCCGTCAATAAACGCGCTCCTGGGGTTGGTACTTCGTGATCACGACGGGCTTGTAGTCGAAAGCGAAGCCGTCAGCGGTCCGGCGGACGAGGACGTGCTTGAGCCAGTTGGCGTCGTCCCTCTTCGGAGCGTCGAGCCTGAAGTGGGCTCCCCTGCTCTCGGTCCTGTGGAGTGCAGCGGCGCCGATCATCTCCGAGACCGTCAGCATCGCGTCTATCTCCAAGACGTGGACGAGGTTCGTGTTGTATTTCTTGCTCTTGTCGACGACGCCCATCTCGAAGGTCGACTTGAGCTGCCTGATCTTCCTCAGCCCCTCCTCCATCGATCCCTGCTCCCTGAAGACGTGGAAGTGCTCCTCCATCGTCCTCTGAAGCTCGGCCTTGACGTCGTACGGGTCCACCCTCGGCGCCGGCCCGAGAAGGACGTCGTAGATCCTCTTCTCCTCCTGTTGCAGCGCGACCAGCACAGGATCAGGGTCGTCCTGGCTCTGCGCGTACCTCGCCGCCTCCGCACCGGTTATCCTCCCCCAGACGAGGCACTCGGTGGTGGAGTTGGAGCCGAGGCGGTTGGCGCCGTTGATGGTGACGCACGCCGCCTCCCCTGCTGCCCATAGGCCCGGGACCTCGGTCGCGCCCATGATGTTCACGTCTATACCTCCCATGTAGTAGTGGGCCACCGGCCTTACGGGGATCGGCTCGCTGATCGGGTCTATCCCCCTCATCTTCAGGCAGATCTCGCGGATGCTGGTGAGCCTCTTCACGATCTTCTCCGGCTCGATCACTGTCAGGTCCAGAAGGACGTAGTCGTACCCGCTCTCCTCGTCCCTGAAGCCCCTTCCTTCCTTGATCTCGGTCATGATCGACCTCGATACGATGTCCCTCGGAGCGAGGTCCTTCATCTTCGGCGCATACCTCTCCATGAACCTCTCTCCCTTGGCGTTCCTGAGAATCCCTCCCTCTCCCCTCGCCGCCTCCGTGATCAGGATGCCTGAGGGGACTAGGCCTGTCGGGTGGAACTGGACGAACTCCATGTCCTTCAGCGGCACTCCGGCCCTGAAGGCCATCGCGAGGCCGTCGGGTGTCGAGCTGTGCCCGAACGATGCGAACGGGTAGAGCCTTCCCGCACCGCCCGTGGCTATGACGCCTGCCTTTGCCCTGAAGTACTCGAGGTCGCCGTCCCTGATGTCGTAGGCAATGATCCCCGCGAACTTGCCGCCGTCCTCCCTGACGATAGCCGTAGCGCACCTCTCGTCGTAGAACTCGATGTTGTCGTGCCTGAGGCAGGTGCTGTAGAGCGTGCTCATCTCGAAGAACCCTACCCTGTCCTCCGCGAAGCACGCCCTCGGATAGGACTGGCCGCCGAAGTAGCGCTGCGCTATCTTTCCGTCCTCCCTCCTGGCCCAGGGCATTCCCCAGTGCTCCAGCTGGATTATCTCTTTTGGAGCCTCCCTGACGAAGAGCTCGACCGCGTCCTGATCGGCGAGGAAGTCGCTGCCCTTCACCGTGTCCCACATGTGAGACTCGAAGGAGTCACCCTCCTCGGGATAGAGGACGGCCGCGGTCCCTCCCTCGGCCGAGACGCTGTGGGACCTCATCGGCTGGGTCTTTGTGACCACCGCAACCCTGAGCTTGGGGCCGCCGACCCTAGCGGCCTCGATCGCGGCCCTGAGGCCTGCGAGGCCCGAGCCGACGATCACGACATCGACGTCTATGACCTCCAAATCCTGTGCGCCTCGCGATCGATATGTGACCCCTTGATCTTAAACCTCGGCTGGAAAATCGCGATCCCGCGAAGGAACTGTAGTGGAGGTGGGCCGGGTCAGGCGGAGATCCAAGGCTTCCATCCAGGCCCCGGAGCGCCTGCGGCCACGACTGCTTTCAGGACCGTCACCGAGAGGGCGACGCTCATGACCGTGTGGAGCGCGTTATAAATCGCGGTGTGCGCGAGCACCAGCAAGAGGCCCGTCGTCAGGGGATCCAGCTTCGTGCCCATGAAGGCCGAGAGCGTGTCGACCGCGAACTCTAGGAACTCCGGGAAGAGCACGACGATGACCACGTAGTTGAGCAACGTCATGACCGCAATCCTGAGCGCCGCTCCGAGCGTCCCGGCCAGCGCGAGCTTAATCCTGCCGTACCGGTTCACGAGCTTAGCACCTGCGCAGATCCCGAGGAATGTCGAGACGACAGCGGCGTACTTCATCAAGGGGCCTATGGGAGAGAACTGCCCCATCAGCAACAGCGCCATGAAGTAAACGGTCGCGGAGAGGAAGCCAGCCAGGGGACCGAAGCCGAGGAGCGCCAGGAAGACCGGCACCTCCGCCAAGTCGAACTTCAGGTAAGGTATCGGCGGGTACGAGAAGCTGAGCGGCATCAGCGCCATCGCGGCTGAGATCGCGGCTGTCGAGGTCCCGGCAGCCAATCCCTTGGTGTCCACACCCACCCGCCCTCATGGGTTTTAAACAATTCTGCGTACCTACTCAGATCTGAGTAATGCGTAGATCTGAGGGCCGATTTTTGCCGGCTTTGGCATTATATTGCGCTTTTGCCGTGTTATTCTGTGATAGAAAACGAGGTCATCGAACAGGTTGCAGGCGTGCTCGGTGCGCTGGGCAACAGGACGAGGCTCAGGATCGTCAAGCTCATCGCCGAGACCGACAAACCGCTCCACATCAAGGCCCTCTCGAGGGCCCTCAAGGTCAGGTACAGCGCGATCTACCGCCATGTCGTCACCCTCAAGAAGGCCGGGATCGTCACGGTCCATGAGGTCGGCCGCTCCCGTGTCGTCGCCCTTAGACACAAGAAGGAGTTGGATGACTTGCTTAGAATCGCAACACAATTCACGAAATGAGTGTCCGTAACTTTGCAATTATGTGATAATGCCATCACATTAGAGCTAAGTCATTGACAAGTTCTAAATACGTCGTTTGCGAAGTCTGAACGAGATGACCGAGCGCACCAGGATGCCCAGGTCTCTCTGGATAGCTGGCGTGGCGTCGCTGGGAGGCGCGGCGATAGCTGCGGGGATCGCGAGGCTGAGCACGCCATTCCCGTTGCTGCCGTTCCTCAGGTTCGACGCGGCCGAGATCTTCGACGTCCTCTCGTTCCTCCTCTTCGGGCCTTTGGGAGGCGTCGTGACCTCTGTGGCCCACTGGTACGGCCTGATCCTGAACGGAGGCGCCCTGGTCCCGGGCGTCGGCGAGACGATGAAGCTGATCGCGGTCCTTTCTACGCTCCTCGGCCTCTACCTCGGCATCAAGCTCAGCAGGGGATCGATCTGGTGGGGCCTGGTAGGCGCGTTGGCCTCGAGGACGCTGGTAATGGCGCTGGTCACCTTCCTCCTGTACTACGTTCTCCTCCCCGACGTCTACCTGCCCTTCGGCAGCAGGGCCCTCCAGCGCGTCGGGATAACCGTGCAGGGCGAGCTGACGCTGGCGATGCTGATGACCACGCTCAACGGCGTCTTCAACCTCCTCCACGTCTTCGTCAGCATCGTCCCAGCCGTAGCGATCTACGGAGCGGTCCTCAGGTCGCTGCCCTATCTGAGGAGGTACGTGACGCCAATTCCGCTGCTCAGGCGCAGCGCCTGAAACCTTCGCACGAACAGTGCCGTCCCTTCACAGCCTGATCCTGATGCCTTTTCTCAGGGCCTCCGAGACCACCGTCTTCCTCTCCGCGTACTTCCTGAGCTGTTCAGGCGTGTAGGGGAACATCTCGACCGTGAAGGAGCCGTCCCACATCCTGCTCAGCAGCTCCATGTTCTCGATGAAGCTTCTCTTCCCGAACTCCTCAGAGACCACGATCATGTCGAGGTCGCTCTCGAGCAGCGGATTCCCGTACGCCCTCGAGCCGAAGATGTAGACCTCCACGACCCCGAGCTCCCGCTTCAACCTCTTCAGGAACCTAGCCAGCTCCCTCTTCCTCCTCTCGGAGAGCTTGACCCCCTTGAGCTGCTCGATCAGGGCAGGCTCCCTTTCCTCCTCACCCATTCTACCACCCTCTCAGCGGCCTCCAGGCACCTCGAAGCGATCTCCTTGCTGTAGGCCTCGCTGGGAACAGTGTTGGCCGCGTTGGGATACCTCGCTACGGTGTAGTGAGGGTTCAGGACCTTCAGCTCGTCCATGATCTCCGAGGCCTCGAGCGCCCTTCCCAGCTTGATCAGGTCATGACCCCTCGGCGGAAGCCTCGCCTTCGTGACGATGTACAAGGCCTTCAGCGCCTTCTCCGCTGCCTGATGGGAGAGGAAGGCCGCCACGCTGTACTCCTCGATCTCCAGGTTCCTCCTCGCCTGCCTGAGGTTGTGGAGGGACTCCTTCCACCAGTCCAGGGCTTCTTCTCTGATCTCCCCCGACAATTTGCTACCTAACTTTATGATGGGGGCCCGTTGTATATAGCTCACCGCGTCACGGCTCAACGGGGATGGAACGTAGGCTCAACCCCTTCGTTCCGTCTCCTCTGGACGTGGTCGTCAAGGCGCTCGGCGAGGTGGGGCTAGAGAGGGAATCGGTCCTCGTCGATCTCGGGAGCGGGGACGGCAGGGTCCCCATATCGGCCAACCGAGTCTTCGGTGCGAGGGCTGTCGGCGTCGAGGTGAACCCCAAGCTCGTCTCCTACTCGAGGCGCGTCAGAGACTCCATGGACCTCAAGGGCGTCGAGTTCGTTTGCGCTGATGCCCGATCGGTGGACCTGAGTGGAGCGGACCTCGTCTTCGCGTATCTGACGTCGGAGGCGCTGGAGGTCCTGAAGCCTGTCCTGCTGACGGCTGGAGAGGGAGCGACCGTCTTGACCCACGACTATCCGATCAGGGGCTGGAAGCCCAGCGAGGTCGTGGGCTTCCGCTCTTCGGAGACCCAGAGGATCCACACGTATTACGTCTACCGGCTGAGGGACGTCCTCGCGGAACGCCGCACCTCCTCGAGGCCCATCTCTTGTGCTGGGCTCAGGGTTACGGAGCTGGTCCTCCTCGACCAGTAAAAGCACATATTACCTGCTGTGGAAGATAACGTCGCATGGGCAGGACTGCCAGGGAGATACTGAAGGTGGACGTCAACGAGGTCCTGAGGGATTTGCTGAAGGCCTACGCCGATGAGTGGCTGGCCCACTACCAGTACTGGCTTGCGGCCCAGTGGATAAGGGGGATCGACGCCGACACGCTGAGGCCCGTGCTCATGAAGCAGTCGATGGACGAGTTGAAGCACGCGGAGAAGCTGGCCCAGAGGATCATCCAGCTCGGAGGGAAGCCGGTGATGGACTTCGCCCAGCTGCTCACCACTTCGAGGTGCGGTTACATAGCCCCACCCGATGACCCGACAGACCTGAAGAGGGTGATAGAGGACGTGCTGAGGGCAGAGCAGTGCGCGATCAGGTTCTACAGCGAGATGGTCGAGAAGTACAGGCTCACCGACGTCGTCACCCACGAACTCTTCGAGGAGCTCCTGGAGGACGAGGTGGAAGACGAGGAGGAGTGGGAGAGGTTTCTGGCAAAGCTCTGACAGTCACGCATAATCGCAGGCGCTGACCGAGAGAACGTGTGAGGCGAGGGAGCTCAGGAAGGGATCCTGCGTCGAGGTACTTCGCCGAGGGCCTCACGCCGAGGGAGAGGGCCGCCTTCGAGGCAGGGATAGCGCTCGCGACCATCTACCACTCGCTCGTCGGCCTTCCCATACCAAGGACCGCTAAGGGAAGGGAGGAGCTCGCGAAGGGCGTGGCATCGGCCGTCCTCTCGCAGCCCTTCAGGAGGAGGGTGGTCGTGAGGCTTAGGGGGAGGAGGGCTGGCAAAGGGCCTTACTCCTACGGCGAGATAGGAGAGAGGGACGTCTCCGCGGAGGTATTCGTGGAATACGGAGGATGGGTGGTGAGGGCTAGGCTGGGTTACGTGAGGAGTCTGGGGTACCCGCTGATGAGGATCGTGGAGGTGCACCGCTCGAGGAAGGGGGTCGGTCGCTGAGCACCCTTAAACTCCCTCGGGGTCGTTTGGACCCTTAGCAACGCACGGTTGATTAGGGTGAGGGGCTTGGTTCTGCCGAATGCTCTTCCCGATCAGGTGCTTCAGCTGCGGCGCGCCGATCGGTCACCTCTGGGACAAGTACAGGGAGGGCGTCAACTCGGGGAGGAAGCCTGGAGAGGTCCTCGACGAGCTGGGCGTGAAGAGGTACTGCTGCAGGAGGATGTTCCTGACGCACGTCGAGTACATCGACGAGCTGCTCGAGTTCTACCAGCAGCGCGTCAAACAGCTCCGCAAGGCAGGAGAGGGATGAGAAGTTGGAAAGCAGAAAGGTCGAGGCGCTGAGGGCCAGGGTCGTCTTCGACAGCAGGGGCGACAAGACCGTCGAGGTCGAGGTCAGGGTCGACGGGTTCACAGCGAGGGCCGCAGCTCCTTCGGGGAAGAGCAGGGGGAAGAGGGAGGTAAGGCCGTTCGCTGAGGGAGGTCCGGAGGGTTCGGTCAGGGCGTTGAGGGAGGCATCCGGCAAAATCGTCGGCGCTACGCTCGAAAACCCGCTGGGCATCGACGTCCTTCTGAAAGAGGTCGACGGGACCGAGGACTTCTCGAGGATAGGAGGGAACGCTGCTCTCGCTACCTCGGTCGCTGCGGCCACCGCCTACGCCGGCTCAGGTGGCGAGTCCCTTTACAGGAGCCTCTCAAGACACCTCGGAGCCGATCCCGGGATACCGTTACCTCTCTCGAACGTCCTGGGAGGCGGCGCGCATGCGGGCTCCGGTGCGCCCGAGTTCCAGGAGTACCTGCTGATACCGGTGGGCGCGAGGGACGTTATGGAGGCGATAGAGACCAACGTCCTCGCATACAGGAAGCTCGGGAAGCTCCTCTCTCAGGAGGTCAGGGGTTATCCGCTGGGGAAGGGCGACGAGGGAGGTTACGCTCCTCCTATCGGGAACAGGAAGGCGTTGGAGCTCGTGGCCAGGGCTGCCGAGGAGACCTCAGATGAGACCGGAGTCAAGGTCGCGATAGGCCTCGACGTCGCGGGCAGCAACGTCTTCGACCCGAAGTCAGGAAAATACGCCCTCAGGTCCGACGGCCTCTACCTGACCGGTGAGGAGATGGTCTCGTATCTCGGCGAGCTCGTCGACGAATTCGGCATCGTCTACCTGGAGGACCCCTTCTCCGAGGACGCACCGGATCTCTTCGCTGAGCTGCAGCGCTCTGTGCCCAAGACCTTCGTCTGCGGCGACGACCTGGTCGTCACGAGGCCCGATCTGATCCGCTCGGCGATCGAGGCTGGGTCCATCAAAGCCGCGATCATCAAGCCCAACCAAGTGGGCCTCCTCTCGGTGGCCGCCGAGTCGGCGAGGGTCTGCCACGAACACCGCGCCCTTCCGGTCGCTTCGCACCGTTCCGGCGAGACGACGGACGCCTACCTCTCCCACTTCGCCGTCGGGACCTGGTGTAGATTAATAAAATGCGGGTTGATCGGTGGGGAAAGAATGGCGAAGCTCAACGAGCTGCTGCGCATCGGCGAGGAGATCGGTAGCGAGAGGCTGAGGAGGTTGAGCGTGTGATGTCCGACCTGGCGATCACCCCTGAGATGGAGGTCGCCGAGATACTGGTGAGGTGCAACGCCCACATCGGCGCCAAGATCAAGGTGGTCCACATGGCCAGGTTCGTCTACCGCCAGAGGTCAGACGGAGTCCACCTCTTCGAGGTGAAGAAGATCCTCGAGAGGCTCAACCTGGCAGCTAGGCTGATCGCCCTCTACCCACCCGAGAAGACGCTGGCCGTCTCGACCCACGTCTACGGAACCAAGGCGGTCCTCAGGTTCGCGGAGGTCACCGGTGCCCGTGCGGTGGCAGGCAAGATCCCAGCCGGCATGCTGACCAACAGGGTCCTGAAGTACTACGTCGAGCCTGAGGTAGTGATCGTCTCTGACCCGAGGTTCGACGCGCAGATAGTGGAGGAGGCTAGGATAGCCAAGATACCGGTCATAGCGATGTGCAGCACCGACAACACGACGTCCAACGTCGACCTCGTCATACCGATCAACAACAGGGGCAGGCACTCTCTGCCCTTCGCCTTCTGGTACCTGGCCAGGAGGGTTTTGATAGAGAGGGGTCAGGCGACTCCGGAGCTCCTCTCCTCGATCACGCTCGACCAGTTCATCACCCACGGCGTCGCGGAGGAGGGCTCCGAGGAGTGAGCAGAGCGTACGGGGCCGCGAGTACCGCAAACGCGATGGCCGCCAGCGAGTAGAGACCGTCAGACGTCCTAACGGTCACCTCTTCTTCCTCCGGTCCGAGGCGAACCGATCCTCCAGGCACCTCAACCCACTTATCGACTTCGCCGACAACGCTCAGCACCGCCACGCCGTCCCAACCTGTGGTGGACCAGCCCTCTAGGTTTCCCGCTCCGTTGACGACCCTGATGCCGATGCCGGGCGCTGGCAGGCCCAACGGGTCCCTCACCACGACCTTTACGGTCCTCCTGCTCAGGGAGATGCGGTAGGTGCCTTCCCCTGCTGGAACTGCGTCGGGAGGCGCCTGCGTCTGGGACACTCCCTTCCACACCACGCCCACCGCCCTCCAGCCCTCCGGAAGCAGGACGACGGAACCCTGCGGGACCTCGAGCCTCGAATCGCCCGCCTCTATGACCACCGAGGCCCCCACCGTTCCCTCCACCAGGAGCCTCGCCCTCTCAAGGACCGTGATGCGCAAAGGCTTCACCTCGATAGGTCTCCGGACGGCGACCGAGGCCTCGTCGGCACCGAGCTCCACCAGGACGACCCTCCCTTCTGCCTCACCGAGAAGCTCCCGTGGAAGCGCCAGAACCTCGCCTTCCCTGACCCATTCCTCCCTCACGCCGAGCGGACCGAGGTCGATGACCACCCGGTGCTCCCGTACCCAGTTGGCCACAGCGATCAGAGGCCTATCCACGCGCACCTCGACTTCCTGGCCCTCCGAGCTGATGTCGCCTGACCATCCGACGAAGAGGTACCTCGTGCCGTCACCGTGCGGGAATGCGTTCGGCACCGAGAGCCTCAGCACCGCATCCGCATCGGCCCAGCGAACGGTCTCAAAAGCGGACACATCCGACCGCACCTCGACCGCGTACTGGACGGCGTACCTCGCCAAGACCGTGACGGGCCTCTCGACCTTCACCACCACAACGGTTGAGCTGGAGGTGACGTCACCCTCCCAGCCCCTGAAGGCGAGCCTCGTCCTGTTGCCAAGGTCGATAACTTCGTCGGCCCTCAGCTCGACATCCCTTCCCTCCTCAGCCCAGAGCTCGCTGACCGATCCCAGCCGCTCCCTGATGATCCGGACCGAGTGCTCCCTGACCCAGAGGACCTCGAGCGTGGCCGGGCCCCTCACCTCGATCGAGTCCACAGCACCGCTGCCGCTCACGAAGCCCCTTGCCGCGAGCCTGGTGCCGTTGCCGAAGCGGATAATCGTCTCGTTGACCAGCTCCCTGTAGTCGAGGACCCTGCCCTCGTCGAGCCAGAGGACCTTCTGCTCTCCGAGCGATCTGACCTCTATCAGGTACTGCCTGACGTAGACGGCCCATGCTCTCACCGGCGAATCGACGACGATCTCGATCCTTCCTTCCCTCATGACGCCCGGGCCCTCCCACCTGACGAGCCGGAGCCTCGTGGCGTTCCCGAGATCTATCAGGTCCCTCACATCCACGGTTAACCTGCTGCCCCTGTCGTACCAGTTGTCGATCGGGTCGACGGGCCTGAAGACCTGGACGCGGAACTGCGTGACGTACTTCTGGAGGAGCGTCATGTGGTCCCTCGGCCTCAGCACCAACCTCGCATCGCCCGAAATTTTGTTGCCGGAGAGGTACCAGCCTTCGAACCTGAACCTGACGCCCTCGACTTCAGTCGCGTAGATCAGCCCCTCAGCCACCAGCTCTACCTCGGATCCGGCCTCGACCAGGACGGTCCTTATCGTGACAGGTGGGCCGTCGTCGATCTGCCTGAGGACGTTCAACCTCATCTTGATCGGGAGGCCGTTGAGGTCAAGCAGGTGCAGGTAGGGGATCGATGACGGGAGCGTGACCGATGACGGTATGCTGCCGGTGCTGCCGCGGAGCCACGAGTACGCAACGGCTAGCGCGTAGAGGTTCAGCGTCGAGGGCCTCGCACCCCTTACAACGTACGAGTACATCAGGTCCATGCTGTTTCCCGTGTGGTCTAGACCCAGCGCATGGCCGAACTCGTGGGAAGAAACAACCCTGACCAGCTCCATGTCCGACCCGACACACCGGAGCGATATCGAGATGCTTGCCGTAGTGATCTCGTCGCCGTAGCCGTTCAGATACGCGATGCCGCAGATCCTTCCTCCGAGGTCGCCGACGAAACGCACAGTGATGTCACCCGACGTTCCGTTGACTCCGTTGACGAGCGTTACAATCTCCAACCTCTCCAGATGATCGTGACCGTACAGGGCCGTGAAGACGCGTATGGCCCTCGTCCACCACCTGATGCCCTCGAGGGCGTTGACGTTGTATTCGTTCGACGGATGAGGTTCGAGGAGCACGGTCAGCGTCGACTTCCTCCATGACCCTATGATCCCGATCGGCTCGTTGGACGTCGCGTTGAGCTGAATCTGCTCGCCCTCAGCGTAGAGGACCCTGACGGCCGTCCACGCCTCACCCTGCCTGTGATCGACGTCGGACAGCGCTTGGTACGGGACCAGTAGGAGCAGCAGCACCAGCGCGAGGGTTCCGGCCTTCAAAGCCCTGGCACTTCTCAAAATCCGTCCCGATAATAAACGATTTCGGTTGGAAAGGATCGCGTGCTCCAGACACCTGAACAGAGGTTCCGTCTGGTGATATGGTCCACACTCTTTATCACTGGGTTCAGGCGCCTCGCAGCGAGGCGGATGAAGGTCGCCGTCTCCTGGTCAACGGGCAAGGACAGCCTGATGGCGCTTCTCAGGGCCCTCTCCTCAGGGAAAGAGGTCGTCTGCCTCCTCACGACGCTGACGGAGGGGTACAACAGGGTCACGATGCACGGCCTCAGGAGGGAGCTGCTTCACGCCCAGTCCTCGTCCATAGGCCTTCCCGTCTTCGAGGTCTGGATACCTCCCAACGCGCCGAACGAGGTCTACGAGGAGAGGATGGGCAGGGCCCTTACGGAGCTCAGGGAGAGGCACGGCGTGGACGGTGTGGTCTTCGGAGACATCTGGCTCGAGGACGTGAGGAGGTACAGGGAGGAGAGGATGCGCGAAACCGGTGTGGAGCCCCTCTTCCCGCTCTGGGGCGAGGACCCCGCTGGGTTGGTGGAGGAGTTCCTGCGCCTCGGATACAGGGCCGTGATCAACGTCGTCGACGCGTCCCAGCTCGACCCTTCGAGGTTCCTCGGCAGGACGATCACCTTCGAGCTGATCGAGGAGCTGTCGGCCTCAGGGAAAGATCCCGCAGGCGAGAGGGGCGAGTACCACACCTTCGCCTACGACGGCCCAGCCTTCTCGAGACCCGTGGCCTTCAGGACCGGTGATGTCGTCGTCAGGGACGGAAGGTTCCACTTCGTCGACCTCATACCAGTTTGAGGGTCCCGCTCCTCAGGTCGGCGACGTAGGTCCTTCCGTGCCACCTCACCTCTGCCTTGCCCTTGAGCGTCGAGGCCGAGACCCTGATGAGCGCTAAGAGGATCACGAGGTGGGCTAAGGGTGCGAGGGGCGCGTACCTCATCCTCTCTCCCATCCACCTTAGGTAGAGGGCCTGCGAGGCGAGCGATGCGAGCAGAGGTGTGAGGCTCACGCCTACGACCAGCGGATGCTGGGCCGTCGAGATTGCAAGCAGCGGAAGGGCTATGGGCCCTCCGAAGAAGAGCAGGCCTCCGACGAGGTACCTCGAGAGCCGCCGAAATGGATTGCCTCTCCTCTTCGCCTCGTCGAGGGCGTACTGCGTGAAGAGCCTCATCAGCCCGCCGAGGTGGTCCCCGAAGGTCCCTGCGAACTCGGCCTCGAACCTCTCCGAGGCGTCGATCAGCGCGGTCCTCTTGCCGCTTGCCTTCAGCAGCTCTCCGAGGGCCTTGTCGTCGAGGAGCTCGGACCTGACAGAAGCGTGGCCTCCTACGGCTTCGTAGGCGCTCCGCCTCACCGCGATGAAGGCTCCGAAGAAGAACGCTAGCCTCTCAGACGGGTCGTTCGACTTGCTAGGCGGCGCGAGGAAGTACATCAGCATCAGCAAGGTCGGGAGCATCACCCTTGAGGCGATGCGGTCGGTGCTGAGCCTCGGGATCAGGGAGAACGCGTCGATGCCCTTTGCGACTGCCGTTCCGATCGCGTCGCCCAGAAGCCTCTCGTCCATCATCCTCGAGTCGGCGTCGACGAACACCAACCATTCACCCCTCGAGTTGAGGTATCCGAAGTGACACGCCCAGGACTTCCCCATCCATCCCTCCGGCGTTCTCGGAGGACGAACGTAGACAACGCCCCTATCGAGGTAGAGGGAGGCGGTGAGCTCGGTTCCGTCGGTCGAGTGGTCGTCGACCAGGATCACCTCCTTCCTCAGGACCCTCTGTGCCAGTAGCGATTCCAACGTAGCCGGCAACACCTTGGCCTCGTTCCTCGCCGGGACGATCACCGAAACTGTCAGGAGGTCCTCGTTCCCTTCTGAGCGGCCGAGCGAAGGGACGAGCGAGACGTTGCGCCTCGAGACCACCAGCACCGCCACCCAGCCTAGCGCGATCAGCAGCGAGAGCGCCGCGAGCAGCAGGTCCCACACGGCCAACTCCTAACCCCGCGTAGACCGGCGACCTCCGCGATTTTGGTCTGAGCCGAGACCGCATGAGGGCCCTTTGCGGGAAGGTAAAATCGCGCGCCGAGGGACTTTGGCCGGTTGCTGAGGATCCACGGAAGGGGTCTGAGGATAGGTGTGCTGGCGAGGGACCCTGCGCTGGCCAGGAGGGTCGTCGAGGCTGCGAGGTCCCACGGCTTCAAGCCGGTCTGGGTCCTCTCGCCGGAGGAGCTTCCGCTGGGGACAGAGGTCGTAATCCACGAAGGCCCGGTCGGTCTGCCTCCGGTTCTGAGCGGCGTGTCGGTGCGGAAAGAGGACGATCCGGAGAAGGCCCTGCTCAGAGCCCTCTACATCGTGGCCTCGAGGAGGCCGGGAAGGCTCGAGGTAGCGATCGATCCGGGCAGCAGGTCCGGTGCGGTCTTCGTCAAAGGAGGCATGATACTCTGCTCCGGCGTCTTCAACGGGAACGCCGAGTTGCTCGATGCGGTCCGCTCAGTCTCAGTTTCCATCGGCGAGGACCCCAAAGTCTTCTACGTCGGCTCGACGTCGAACGGCTCGGCCGCCGAGCTGGTCGATCTGCTCAGGTCCTCCTTCCCTGGCTCGAAGGTGGTAATGGTTCCGGAGGGGCCGATGAGGGACCTCAGGGTGCCCGATGACCTGAAGGGAGATGAGCTGGACGCCTACTTCATCTACCTCAGGGCCGTCTCGTCGAGGGCCTGATGCCGACTCACGTCGGCCTGATCCCTTCCCTCATCCTCCTTCCGATCGAGGACTCGATGCCGAAGATCTCGGCGTAACGCTCCCTCAGCTCCGGCGAGCCCTCAGGAGGCACGACCGTCACCCTCACCACGAGGTCCCCCCTTCCGCCATCCCTTCCCCACCAGCCCCTTCCCCTGACCACGAACTTGGCTCCAGACCTGGTGCCGGGCGGTATCCTGACGGTCACGGTGCCGTCGAAGGACTCGAACCTCACCTCGGTCCCCAGCACCGCCTCGCTCGGCGTTATCGGGACCCTGACGTGGACGTCCTGACCGACCTTCCTGAAGTGCCTGCCTCCGTCTATCCTGAGCAGAAGCCTCACGCGACCGAGGTTCCTGTCGTCGACCTCGACCAGCTGGCCGTCCTCGATCACCCTAGGTATCCTCACATCGACCTCCCTCTCCTGCCGGACCACTCCCCTTCCCGAGCAGGCGTTGCAGGCCTTCTCGACCACCTTCCCCCTTCCCATGCAGGACCTACAGGTTGTGACGGTCGTCATGAAGACGCCGGCCGAGACCCTTCTGTAGACGACCTGGCCCGAGCCGTTGCAGTCCCTGCAGATCCTCAGGTGGCCTGGCTCAGCACCTGTGCCGTTGCACCTTCCGCAGACCTCCTCCACCGGAACCCTCAGCCTCACCCTCCCTCCGTTGAAGGCCTCCCTCAAACCCACCCTCACCTCGTAGACCCTTTCCGGTGCCCTCTCGCCGCCGAAGCCGAACCAGCCGAATCCGACGTCCCTGAAGAGGCGCTCGAAGAGCGAGTCGAAGGGCCCGAAGCCCAGGTCCCTCAGTACCTCCTCGATGTCCCTCCAGCTGGACCTGAAAGCCTCCCTCTGGAACTCCTGCTGGGAAGCGTACTGGCCTGAGAGGCCCTCGTGACCGTAGAGGTCGTAGAGCCTCCGCTTCTCGTCGTCGATCAGCACCGAGTAGGCCTCCGTGATCTCCTTGAACCTCTCCTCCGCCTCCGGCGACTTGTTCCTGTCCGGGTGCCACTGGAGCGCCAGCCTCCTGTAGGCCCTCTTGATCTCCTCCTTCGTCGCGTTCCTCGGCACCCCCAGTATCTCGTAGTAGTCCTTCTTCTTGCCCGCCGTCGACATCCCCTTCACCCGCGCTTCGGCGCCTCTCAAAAACGATCGTCAGTACCGGAAAGGGAGGGGCTGAGAACCGGGTTGGACTGGGGGCGCGGGCCGGGTCACTGTGGGACCCCGCAACGGGCTGGGGAGGTGATCCAGCCACACCTTCCGGTGCGGCTACCTTGTTACAACTTCTCCCCCCTCACCGGGTTCGGGCTCGACCCGCCCAACTTGAGCGGGCCTCACCCAAACCCAGCTCGGGTGGAGCGATGGGCAGTGTGTGCAAGGAGCGGGGACGTATTCACCGCGCGGTGTTAACGCGCGGTTACTAGGGATTCCGCGTTCACGAGGGCGAGTTGCAACCCTCGATCCCTACTGAGGCGGGGTTTAGGGATTGGCTCCCCCTTTCGGGGTCGCATCCCGCTGTCCCCGCCATTGAACGTCGCGTGCGGCCCGGGGCATTCGGGGCATACCGACCTGCCGTAGCCCGCTCCTTCCTCCCCCTTTCGGGGGCAGTCCCCCCAGAGTGCCCGGCGCCTCTCGGCCGCTGGCAACTGGGGGCGCGGGTCTCGTCCGTTGCCTGACTTAACAGGACACCTCACGGCACGCACCGGCGACGGCCATGCACCTCCTCTCGGCTCGTCAGGTAGGGTCGTCAGCCCGACCTTCATCCTGCCGTCAGCCCCGGTAAGGTCTCCGGGAGGGGTTAGCCAGCGGCAAGGAGTTAAAGGAGTAGAAGTATGATTTTCCAACCCTGCTTCTCCTGACCAGATTAAGTTCCTTCAACGTGCGTAAGGCCGATCTCACGGTGCTTGGGAGCAACCTCAATTCGAGGCACAGTTCTTCAATTCTCCATCTTTTATTTGGATTCCTCCTGAGGACCTCGAGCACCTTCTCCTCGGTTGATGGTTCGCCGACCCTGTATCCACCCACTTTGCCAGCACGCTCAAGCAGGAGCTGAGCCCACCGATCCTTTCGCGGGTCGGCAAAGGGACCTGCAATATAGTAGATTTCGCGAAACCCCCGCATGCTTATGCGGAAATACGGGTTTTTCCCTTTGAATAGCATTCGTCGTGTTGTGGTCCATCCATGTGCCTTGCAAATGTTGAAAATCGCTTCAATTTGTTTGAAGTTCCCGGTTGACTGTACCAAAATTGGCTTGTCATCGCCCAAGAGACCGAACTCGAACTCGATAAGCGGTAGCATCACTTTGGCCGCAAGCTCTTTGTTCTTAATACACTCATCATAAACTCCCATAGCACCGATTTTATTGCCAAAACGGATCTTAAATTTGCCGCTGGCGGCCCCTCTTTCCGGCGTTGAATCCGATTAAGCCGCAACGTCCACCCCTTGTGGTGCTCCCCCGCCAATTCCTTTAAGTTTCAGCCTTGCGGCCGTACTCCCCAGGCGGCGGGCTTAATGGCTTCCCTTCGCCACCGGGGCGGCCCGTAGCCGCCCCGACAGCTAGCCCGCATCGTTTACAGCTGGGACTACCGGGGTATCTAATCCCGTTTGCTCCCCCAGCTTTCGCCCCTCACCGTCGGGCGTGTTCTGGCGCCCCGCCTTCGCCACTGATGGTCCTCCCGGGATCAGAGGATTTTACCCCTACCCCGGGAATACCGGGCGCCTCTCCCACCCCCAAGCCCGGTAGTATCCCCCGCAGCCCACGGGTTAAGCCCGTGGATTTAACGAGGGACACACCGGGCCGGCTACGGGCGCTTTAGGCCCAGTAATAGCCTCCACCACTCGGGGAGCGGGTATTACCGCGGCGGCTGACACCCGACTTGCCCTCCCCTTATTCGCCCGCCTTTTTAGAGCGGGCAAAAGCCACCACGAGGGTGGCACTCGGGGTAACCCCGTCGGGCTTTCGCCCATTGCGGAGTTTTCGCGCCTGCTGCGCCCCGTAGGGCCTGGACTCTTGTCTCAGAGTCCATCTGGGGGCTCCCCCTCTCAGGGCCCCTACCCGTCACAGGCTTGGTGGGCCGTTACCCCACCAACTACCTGATAGGACGCAGCCCCATCCTGCGGCTCCCGGCCGGAGCGTCCCCGACCGGGACTTTCGGCGACCGGTCCTTCCAGACCCGGTCACCTATGGGGGTTTATCCCCAGTTTCCCGGGGTTATCCCCCTCCGCAGGGCAGGTTGGCCACGCGTTACTCAGCCGTACGCCAGGCCCCCGGAGCCGGAGGCCTTCGACTTGCATGGCTTAGCCTTACCCCGATAGCAGTGGAGTCCGGCAGGATCAACCGGAGTCTGCCCGTTGGCGGGGGTCTCTCCACGACCCGGCCCGCATTAGACCCGAACCGTGACCTCGGGTCCTCATCCTGTCGCCAAGACCGGAGACCGCCCCGTCACAGCGAGCATCACCGCCTCCCTCAGGGGCGGCGCCGCCTTGGGTCTTGGCTCCAACCCTTTGTAGTAAAAAGATCCAGCTATAAACGTTACGTGGGACTGTGGTGGTTTCTCCCTGCAAAACTGAATTACGGAATCAGGCGCGACCGGCGGGCTTGAAGTCCTTCCTGAGGGGCGGTATGTCGGAGTACCACTCGGGCAGGAGCAGTCTCCTCAGGTCCGGATGGCCCACGAACTTGACTCCCAGCATCTCGAAGGTCTCCCGCTCGTGGTACTCGGCGCTCCGCCAGACCTGTGTCAGCGAAGGCATCTCGGGGTCGTCGCGCGGAAGCTTCACCGAAAGCGATAACACGGTTCCCTTGAGCTCCTCGTCGGTGTAAGAGCCTGCGTGGTAAATCACCTCGATCGCGTTCTCCGGCTTCGTCAAAGCGATCAGGTCCGCCCCCGTCACGCCCTTCACGTGGTCGAATCCCCTCTCCTTCAATAACCTCGCCGCCTCGACGACGACTGACCTCTCGACCTCCACCTTGATTATCTTCCTGTCGACGACGACGTTCCTCACTTTGTCGCCGAACCTCTCCCTCATCTCGTCTATTATCGACTGGACCTTCGACAACGCTATCACCTCAGAGCCTTTCGTTCAGTATCTTGTCCCTCAGCAGAATAAAGCCGTGAATCAGGGTCTCTGGTCTCGGAGGGCATCCGGGGACGTAGACGTCCACCGGAACTATGTCGTCGATTCCCTGTATCACGTTGTAAGAGTCCTTAGCGTAGAGTCCACCGGAGATGGCGCAGGCCCCCATCGCGATCACCCACTTCGGGTCCGGCATCTGGTCGTAGATCACTCTGACGCGCTGGGCCATCTTGGCTGTAACAGTTCCCTCGACGAGGAGCAGGTCCGACTGCCTGAGGGACCCAACGGCGTTCAGTATCCCGAACCTCTCCGGATCATACCTCGAACCCACGGTGGCCGCGTACTCGACGGAGCAGCAGGCCGTCGTGAGGTGGACTGGGAAGATGGACGACAACTTCCCCCAGTTCACGATGTACCTGATCAGGGACCTGTTCCTAATCCACTGGACGACGAAGTTCACCTCACCTCGCCTCTCGACCTTCACCGCCTTCCCCAGCCCGAACCTCTTGATGGCCTCCCTCTCCTCGGCCTTGGGCACGGTCACCGACGTTATGGAGTCCAGAACGACCTTCGAGCTGCCTAGTGTGACGTTGAAGAGTCCCGTCTTCGGCCTCCCCCAGGAGCTGCCCGCGTGCCAGGAGCAGTACATCCGTCACCCACAGTAAAACCCCAGTAAAAAACGTGGAGGAACCTCGCGGAAAGAGGGTGAACTGAAAGGCGGCTTCAGAGGGTGAACTGCTCCTTCTCGGTGGAGCCCTCGAGGGCCTTCGCTGACGCCCTGCCGCCGCTCACGATGTCATAAACCAGGTCGTAGTAGTGGACGCCTACGAAGCTCTGATGTCTCGCGGCCCTGTAACCGACCCTCTCCAGCTCGAACTCCTTCTCCTGCAGCCTCACGTAGGCAGGCATCCCCTCCTCGACCAACCCCTTAGCCAGCTCGAACATTGAGGCGTTCAAAGCGTGGAAGCCCGCCAGCGTGATGAACTGGAACTTGTAGCCGAGCCTGGCCAGCTCCTGCTGGAACTCAGCTATCTGATCCGCTTCGAGGTGCTTCTTCCAGTTGAAGGAGGGCGATAGGTTGTAGGCCAGCATCTTCTCCGGGTACCTCGAGAGCACCTTCTGCGCGAACTCCTTCGCGTCCTCGAGGCTCGGCCTCTTGGTCTCGAACCAGATCAGCTCTGCGTACGGGGCCACCTCGAGGGCCCTCGCGACGGCGGCGTCCATCCCTCCTGAGAACCTGTAGTAACCTTCAGGCGTCCTCCCTCCTGTGACGAACTGGCTGTCTATGGGGTCGTGGTCGCTGGTGATGAAGTTGGCGTCGAGGGAGTCGGTCCGCGCTATGATCACGAGGGGCACGTCCATCACGTCGGCTGCCAACCGCGCAGCGACCAGGGTTCTCTTGAAGGCGTCGAGCGGAACGAGCACCTTGCCGCCCAGGTGACCGCACCTCCTCTCGCTGTGGTGCTGGTCCTCGAGGTGGACCGATGCCGCACCGGCCTCTATCATCTCCCTCACGACCTCGAAGGCGTGGAGCGGCCCGCCGAACCCAGCCTCGCAGTCTGCTATCAGGGGGACGAAGTAATCGGGTCCCTTCCTGCCCTCGAGGTTCCTGATCTGGTCAGCCCGCCACAAGGCCCTAAGGATCCTCCTCACCAGCGCCGGACCGCTGTTGGAGGGGTAGAGCCCGAGGTCCGGGTACATCATCCCCGCCTCGTTGGCGTCCGCCGCCACCTGCCATCCGCTGACGTAGATCGCCTCGAACCCCGCATCCACCATCTGAATCGCCTGCGTCCCCGTCATCGCACCGATAGCGAAGACGTAGGGCCTGCTCTTCAGCATCCTCCAGAACTTCTCGGAGAGTAGCCTCGAGTAAACCGCTGGGCTCGGCCAGCTCCCCCTCAACCTCAGAACGTCCTCGTACGAGTACTCCCGAATGATCCCATTCCACCTCTCGTCCTTCCAGCCGCTCATCCTTGGTCCAACATCAGCTCAACTTCGGAATTTAATGTTATTGTGTGGCGCGAATTTGCAAAACTTTTAGTCGCGCACCCAACACCATCATATAATTTGGAAGTTCGCAGAACGTCTGAAATTGGTTCGGAAAACGGAAAGCATCAACGAATTCCTGACCGGAATGCTCACCGCTTGGGACGGTTCTCGGCGATGTACTTCCTGAAGACGTAGACTGAAACGAGAAGCAGGGCGACGGTGACCGCGACGTTAACGGGATAGGGGAACCACAGCGAAGGCGTAGTGATCAGCGAGATCGCGGCCAGGGTGGTCGGCAGAAGGAAGAAGAGCAGCGCCATGAAGACCAGGTCAACGCCGTACTTGCTGACCAGCTGCGTGATCGAGTCGAGCCAGCTGTCCTTGACCGGAGCGTCAACCGGTTGGGTCCTCAAAGCGTCGATCAGGTCCTCGAAGAGCTTCCGGTCCGACGAGAAGACGCCCTCCTGCGTGACGAAGGCTACGTTCCTCTCCCCAGACCTCACGACTATCCCGGTGCTCGTCTGGACAGCTTCGAAGCCGTGCATCTTCGCAACCCTCGAGACCGCCCTCACCAGTCCGTCGGTGATCTTGAGGGCCGCCTTTGGGTCCGCGTAGCCCACCGTCACAGGGTCCAAGAGGACCACCCTGTTCACTGTGAACCGCTCGTCCTTGAACTCGGGCATCTCCTTCTGGATAACCGGAAGCGGCTTCCCATTCGCTGCCTGTTGTCTGACCCACTCGACAGCCCTCTCGAAGGCCGACGACATTCGTATACACGCGTCCTCGGCAAAAATTTGAGGATATTTCGAACGGATTAGCCGCCCTCTCAGATCCCTCTGATCACGTACATCGCGGCCTCGGCTATCGCGTTGGCGTGGTCGGCCATCCTCTCGAGGTAGCGCATGATGAGGAGCCCAGCGATCTCGCACCTCCGCTCACCGCCTCCCTCGATCACCTTCGTGAGGTAGCGTCGGTACTCGCCGTCGACGACGTCGTCCATCCTTATCACCTCAAGCGCCTGTCGCTCGTCGAGGTTGCTGAAGGCCTCAATCGCAAGAGCCAGCATCTCCTTCACCACGCCGCTCGTCCTGATGACGTCTTCCCAGCTGCAACCCCTCAGATCGCCGAAGACGGTGACTGTTCCCACGATGTCGTACGCGTACCTGCCAGTCCTATACAGACCGTATGAGACCTCGCCGCAAGCCCTGATGAACCTCAGGTCCGTCGCGACGGGCTGATACCTGGCTATGGCTTCCGTTGAGAGGTCCATCACCTTGTGGTGAAGCATCCTCAGCTGCTCAGCAAGATTGAACGCCTCGCTCTCGAGCGGCCTGTTGTTGACGAAAGAGTCCACCGCCAAGCTGAGCGCCTTCTGAGATAGGACCGCCATCTCGCCCAGCAGCCCGCTGATGTCCTTCAGCTTGGACTCGATCAGCTTGGTCAACTCAGCCTATCCTCCCCGCGATGTAGGCCTCAGTCCTCCTGTCACGCGGCCTCGTAAATACCTCCTTCGTCGGCCCGAACTCGATGAGCCTCCCGACCATGTTCTCGTCGGGCATCATGACGGCCGTGTAGTCCGAGACCCTGGCGGCCTGCTGCATGTTGTGGGTGACGATGATGATGGTGTAGTCCTTCTTGATCGAAATCAGCAGCTCCTCTATCTTGGCGGTCGATATTGGGTCGAGAGATACGGTCGGCTCGTCCAGGAGCAGAACCTCCGGCTCCACTGCCAGGGCCCTCGCTATGCAGAGCCTCTGCTGCTGTCCTCCGGAAAGCGAGTAAGCGTGGGCGTCGAGCCTGTCCTTGACCTCTTCCCAGAGCGCCGCCTTCTCCAGCGCCTCCCTCACCCTCCTCTGCAGCTCGTCCTTCGTAAGCTTGATGCCGTTCACCCTGAGACCGAAGGCCACGTTGTCGAAGATGCTCATCGGGAACGGGTTCGGCCTTTGGAAGACCATGCCGATCCTCGACCTGAGCGCTACGGGGTCCACATCCTTGGAGTATATGTCGATGCCGTGGTACAGGACCTTTCCCTCGACATCGGCTCCCGGTATCAGGTCGTTCATCCTGTTAAGTGATCTGAGAAGGGTCGACTTCCCGCAGCCGGAAGGCCCTATGATGGCGGTTATGTGGTTCCTCCTGAAGATGATGTTGATGTCCCTGATCGCATAGCGGGATCGGTACCTGACAGCGAGGTCCCTGACCTGGATGATGGCGTCGTCGGGAGCTGACATCTGATTCACCTCTACCTCTGACCTCCCTGAAACGACCTCTTCGAGGGTATTGATAGCGGTGGCCTCGCTCATCTCTCCTCGAGCCTCCTGTAGAAGCGCTGCCTCAAATAGATGGCGAGCGAGTTCAACGCTAGCAGTATCGCCAGCAAGACGATTATGCCCGCAGCGGACAGCTGCTGGAAAGCCAACTGGGGTCTGCTGATCCAGTTGTAAAGCTGGAGCGGCATGACCGTGAACTCGCTGAGGAGCGACGTCGGGTCCTCCCTTATGAAGAGCAGGCCGCTGATGACCAGTATCGGTGCCGCCTCGCCCAGGGCCCTCGATATTCCCAGTATCCCTCCGGTCAGCATCATCGGCAGAGCCCTCGGCAGAACGATGTGTCTCACCACCTCGTAAGTCGTGGCTCCGAGAGCGTAGGCCCCGAACCTCTGGTCTTCAGGCACCGTCTTGATGGCCTCGACGCAGACCACCGTGACGTAAGGCAGCGTCAGTATGGCCAGCGTGAACGCGCCTGCTATCACAGACCTTCCGAGGCCGAGTCCGTAGACGAGGAACCCGAGCCCTACCACGCCGAAGACGACCGAGGGTACGCCTGCGAGGTTAGCGATGTTGTAGCGGAGAACTTGCGACCACCACTTGCTGCCCGCGTACTCGGTGAGGTAGATGGCGGTAACGATGCTGAGCGGTATGCAGATCAGCCCCGCGAGGCCCACCGTGAACACCGATCCGAGTATCGCGCTCCTCATCCCCGCTTCCTTCGGGTTGGCCGAAGGGTACTCGAAGAGCAGCGATGGGCTCAACCTGCCTGCGCCCATGCTGACGACGTAGAGCAGCAGAGAGACCAGAAAGGCGATCGCGACGAAGACGCCTATGCTGGCTGCCAGAGGCACGAGGACGTCGTTGACCTTCCTCCGCTTAGCTGCACGCTGCCGCAAAACCTCACCGCCTTTCAATACCTGATCTCCCATCTCCTCACCACCCTTACGCCGATGAAGTTCAGGGCAGCCGTGATCAGCAGGAGGAAGAGCCCGACCGCGAAGAGGGATTGGTATTCGATCGTTCCGTGCGGCGCGTCACCGGTTGCGACCTGGGCGATGTACGAGGGCATGGTCTGCATGGCCTCCTTGACGTCGAACGAGAGTATGGGCCTGAAGCCGCCGGCTATGGCTGCGATCATCGTCTCGCCCATCGCCCTCGCGAAGGCCAAAATCACCGAGGCCATTATGCCTGAGAGGGCAGCAGGAACGACCACCCGCAGTACCACCTGGTATTTCCTTGCGCCGAGCGAGTAGGCCGCCATCCTGAGGTCCTCCGGTACCGCCTTCATGGCGTCGTCGCTGAGGGAGGCTACGATTGGCATGACGAGCACGCCGATCATGAGCCCGACGGCGAGCGCGTTGTGTATTCCGAGATCGGGTATCAGGCCTCTCAGGAGTTGAGGCGTGACGAAGTAGAGGGCGAAGTACCCGTAAACCACCGTCGGTATTCCTGAGAGGGTCTCGAGGACGGGTTTGAGGAGACCCCTCGCCCTATTCCCCGCGTACTCGCTCAGATAGATGGCAGCCGCGAGCCCTGCCGGTGCAGCGACTGCAACAGCGATAGCCGACGTGATGAGCGTCGCGTTGAGCAGCGGCAGTATTCCGAAGTGCTTCTCAGCGAAGAGCACCGTCCACTTGGTCCCCGTAAGGAACTCGATGATGCTGACGTGGGTGAAGAACGATATCGATTCTGTGATCAGCGTAAAGAAGATCACGATGAGTGCGACCGTGGAGACCAGCGACGCCAACAAAAAGGTGGACTGGGCGACCCTGTTTATCAGGTTCCGGCGATGGATGGATTTAGAACCCAAAAAAATAACGGACCTCTGTTGCTCGGCCATGATTCCTACCTCGTTTTCCGCCACCGTTCAGTGAGGACCTGCGTTCTTCAGGACCACGGTCGTCAAACCGTATAGCCCGTCAATCATCCCCGCCCTAAGCAGAGCTGCAGCGACCTTGTAGTAGTCGGCCGGCATCGGTGTGTAGCCCACCTTCTTGGCAAACCTCGCGCCGTTCTCGACATAGAAGATCACGAACTCCCTGAGGGCGGGCTTCTCGTTCCACATCTTCTTGTTGACGTAGATGAAGAGCGGCCTGGAGAGCGGATAAACGAATCGGCTCACCGTATCGTCGTTGGGCTCAACGCACTCGGCACCGGGTATGGCGTCGTCCTTGACCTTTAACGCTTTGAGTCTCCCGGGGTTCTCGTAGTAGTAGGCGTAACCGAAGTATCCGAGTGCATACTTCTCAGCCGCAACTCCCTCTGCCAGAACGTTATCGTCCTCGGATGCCACATAATCGGTCCTGGAGGCCTTAGTCTTGCCCACCACACGCTCCGTGAAGTAGTCGAAGGTGCCGGAGTCGGGTCCTGCTCCGTACAGCTTGATAGGCGCATCCGGCCATTCCGGTCTTATCTGGTTCCACTTGGTTATTTTGCTGTCTGGCTTCCAGATCTCCCTCAGCTCCGATATCGTTATGCAATCGACCCAGTCGTTCTGCGGGTTCACGACCACCACGAGGCCGTCTATGGCCACCGGGACTTCGATCCACTCTACGCCGCTCTTGGCCGCTATCTCAGCCTCGGACTTCAGTATCGGCCTGGAAGCGTCGTTGATGTCGGTCTCGCCGATGACGAACCTCTTGAAACCTCCGCCCGTTCCGGAGATGCCTACGGTGATCTGGACGTCTCGGTGGAGCTTCATGAACTCCTCAGCCGCGGCTTCAGTCAGGGGGTAGACGGTGCTGGAGCCGTCTATGACGATCTTGCCGCTGAGCTTAACCGGCGTCGTAGCTCCTCCAGCAGTAACGGTCACGGTACGCACAACAGTCACCGTTCTCTCTCCACCTCCCACCGTTACGGTCACGACCCTCTCGCCTCCGCCGCCCACCATTCCGACGCCGAACCCGATCGCCAACCCCACCAGCAGCCCGGCCACTAGCATCGCCACCGCCATCACGTTCAGTGCCATGCCGATCCTCGAATTCCGGATTCCGATCATGTCCTTCGCGATCTCCCCTCAGGCCCGACTGAATTTATAGATGACGGACTTGCTATATAGAGCTACAAATAGACTATTGAGCCGCAACAGGACGGGCTAAAAATATCAGACTATATAGCACCCTTCATCTCTATATTGAAGGACGAAATGAGGACCTTCAACCGGAGGCTACAGGTGACCGGTGGCTCGACGCTGATCGTCTCTCTGCCGAAGGAGTGGGCCGAGCAGTTCGGCCTCGGCAAGGGCGACGAGGTGACGATGGTTGTGCTGCCAACAGGTCCGGTCACGATGATCCCTGCGGACGCCGCGCTGAACGAGGGCGTGCTCGAGCTGCGGGAGAACGCGACGCTGGACGTGGCCGTGAGGTCGCTGATCTCGCTCTATCTGGCCGGCTATTCCTCGATCAGGATCAAGCTCGACGGCGCCGCTCCAGGCATCCTGAGGGGCATAAAGGAGACGGCTAGGAGGTGGCTGGCAGGCGTCGAGGTCGTCGACGAGAGGCTCGACGGGATCGTGCTGAACGTGGTCCAGCTTCACAGGGATCTGCCTCCGAGGCAGGTGATCTCGAGGATGGGGACGATAGCTGCAGGCATGGTCCAGGACTCGCTCTCGCTGCTGGCCAACCCTTCAAGAGATGAGGTGCAGGACCTGATAGACAGGGACGACGAGGTGGACCGGTTCTACCATTACATGGTCAGGTTGACCAACCTGACGATCATCGATCCTAGGATACTTCAACCGCTCGAGATCGATGAGCCCCAGCTCCTCCTCGGGTACACGATGGTGGCTCGGAGCGTCGAGAGGGTTGCGGACCATGCGACCAACGTAGCGTTGCTGACTTTGGAGCGGAACCTCGACGTCAATTCCTTCGGTGAGTTCTACAACGACTGCTTCGCATGCACAACGTACTTCCGGAGGTCGGTGGATGCGGTCCTTGAACCGGACGCGGAGAATTCGCAGAAGCTGATCGATGACGCCTCCGAGTACCTGCGGGAGCTGGAAAGGCTCTTCGTGAAGACGCTCGAGCGGAGGCTGCCCATTGGATCTCAGGTTGCCCTCAGGGTGCTGTACGACAACGTCAAGAGGGTCGTCGAGTACTCGACCGACATCGCCGAGGTGGCCCTGAACCTCTCGTATCCGAGGCCGAGGTTCGTCCGGGGTTCTCCCTGACTCATCTCGCCAGCTCTGCGAGCCCGTCCGAGACCCTGTCGGTCAGCTTACCGATCCCGACCAAAAAGAGCTCAGAAGAGTTCTTCCTGAGGGTGGGGGGCGTGATGACGCGCTTAAGGAACCTGAAACCGTTCCTCAGCCTCCTCTCTATCCTCGGGAGCTCCTCGCACTCGAAGAACTTGATCACCACGTTCCCTCCCCTCCTGAGGACCACGTCCGAGATCTCGAGGGCCCTTATCCCCAGCATCAGCTGGTTGAAGACGTCGACGTCCCTCACGCCCGTGAACTTAGGCGAGACGTCGGAGACGAGCACGTCGCACCTCCTGTTCCCGAGCGCTGAGAGGATCGCGAAGGGAGCGTCGGCGTCGTTCACGTCCATCCGCAGGAAGACCACGTTCTCGGCCCTGAAGGCAGGTTCCTTCAGGTCCACCGCGACCACTAGGCCCTCTGGTCCTACCGTCTGCGACTCCACCGCGAGCATCCCGCCCGGCCAGGAGCCCAAGTCCACCACGAGGTCGCCCCTCTTGATGACGCGATACTTCTGCTGGATGAAGATCAGCTTGTAGGCCGCCCTCGACGGATAGCCCTCCTCCTTGGCCTTCCTGTGCCAAGGGTCACTTCTCCTTTCAGCGAGCCATCTTTCCTTGGTCACTCCCAAATAACTTAGAAGGAGGGACTGGGTTAAAAGCCCGAGATCGGCTCAGGGACGGTAGTCAGGGCACCAGCGTTATCGGTATCCTGAGTTCCTCGAGGACGCTGAGGACCTGCTTGAACGCCTTCCTCGCCTTCTTGGGGGCGAGCTTCGTCGGTATCTGGAGCACCGCTCTATACGGCCTGCAATAACCGTTGCCCTTTACGGTGTAACTGAAGGAGTCGTAGGTCTCTATCACGTAATCGTACCGGACGCCGCTCTCCCTCAGAACTCCCTCCAAAGACCTGACGATCTCCTCGCCCTTGAGGCGTGCGTAAAGCCACCTCGGCTCCTCTCCCCTCCACTCCGTCTTCGCGTACTCGCTGAAGCCCTCAGGCAGGGACTTCGGCACCTCGACGACTACCATAAGCATCAATTCCTTTCCCGATGTCCTCGCCTGCTCCGCGGCCGCCATCACAGCCCTCTCCGAGTTGACGCCCTCGAAAACCGGCACTAACACCACCTCCAGCTGCTTCGTCTCGAGCCTTCCGGACCTCTGGAACGTGGTTGCCTCCAACCCTATCACCGTCCTGATGTCGGAGTCCTGCGGATTTAGCGCCTTCGTATAGCCTGAACGTATTCCACGTTAGGACATTTATCGGCATATGCCAGCATATACTCCATGTTTACGCGTTCCGTCCCGATGGGCACACAAAACAAACAGGGTTAGAAGCCGAGCTGAGGGTTTAACGCGAGAGATCCGGACAGGGAAAAAGCCGTGGTCAGCCGACGCTGCCGCTCATCTCCAGCTCTATAAGCCGGTTGAACTCGATGGCGTACTCCATCGGGAGCGTCTTCGTGAAGCCCTCGAAGAACCCTAGCACGATCATGTTGAGCGCCTCCTGCTCCGGTATGCCCCTGCTCATCAGGTAGAAGAGCTGGTCCTCTCCGATCCTGCCCACAGTTGCCTCGTGCGTGACCGTCGCGTCGTCCTCCTGTATCTCGTTGTACGGATAAGTGTCTGTCCTCGACCTGTCGTCGAGTATCAGCGAGTCGCACCTCACGCTGGACTTGACCCTCTTCGCTCCCTTCGCTACGTGGAGGAGACCCCTATAGGTGACGCGGCCGCCGTCCTTGCAGACCGACTTCGAGGTGATCCTGCTGGTGGTGTCCGGTGCCAGATGGACCGCCTTCGCTCCCGTGTCCTGGTGCTGGCCCCTGCCAGCGAAGGCCACCGAGAGGATCTCGGCCCTCGCACCTCTCCCGAGCAGGTAAACGCTCGGGTACTTCATCGTGACCTTGCTCCCGATGTTCGCGTCGACCCACTCCACCGTCGCCCCCTCGTAAGCGAAGGACCTCTTCGTCACGAGGTTGTAGACGTCGGTGCTCCAGTTCTGGAGCGTCGTGTACCTCACATGCGCCCCCTTCATCGCTATCACTTCTACCACCGCAGCGTGGAGGCTCTCGGTGCTGTAAATCGGCGCAGTGCAGTTGTGAACCACAAATCCTCTGGCTAAGTACGAATCGTGGGGACCGAGCACCTCCAAATTGTATACCTTACCTGCGAACTTGACCCTCCTCACCTTCCTTATCGGGACGTAGAAGAACCCGTCGACCAGCCTGACCTCGCTCCACCTCTTGTTGGGCGAGAACGCGATTACGTATTGGTCCCTCCTCACGATTCTCCTCCCTCCTATCCGGTCCTCCCCTCCCTTCCTGACCATTATGCTGGCGAAGATGCCCAGCCTGGCCAGCATCTCTTGGAGCTGGAAGGCGAGCGTCTTGGAGGCGGTAGAAGCCCTCACCAGCTTCCTGCCCTTCACGTAGACGCTCCCGTCACCCTTCAGGTAGGCCTCCAGCAGCACCTTCTGCTTCTCCGGTGGGAGCCTCATGATCCGCCGGCTGAGTGCGCGATCGTGCGAGTGGCCGGGACACTCGTTGACGCAGAGGTCATAGACGGTCTTGGAATAGGTCACGACTGTTACCGACTTCCTCTCCCGGTAGCTTATAACAGAGGGCCTCTTCCCCGAAATCTTTTCTATCAATGCAGCTATCTCCTCGACGATGTCCTGCTCATCTGCCCCCAAGGAAAACTCGACAACAGGCACCCCCAATGACTTGTGTATGAAGGCCGATCCCTCAGCGAGGTAGTAACCGAGCAGCTTCAAGACGTCCTCGGTGAACCTCGGATCGTCCTCCACCTCCCTGTTCACCGGATACACCAGGAAGTCGCCCTCGCGGAGTTCGCCCGCCGGGACGTATTCCGGCCTTACTCCCTCGAACTTCTTAGAGTCCGTCTCGACGAGCCTGTACCTGCGCCTCCTCCTGACGGCCACTTGCTCCCGTCTCACCACCAGCACCGGATGGTCCGGTGTTAGACGGAACGCGTTGCCGGGTGACAGGGGAACTATCTCGACCAGCTCGCCCTCATAGTCCCTGATCCTGACGGCCCTGACCACCGTCTCTTCGCCAGCTCCGTTGAGAACGATCTCACCGGGCATCAGCTCGCTGATGGGTTTCACGGTGTCGCCTTTCAGCACAAGCTCGTCGCCCGGAAGGCACCCCTCAATGTAATGTACTTTGCTGTAAGGTTCAGCGATGATCAGGGTCCTTTCGAACTGTCCCATGTTGGCAGCGTTGATTCTGAAGTAGGCCTGAAGAGGGAACTCGACCTCAACGCCCTCCGGCACGTAGACGAAGGATCCTCCGCTCCAGACCGCGGTGTTCAGCGCGGCGAACTTGTTGTCGTCGGCAGGGACGACGGTGCCGAAGTACCTCCTGACGATCTCAGGGTACTCGCGGACCGCAGTGTCCATGTCGCAGAAGATCACGCCGAGCTTCTCCAGCTCCCTCCGGACGTTGTGGTAGACGACCTCCGAGTCGTACTGCGCGCCTACACCCGCCAGGAACTTCCGCTCTGCCTCAGGTATCCCGAGCCTCTCGAAGGTCCGCTTGATGTACTCCGGGACCTCCTCCCAGCTCCTGTACTTCCCCTCGGTCGGCCTCACGTAATACCTCATCTTCTGGAAGTCGAGAGAGCTCAGGTCAGCTCCCCACGTCGGCATCGGCTTCTGCAGGAATATCCTGTAGGCCTCGAGCCTCCTTCTCCTCATCCACTCCGGCTCGTCCTTAAGCCTCGAGATCTCGTCGACCACCTCCTCCGAGAGACCTGGCTTGGTGCTGTAAACCGGCTGGACCTCGTCCCTGAAGTTGTACTTGCTGTAGTCGAAGCTTATCGCCTGAGCGCCCATGTCGCCATAACACCGTTATGCTCGTATTTCAATCCGATTGCTTCCCACGTAATCGAGTCTTTCGGAGCAGACAGGGTTGAAAGCGTCGAGGACGGTTGAAATGCGGGATGAGGGTAAGGGTGAGGGTGGTCGCCGAGCTGAAATCGACCGAGGACCCGGAGAAGGTGATGAGGGCCCTCGCCAAGCTCTTCCCGACCATCCGGTTCGAGCTCAAGAGCGTCGGCCAGCGACAGCTGATCGAGGGCGAATCCGAGGAGTTGGGTTCCCTCAGCTACCTGAAGGAGAACCTGAGGAGGAGGAAGGTGAGGGCCGCGGCGGAGAGGATCATGCGGGGCTTCTCCGGCGAGAAGCTGGTCCACTTCATGCTCAGCAAGCAGGCGGCCTACGTGGGCACAGCTTCACTCCTCGAGCTGGACGAGCTGCCGGAGATAGGCTGGATAGACGTCTTCGTCGAGACTGAGGAGCCAGAGGAGGTGATCAAGTGGCTGACCGAGAGGTGAGGTCGCTGCCTTCCGGAAGCCTAGTGAAGTGCTCGTGGACGATCTTCCAGCCGTCCTGCTGCCTGACGAGGACCGTGGTGCAGAAGGCCGTCACCGAGATCAGCTGCCCCTCGAACCGATACTGGTAGACGAGCATCCCCTTGTAGCTGACCGTGTAGGTTACCACCGCCACGTCGCCGAAGACGTTCGCCTCGATCCCGTCCAGCCCGACCTCTATGCCTGAGACCTGTGTGATGAGGCCCCTCTTTATCAGCAACGCCCTCTCCCCGCGCTCCAGCCCGTGAGGCGGATGTTCGCTGAAGAGCGTGAAACGCTCGGGGTCGTAGTGCGAGGCCAACCTGCCGAAGTCTCCCTCCTTCACCGCATCCCAGCAGTCCAGAACGACCTCGACCACAGCGAGCTCCTCGGTCATAGCGGTTGCCTCTTGATCCTCACGGGGCCGCTCACGACGAAGTCGCCCTCGACGATCCTCCTCTGGAGCTCAGCGACCAGCGCGTCGACGCCTTCCCTGCCGAGCGCGCTCAGCAACCGCGCCTCGTCCTCCTGCTCGAGGTTGATGCCGACCGTCGGCCCGCCTATCGTGTAGACCGCTATCCCGGAGAACCTGACGACCTCTCCGTCGACCACCGCCTTTCCCCTGAAGAGGCTCACCTTCTCCTCCGTCTCGACCGATTCGATCGTGACCTCTGAGACGTCCATCCGCCGCGCTTACTACGTGCGGGATATTAGCCCGATCCCAAGGTCGCCGACGGTGAGGTAGGTTTATCAGCCGGCCTTTTCGTAGTATTGTAGGTGTATTGGAGGATGATCGTGCGCCTCAGGTTCCAGCTCAAGGAGGGTCAGTCGTATGAGGTGGAGATGACTCCGGAAGAGCTGAGGTCCCTCGACCCGGAACAGCTGAGGTCCGTCCACGAGCAGATCGTCGAACTGACCAAGGCGCTCGCCAAAACCGCCGCACCCGTTGCCGAGGCCGAGCTGAACCTCGAAGGGTGGATCGACCTGACCGGCGAGGTGCCGCACATGGGCACGCCCGTCAGGAGGCTCCCGCTGAAGGACCAAATACTCCTGACATACTTCGCGATGGGGTTGAAGGGCAGGAGGGAGATGAAGCCGGTGGAGGTGTACGAGTTCCTCAGGAACGACGGCTTCCCCGTGAACTACGGCAGCGTCGTCGCCCGGATCAACGAGCTGGCCAAGGACGGCCTCCTGATCAGGGAGGAGACCGGGACCTATAGAATCAGCAGGTTCGGCGAGGACCGAGTCAGGTCGATCCTCACCTCTTCGACGCCCGGCTGAAGAACACCCTGAGCAGGTTCAAGAGCTGGATCCACGGTTTTTCACCGAGGTGCGGAACATGGGCGGTCCGGGTCGTTACATGGCCGCACTGTTGGTGATCGGATGGGTCCTAAACGTGGCGGTGACCGTGTACGCCCTGGACCGCTACAACGCCCTCCCTGAAAACGTGGCCGTGAGCTTCGGACCTGACGGGCAGCCCATCATCGGGCCGAAAACGAGGCTGCTCATGCCCATAACTGTCATGACCGGTACGTGGCTTGCGATCGCGTTGCTCGTCACGACCTTCGTCATCTTCAGGCACAAGATCCTTAACAACTACCCGTATCTGATCAACCTCCCAGGCCTCACGCTGCTCCTCGGCAGGGTCGCGGAGAAAGAGAAGAGGAGGGAGTACATCGACAGGGTTTTCGTGGCCCTTCCGCTGACTCTCTTCCTGCTTTTCGGGATCAACGCCGCAGTAGTGACGACGATCCTGGAGTCCGCAGTGACGTTCTCCTTCAATCCCGCAATCCTGATCGGTTCGTTGACAATAATGACGGGGACCTTCGTCGCAGGCGTTCTCCTATACTACCGCTCGATCTACAAAGAGGTCAAGGCGATCGTCACCTGATGTAGCCCGGAGGCGCCTCCAGCTCCAGCCCCTTCGGTCCCCTTGAAAGGGAAGCTGCGGTCCTCCTCATGAGGTCCCTCAGCTGCAGCCTGATCGACTCGGCCTGCTCGATCAACGGTTGGACGTTATACGCTGTCCCGTAGACCTTGTTGACGAAGGCTATCACCTCAGCAGAGGCTCCAGGGTCCGGGTAGTTGAGGTGGGCCTGGGCCAGGACGAGGAGGACCCTGATCCCCCTCTCCCTCCCCAGCTTCAGGAGCGCCGCGTTCGGACCGGTGACGTATCCCGTCTCGAAGACCTCGGCCTCAGCCCTCTGTGCAACGCTCGCAGTGTACTCGGGATCGCTCGAGACGACGAAGACCCTGGGCTTATCGATGTTGATCCTGTTGGGCTCGGGCAGACCTCCCAACACCAAAAGCTCCTTCGACCCCACGCTGCCAGCGAAGTCCATTATCGCCTCTGATATCTGCCAAGCCAACATAGGAGGCACAGGTATGTCTGAGTAGACCGCGTTGAAGCTCGGCCCCTGCTCGTTCCTCACCTCGTAGATCCTGATCGGGTCCAGAACCCTTCCCTCTTGGATCACGGCTATCGGCGGCTGGTCCTCGAGCTCTATGCTACCTACCACCTCGCTCCTCGAGCTTGAGATCATGAAGGAGGCCGCTATGACGCCCACCAGCCCCACGTCCGGCAGCGCCACGAGCGTCGGGTTCCCCGCGGCCACCTCCCTCGTCAACCTGAACGACAACTCGTAGATGACCCACGATGCTCCTGGTTAAAGCTTCTCCGCCGAACCGGTGCGATGCGGGACACCGGACCCGCTGAAAGCCGCTGTCTAATGCTTCCGCTCACGGAAACGCCTTGGGTCAGCTCTCAGGACCGATTAACATATATCATGTTGAGAGGTCCCGATGCGATGTGCAGGAGCAGATCGACATCTCGGAAGCCGAAGACGACCTCGACGTCCGTGAGGCCAGTCTCCTCCCTCAATTCCCTGAGCGCGGCCCTGATCTCGCTCTCGCCCTCCTCAACGTGCCCCTTAGGGAAGTCCCAATGTCCGCTCGGGTAATGTAACAAGAGGTAAAGCCTCTTGCCGTCCTCCCGCTCCGTGAAGACTACGAATCCAGCCGACCTCTCTTTCCGCACCATCCGCTCAGCGGATCTGCCTCTTCAGCTCCTCGTACGCCGCCTTTACCTCCTCGACCGTAGCCTCGTCCTCGAGAGTTGTGACGTCGCCCAACGGTGCTCCCATCAGGACCGCCCTCAAGAGCCTCCTCATGATCTTCCCGCTCCTGGTCTTCGGAAGGGCCCTGACGAAGACGACCTCCTTCGGCACCAGTATCGGCCCGTACCTCTCCCTTATCCACCGGACGAGATCGGCCTTCAGCTCCTCGGAAGGCTGGTGCCCTGACTTGAGGACGACGAAGGCCACCGGTGCCTCTCCCTTTACCTCGTCGGGAACGCCGACCACGGCCGACTCGGCGACGGCCCCGTGTGCCACCAGCGCCGACTCCAGCTCGTAGGTTCCTATCCTGTGGCCGGCGACCTTCAGCACCTCATCTGCCCTCCCCGCAACCCAGATGTAGCCGTCTTTGTCCCTAACAGCGTAATCGCCTGTGTAGTAGATTCCCGGGTACCTGGACCAGTAGATCCTGTTGTACCCTTCGGGGTCGCCCCACAACCCGGTTGGAGGGGCTAGCATTCCGGGCCAGGGCTTCTTGATCGCGAGGAACCCCTTTGACCCAGGCGGAAGGGGCCTTCCCTGCTCGTCGACTACGTCCACCTCTATCCCCGGCAGTGGCGGACCGTTAGTGCCAGGCTTCAGGGGAACGAGCATGAATCCGGGTGTGTGGCTGATCAGGATGCCTCCAGTCTCCGTCTGCCACCAAGTGCTTCCAACAGGGCACCTCTTCCCTCCCACTACCTCGTACAGCCACCTCCAGGCCGAGGGGTTGATCGGCTCGCCGACGCTGTGGATCAGCCTGAGCGTGGAGAGGTCGTGGCGCTTCACGTGCTCGTCGCCGAAGCGTATCAGCATCCTCACAGCTGTGGGCGTCGTGTAAAGTATCGTGACACCGTAACGCTCGACTATGGCCCACCACCTGTCCGGCGCCGGGTAATCGGGTGTCCCCTCGTACATCACGACCGTAGCTCCTTCCATCAAAGGCCCGAAGACGATGTAGCTATGTCCAGTAACCCATCCTATGTCAGCGGTGCAATAGTAGACGTCGTCGTCCCTTATGTCGAAGACCCACTTCATGGTGGCGTGCAGGAGTACCGAGTAGCCGTGATGGTCGTGGACGACGCCCTTCGGCTTTCCCGTCGTTCCTGAGGTGTAGAGGACGTAAAGGGGCTCATCGCAGGTCATCCTCTCCGGTTCCACGTAGGCGTTCGCTGGGACGCCCGCAAGGAGCTCGTCGAGGAATAGATCGCGCCCCTCCTTCATCGGCACATCCGCCATCAGCCTCCTGACCACGACGACCTTCTCTACGCCGTCGTAGAGGTTGACCGCCTCGTCGGCCACCTTCTTCAGCTCTATCACGCGTCCCCTCCTGTAGAAGCCGTCGGCCGTTATCAGGAACCGCGCTCCTAGGTCCCTCATCCTCACGGCCAGGTTCTCGCTGGTGAAGCCGCTGAAGACGACCGTGAAGACGGCACCGAGCCTCGCGCAGGCCAGCATGACAGCAGGCAGCTCCGGTATCATCGGCATGTAGATCGCCACCCGGGATCCCCTCCTGACGCCGAGACGTCTGAGGGCGAAGGCGATCCTGTTGACGAGCCTCCAGAGGTCGAAGTAAGTGAGGACCCTCCGCTCCTTCGGGTTCCCCTTTTCGTCCACCGGCTCGCCCTCCCAGATTATTGCGACCTTGTTCCGGCGCCACGTCCTGACGTGACGGTCGAGGCAGAGGTAGGAGATGTTGGTCTCAGCACCGACGAACCACCTGTAGACGTTCGGGTACTCTCCCGGCACCATCACCTTCTCCCACTTCTTGAACCACTCCAGCTCCTCAGCGACCCTTCCCCAGAAGGCCTCGATGTCCGCTACCGACGTCCTGTGAAACGCGAAATAGGCCTCGGGGTCCACGACCCTCTGGTTGTAGCCCGGCGGCACTATCTTCTCGTCGAAGGGCAGGGGCTCTCCCATGATGCCCTCAGAGGACATGGCCTTTACAGCTCCGTTATCCGTCCAAACGATAAGCGTTGTTCTTGATGAAGCTCTCTTATCGGTGCCTCCAGCGGCTCAGCGGTCAGGATGCGCGTTCTCCAGATACCGGTCCTCTGAAGCGCCCCTTCCAAAACGGAGGGTATGTGCCCCTCTCCATCAAGACGACGTCGGTCCTGACGAAGACTCCTCCCTCGTCGAAGTCCAGCGCCGACTTCTCGGCCCTCCCCAGGGCCACCAGCTCGCCCTTCAGCGTGAACATAGCGACAAGGTCGCCCTTCTCGATGGACCTGTCATAGCTCACGACGCCTGGAGTTGCAAGTGGTGCTCCGTGGCAAATGGCGTCTACGGCCGTGTCGAGGACCTCGACCCTCGGCAAGTGCGCCACCAGCTCCTCAGGGTTCCTCAGGATCGACCTGAGCCATCCCTCGTCGCCCTCCGAGTAGGCCCTAACGGCGGCGTAGATCTCGAGGAGGTTGTGGGACTGTGACTCGTGGAGGTTTCCGACACGGGTCCTCCTCAGCTCCCTCATGTGCGCGCCCGTTCCCAGGAGGAGACCGATGTCGTGGCAGAGCTTCCTGACGTAGGTCCCTCCGCTGACGACGGCCCTGAACAGGACGTCCCTCCCCTCCCTCTCGATGACCTCCAGCTCATAGACGGTCCTGAGCCTCGGCCTCCTGGCGACCCTGGACCTGACTGGTGGGGTCTGGTAGATCTCGCCGACGAACTTCGAGAGCGCCTCGGCCAGCTCCTCGTCCCTCACGTCGCCGTGCAGCCTCATCACGCCCACGTACTCCTTCGGTAGGCCAGTGACGGCCTGCGTCAGCCTCGTCGCCCTTCCGAGCAGCACCGGCAGCACTCCGGTTACAGCGGGATCTCCCCCGCCCTCACGGCGTCGAGGGTCCCGCCGTGACCGGCCTCCTCCGCACCCAAGACCCTCCTGACCGAAGAGACGACGTCCTGGCTTGTAGGCCCCGAGTGCTTGTCGACCGCTATGTACCCGAATCGGAGAAGGTCCTCCACCGATCTCTCCTCAGGCCTCTTCCCGTACCTCTCGTCGGTCGTAGCTTCGCGGACCCTCACCGTCTCCCTCTCCCTTTCCCTGAAGGGGTCGGAGTGGACGAACCTCAGCACCGTCACCGCGCCTCCGCCCTCACCTTAGATCTGACGTAGTCGAGGAGCCCGGCCTCCTCCAGCGCCTTCTTCACCTCTTCGTCCGTCGCGCCGCGCCTGATCCTAACTTTGTGGGGAGTGAAGGCCAGGTGCAGAACGTTGACCCTCCTCCTCCTGACGCCCGAGACGTCCTTCGGGCCCGTCACGACGACGAACCCGTCCTCCTTGTCGAGGTCCACGATGACGCACTTCAGCCCCGCCTCCCTTCCCCGCGTCTTGACCGCGATCCTGCCGACCTCCTCCTCCAGCCCCATGCCGCCGCCAAACCCCATGCCCTACATATCAACATACCAATACGCTGGGCTCGCCTCGAGGGAGGAGCTGATATTCGCCCTCGGAACACTGCGGCCAATGGCGACCAGTGAGGAAATGGTCTACGAGAGGTTGCTGAGGGTCCACGCCGAGGAGCTCGGGTCCCAGACGCTGGCCAAGATGCCCGAGGACCTGCTGGAGCAGCTGGCGTCTTACGCCAGAGAGCTCAGGAAGGCCATCAGGATGACGGCCGAGAAGGGCTCGCTCCACCACCGCATCCGCGAGAAGGAGCTGGAGGTCCTGAGGGGTTTGCTCTCGGAAATCCTCGAGAAGAGGTTCGAGAAGATAGTGGGCGCGGCGCTCCGCGGTGGGGCGCTCGAGAACGCCCTGCCCTTCGAGGCCCAGCTTCTCCAGGACCTCAGGGTCTCGCTCGAGGCCTACAGGGACCTGATCTCCCAAGCGGTGGAGGATCTGGACCTGAGGGGCAAGGTCTACAGGAGAGGGAACGTCCTGCTGGTCTTCACGGAGGACTACCCGTCGGTGACCGATGAGGAGGGCCGGAGCAGGGGGCCCTTCAAGCGGGGCTCTATCGCCTCCCTTCCGCCTGTGCT
>Ga0079997_124580_pt1 | contig 41312 bp, 28 predicted proteins | sample PerSpoCPS_CMetaG_FD_69200 | JGI IMG/M metagenome (GOLD analysis project Ga0079997, IMG submission 69200) | Archaeal communities from Yellowstone National Park, Wyoming, USA - Perpetual Spouter C (PS_C) MetaG (SPADES assembly) (version 2) | ecosystem: Environmental > Aquatic > Thermal springs >... | reverse complement strand
TGAACTTGTAAATACACTCCCTTATCCTCTTATAGATTTTATGAGCAGTATTATAAGCAATTCCGAGTTCCTTATAAGCTTTATTTACAGGGACCTCAAGGATAAAGAGTTTTATAGCAAGGACGAATTTTTCAAAGGGACTTTTATATCTTCAAGAATACTATCTTTTGAGGGGACCACTCCTTTTTGCATCCGTAGCACTTTAAAAAGTTCCTTCTAATTTTACCGATAGATTTGTCTCCGCAGAATGGGCAGGAGTTGAAAGTTTTGAGGATACCTTTTTGTCTAAGGAATTGCTCTGCTTTTTGCTCTGATGAAGCGATTAGAACGAGTTCGGCTAAATTCATAATTTTTCACCTCTTTCTTTTTTTGTTTTTTACATTTTTATTTTATAGTTTTTAATTTATTAAGCAATAAAGTTATTTTAGCAAAGAGTGGAATTTTTTGAGCAATCGCCAAAATTTTTTGTAGTAAGTCTTGTAATAAGTAAGTTTTTTCGTAAATTAAATTGAAAAAAAGAAAAAGTCCCTTTTCAAATTTTAAATAGAGTATTGATTGATCTATTTTATTCCCATATAAAAAAGGAGGTTGAAATCTATGGTAGATATATTGCCTTTAGGAAAGGTGGATGTAGAACCAGGAACACCAGTCAAGAGGATGAAAGCTGTTGTTATAAGACCAGATAGATTAGGGGAGCCTATAAAAGCTATGCAGGTTGAAGAAATAGATGTTCCTGAGCCGGGACCTGGGCAGGTTTTAGTCCTTGTAAAAGCTGCGGGAGTGAATTTCGACGGTGTATGGGCTTCCTTAGGAAAGCCAGTAAATGTAATGAAATACACCGGATATGACTTCCACATAGCTGGTTCAGATGCTTCCGGGATAGTATGGAAAGTGGGACCTGGTGTGACAAACTGCAAAGTTGGGGATGAGGTTGTTCTGCACTGTAATCAATCTTGTGGGCAGTGTCCTGAGTGTAATGGACTTGATCCTATGGCTTGTAAAAATCAGAAAATATGGGGTTATGAGACAAATTGGGGGTCTTTTGCTCAGTTTTGTTTGGTTCAAGCTCAGCAGGTTCTTCCGAAACCAAAACATCTCTCATGGGTGGAGGCAGCGAGCTACGGTTTGACTTATTTTACAGCTTGGAGGATGCTAGTTCGTCAGGCTGAAATAAAGCCGGGTGATGTTGTTCTAATATGGGGAGCAGCTGGCGGTCTTGGTATTTTTGCAACTCAAATATGTTTGCTTGTAGGTGCAACTCCTGTGTGCGTTGTTTCATCTCCTGAAAAAGCTCAAATTCTTAAAGATCTTGGTGCCCAACTTTTTATAAACAGATCTGAATACGACATAGCTCCAAAAAATGGGAAAATAGATGAGAAAACTTTTAGCGAGATGAAAAGATTTAGAGATGATATACGAAAGCTTACAGGTGGGAAAGATCCTGATATTGTCTTTGAGCATGTTGGTTACGAAACATTTGCTACAAGCGTTTATGTTGCAGATAGATTCGGTAAAATTGTAATTTGTGGTGCAACAACAGGATATAATCTTCTTTTTGATGTGAGGTACCTTTGGATGAGACAGAAAAAAATAATAGGTTCTCACTTTGCTAATGCTTACGATTCATATATTGCAAATGAGCTTATAATTCAGAAAAAGATAAAGCCGGTAGTTTCACGAGTGTTTGAATTTCACGAGACACCTCTTGCTCATCAACTTATGTATGAAAATAAACATTTTGGAAAAATGGTTATAAAAGTTCAAGTTGAAAATGAAAATGAAGGGAAAAATGAGTAAATTAAACTTTATGGAAGAAGTTCCTTTGACAAAAGAAGAAAGAGAGATAAAGGCTTGGGCAGGTAAAGCTTTCAGAGAACCTTGGTTTGAGTTAGTCAGAAGATGCGCAAAGATAAAATCAGGCGAAGAACTTTCAGCTGATGAACTCTTTTTTCATCCATTCTTTATTGATGTGCTTATAGATAGTAGGCTGCTTTGCAAATCTATGCAGGCTCTAAAAATATCTAAATTCGTTTCTGGAAACTTATTTACCATAATACTTTCTAAAAAAGAAGATAAAGTTATATGGGCTTGTATTGAGAAGGAACAGGATGGGGTTTTTGTTTCTGCTCATACTCTTGATGTTACCGAAAAATGGGCAGATAGAATGGCGGAACTTTTATTTATAGATAATATGAAAAGTGCTTATGAACTCGCTTGTGAGGTTGCAAGGAAAAAGGAGATAGCAAATTCAGTAGGTGCTATAAAGGTCGCTAATATTATGTTCTTCAAAACCATAAAAGATGCTTATGAAAAATCTGGTGAAGGCAAGAATTTACCTCTTTTCCTTTTCTCTTTTTTTGATGCTGTAAAGACAAATATTGATAAAAAATGGGTAAGGTTTTTCCCTGATGTCCCTCTCGCAAAAATAATAAGGTTTTCTTATCCGCTCGTTAAGTATTTAGCATCCGTGGGACGTCCCGTTTCTCGTATCCTATATTTGAAACCGGTTGATTCAATAATAAGAGCTTATTATTCATATCTGCTCCCTATAAAAATAGCTTAGCTTTGTCGCAATGAGAAAAACCCCATTTTCAGGGCGGCCCTGCAAAGCCATCAGGACCTAACCTACTCGATATCCCCTCCCACTTCCCTTGCACCTTGAAGACGCAAGAGAGAGAAGTCCCTTATAAAAGACCTCTCAAGGAGGGGCATAAGGAAAGTCAAAAAAACAAATAAATTTTCTAAAAATAAAAAATGATTGCGACAGGGCAAAGTAGCTTTATAACACTGATCACACTGATTATAATTCAATAATGCCTTATGAATCCCTTTGTTTCTCTATAAAGTCATAGTTTCTATCACCTATTTTTTATATCTCTATCTTTATTTACATATTTTATTTGATTTTTCACATTCTGACTTTTGTTATCTTACTTTAAACTAATTATGAAGAAAGGAATACATCCTGAATATAAGGTTGTGAAGGTAACTTGTGCTTGCGGGAGCTCTTTTGAAGTAAGATCAACAAAAGGAGAAGATTATCAAATTGAGATATGCTCTCGTTGTCATCCTTTCTATAAAGGAACCGACGAGGAAAAACTTGTAGATAAATTTGGTATGATAGAAAAATTCAGAAAAAGATACAAGGATTTTGCAAAGGAAAAATTCAGCTAATATAAAAGTAGCCAAATTAAATTGAAATGCTAAACTTAGTAAAGGAAAGGAGAAGGTAATAAGATGGTGATAAATATTCAAAGGAAAGAGGAAGATAAGGATATAGGTGCTTGGTTTTCTGTTTCCGGAACTATATCGTTAGATGAACTCAAAGATATATATGCAAGGGAACTTGAAAGATACTCAAAGAGCGTAAAAATAGAAGGGTTCAGACCAGGGAAAGCTCCTCTTGATATAGTGGAAAGGAGATACGGTGAAGAAATAAAAGCGAATTCAATAAAGGAGAAAATATGGGAAGCGTTGGAGGAGGAAACAAAAAAGAAAAATCACTGGATCAAAATATATAAGATAGAATCTTTGGTCTGGTCGCAAAAAGGAGATAATATTGAGTTCTCTCTATCTTGTGAGGTTCTTCCAAGAAAAAAGATTTCCCTTGATGTTGATCTAAAAAAGCCAGATAATTTTGACACAAAAGTTTCTGATGATGACATAAAAGAAGAAATAGAAATCCTTAAAAAAAGATACACAACAGTTGTTGATGAAACAGAACAATCTGAACTAACTGAAAATAGTTCCGGAGTTTTTGACATATTTGCAAAAGATATAGCAACAGCAAGAACTTACATAAATCAAAAGGATGTTTTTGTTGATCTTACATCAGCTTATGATTGGTTCAAAAAACTCGTTGTGGGTATGAAGGTTGGGGAGACAAGAGAGGGAATAGCTTATGTGGACCGTGGAGATAAAAAATTTAGAATCACTCTTAAATCTATAAAAAAGAAAGTTGTCCCATCAGAAGATGACCTCGTAAAAACTCTTGGCTATAAAAGTAAAGAAGAGTTCTATGAAGAGATAAAAAAAAGGATAGAAGAAAGAAAGAAAGCTGAACTGAAAAATATCCTTTACTTTACTCTAATTTTCAACATATCACAAAAAAGTGATTTTCCTATCCCACGATCTTTACTTCAACAGAAAGCAAGGCAAATTTTAGATGATAATCCTAATATTGATAAGGAAAAATTAGCTACTTCGGCAACTACCCTTGCATTAGAAGATATCGTACTTTATAACCTTATAGAAGATATGCAACTCAAACTCTCAGAAGAGGAGATTCGTCAGAACCTCAAAGAAATATCCACTCAATATAGGCTTACTGAGGCGGAAGCAAATAGGTTATTTGAGTCAAAAAGAGAGGAGCTCGAAGATTCTTTCTTACTTAAAAAAGCCAGAGAGAAACTTATGGAGATCGTTGAAAGCAAAATGGAAAAATTGATAAAATAAGAAAGAATTTAATCAAGTATGCTTACTTCAAATGAGATAGAAACAATAAAAAAACTTCTTGGAAGAGATCCAACCCAGGAAGAGCTTTTAATCTTTGACGCAATTTGGAGTGAGCATGCGTCTTACAAATCCTCAAAAATTCATCTGAAAAAACTTCCAACTTCTTCTCCAAGGGTAATAGCAGGTCCAGGAGAAAATTCAGGAATAGTTAGATTGAAAAATGGAACTCGTATAGCTTTCAAGATTGAATCTCACAATCATCCATCTTATATTGAGCCTTATTCTGGTGCTGCTACGGGAGTTGGAGGAATAATAAGAGATGTTTTATGTGTTGGGGCTCGTCCAATTGCTCTTGCAGATTTTCTATGCTTCGGAAACATGAAAGAAAGAAAAATGAAATACTTATGCGAAAGAGTTATTGAGGGAATTTCAGATTATGGAAACTCCGTTGGAATACCAATAGTCAGAGGGCAAACTTTGTTTTATAACTATTTTGATCACAACATACTTGTTAATGTCATGTGTGTCGGAGTAATACCTGATGGTATTGAACCTGTTTCAAGCAAGCCTTCAAAAAAAGGAGTCCTAATTTACCTTGGAGGAAAGACAGGAGCGGATGGAATAGGTGGAGCTTCTATGGCTTCTGCTGCCTTTGACAGAAACATAGTTCAGAAAAGATCTGCTGTGCAAATAGGAGACCCTTTCACAGAAAAATGTCTTATAGAGGCAGTTTTAGAAATACTCTCATCTGGTGTAGAGATAATAGCTATGCAAGATATGGGAGCAGCAGGCTTTTTGAATTCAACATCAGAGGTCGCAGCAAAAGGAGATTTTGGAGTAAAAGTTGATGTCTCAGCAGTGCCAAAAAGGCAGCCACTATTACCAATAGAAGTTCTGCTTTCTGAATCACAGGAGAGGATGCTTTTGGTTGCAGAAAGAGAAAACTTTGACAAAATAAAAGCTATTGCTCAAAGATGGGGACTTGAATGTGAAATAGTAGGTGAGCTCCAAGATACAAAGAACTATGATGTTTTTGAAAACGGGAAGAAAGTCATCTCTATTCCTATTGAAGCTCTCATCAAAAAATCTCCTGTATATGATAGACCGCAAAAAAGACCTATATGGATAGACTCTTTAAGGCAGGTCGCAGTTGAAAAGTTTCCAACTCCAAAAGATCCATCAGAAACTTTTTTAAAGATTTTAACCCATCCTCTCTTCGCTTCAAAGAGATTTGTTTTTGAGCAATACGATTCAACAGTTTTAGGACAAACTTGCTCCTTTGCTGGTGCAGATGCAGGTATAGTCAGAATAAGCAAATTCAGAAGTTTTAACGAATACGAGAAAGCATCAGACAATGATATTGCAATTGCAATTTCTTTGGATGCGAACCCTCTCTATACTTTTATCGACCCATATATAGGAACGATCTTGTGTGTGCTTGAAGGTTTTAGGAACATATCTTGTGTCGGAGCTGAACCTGTTGCAATAACAAATAATCTTAACTTCGGTAATCCTGAAAATGAGGAGGTTATGTGGGAGTTTGTAAATTCTGTTGAGGGTATGGCAAGGGCTCTGAATGAACTTGGAATTCCTGTCGTTTCAGGTAATGTCAGTTTCTATAATGAGTTTGAAGGAGTTTCAATTCCACCAACACCAGTTATAGGAACAATAGGTGAAATCTATCCCTTTAATTTTTCACCAAAAAATTATTTTGATCCAGGAGATTTTATAGTTTTGGTTGGAGAAGTATATCCTCAACTTGCTGGTAGTATTTTTATGTATGTGAATTTTGAAAAGGTAGGTGGAATTTTGAAGGAGCCGGATTTTTCGCTTGAAAAAAGATTAGGCGAATTTATAAGAAATGTTGTATCACAAGGTATAGTTAGTTCGGCACACGATGTTTCTGATGGAGGAATATTACCGAGTATTTTTGAATCTGCTGTTTTTGGCATTTTCTCTCCGAGGATGTCAGAAGTTGGAGTTAAGCTAAAAAAGGTTCTTGTGAAAGATGAGTCAAAATGGGAGTTGTATTTCTTTTCAGAGTGTTATCCTCTTTATGTAGTTGGTGTTCCAAAGAAAAAATTTGAGGAGTTCGTATCTTTATGCAATAAAAATAGAATTCCGTATCAGGTTGTGGGAGAAGCTGTGGAAGATGATATATTTGAGGTTGAAGGATTCTTTTCTTTTAAGATTTCAGAACTTCGGAAATTGTGGGAGGAAGCTCTCCCCAAAGAGATTTTATAATTCCTTCAAAGTACCAAGGTAGTGGAGCCACAAATTTTTTACCAAATATTTCTATTGATAGTGCGTGTAAAAATATGCCTTCATGTTCAAAAAATTTTTCTCCAATTTGTTTTTTGAGTTTTTCTAATTTTTGACCTCCTCCGCCGTACATTTCATCTTTGACTATTGGGAAACCTTCTGATGAAAGATGAACTCTTATCTGATGTGTCCTTCCTGTTATTGGCTCTAACTCAAATAATGTTAGATGTATTTGATCGTCAGAAATTATTTTTCTTACTATTGTTTCTGCTGGTTTCCCTTTTTCGCTTATTCGCATTATTTTTTCTCCTCTACTTCTTCCTATTGGTTTTTTTATTATCCATTCTTTTTTTTCAGTTTTCCCAAAGCACAGCGCCAAATATACCTTTTTTACGTTTCTTTCTTTGAAGGCTTCTGAGGCTTTTGAAGCTGATTTTTGGTTTTTAGCTACAATAAGAACCCCTGAAACTTCACGGTCTAATCTATGAACTATACCGGGTCTTATTTGACCTTTTTTCAGAGAAATTTCTGATGCCTCATCTTCTACCTCAAATTCTATTTTGTCTAATATTACATTTACTATTGTGTCTTTTTTGTATTCACCTGATGGATGAACAACTATACCCGCTGGTTTGTTTAAAACAAGGTAATCTTCATCTTCATATAATATCTCAATAGGAAAATCACTCTTTTCTATTTTGATTTTCTTTTCTTGTGGAATTTTCACCTCTATAATATCTCCTTTCTTTATTTTTTCTGATTTTTTACTTACGACCTTATTGTTGATACTTACGAGACCTTGTTCAATAATTTTCTGGACAAAGCTTCTTGATAGATTAAGTTTTTCAGATAATAATTTATCTAACCTTTCTTCTTTCTCATCTAAATAACTTATTTTTTCTGTTCTCTCTGCTTCATCCTTTTCCATCTTATATAAATTTATCTTATCTAAAAAGGTTTTTGTTTTGCTTTCTTCTGGCTACCGAACTTTACTTGAATAATGCACGATATTCCGTCAAGGCAGAGCAGATTAAAAGAAGATAGTAGTTTTGACTTTTTGTTTCGTTGTGCATATACTGATTATTTTTTATTTCTAATGAGTAGGGCAAAGTTTGAGCTTTATTCTCCCTTTTCACCTGCTGGTGATCAGCCAAAAGCAATAGAGAAACTTGTTGAAGGTGTGAGAAAGGGAATGAGATTTCAGGTCCTTCTTGGTGTTACTGGTTCAGGGAAAAGCTTCACTATGGCTAATGTTATAAAGGAACTTGGTATGCCTGCAATTATAATAGAACCGAATAAAACTCTTGCTGGACAAATATATATGGAGTTTAAAGCTTTTTTCCCAAAAAATGCTGTTGAATTTCTCGTCTCATACTATGATTACTATCAACCTGAATCTTATTTACCTGAATATGATCTTTACATAGAAAAAGAAGCTATTGTCAACGAGGAAATAGATAGGCTGAGACATTCAACAACTCGCTCCCTTATGATAAGAAACGATGTTGTGATTTCCGCAACTGTATCTTCTATTTACAATATTGGTTCTCCAAAACACTATGGAGCTTTGAAAGTTACTCTGAGGCAGAATCAGAAAATCTCTATGTTTGAACTTATGAGGAAACTTGTCGGAGCTGGATATATAAGGCAAGATATTGAGTTCAAAAGAAGCACCTTCAGAGTAAGAGGAGATACAGTGGATATTTTTCCTGCCTATGAAGAAAATTACGCAGTGAGAGTTGAGATGTTTGGCGATGAAATAGAATCTATAAAGTTAATAGATCCACTCTCTGGGGTTGTAGTGGAGAAGTTGAGGGAAGTTGAAATATTTCCTGGCAGTCATTACATTGCGCCACAAGATGAATACAAAAGGGCTCTCTCTTCTATAAAAGAGGAGCTCAAACAAAGATATGATGAACTTATGAAAGCTGGAAAAATTCAAGAAGCCGAAAGATTGAGAAGAAGAGTTGAACATGATCTTGAAATGCTTGAGAATTTCGGATATTGCAAGGGCATAGAAAATTATTCAAGACATTTTGATGGAAGAGCACCGGGAGAACCTCCATTCACTATATTTGATTACTTTAAAGATGATTTTCTGATATTCATAGATGAAAGTCACATAACTGTTCCGCAACTCAGAGCTATGTATAAAGGTGATTATACAAGAAAGTTTAACCTTGTGGAGTATGGATGGAGATTGCCTTCATCTTATGATAACAGACCGTTAAAATTTGAAGAATTTGAGAAGTTTATGAAGCATGTTATCTTTGTTTCAGCAACACCGGGAGATTGGGAGCTTGAAGTTGCTGAACAAGTTGTTGAACAAATTGTCAGACCAACGGGTATAGTTGATCCGCCAGTTGAAATAAGACCTGCGAAAGAGCAAATAAAAGATGTAGTTAATGAGGTTGTTGAAATAAAAAACAAAGGCTGGAGATCTTTTATAATAACTTTAACAAAGCGACAAGCAGAAGAATTATCTGAATACTTCAATCAGCTTGGAATAAAATCTATGTATCTTCACTCTGAAATAGATACGGTTGAAAGAATGGATATTTTGAGAGATCTCAGAACAGGAGTTTATGATGTTCTTGTTGGTATAAATCTTTTGAGGGAGGGGCTTGATATTCCTGAGGTTGCACTCGTTGCAATATTGGACGCTGATAATGAGGGATTTTTGAGGTCGGAAAGGTCAATAATTCAAATAGCTGGAAGAGCTGCAAGAAATATAGAAAGTAAAGTTATATTATATGCTGATAGAATAACTAAATCAATTAAGAAAGCGGTAGAGGAAATGGAAAGAAGAAGAAAAATTCAGCTTGAATATAATGCAAAATATGGAATAACTCCGAAAACTATAATTAAGGACATAAGGAGTTTTATCTTGTCAAAAGATAAAGGGGATTGGTATGATATTGATTGGTCCGAATTCCCTATTACTGAGATACCGCCTTCAAAGATTCCAGAAACTATTAAAGAGTTGGAAAAGAAAATGAAAGAGTATGCAAAAGCTCTTGAATTTGAAAAAGCCGCTCAGCTGAGGGATAAAATAAGGGAATTAAGAAAGATAATGCTTCAACTTTGATTCCTGAAATTTAACTTTATGTATATATCAAGGTTAGTATAGTAGTTCTATACCAGAGTTATGATGGCTAATTTGGCGTTATCTCCCTTTCTGTTTCTTGTTTTTATTATTCTTGTGTAACCTCCGTTTGTATCTTTGTATTTTGGAGCAATTTCATAGATTAATTTCTTGACGGCGTTTTTGTTCTGCAAGCCTGAAATTGCTGCCCTTACTGCGTTAATTGATTGTGGAGATTTCTTATTAGATTGGTCAAATTTTTTTGCTTTTGTTATCAGCTTCTCTACGATTTTTCTCAGTTCCTTTGCTTTTGATAGTGTTGTTTCTACTTTACCATGTAAAATGAGGTCGCAGGCAAGACCTCTCAAAAGCAATAGCCTATGAGGAGTCGGTCTTTTTAACTTGCGTCCTTTTACTCTATGCCTCATTCTTGTTTCCCTCCTTTTTTATGAAATTTTTGTTTGATATTGAAATTTCTAAGATCTTGACTTTTTCTCTTCTTCTATGGCTTTTTGAATTTGTTCATCTGTCATCCCAAGTTCAAGTCCCGCTCTTGCGAGAGCCTCTTTTATTTCCTTCAAAGATCTTCTTCCAAGATTTGGAAGAGCGAGCAATTCCTTTTCAGTCTTTTTCAGCACATCATATACCGTGTTTATTCCGTGCATTTTCAGAACTTCGTATGTTTTTCGTGGAAGGTTCATATCTTGAACATCTCTTTTGATAAACTCTTCAATATTGGAAACTCTTATATCTTTTCTTTCCTTTTCATATTTACCTCTTTCTACATAGTTTCTGAGTGATCGGAAATGTTCTATCAGTATATCTATTGATTCCTCATATGCTTCCTGTGGGGTTTTCGTTCCATCTGACCATATATCTATTACGAGCTCATCGTAATCTGCCCTTTCTTCATACATGGTATTTCTAACTTCATAATTCACTTTGACTATTGGGTTAAATATTGCATCTATTGGAATTGTGCCTGCGGGGAATTGAAAGCTTGATTGTACTCTATCTGCCGGCACATATCCTCTACCCCTACCTATAAATAACTCGCAGTAGAATTTATATTTTGGCATCACCTCGGTAATATATTGGTTGGGATTTGCAACCTCTACTGGTCCATCTATATCTGCTGCTGTGACTATTTTTGGCGAATCTGATTTTGTATTATCTACTTTTATTTCTGCTCTCACAAAATCTTTATTCCCTTTTATTTTCAATCTAACCCTTTTGAGATGAAGTATTATCATCGTTACATCATCTCTTGTGCCTTCTATTGAAGAGAATTCGTGGGGAACACCTTCTATTTTTACGCCTACAATTGCGTCTCCTTCTATTGAACTCAATAGCACTCTTCTTAAAGAGTTCCCTATCGTGTGTCCGAAGCCTCTTTCAAGAGGTCCTATGTAGAACCTCTGATATAATCTCCTTGCTTTTTCTGGAACTGTCTCATCTATTTTTGTTCCCTCAGGGAATACAAATTCTGTAATTTTTTCACTCATATTTTCTCCTCCATTTATTACGGAATATAGATAAGTTTTTATTTTTTGTTATTGTTTTTATATTTCCCTTTTTTCAAATTTTTCCGAAATTTTTCTGAAAATTTTTCTTTTTATTTTTTTGAACCTAACTTGATTTGAGCTTGGGGACCATACCGGGGGTGAAACCTGCCTTCCCATTCCGAACAGGACCAGGCTCCCCCCCAGGGCCGATGGTACTGCGTCCGCACGGGCGCGGGAGAGTAGGTCGTCCCCAGGTTTTTTTCTCTCATAGTGTTTGAGCAAGACCTCAAAAAAGTTGATTTCTTTAAATATCAATTTTTCGTCAACAAAAAAACTTTTGTGCCAAGACCAGAAACAGAAATTCTCGTTGAAGTTTTCGTTGATTACTTTAAAAATCACATCTATTCCCCTAACTCTATAAGAGAGAAATTTGTTAGTGTGGTTGATGTTGGCACAGGAAGTGGTTGTATAATAATTTCAATTTTTAAAGAAGTTGAGAGGCTTCTCAAAGCTTTTGAAATCAAACATGTTTTTGTTGGGATAGATATAGATAAAGATGTTTTGAAATTGGCTAATTACAATTCCAAAGTTATAGGAGCAAATATACATTTTGTTCGTGGAAATCTCCTCTCACCCGTAAGAAGAGCAAATTTTATCGTTTCAAATCCACCGTATGTATCTTTGAAAGTAAAAGATAAGATAAAGGTTGATGACCCACCTCATACTATATTTGGGGGAGAAATAGGTTGTGAGAAAATCATTGAAATTGTCAGGCAAGCTTCATTTGTTTTGCCATCAGGAGGTTTTATTTTTCTTGAAGTCGGCTATGACGATTTGAAATTTTTTGGACTTTCCGAACTCGGTAAGATTTACAAAGAAAAAATTTTCTCTTTTGCAGAGAAAATGAAATTCAAAATTTTTCCTCCAATAAAAGACTACAATAAAATTGAAAGAATAGTTGTGATGCAGAAGATGTAAGTTGAATATTTTCAGTTTTGGACGAACTTTGAAAGAATTTCAATTCTCTTTCTGAGAAATTCTATTTTCGGTCCAAGTTCTTCTAATCTCTTTTTGTGTTCTTGTATTACTTCTGGATCCGCTTTTTCCAGAAAATCTAAATTTGATAGTCTCTTTTTAACTCTATCAAACTCCTTTTCTGCTTCTGCTAATTCTTTTCCTATTTTTTGTATGCTTTCTTTTAATTTTGCCCCCTCAGATGATATCGCAACAACTACACCCTTACCGGAAGAAGGTATGAACCCTTCTGGAATTTCTTCTCCTTCTACTATATCTATGTTTGCTCCTGAAAGTTTCTCCAACCATTTTATGTTTTCTCCCAGTATTCTTTTGAGTTCTTTTTCGTCTCCCGTTAGTACTTTTGCTTGAACTTTATCCGATACCTTGAATCCCACTTCGTCTTTGATTGACCTTATTTCTTTTGCTACTGATATTAATTTTTCTCCGAACTCTAAACAAGTTTCTTCCTCGTATTCAAAATCTGGAAACGGAGCATAAGATAAAAATTCTGATTCACTTTCAATATCATATTTTTTCCTCATTTCATCCCATATATGAGATGTTATTGCTGGACAGAAAGGATGAAGAAGTCTCAAACTTGTTTCAAGAACGAAAAAGAGAGTGTTTTTTGCACTTTGAGCTGTTTTTTCATCTTGCATTTCAACCTTTGATATTTCAATATACCAATCACAGAAATCATTCCAGAAAAATTCGTAGATTTCCATTGCAGCTTGATTTATTTTGTAATCCTCAAGATATTCTTTTACTTTTTCTATGCAAGAAGATAGTTTTGCCAAAATCCACATTTGGGGTAGGGTTTTTGGTTGAAAGTTTTTTTTAGGATTTTCTACATTCATAATTACAAACTTTGCTGCGTTCCATATCTTGTTCATAAAATGATAGTAGCTCTCTATTGTTTTTTCAGATAACTTTATATCTTTTATCTGTGATGATAGGACACATAAAGAAAACCTCAAAGAATCAGAGCCATACTTTTCCACAAGATCAAGAGGGTCAAGAACATTTCCCCTTGTTTTTGACATTTTTTGTCCTTTTTCATCTCTTATGAGTCCGTGAACATAAACTTTTCTGAAAGGAACATCTCCCATAAAGAAGAGCCCCATAACTATCATTCTTGCGACCCAGAAAAATATTATGTCAAATCCTGTGACAAGAATATCTGTTGGATAAAATGCTTTGAGTTTTTTTGTCTGTTCTGGCCAGCCAAGAACTGCAAATGGCCAAAGAGCAGATGAAAACCAAGTATCAAGAACATCTTTTTCTCTTTCAATTTTTTCTGAACCACATTTTGGACATAAATTCCATTCTTGCTCCCCATCAGAATTGAGAAATTTTTCACCACAATTTCTACATGTAGATATTGGTATCGGATGTCCCCACCATATCTGCCTTGATATGCACCAATCTCTTACATTTCTCATCCAAGAAAGATACAAATTTTTCCATTGTTCAGCCAAAAACTTTACTTTATCAGTTTCTACAACTTCTATTGCTTTTTGAGATAGTTCTTTCATTTTTAGGAACCATTGTTTTGAAACAAGGGGTTCAACTATTGTTTTGCATCTGTAACATCTACCTATTCTTATTTTATAGTCTTCTATTTTTTGGAGTAGCCCAAGTTTTTCTAAGTCTTCAACTATCTTCTTTCTTGCGGAAAATCTATCGAGTCCTGCATAATCTCCATAAGTTATCACGCCATCTTCATTCATTATTTTTATTCCTTCGAGGTTGTGTTCTCTTGCTATTTCAAAATCAGCAAAGTCATGAAATGGAGTGATTTTTACTGCTCCCGTTCCAAAGTTCATATCAACTTTTTCATCTCTTATAACTTTCACTTTGCGCCACACTAATGGAATGAAAACCTCATTTATATCCTTATATCTTTCATCTTCTGGATGAACTGCTACTGCTGTATCTCCAAGAAGGGTTTCCGGTCTCGTTGTAGCTACATAAATACCTTCTTTTGAATCTTTTTCAAAAGGATAAAGGATGTAATAAAGTTTTCCATTTTCTTCTGCGAATTCTACTTCAAGGTCGCTCAAAGCAGTTTTACATGATGGGCACCAATTGACTATGTAATCCCCTTGATATATAAAACCTTTTTTATATAATTCTGCAAATGCTTTTGCTACCGCTTTCCTATAACCTTCGTCAAGGGTAAATCTATTTGCTGACCAATCAACTGATAAGCACAATTTTTTCATTTGATCCATTATTCTCTTTTGGCTATACTCTCTCCACTCGTCCACAAATTTGAGAAATTCTTCCCTACCAAGATCTTCTCTTTTCAGTCCTTTTTTTTCAAGTTCTCTTGATACAACATGTTGAGTTGCTATTCCTGCATGGTCTGTTCCAGGAACCCATAGGACTTCAAATCCCTGCATTCTTTTGTATCTTGATATCACATCTTGTACTGTCATGTTGAGCGCATGCCCTATATGTAGAGAGCCAGTTATGTTTGGTGGCGGAATGGTTATGCAGAACTTTTTTTTGGGACTATCTGGGTTTGCTCTGAAAATTTCGGCAAACTTTTCGTTCCAGTACGGTTCTATTTTTTTGTGATTGTATTGCCCTTCTAACATAAACTTACGAAAATTTTATAAACTACATCACAAAAAATCGTTTAATTCACAAAAGTTCGGTTATTGGTAGAAAACAGGGGCTGGTAAAAAATCCTTAATTTTTATCCAAAAAAATGTTTCAGGTTAAATTTTTTTATCATTATGGAGAAATATGAAACTCATGAGTTAGATGTTCTTGTTGTAGGAGCAGGTGGGGCAGGTCTCAGAGCTGCAATAGAAGCTGCAAAGGAAGGAGTAAAGGTTGGAGTCGTTTGTAAATCTTTATTGGGCAAAGCTCACACAGTTATGGCAGAGGGGGGAATAGCCGCTGCTCTGGGAAACACTGATCCACAAGACAACTGGAAAGAGCATTTCAGAGATACCATGTATGGTGGAAAGTTTTTGAATGATTGGAGGTTCGCGTTAAAACACGCTCAACTTGCACCAGAATGCGTTAAAGAACTTGAAGAATGGGGAGCTTTGTTTGACAGAACAAAAGATGGCAGAATACTCCAAAGGGCTTTCGGAGGACATTCGTGGAGAAGGCTCGTTCATGTTGGAGATAGAACTGGTCTTGAAATGATAAGAACGCTACAAGATAAACTCCTTTCATTTGATAATGTGGAAATATTTCAGGAATGCACAGTAATTCATCTTTTCAAAGATGGAGAGAGAATTTCAGGAGCACTTGCTTATTGGAGGGAAAATGGAAGGTTTGTTATATTTAAAGCCAAAGCAGTAGTTTTAGCTACGGGAGGACTTGGCAAAATTTATAAAATAACATCTAATTCATGGGAATATACTGGTTCCGGTTATGCTCTTGCTCTGCTTGCAGGTGCTGAACTTCGGGATATGGAATTTACACAGTTTCATCCAACAGGAATGGTTTGGCCTCCAAGTGTTCAGGGAATTTTGGTCACAGAAGCAGTCAGAGGTGAGGGTGGAAGACTTTATAATTCAAAAGGTGAGAGGTTCATGCAAAGATATGACCCAGAGAGATTGGAACTTTCAACAAGAGATCTCGTAGCAAGAGCTATATACACAGAAATAAAGGAGGGGAGAGGAACAGAGCATGGAGGAGTTTATCTTGATGTTTCACATCTACCGCCTGAGCATGTGAAGAAAAAATTGCCGGGAATGTATAAGCAGTTTCTTGAATTTGCAGGGATAGACATTACAAAACAACCTATGGAGGTTGCTCCAACTATGCACTATACTATGGGGGGCGTAAGAGTTGATCCGGAGACGCAAATGAGTAAAGTTCCAGGATTGTTTGCCGTAGGTGAGGTTGCTTCCGGATTGCACGGAGCGAACAGGCTTGGTGGTAATTCACTCTCTGACCTTTTGGTTTTCGGAAAATTGGGTGGGAAGGGGGCTGCTGAATATGCAAAATCTCTCTCTCGTCAACCTGTGGTAGATAAAGATGAGGTTGAAAAAGTTGTAAGGGAAGCTCTTTCATTTTTTGAAAGAAAAAACGGCGTTTCCCCTTACGAGATCCACGAGAGATTGAAAGAGACTATGCAAAACTATGTAGGAATTTTTAGAGAGGAGAAGGACTTGAAGAAGGCTCTCGAAATCGTAAATGAACTTTCAAACATTCCTGTTTCTGTTTCAGGGAATGTTCATTTCAATCCAGGTTGGCATCTTGCCCTTGATTTGAAATTTATGCTCCTTTGTGCAAAAGCTGTAATACTTTCTGCTCTTGAAAGAAAAAACAGTGCAGGAGCTCATGCCAGACTTGATTACCCTAATCCGCCAGAAGAAAAATATAATCACATAGTATGGTTAGAAGATGGAGAAATGAAGATAAGAAGGGAGCCAACTCCAAAGATTCCAGATGAGCTTGAACCCATTTTGAAAGAGCCACCATCAAGAAAGTGGGAAAAAACTTAATCTTTTGGTAAACTTAATTTTCTTCTTATAGACTGATTCAAATTACAGAGCATTATTGCATATTTTGTAGAAGTTTGTATTATTATTCAGTTGTCTTTGGTGTTGTTGGTTCTTTCCTTAATACCAGAAAGAATAATTTCTGAAAATGTGTCTGCTATTTCTTCCGCTGAATATTTTCCGTCTTTTGAGAACCAGATGTATACCCAGTTTATCATTCCCAAGATTGCGAAACTTATTAATTTGCTATCTAAATCTTTTCTTATTTCTCTTTTTTCTTGACCTTCTCTTATTATCTTTCTGAGAAAGCTTTCATATTCATCTCTGAAAAGCATAACTTTCTTCTTCCACTTTTCAGGTAGAGATTTATACTCGCTGAAAAATACGGCAGTTTTATCTAAATTTTCGGTCATTATTTTGATGTGATTTTTGATGAATCTTTTTAGCTTTTCTACTGGATTTATATTTTCTTCCATGAGTTTTCTTATCATATCAAGGAACATCTGACCTTCTGTTTCTATGAGCATATAAAGTATTTCGTCTTTGTTTTTTACCCAGTAGTATATTGCTCCTTTTTCAAGTCCGAGGGCATCGGATATATCTTGAATTGAAGTTGCTTTGAAACCTTTTTCTCTGAAAAGCTTCGCAGCAACTTCTAAAATCTCTTTTGCTCTATTTTTATATCTCCTTATCCCTCTTATTCCAGATACTGCCATTTCCTTTTTCTTTATCTTTCTTTCTTTTCCCTTCCTTTTTCTCTGTAATTAAATCTTTAATTTGAGAAAAAAATTTTTTGTTTAATTTAGAATTTTTTGATAATGTGAAAGTTAAAACTTCTTATATTCTTCAATTAGATTTTTTCAGGGTTTTAAACTTAAAATGTTTGTATGAGAAAAGTTGAAGAAATACTTAAAGACCTTCCTGAAAATATAAGGAGACCGATATTTGAGGCATTTATTGCTTTCAGAGATGATGTCATACTTAAAGAAATAAGCGAGGTAAAGCATCAAATAAATAGTGTATGGAAAGCAATAGAAGAACTTGCATCAGTACAAAAGAGAACTGAACAAATAATTCAGAGACTTGCGGAAGAACATGAGAAATTAAAAGATGAGGTCAGAAAACTTGCTGAGGCGCAAATGAGGACTGAGCAGCAGCTTCAAAGACTTACAGAAGAACATGAGAAGTTAAAGGTTGAAGTTAGAAAACTTGCTGAGGCACAAGCGAGGACCGAGCAGCAACTTCAGAAGCTCGTGGAAGACCATGAGAAGCTAAAAGAAGAGGTTAGAAAGCTCACTGAAGCTCAGATGAGAACCGAGCAACAGGTTCAAAAACTTGCGGAGGCTCAGGCAAGGACCGAGCAACAGGTTCAAAAACTTATGGAGGCTCAGGCGAGAACCGAGCAACAGGTTCAAAAACTTGCGGAGGCTCAGGCGAGAACCGAGCAACAGGTTCAAAAACTTGCGGAGGCTCAGGCAAGGACCGAGCAACAGGTTCAAAAACTTATGGAGGCTCAGGCAAGGACCGAGCAACAGGTTCAAAAACTTATGGAGGCTCAGGCGAGAACCGAGCAACAGGTTCAAAAACTTACAGAAGCCCAAGCAAGAACAGAGCAACAGCTTCAAAGACTTGCAGAAGAACATGAGAAGTTAAAGGATGAGGTTAGAAAACTTGCCGAAGCTCAGATGAGAACCGAGCAACAGGTTCAAAAACTTGCGGAGGAACACGAAAAACTGCGAGAGGAAGTTAGGAAGCTTGTTGAAGCTCAATCAGAAACTGAAAGGAGACTCCAAATGCTTATTAAAGAGCACGAGAAAACGAGAGAAAATTTGGCTGGACTTTCTCATACCGTGGGTCATTTGCTTGAAGATAGAGCTATAAAATCTTTACCTAAAATTCTTAAAAAATATGGAATTGAAGTTGTTGGAGAACTTTCAAGAGATTATATTGAAGTTGGTGGAGAATATATTGAAGTAAATATTTACGGTAAAGCAATTAAGGATGGCAAAGAATACATATTGTTGGGAGAAGCGAAAACGAGGGTTTCAATAAAAGCAATTGATGAATTTATTGAAAAGTGTGATCTCATATCAAAGGAAGCAATCAAGGTCTTTATCTCTTACATTTTCCCACCTCATATTAAAGAATATGCAAAAGAAAAACGAATAATTTTGATCCCTTCATATCAACTTGAACTTTAAAAATTAGAATGAAAAAAGTAAAGGTAATTTAAGATGAAAAAGAATCTTGAAAAATTATGTCATTTTTTGAAATAATAATAAGGAGATAATTATGAAGAATTCACTAAAATTGTTAGATAGCTTAGAGTCTTATTTAATCTCACGAGTTCTTTACAGAACAATATTATTTACAACAATTCTTTTATTTACTAGTTTGGGTTGTGGAAGGAAAGTTGATAATGATTTCATATTAGTGATAGCCAATAAAAATTCTTCTGATGATATTATTGAGAAGTTTATAGATGATTTGGCAGAAAAGGTTAAGCTTAAAGTATGTGATAAGCAATCAGAATGTGTTGAGGATGGAGCAATAAATGTTATCATAGAAAGATTAGATTGTAAAGAGTGTTATCAAATAACAGAAAGAGACGGAAGTTTTGTAGTGAAAGGAGGATTCCCGTCTGGAATAATTTACGGACTTACTCATTTCCTTGAACTTGCAGGTTTTCGTTTCCCACATCCGTTTTATAGTATTATCCCTCAAAAAATAAATAATTTGAAACAAGAGGTTTCTCGGATCAATTCAAAAGTTTTTGAACCTATTGTTGAGCAGAGGGGACTTCAATTACATATCTTACATCCAATAGAGGCTCTATTTTCTTTCTGGATACCTTCTCCTGAGGGTGAAAAAGAAGCATTTAAAATTGTAAAGTGGATAGCAAGACAAAGAGGCAATTATATTCAGCTGACAGCTCTTGATAATATAAAAAAAGATGAAGAGTACACCAGATGGAAAGAACATATGAAAAAGATTTTAGATTATGCGCACAAAATAGGTGTAAAAGTTGGAATTAATATTCAGATTTTTTCTGTATCAAGCTTTCAGAGAGCTTATGTAGTCAGTAAAAAACAAGATTTGGAAAAGATTTTATCTCTTCCTTTTGATGCTGTGAATATTTCTTTTGGTGAATTTACAGGAACTACTCCTGACGAATTCATACAAAAAGTAAATGAAGTGTATGAATGGATAAAAAGTTTTAACAAAAATATTGAGGTTTCTGCTACTATACATGTTGGAAACTTTGAAAATCTTTGGGTAGAATATAAAGGTGAAAAGCTACTTTATTACTTCCTTGTAAAGTATGCAAATGAAGATATAGTTCCTTGGGTTCATACGGTAATGTTTTACAATCTCTTTGATGATGCTGGTGGAGCATATAATCATGATGATTTTTCTCTTCACAGGGAGTTTTTGTTTGAAAGGATAAAGCAAGGAAAAAAGGTTAATTACTTCCCAGAAACAGCTTATTGGATAGCCTTTGATAATTCCGTCCCGCTTTATCTGCCCATTTATATTGTTTCAAGGTGGATTGATATCAAGAACATAACAGAAGCAGGTAAGCTTTATTCTCATGTCATATTTTCGTCTGGTTGGGAATGGGGTTATTGGCTTCTTGACTATTTATCTTTACGATTTTCTTGGTCTGTTCCTGCTACCTGGGTTGAACCATTATCTGAACTATTTCCGGGTTGGGGAAAAGATATAATAAAAAAACTCGGAGAAATTCAGTATGATTATCTGATAAGAAAAAGGCTAACTCCTTATATTGTTGGTGAGGATTTCTATGTTCATCTTGGATGTCAAAGCAAAGTTTTCTTTTCTCAACCTTGTAGGATAACATTTGAAGAATTAATCAAAATGTCTGATGCTGAAAAGCAGAGATTTGAAAAAAGTGTTCTTGAACCTCTTGCTAATATGGAAAAAGAAATTGAACCTCTTTTGGGAAATTTTCCTACTGATTCAAAATCCGATCCTCTTATTTTGGAGTTAAAAGATGGATTAGATATAACATATTTGAGAGTGAAATTTATGAGGAACCTTTATGAAGCCGTATTTTTGCACTCTTATGGTAAAGAATTTTCTGAAAAGCTTGATACTTCTGTGCAGATTCTCAATAAAGCAGATGAAGTTGTAAAAAGGAGAGATAAGAATTTCTTTTATCCCCGTCCAGAGCTTCTTATAGAAAGTGTAGAAAATCCAACTATATATCAGTTTGGCTATCTGAAACAGGCTCATAATTTATGTTTTTGGAGAAGGGAGCTTGGGCAGGCTAAGTTAGCTTTGGGTTTATCATCAGAAACTATTCCAAGTTGCATAGATTGATAAGATAGTACTTACCGATTTTTAAATAAGCTTTTTTGCTTCACATTTTAGCTATATCACTACAAAAAATTTTTTTGATTAATATATATGTCTCAATATATAATTTCCCTTTAAGAATCGGGGGTAGGAAAAGATATGATAAATAAGGTTTTCCTTCTTGGAAATTTAGGTTCTGATCCACAGATTAAATTCACAAAAGATGGCGTTATGATGGCTGTATTTCGTTTGGCGACCAACGAATTTATAAGGCGCAACGGAACTTATGAGAAAATTACAGATTGGCATACCGTAAGAGCTTTTGGGAAGTTAGCAGATTTTTGCTCAAAACTCAAAAAGGGAGACAGAGTCTTTGTGGAAGGTAAGTTGCGAAGTACATCATTTGAATCAGATAACAAATTGTACAGAGTTTCTATGGTTATCGCTAAATCTATAAAGGTAATTCCGCGAGGCATTACAAAAGATGAATTTGTTGAACATTCAGATGAGCAATTTCAGATGGATATTTCAGAGGATTTTATCGTACATGTAAATGGACAAATTTCTAATAACGGAAATGTAGATTTTGACGAAGATAATCTTTTTTAGCTTTCACAGGTTTTTATTCTTGCTTTTTTCCATTTTTGTTTCTGGGCTTTAAATTCAAAATTATGGCAAAGTTTGATGTCAAAAAACACTATCCTTTAAGGAGCGATAGAATAAAGGGGGGAGATGAAAGGGCACCTCACAGAGCTTTTATGCGAGCTATGGGATACAAAGATGAAGATTTTGAAAAACCATTTATTGCAGTTGGAACTGCTTGGAACGAAATTACTCCTTGTAATTACAACCTCAACGAGCAAGCTAAATACATAAAAAAAGGAATAAAATCAGCCGGTGGATACCCAATAGAATTCACAACAATATCTGTTAGCGATGGAATAGGAATGGGACACGAAGGTATGAGATACTCTCTTGTTAGCAGAGAAATAGTTGCAGATTCGGTTGAGACCGTTCTTAATGCGCATTTTTATGATTCTTTCGTTGGAGTTGGTGGATGCGATAAAACAATCCCGGGAATGATAATGGCGATGGCAAGAGTTAATATACCATCCATATTCCTCTATGGTGGAACTATAATGCCCGGTGAGTGGAGAGGAAACAGAATAACAATTCAAGATGTGTATGAGGCTGTTGGAATGTTTCAATCAGGAAAGATAACCGAAGATGAGTTATATGAAATTGAGTGTAATGCATGTCCTTCAATAGGGGCGTGCGGAGGTCAGTTTACGGCGAACACTATGGCTTGTGCCGCAGAAGCCTTGGGAATTTCTCTACCAGGTTCAAATTCTTACCCTGCAGAACATCCTGAAAGAAAATTTGTATGCGAAGAAGTTGGGAGAGCGATTGTAAATCTTTTGAAATTAGGTATAAAACCATCTGATATTTTAACTCGTGAAGCTTTTGAGAATGCTATCGCTGTTGTTGCAGCTACTGGTGGTTCAACAAATGCAGTCTTACATCTTATTGCAATAGCTAATGAGGTTGGTGTAAAGCTCACATTAGATGATTTTGCAAGAATAAGCAAAAAAACTCCTCTTATAGCTGACCTAAAACCAGGCGGAAGATTTGTAATGTATGACCTTCATCTTGCAGGTGGAGTCCCTATGATAATGAGAATTTTGCTTGATGCAGGACTAATTCACGGTGATGCTCTAACAGTTACGAGTAAGACTGTGAAAGAGAACTTGAAAGAAATTGAGGTAAGATACAGCGATGTCATAAGACCTTTGCATGAACCACTAAAACCAGATGGAGGAATAATAATTCTTTATGGTAATCTTGCTCCCCAAGGTGCTGTTATGAAAGTTTCTGGTGGTCAGATACGCAGAAAGCACAGGGGACCTGCGAAAGTATTTGAAAGTGAGCTTGAATGCTTTGAAGCTGTAAAACAAAGAAAAATAAATCCCGGAGATGTTGTTGTTATAAGAAATGAAGGTCCAAAGGGAGCCCCAGGGATGCCAGAAATGCTTCAAGTCACAGCTGCGTTGGTTGGTCAAGGATTAATAGATTCAATTGCTCTTGTGACAGATGGAAGATTTTCAGGTGCAACTCGTGGTCTTATGATAGGACATGTTTCCCCCGAAGCTTATGATAGAGGACCAATAGCCTGCGTTCGTGATGGAGACATCATAAATATTGATTTAGATAATTGCAGGATTGATATTGAAATTTCTGATGAGGAAATAAGAGAAAGATTGAAAAAACTTCCGCCACCTACTCCAAAATATACAAGAGGAGTTCTCGGGAAGTATATTAGACTTGTGAAATCCGCGTCAGAAGGAGCTGTAACTCACTGACTTTTTTGAGGTATTATGATGGTATTTTTATTTTTGGGAAAATTTTTTGTTTTTTGTTCTTTTTGCTGAGTTCGTATTAAAATAATTTTTTGCTAATTAGAAAAGACCGGAAGCTCCTCCCGTGAAGGGAGAGCGGAAGGTAAGGAGAAATTTTTCAAGGAAAACTTTTCGAAAAAATACACTTTTCCAAAATTTCTTATTAAATTACATATGCTTATGTAAAATTAGCCGGAAGGTATCCCTGTGAAAAGGGAGCCGGAAGGTTGTGGAAGGTAAGTGGAGATAAATTTTTTGATTTGAAAATTTTGTGTTAAGAGAGCCTTGCGGTCAAGGAGAAATTTTGTTGCCCTCCTAAATTTATGCCAAGGAGGGTTTGATCGTGGCTCAGGGCGAACCCTGGCGGCGCGCCTCACCCATGCAAGCCGAGCGACACAGGTCGGGCAACCGGCCTGTGGAGCGGCGAACGGCCGAGTAATACACAGGTAACCTACCCTCAGGAAGGGGATAACCCGGGGAAACTCGGGCTAATACCCTATAAGCTTACGCCTCGGATGGGGTGTAGGAAAAGGGTGACAGCCAAAACTGTCACCGCCTGAGGAGGGGCCTGTGTCCCATCAGCTAGTTGGTGAGGTAACGGCTCACCAAGGCTATGACGGGTAGCCGACCTGAGAGGGTGGTCGGCCGGACCGGCACTGAGACACGGGCCGGACTCCTACGGGAGGCAGCAGGGGGGAATCTTGGGCAATGGGTGAAAGCCTGACCCAGCGACGCCGCGTGCGGGAAGAAGCCCCTCGGGGTGTAAACCGCTGTCGGGAGGGACAAAGAGACCCCCTCAGGGGTCTTGATTGTACCTCCGGAGGAAGGGACGGCTAACTCCGTGCCAGCAGCCGCGGTAATACGGAGGTCCCAAGGGTTGCCCGGAGTGACTGGGCGTAAAGGGTCCGTAGGCGGTCTGGTAAGTCTCCCGTGAAAGCTGCCCGCTCAACGGGCAGAGGTCGGGAGATACTGCTGGACTCGGGACCAGCAGGGGGGACCGGAATTCCCGGTGTAGCGGTGAAATGCGTAGATATCGGGAGGAACGCCGATGCCGAAGGGGGGTCCCTAGGCTGGCTCCGACGCTGAGGGACGAAAGCTGGGGGAGCGAACCGGATTAGAGACCCGGGTAGTCCCAGCCGTCAACGATGGGTGCTAGGGAGCGGGGTAAATCCTCGCGCCCGAAGCTAACGCGTTAAGCACCCCGCCTGGGGAGTACAGCCGCAAGGCTGAAACTCAAACGAATTGACGGGGACCCGAACAAGCCGCGGTGCATTTGGTTTAATTCGATGCAGCGCGAAGAACCTTACCCGGGTTTGACATGCTAGCGTAAGCCTGCCCGAAAGGGTAAGGTGGGCTGGGCGATGAGTCCAGCCAGCTAGCACAGGTGCTACATGGCTGTCGTCAGCTCGTGCCGTGAGGCGTCGGGTTAAGTCCCAGAACGAGCGCAACCCCTGCCCGCTGTTGCCATTCTCCGAAAGGAGAGGCACTCTGCGGGGACTGCCGGCGAAGAGTCGGAGGAAGGAGGGGACGACGTCAAGCCCGCATGGCCCTTATGCCCGGGGCTACACAAGTGCAACAATGGCCAGGACAAAGGGATGCAAAGCCGTGAGGCTGAGCAAATCCCACAAACCTGGCCCCAGTTCGGATCGGGGTCTGCAACCCGACCCCGTGAAGCCGGAGTGGCTAGTAATCGCGGATCAGCTACGCCGCGGTGAATACGTTCCCGGGTCCTGTACACACCGCCCGTCACGCCATGGAAGTCACCTGCACAGGAAATCCCCAAAAGGGACGAATGTGTGGGTGGCGACTGGGGCGAAGTCGTAACAAGGTACCCCTACCGGAAGGTGGGGGTGGATCACCTCCTTTCTTTTTTTTCTCTCGCAAGGCTCTCTTAACACTCTATTTTTTTTTAACGGGCCCATAGCTCAGCTGGCAAGAGCGTACCCCTGATAAGGGTAAGGTCTCCGGTTCGAGTCCGGATGGGCCCACAGAGAGGGGACGTAGCTCAGTGGGAGAGCGCCCGGTTTGCACCCGGGAGGGCACGGGTTCAAATCCCGTCGTCTCCACTTACCTTCAAGGAAAAATTTTAGTTTGAAATTTGAAAAAGATGAGATAGGTTTTTATGGTAAGAAAGTGCCCGGGGTGGATGCCTGGGCGGCTGGAGGCGATGAAGGGCGTGGCAAGCTGCGATAAGCCCGGGGGAGGCGCAAGCAGCCTGTGATCCCGGGATGCCCGAATGGGGAAACCTACCAAGGGGAAACCCTTGGTATCCTCTGGGGAAACTCAGAGGAGGCGATACCCCCCGAAGTGAAACATCTCAGTAGGGGGAGGAGAAGAAATCAACCGAGATTCCCCGAGTAGCGGCGAGCGAAAGGGGAGAAGCCTAAACCTTGTAGGTGTTAAAGCCCGCTGGCGTTGCCTACAAGGGGTTGTGGGATACACTCGGAGGGAGCAGCGGATCCCTCAGGGAGTTACAAAATCTGAGGATAGCCGAAGTGGTCTGGAAAGTCCCGCCATAGAGGGTGATAGCCCCGTAGGCGAAATCCTCAGATCTCCTGGGAGTGTATTCCCGAGTACCACGGCCCACGTGAAAGGTCGTGGGAAGCTGGGGGGACCACCCTCCAAGGCTAAATACTACCAGCCGACCGATAGCGAATAAGTACCGCGAGGGAAAGGTGAAAAGAACCCCGGTGAGGGGAGTGAAAGAGAACCTGAAACCCCGGGTATACGGACTGCGGAAGGGCTATCTCCGTAAGGGGAAGCGCGCCCGACCGCGTGCCTTTTGCGTAATGAGCCGGCGAGTTGCCGTCAGTGGCAAGGTTAAGGACCTCTGGTCCGGAGCCGTAGGGAAACCGAGTCCGAACAGGGCGCTAAAGTCGCTGGCGGCAGACCCGAAGCGCCACGATCTACCCATGCCCAGGGTGAAGGACGGGTAAAACCGTCCGGAGGCCCGAACGGGTCAGGGTTGAAAACCTGTCCGATGAGGTGTGGGTAGGAGTGAAAAGCTAATCGAGTGGCGGTATAGCTGGTTCCCCCCGAAATGCATCTAAGTGCAGCCTCACGAAATGCACCGTGGGGGTAGAGCCACCGCTTAGGCTACCGGGAGGGAAACCTTCCGGAACCTAGGCGAACTCCGAATACCACGGTTGCAGTAGTGGGAGTGAGTGGCCCGGGGATAAGCTCGGGTCACGAGAGGGGAACAACCCAGACCCTCGGCTAAGGCCCCTAATTCCGGGCTAAGTGAGAAAGGATGTCTACCTGCTAAGACAGCTGGGATGTTGGCTTAGAAGCAGCCATCATTTAAAGAGTGCGTAACAGCTCACCAGCCGAGCGGGTAGGCGCCGAAGATGTAACGGGACTCAAGCTCGGAGCCGAAGCCAGGGGTCAGGATGTGTTGCGGCACATCCTGGCGGTAGGGGGGCGTTCCAAGTCCGTTGAAGCTCGACCGAAAGGACGGGTGGAGGGCTTGGAAGTGAGAATGCCGGCATGAGTAACGAGAGGGAGGTGAGAATCCTCCCGCCCGTAAGCCCAAGGTTTCCTGCTCAACGCCCATCGGAGCAGGGTTAGCCGGGACCCTAAGGTGAGGCCGAAAGGCGTAGCCGATGGGAAAAGGGGAGTAATATTCCCCGCCACTATGGGGCGTTAAAGCAACGCTGTGACGGCTCAGTAGGGTGCGGTGGGTTGACGGATTGCTCACCGCTATCTGAAATGGGTCCAAGAAAGAGCAGGTTGCTTTGCCTCATAGTGCCCGTACCGCAAACTGACACAGGTGGGCTCCGGGCAAAGCCCGGAAGGGTAGCGGGTGAAACCCCCCTAAGGAACTCGGCAAATTGGCCCCGTAACTTCGGGAGAAGGGGTGCCCATCCCGTGCAAGCGGGAATGGGTCGCAGGAAATTGGCGGTGGGGACTGTTTACTAAAAACACAGGTCTCTGCCAACCCGAAAGGGGACGTATAGGGACTGAGGCCTGCCCGGTGCCCGAAGGTGAAGGTAAGGGGTTAGCCGCAAGGCGAAGCTCCGAGCCTAAGCCCGGGTAAACGGAGGCCGTAACTCTGACGGTCCTAAGGTAGCGTAATCCCTTGCCGGGTAAGTTCCGGCCTGCATGAATGGCTTAACCACTGCCGCTCTGTCTCAGGGGGGTGCCCGGTGAAAATGTAGTGGGGGTGAAGATGCCCCCGACCCGCGGCAGGACGGAAAGACCCCGTGCAGCTTTACTGCAGTCTGGCGCTGAACTCCGGGAGACCCTGCGCAGGATAGGTGGGAGCCTGAGAAGTCCCCGCTCCGGCGGGGATGGAGGCGCCGGTGAGATACCACCCTGGATCTCTTGGAGTTCTAACCTCGGTCCGTCAACCCGGACGGGGGACACCGTCAGGCGGGCAGTTTTCCTGGGGCGGGATCTCCCGAAAAAGTATCGGGAGAGTGCAAAGGTGCCCTCAGCCGGGATGGAAATCCGGCCTTGAGTGCAAGGGCATAAGGGCGCCTGACTGCGAGAGGGACACCTCGAGCAGACGCGAAAGCGGGCCCTAGTGACCCGGCGGTCCTATGTGGGAGGGCCGTCGATCAGCGGATAAAAGCTACGCCGGGGATAACAGACTAATTTCTCCTGAGAGTTCACATCGACGGGGGAGTTTGGTACCTCGATGTCGGCTCATCCCATCCTGGGGCTGAAGAAGGTCCCAAGGGTCGGGCTGTTCGCCCGTTAAAGGGGTACGCGAGCTGGGTTTAAACCGTCGTGAGACAGGTTGGTCCTTATCCGCCGTGGGCGCAGGAGGACTGAGGGGAGCTGGTCCTAGTACGAGAGGACCGGACTGGGGCAGCCTCTGGTGTACCGGTTGTCCTTCCAAGGGCATCACGCCGGGTAGCCATGCTGCCACGGGATAACCGCTGAAGGCATCTAAGTGGGAAGCCCACCCCAAGATTAGTCCTCCCCGAAGGGCCCTCGGAGACTACGAGGTTGATAGGCCCGAGGTGTAAGCACCGCAAGGTGTTGAGCCGACGGGTCCTAATCGCCCGTTCGCCATAAAAACCTATCTCATCTTTTTCAAATTTCAAACCCTTTCTTTTTTCTTTTAATCCGTTTCTTTTACTTTCAACCTGTTTTTTTCTTTCAAACCATTTCTTTTCTTCTCTTATCTTTTGTATATTTTTTCTTCTATATTTTTTTGGTTCTTACATCTTATCATCACTTTGTCCTAATTTTTTCCCAGTGATTAGGTTTTATAAAGGTCTCATCTTTATATCAAAAGATGAATCAGAAATCATAAATAAAATCAATCCTAAAAAATATAAAGATGAATTTGTCTCGTTCCCTTCTGAAATTGTCCTAAATTTCCCAGAAAAAATAAAAGAAGTGGAAGGGTTAGAATTCCTTCCCAATCCAAATACTCTTGGATTCCCTGAGATAAGAGATTATCAAAAAAAAGCTTTTGAGATGTGGAGTATTGATGGGAATTTTAAGGGAACAATTGTTATGCCAACAGGAACAGGAAAAACTTTTCTCGCAATATACTGCATATGTCATCTAAAACTCCCAACTCTTTGTGTTGTTCCTACATTAGCCCTTGTTGATCAGTGGGTTCAAAAACTCAATTTATTTTTTGATGAAGTCGGTGAGTGGACAGGAAGAGCAAAAAATCTCAAACCAATAACAGTTGCAACTTATGATTCTGCATCCATTTCCGCAGAATTTTTAGGAAACAAATTTGCCTTTTTGGTTTTTGATGAGGTCCATCATCTACCATCTGAAAATTATAGAAAAATTGCTCAAATGTCTGTTGCCTGGAACCGTCTTGGACTTACAGCAACTCTTGAAAGAGAAGATGGATTGCACAAACTAATCCTAGAACTTGTAGGAAGTTTCATATATAAAGTAAATATTAAAGATGTTCGCAACTTTATTGCTGATTGGCACATAGTCCAACTGAACACAAAAATGACAAAAGAAGATGTCATTAAATATTCAGCTTTGATGAAAAAATATAGAGACTTTTGCACAAGGCTTGGTTTAAATCCCGGAGAAAAAGAAACTTTCCTACGCGTTCTCAGATTGTCTTTCAGAGATCCTATTGCCAGGGAAGCAGTTTCATCTCTGCGAGAAGCAAAAAAATTGGCGATGAACTATGAGGGAAAAATCAATGTGGTTAGAGAAATCTTGAAAAAACATAGGGGAGAAAAAATTCTTATCTTCACAGATTCACAACAGATGGCATATAAAATTTCAGAGACATTCCTTATACCGGCTATAACCTCTGAAATATCAACGGAAGAGAGAAGTTTTTATCTTAAAGCTTTCTCAGAGGGAAAGATTACAGCTATTGTCTCCGCTCATGTTCTTGACGAAGGAATAGATGTTCCGGAGGCGTCGGTTGCAGTCATAGTTTCTGGTTCCGGAAGCCAGAGAGAATTCGTACAGCGTCTTGGGAGAATTCTCAGACCTTCAAAACCAAAAGCATTAATGTACGAAATAATATCATCAGCTACATCTGAATACTCTACTTCAAAAAGAAGAAAACAAGCTTTATACGAAGAAAATTTGTAAATGTAAATCATTATTATGGGTACTTTTGCATGATGCAACTTTTAAAAGTCTTCTATTTAGCTTTTCTAATTTTAATGAATTAAAAACTTGACTTTTGCAAGTAAAGGTATTAAATTAAATCTGTAAGACAGGAAGAAATTTTTCGGGGAGTTTAACGGGGAATTCTAATGGCTTCAACGAGGTAAAGCATCAACGGGGATAAAAAATTAAAGTTCAACGGGGTAAATTTCTGGGAAGATATAAAACGGGGGAAAATCTGCGTAGAGCAACGGGGTAAAAATCAGAAACGGGGAATTTTCGCAATAGAACTATAATAAAACGGGGAAGGTATATAACGGAGAAAGTGTATATTAGGAAAAAAGGAGGTGATATTGCTATGGAATTAAAGAAAATATTGTTGCTTTCTAATCTTCTTATCAGGAAAATCGGTATTCATCTTTTTGTGTTCGTTATTTTTGTAGTAGGATTAGTTTCTCCGTTTTTCTTGTGCTTACTCGGAAAGGTCTTTGAGATATCTTTCTTTTCTCTTTTCTCAAAAAGTGTGTCTTTCAGTCTTATGTGTTCTTTTAGAAACTTTGTACTTTCCTTTCATCCTGTTCTGGGAGTTGTTTTGTCGTTTGCTTTCGGAGGGTTTATTTTCTTTTTTGCTCTCTGGCTCTTGGAAATCTTATTTCCAAACCTTATATGGAGAAAAATCGTTGATATGCTCTATGAGGAATATGTGATTCAAAAGCTCAAAGGAAATGTTGATGCTGCTAAAAGATATAGTAAGAAAATATCAGAGGTGCAATTTATGATTTCAAGAACAAGAATGTAATGAAAAGTAAAGTGCAATACACTAAAAAAAAGTTTTTATGATTGATGTTCTATCGTGAGATTTTTAATATATAATTTTTACTTCTATCGGAATTCCAACGAGGTCAAATTCTTGAGCTGGAATTGATGAAGCTGATGCGCTCTTTAATTTGAATATTGTTTGTTTTTGCGGCTGCTGAGGTTGTATTTGTTGTTCCTGGGAAGGGGGGCGTCCCGTTGTGGATTTCCCAGGTTTATTAGCGCACGAAAATTCAGATACGCTCACAAATAAAACAAAAAAGATCATAAGTAAAACATTAGAAACAAAATTTTCTTTTTTCCTCACTACTATTGCAAACGGAATTAAAGATATCAAAAGTAAGGAGATTGCTATCTTTTCTGATTTTGATAAACTCTTATTTTCTAATTTTGATATTTCAGGAGATGCTTTCCAAGTTGTAGTTGGTGAAAGATAAGCAATAAATAAAAATCTTTTCTCTTGTCCATTCTTTATTTGAATTGAGATATCGGAAAAAGATTGTCCCATCTCAAATTTTGTAATGATTTTTTCTCCGGGGTCATATTTTGAGTTTCCATTTTCATCTTCTGCAAGTTCAACAAGATTTATTATTGTTGGATCATATTCTATTCCTATGGAGCTTATGAGAAAGTCAGTTCCGTTTGCTTTTGCGATTATTGGTATTTCAGCTTTGAGAGAGTATGCAGTTATTGTACTTACAAATGAGCGGAACCACAAAGATGGTCTTTTGACAAATGCTGAAAAACTCTTTGGTAATTTCTCTCCTAACATCTCGGGTTGAATTCCTGATGTGCTACTTGTTGCTTTTATTTCTAAAATGCTTACATCATATTTTGCCGGAATACTTACAGGATATGCTGTCAAAGATAAAATTATGTTTATCCCTTCTCCGCCAGGTACTATAACATCAAGCGGAACTACAACTAAATCTTTTGTTGTTCTCAAAGTATGAGAGAATATTTTCACATCTCCAACTCTATCGTTGTTGCGATCTATAAGAAAATCAATTTGAGCATCGGGAATCCCAGAAAATTCAATCTTCAAAGAGTTCAGTAAAATTGACTCGCCTGAAACATTAACTACTCTGATTATGACAAAGTTTTTAGGAACTCCAAATGGAATATCTTCTGCTGCTTGATAAGGGAAAATGAATAAAGATGGCTGAGTTGAAAGAGCCGTCACAGCTGCTGAATATGTTGAGGATAAATTTACAGAGTCAGTAACTTTCAGTTCTACTATATACTCTCCCGGTCTTTCAAATATATGTGTAATTTTCGGGTTCGTAGTTGAAATTTCTGTTCCATCTCCGAATCTCCAAGTGTAAAGAATTATTGAACCGTCGGGGTCAAATGAATCTGATGCGTCAAATTGAACTTCAAGAGGCACTATTCCTTTCGCCGGAGTATAGCTGAAAATTGCCACTGGCGGGTCATTTTTTGTATTCCTCACTTGTATTTTTATTTGATCAGAAGATGCCGCTCCTTTTGAATCTCTTACCGAAAGATTTATAACAATTTCTTCTTTCTGAATTCCAACTACATCGGGTGCTACAAAATAAGCCGTCACAGATGAAGGATTTGAAATCTGAACTTTTGGACCCGAAATTTGAGTCCAAAAATATACTATACTATCTCCATTTGGATCATAGCTCAAAGAACCATCAAGAATTACTATATCTCCTTCGCCGACTTCTATTGGTTCATCAAATAAAGCTGAACCTATTTTTACTCTTGCAATTGCAACTGGTGGCTCGTTTAGTGAGTCTATTACATAGACCTGTCCCTGCGCTTTTGCGGTACCTCCAAAATTATCTGATACTGTGACCTCAATTACAATTATCTCATTTCTTGTGACAGATGATGGAGCTGTGAACTTTGCAGTTGAGCCAGAAGTTATAAGATTTATCGGGGGACCTGATAGTTGTGTCCAAGAAAAGTTCAGAGGGTCTCCATCTGGGTCGTAAGATGAACCTGCATTTAATATGACTTCTACACCAGAATTTTCAAGAACATTCTGAGGATTTACATATAAAGAAACTACTGGTAAATTGTTGGAAACTGAAACTGTTCTGCTTTGCAAAGTTGGACCGCTTACTTTTACTCCTTTGCTTGTTCCCGGTAAAACTGCAAGAACATCGTTTGGAGAAATTTCTATTTTAAAATCGCTCCCTCGTGGAATAGGTTTTGAAAGATCAACGGCAAAAATTATGTATTGGGGGTTTGGACTTACGATTGGTATGTTTATTGTAAGTGTAGTTTTTCCATTATCTTGTGAGAATACAGATGAACTTAAAAGTATGTCTTGACCTTCTGTTATTGCTCCGTTCCCATCTTTGTCGTGCCATGCGCTTATTTTCAAGATGTGCTGGTTATCTATCATAGTTCCTGATGCTTTTACTGTTATTGTTTTTACTTCTGCTTCACTTAGCTCTTCGCTTGCTGTTATTTTCAACTGAAAAACTACTATTGAACTTTCACCAGATACTACACTTGCTGCTGATGTAGGAGAATTTTCACCTTGTGAAATAAACAGTTCCCCTTCTGATTCCACAAAATAAATATCAAATCCCAGAGCTTCACTTTTTTTCTGTGAGTAGAAGATTTTTGTTCCTCCTAAAAAAACAACAGATGGTTGGATTTGGTCTCCGGGTAAATCAAGTCGTGATGGTGTGCTCCAAGTTTCTCCTTTGTTTTTTGATATAGAAAGAAAAATATCTATATCTTCTCCTCCGAGTTTTGATACTTTATCTTGCCAGACTAAAATTATGTTTCCTGATGGGGTTATAGCGAGGTCGGGAGATGATAAATCTGCGATTCTTTGAGATACATTTATTGCGTTTTTGAAAGTAAAGGTTTGTCCTCCATCTGATGATTTTGCGAATTTTATATTTCCGTTTATATCTGCGAATGCTATAAATACATCGCTCCCTTGGGCTACTACTGCTGGGACATATCCTTCAAAGAGTTTTTTGTTTGGTAGCCAAGTTGCTCCTAAATCTGGTGATTTGACATAGCATACAAACGACCTTCCTGTGCTTTCTATACTTTGCCAGACTATGTGTATTTCTGTTCCTGATATATATATATCTGGGTTTATTTGGTCTCCTTGTGTTGAGCATTGGTCTTGTGATGGATTTTTTGAGTTTATTCTTTCAGAGGGGAGCCAGGATGAGCCGATTTTTTTTCTCAAAAAAATGTCCCATGTCCTTGTTTTTGAAATTGGATCTATTTGGCTTGCATCTGACCATACTACATATAAGTTTCCTGAGCTATCTGCCGCTATTGAAGGGAAAGCCGTTGAAACTCCTGAATCATCTGCGAGTTGTTCTCCGCCATCATACAGGCATATATGTTTTTCTGGTTTTCCGCAGTTTGTATCTTCTGCTACTGCTATTATTCTACCTGATGGAGATGTTGTGACGCTAACTCTTGTTTGGTCTCCTGCTTTTGACACAAAAATAGTTTCATTTGAGAAAGCAAAAGTTAGTATGATAGCGATTACACTTTGTACCATATTAAAAAATTATTCGTAAAAAAAATGGTTTTCTCTAATCGGTCAAATAGTGACGGAAATTCACAAATCAAAGATTTTCCTGATTTTTTACTCCAAAATTTTTTATTTTTGATTAAATTTTGAAGTGGAAGGTGAAACCAAGTGAAAACGGTAAGAGAAAACAGAACAATCGCTTGTTGGAACTACTGCAAGTTTGAATGTTTGGGGAATTGGTTTCGGTCTACCAATTGGAATATTTTTTACCGGAAATGCACCAGAAGGAGTAAATTTGACTTTTACTCCAACACTTGAATTTGGTAGCGGTACAGTGAGCGGAATTTCTCAGGAGATAAGTGCGAAAGGAAAATCTTCTGGAACAGGTTTTTCTCTACCGATAATTTTGGGGTATAATTTTATATCTGGTCGCAGGGGAGCGGGATTTGGACTTTCGGTTGGCGGGGGTGTTGAGGTTTCTGCAAGTTCCTTATCAATTGAAGCAGAAGGTGGGGGAAAATCAGCGAAAGTAGGTTCTGGTTCAGGTTTTGGAATTTTGCCTGTTTTCAAAGTTGGGATAGGGATAGGTTTTTAACCTTGTAGATTTTAATTTAACCTCATACTTTGATTTTCTTTTTTTGTGCTTTTTTGCCTTTTATTTTCTTGGGGTCTATGATAGTGTATTTTGTGTTATGGTTTTATTCTCGTTAAAAAATGCAAAATTTGGGTACAGCTGGAAGGTAGTTTTTGGGAGAGCTTGTCTGATGAGGGATGTATGAGATGTAATTTGCATCTTGATGCGTGTGTGCGAGTGTGCGAGCGCATCTTGATGCAGCATTAAAAAATTTCCGAAAGCCTTGTCAGATAAGGTTTCCGGAGCGACATTTTGCTAAATTCCGTTTAAAAATCCGGTTTTCTTGAACCATCAGAATTGACCTTCAAAAGAAAAAATCCAAAAATTTCTCAATTTCTTGACTTTTCAAGCAAAAATGATTATAATTAATTCAGGGGTTCGCAATTTACCAATGAGGAGTTGAAACCATGAGTGCGCAGTTGATTACCACAAAGATTTGATCTGGTTCGCAATTTACCAATGAGGAGTTGAAACGAAATTCCTGCGTGGCAATTAAACGAATGGAAAGACCAGGTTCGCAATTTACCAATGAGGAGTTGAAACCGGAAAAATGTATATTTCTTTAAAGAAGTAATTTGCAGTTCGCAATTTACCAATGAGGAGTTGAAACCATTTGTTAAAAAGTCTTTCAACAAATTTTCAACAGGTTCGCAATTTACCAATGAGGAGTTGAAACTTGGATATTTTGTAGTGGACGCGCATGGTGTAATTCGTTCGCAATTTACCAATGAGGAGTTGAAACTTCTTTAATATAATTAAAGTATCGTGATTTTGAGCGTGTTCGCAATTTACCAATGAGGAGTTGAAACACATCTTGTGCATTTCGCGGAAGTGCAAGACTTACAAGTTCGCAATTTACCAATGAGGAGTTGAAACAGATCCTGCTTTGAAAATTGCTCATTTTCAAAATTGGTATGTTGGTTCGCAATTTACCAATGAGGAGTTGAAACTTTGATGGGGACGAGGGAGCAATATTTTGGTATTGTCGTTCGCAATTTACCAATGAGGAGTTGAAACGAAACTTTTTAGCTTCAATTGTAAAATTAAAAAAGGTTCGCAATTTACCAATGAGGAGTTGAAACGGATTAATATCAATTGAAAATGCTCTTTTAATTTTCAGTTCGCAATTTACCAATGAGGAGTTGAAACTCGTGCTCATGGACGAGATGGATTGGAGCATCGGGTGGTTCGCAATTTACCAATGAGGAGTTGAAACGCGTTATTATCAGTTCCATCTGGCAAAGTTCCAGTGTGTTCGCAATTTACCAATGAGGAGTTGAAACTTACAAATTGGAAACCCTTCTGTAATTCCCCCTTACTTGTTCGCAATTTACCAATGAGGAGTTGAAACTAGGAATTTCTACTTCTACGGTTTGAGACCAAAAAGGTTCGCAATTTACCAATGAGGAGTTGAAACTTTGTTATTTTTTTCTTTTGATAAACTCTGATTCAATGTTCGCAATTTACCAATGAGGAGTTGAAACTACCTTCGCTCCTACCGAGATTTCTTCTGCTTGCTTGTTCGCAATTTACCAATGAGGAGTTGAAACGCGTTAAGATATTTTCTTTTGTCGGTTTTGATTGCCGTTCGCAATTTACCAATGAGGAGTTGAAACGTCTTCTTTGTTAATGTGAATATAACAATACCTATCTTGTTCGCAATTTACCAATGAGGAGTTGAAAGACTTAATTTTAAATCATATGGCTTTGGACTGGGCAAAAATTTATAAGAAATATAAGGGGTTATGGGTGGCGTTGGATGAGAAGGAAAGAAGAGTTGTGGCTTTTGATAGGAACGCAAAGAAAGCTTTTGAGAAAGCTCAGAAAAAAGGAGTTAAAATCCCAATTTTGTTTAAGGTTCCGAGCAAAACTATTTCCTATGTTGGTGTTCATCTTTTGATATGAAATTTAAATATCAGAGGGTTCCTGCAAAAGAAAGTGAAGCTTTCCCGGAAAGAAAATTCATTTTGAGACCTATTATCCCTGTTATATTGGAATATGGAGAAAGAAAAGTTGGTTATAGGGCTTTAATAGATTCTGGTGCAGATTATAGTATTTTTCATGCAGATATTGGAGAAATTTTAGGGTTAGATATTAGATCTGGTAAAAAGGAAACTTTTGGAGGAATAGGAGGAGGAAAATTCACTGCTTACTTTCATTTAATCAATGCTAAAATTGGATTTTGGAAATATAAATTTTATTGTGGGTTTTTCTATGATATTCCTCCATTTGGTTATGGTGTTTTGGGACAAAAAGGATTTTTTGATATTTTTATCGTGAAATTTGATTTAGTCAGAGAGGAAATTGAGGTGGAACCAAGATTTAAAAAGATGATTTAAGGAAAAGCTTACGATTTACCAGTAATGGGTTGAAGCGATTACTTTGAACAACTTATCATTGGGCAAGAATAAGTAGTTCGCAATTTAACAATGAGGAGTTGAAACTTAAAATTCTTTTGTTATTAGAAAGGATTAGAGCATCCAATATAAACTCAGAAGCACCACCTACTAAATTGAGTTTTACGATTGCATAGTAATTCATTCTGCTCTTTGAATTCTTTTATACATTTCTTTTTTTCGATTTTTTCTAAAACTCTCACAAGCCTAATTCTATTGTATCTTTGTATAATAATAAAAGGAATACTTGCCAATATTCCACAAGCTGCCGTAATATAATCTCCGATCGGTGGGTTAAATAAAAAAGCAAATGGAGTTGATAGAAAGATCAAAATATGCACTAATTCTGCTCTACATGTCTCAATGATAAACCTTTGGATATAAGACTTTTCTTTTGATTTAAGCTTCTTTTTATTGAAAGGATGAATTTTGATTAGTTCACCAGCTTCTGGCATAATATCTTTCCAATACTTAACAAAAAAAACCTTTTCGTAGAGTTTGCTTTCCAATTCCCAAAATCGCTTCTTAAAAATAGGATTTTTGATGTTATAAAAACTAAAAGGAATAAAATGACATAAGTAACCCCATGCGAAACTTACAACAATCCAAAATACTGAATTTGCAACTATAAGTATCAATCCTTCTATGATCATATTTTTATTTGCCTCCCTCTCCAATGTAGTTTTAATCTAAAAATTTTCACTAATATGGAACGAATAAAAATGAGTGTAAAAGCCATAGCAAAAAAAGGATATAATACGATGGTTATAGGACTAAATCGCCCAAACTTACGAGAAACGATAAAAAGAAATATCCCATAAAAAATATACATCGCAGAATAAATCGATAGAAGTATAAAATCTTTTTGATTAAAAGAACTTATTAGAGAATTAAAAATTCCAACTGAAAAATAGATGATTGCCGTGATTATAATTAATTCTTGTGGTTTAGAACGTGCAGCACCTAAACTCATATTTTTGGTCCAACCATCGATTAGTGTCATAACACCTTCGGGATACATTCGAAAACGGATCAAATTGTTATGAGGTACAATCGTAATTTTAACCCCTTTTTGAGCAAGCTTTATGCCCAAATCCACATCTTCGATTATGCTATTCCCTACAAGTTTATGACCTCCAGTTTTTATGTATAAATCTTTTGATATCATTATACAAGGTCCGGATAAGCCATTATCTGTGCTAAATGGGTCTGATTTTTTTCCTACCCTTAAACCAAGAATTGAAATTAAGTTAGGATAAAGAGAAAGATTTTCATAGAATTGTTCCAAATAGTGATATGGTAGACAAGAAATTAATCCATCGGGCTGAAAATGTTTTAATAAATATTCTAATGCTGTTTCGTGAAGAATCACATCAGCATCTAAAAATAATAATATCTCTCCTTGAGCGTACATAGCACCAGCATAACAGGAAGCACTTTTTCCTTCCCAATCAGGAAATATCTCTTTTCTTTGGATGACTTTTGCGTTATAACTTTTTGCAACAGAGATAGTATTATCTGTAGAGTCATCATCTACGATAATAATTTCGAAATTTTGATAAGTTTGTTTTTTTAAAGAATTAAGCAAATTTGGTAGACGTTTTTCTTCGTTCCTACACGGTATAATAATAGATAAATAACAACAATCATTCTCCGTTTCTAATAATTTTAATTTTGCAACCTTTGGAGAATAAAACCTTAATATTCTAAAAAATCCTATCATAGATATAAAAAACACAATAAAATTGATTAGCAACCTTATCATTATTTTTTTCCTTTTCTAATCTAAACGTTAATTTTTAATGGTGATTGCTCATTTAATTTCACATAAACAAACATACAAATTATCTTCAATATTATCCCTATAATCATATCTAAATTCAAGCTCTTTTAGATAATAAACAAAATTTTCTCTACTCACTCCATGAAATTTAAGCAACCTCTCCTTTGCACTCCAAAATCCTTCTATACCATTTTTACCGATGTTTTTGGCATGACGGAAAAGATAGCTTACAAATGTTTTAGGTGTATTATTTTGAGCAATTACCTTATCTTTTTTTACACACTCCAATGAAAGGATAGATTTTTCTATTAGATAACTTCGTATAAGCTATGAGTAAAGTGTCTTCTTCTAAAACGATAAAGTTGTAGCGGGGCATTATATTTTCCATAACGGTGATTAAAGCTACTGGTTTTGGTATTTTTTCTAAAATACTCAGGGGTTACCTCTTAAAAGTTTCTTAATAGTTAAACACAATATGGTTTCATTTTATACACCACCTTTTTAGGATTAAACATTATTTTTTATAAACTCTTTACTTTTTCTACATATTTTTTAATATCAAACTTTGCTTCTAAACCTGATGCGCTCATATATCTAACTTTTCCAAAGATTTTTCTTTCTTTCCATGGTCTGTCATGGGTTCCAAAGCACCACGATATGCCGGCATAACTGTTTGGGTCTCTTCCGTCAAGCTCGTATTTGTCATTTAGATAGCATGCAATATCAAAGGCATGTTTTGGGTCTTGTGTCCATTCTATAATTTTTTTACACCAATACATTCTCATGTAGTTATGCATCTTTCCAGTTTTTAAAAGCTCTAATTGTGCAGCGTTCCAGTATTCATCGTGTGTTTTTGCATTTTCAAACTCTTCTAATGTATAAACATACTCTCTTTTGTCGCTTTTGTGCTCTTCTAATGTTTTTTTAGCCCAGTCCGGAATGCCTTCATAATGGTTATAGTTTGGATTATAGTAGCAAAAGTTCCTTGCAAGCTCTCTCCAAACTATCAGCTCGTTAAAAAAGCTATCAACATTTTCATCTTTTTTATACTTTGACAAGATTTCAAGGACAACTTCTAACGGTGAAATCTGTCCAAAATGAAGATAAGGACTTAGGTTTGATTGATAGTCAAGCTCCGGATGAGACCTATACTCTTTGTATTTATGTAGTTTCTTTTCAATGAATTCTTCCAAGTATTTCTTTGCTTGACTATAACCACCTATAAAAGGTGATAAGCTAACACTTTTGTCTATGTTGAGAATATCTAAAATCTCTAAGGAACTATTTAAAGTTATCTCTTCTATTCCAAAATCAAGATTGATGGATTTAATCTTTGGCTCTCTTGGCTTTAATTCAAGAAGATATGATCCTAATAAATCATAAATCTTTTTTCTTATATCAAAAGCATAAACTTCTTGCTTTTGAGATACAATCTCTACAGGAACACAAACATCGGACTCTACTTCGTAGAATGGTATATATAATCTCTTTGCTATATCACTATAAAGTTTTCTATAATACTTTAAGTAAGCTTTATCTGTGATTAAGGCAATGGCATTCTTTGATATCTCTATGAATCTCTGTTTGATATCATCTGATTTTTCTATGATAAATTTTATACCTCTTTCTTCTATGGACTTTTTGGCTTCTAAAACACCATCTAACATAAATTTGTAGTATCTTGCGTTTGAGTATTTGTATTTGTCTGTAATTGGAAAATAGACTAATAATGGTTTTTTGTAGTCGTTTGATAGTTTGATTGCATATTCAAGGCTGTGATTAAAGTTTGCCCTGTGGCTGTGAGACATCCAGTATATTATGTATTTACCTGATTGATTAAACTGTCTGTCGTTTAAAGCTTTTACCCTTCCTGTGAATTCTGGTTCCATTGATTATCTCCTTTTGTATAGTGATTTATTCTAAAACAATTATGTGAGAAAGTGAAAATTTGGAAGTACTTTAAGTCTTTCACTTTTGACTCTTTACCCATCACTTGTTTCCCATCCTAAAAAACTTTCTGAAATATTATTTTTGAGAAGATTTTAAGTTCTCAAAATATCACTATATTCTTGCTTCGTTTATAAAATCAGCTCCTCTGGAAAAGGATTTAGATAAAATTGACTTGCAAG
>Ga0079997_116941_pt1 | contig 41433 bp, 36 predicted proteins | sample PerSpoCPS_CMetaG_FD_69200 | JGI IMG/M metagenome (GOLD analysis project Ga0079997, IMG submission 69200) | Archaeal communities from Yellowstone National Park, Wyoming, USA - Perpetual Spouter C (PS_C) MetaG (SPADES assembly) (version 2) | ecosystem: Environmental > Aquatic > Thermal springs >... | reverse complement strand
AGTAGTGCTCACCACGTTGCCGCAGCCATCATCAAAACTCACCCTTATCGGCAGCCCACTAGCCGGTATAACCCCCGGGGTAAAGGAATAAAAGAAAGAATAAGCCTCTATGCTGCCGTCATCACCCACATCAATAGAGTAAAGACCGCCTGGCACAGATGCAGAAGCTAAAATCTGAAGACGAGTATGACCTGGGCAATAACCACTCGAACCCGGAATTTCAAAGACATTCACATTGATAGTGGGAGGAGTAGCAGGACTTATAGTAATGCTCGTAGAACCTGAGACTATGCCACAAGGATAGGTAGCGTCATAGCTAATGGTGTAACTCCCCGGCCCAGGCGGTAGCCATGTATAAGCTAACGGGTGATTAGTGCTGCTGGGGTCTACAGAGTTTCCGTCGACCTTCCAGACAAAGCTGGTATAGCCAGGAGGGAGTGAGAACACCCGAAACTCCCGAGGTACATTTGGACAGGCGCTTGGACTGGCTGCCGAAACAAAGGGCACAGGCGCGGGAGATGGAGGCGAGCTGTAGTAATTGATGTCGTAGTTGCCAGTAGAAGAGTTCCCACAAACATATTGGGTAAGCGTCAGTGTAAGGGTTCCATCCCCAGAGGGAAGAGTGATTGTAAAGTCTGTCTGATTACGGATCTCGTAAGTAGTGGAACCGATAGTGTAGCTTACGACGAAGCTATCCAGGATGCCACTAACATCTACATGAACAGGCACACTACTACCTTCACAAGCCCAAAGGGGAAGCGAGAGCCAAGCACTACCTCCCTTCACCTGAGTAGTTTTAGCCGTGATCAGGGAGTCCCCACTCGCATAATAGGTAACAAGCAGGAAGTTATATGTGGTGGATGCCCAAACCCTGACACCAACTTTGAGCTTATTCGGCAGGCCCTCAAAGGGAAAAGATGTCGGTAAGGAAGTTGGACATCCCGAGCCTTCGCAGTGCACCAGCGTCGGAGGCACCCCACTATAGCGCCACCTCCACCCTGTGATGCCAGCGGCGCCCATGCCCGTCGTGTCCACGATAAGCCACACCGTGTCATTCGAGCACAACAAGCCGCCGCCCACGGGGTCGGCTCCACTACCTGTACTGTCCCGATAAATGTTCCAGCTTGCCCAAGCCGTCTGTGACTGCAACGCGCTCCCTAAAAGGAGCACCATAACTAAGGTGTGAAGGGTCTTCATACCACTAAGGTACAAGGCAAAACCCGTGCCAGAAAATAATACTCTTTTGCGCTACCCCGCTGAGAAGGGCTTCTCAAAGGGAAATCCAGTACTCTTTTTGGGATTTTTGTGGATTGGGGGGCGAGACTGGTGCCTGCCTGACCTTTCCGGTGTCTCAGTTCCCAGACAGGGGTGACCACATTCTGTAACTGGAGTCGCTACACCCGGGTATGGATTGAGGAGGGGGCATGGCCGCCGAGGGAATGGCAGGCGCTCAAATTCCCTACATTTGTCTGTGTATGGGCCTTACTCCGGGCTGGATAGGCGAACTTGACCCCCAGCAGCAAAAAGCGGTGCTTCATGAAGGCGGCCCCGTCATTGTCTTAGCCGGGGCCGGCACCGGTAAGACTCGGGTTCTTACCTATCGGATCGCCTATCTGATTGAGAAGGGTGTGCCTCCCGGTGCGATTGTAGCTCTTACTTTTACGAATAAGGCGGCTGACACGATGCGGACCCGCCTGCAAAAGCTGGTGGGAAACGCCGCCCATGGGGTATGGATGGGCACCTTTCATAGCCTTTTTGCGCGCTGGCTTCGGCTTTATCTACAGGGGGAGCCTGTAAGCTCGCGCTTTGTCATTTACGATGCAGATGATAGCCTAGCGCTCATTCGGACTATCTTGAAAGAGCAGGGCCTAAACCCCAAGGAAGCAGGCGCTTATCGGACCATCATCAGCCGCTGGAAAAATCAAGGTCTTCGGCCGAGCCATATCTTTCCCACCACGCCCACCGAAACCAGAGCCCATAGCCTTTACCAAACTTACCAGACTCGCCTCCGCCTGGCAGATGCCCTGGACTTTGACGACCTACTTTTAGAGATGGACAGCTTGCTTACCCGAGAGCCTGCTGTGCTCCATGAGCTTCAAAACCGCTATCAGCATATCTTAGTAGATGAGTACCAGGATACGAATGCCATTCAGTATCAGGTCATTGCGAAGTTAGCGGCGCGGCATCGCCAGCTTTTCGTTGTGGGGGATGATGCGCAGAGTATTTATCGCTTTCGGGGAGCCGACGTGCATAACTTTCGCCGCCTGCAATCCGATTTTCCTGAGGCAAAAGTCATCAAACTGGAACAAAACTACCGTTCTACGCCGGCTATTTTGCGTTTAGCTAACGAGACCCTCCGCAATAGCCAGATGCTTATGGCCAAAGAGCTCTTTACCAACCGGCCTGAGGGGCCTAAGCCCCTTCTTTTAGAAGACTTTTCCACGCCAGCAGAGGAGGCTGCGTTTGTAGCAAGGAAAATTCGGGAGCTCGTGCTGCGAGAACATTTTCCATACGGGGAGATAGCGGTCTTGTATAGAACAAACGCTTATTCACGGGCGTTTGAGGAGGCGCTGCGGCGGGAGGGTATTCCTTATAGACTTGTAGGGGCTGTGAGCTTTTATCAACGGGAAGAGGTAAAGCACTTCTTAGCCTATTTGCGCTTGGTGCACAATCCGCATGATGATCAGGCTTTGCTTCGGATTGTGAATGTGCCGCCGCGCGGGATTGGGGAGGCCACGTTGAGCAAGTGGCAGAAGGGGGCTATAGCTTTAGGGCAGAGTCTGTGGGAGAGTTTGCCTAAGGTAGCGGCGAGTTTGGCGCCTACGGCTCGACAAGCTCTTCTGCGCTTCAAAGCTTTTGTAGAGGAGCTGCGGGCACGTGTAGCAGAGCTTCCCCTTCCTTTACTGGCTGAGGAGGTTTTGGCTGCATCCAGGCTCATTGAGTATTACCGCGACGATGCCCGAGCCCAAGAGCGCCAGGAAAACTTAGAGTCCCTTCTGGAAGCCATAAACACCTACTATGTCAATCAGGGAGAGGAGGGAGACCTTGCAGGATTTCTGATACAGTCGGCTCTATACACGCCAGAAGAAGAAACAGAAATGCAAGGGGATGCCGTTTGGCTCTCTACTATACACGGCGTGAAGGGTATGGAGTTTCAAGTGGTCTTCTTGGTAGGCCTTGTAGAGGGGCTTTTACCGCATATTCGGGCTTATGAGGAGGGCATAGAAGGCGAAGAGGAAGAACGACGTATCTTTTATGTGGGGCTTACTCGGGCGGCCCAGCAGCTATACTTATGTCGGCCTCGATATACAGGTCAACTGCGGATAGCGGAACCCAGTCGTTTCTTGGAGGAGCTGCGCCCCCTTTTGGAAGAGCGGCGTTCTCCGAGGGCTTCTTCCTTCATGGTGAGTCCGCCCCGTCCCCTTGTTTCCCCTGCGCGCGGCGCCCCTACGCCCTCTTCTTCAATAGAAGGCACGCTCTCTCTGGCTCAACTCCGACCGGGTGTGCAAGTGCATCATTCCCACTTCGGACGAGGCACTGTCCTAGAATGCACAGACAACGGCGCCGCCGGCATCGTTGTCATTAACTTTGAGCGCTTTGGGAAAAAGCGTTTAGACTTACGATATGCTAAACTCAGGCTTGCCTAAGGTGCCTATTCCTCTTCGTCTTAATCCCTTGCCTGTGGCAGGGGCTCATTTTATGGAGCTTTTGCGGCAAGTGGCTCAGCTCTCTACCTCTGAGGAGCGGAAGGCGGCTTTGCAGTTTCTTTTTAGGTGGTTTTTACTGATAGAGGGAAAGGAGGAGGGTCGTCTTTCCTCTGAGGAGCTTGTGAGCTGGCGGGGGCGATTTTACATGATGCTGCCTGCGGAACTTCAGGAAGATTTTCCGTGGGAGGCGCCGGCTTCCTTGCAGCCCCGGGCTCCTGAACGCCCCCCTTATCCCCGATATCACACGCCTTTTCGGCAGTACGGGTTTATCGCAGCTAAAATAGTAGATACCCTTCCTGCGTCTGCCCCGCCAGAAATGATAGCGGTTTTCATGCAGGGGCTCTTGCAAATTCTTCAGTATCACGGGGAAAGGGTAGATGCCGCCACGCTGGCTAAGCACCTACAGGACCTAAGCGGGGGCCAACTCCAGATACCTGCCGAGGTAGTATCGCTTGTGGAGAGGACGGCCCGAAGTGAGGGTAGTCGGCCGCCGGCTCAAACCGAGAGCCCTCGCTCCAGCACCCGCCACTCAAAGGGACGCCGCTTTCCTCGGAATCGCCGCTAATGAGGTTTCGGGTGCAGGGCGGTGCCCGCCTAAGCGGCACTTACCATCCCCAAGGCGCCAAAAATGAAGCCCTCCAAGTCCTCTCCGCAGCTTTACTCACCTCAGAACCTGTCATCTATGAAAATGTTCCCCGCATCTTAGATGTTGAGCGGCATTTAGAGCTGATAGCGGGAGTTGGGGCTAAGGTAGAGTGGTTAGGCGAACATACGGTTCGGATCGTGGCGGAGAAGGTGGAGCCGCGGCGATTATTAGAGCCGGAGATGGGGATGCTTTTTCGGCAGATACGGGGGTCAGTGCTTTTGGCGGGAGCTCTTTTAGGACGGTGCGGCGAAGCGTATATGTATCGTCCGGGAGGCGATAAGATCGGGCGCCGCCGTTTAGATACCCACCTGCTAGGCTTTGAAGCTCTCGGCGCCACCATCTCCTACGACGATAAGCACGAACTCTACAAAATCGTAGCCCCTCGCCGCCTCCAAGGAAAGTTTATTCTATTAGAGGAAGCTTCTGTTACGGGCACCGCCAATCTTCTCTTAGCGGCCGCCTTAGCAGAAGGGGAAACCACCCTTTATCATGCGGCTTGTGAGCCGTATGTTCAGCAGTTGTGCCATCTGCTTAGTCGGATGGGGGTTTCTATCACCGGCATTGGAAGTAATCGTCTTACCCTTCGGGGGCAGAGCGAGCTGAAAGGCGCCCATCATGTCATTTTGCCGGATGTGATTGAGATAGGGAGCTTGATTGGGCTGGCAGCTATGACGCAGAGCCCGCTGGAGATTGCCCCTGTGCCTGTGGAGCATATGGGGCCGATTATTCATCCGTTTGAACGGCTGGGAATTCCCGTGCATTTAGAGGGAGAACGCGTCCGGGTCGAGCCTACGGCGCTCTATGAGCCCGATACCTTGTGGGAAGGGCATATTTTGACTCTCTCCGACCATACCTGGCCGGGAACCCCCCCAGACTTGCTCAGTATTCTTCTCGTGGTGGCTACTCAGGCCGCTGGACAAGTGCTGATTCATCAGAAGATGTTTGAGAGTCGGCTCTTTTTTGTGGATCGGCTGATTGAGATGGGGGCGCAGGTGGTTTTGTGTGATCCGCACCGGGCTATGGTGATCGGGCTGGGGCGCCGGCATCCGCTACGGGGCATTACTATGAGCAGTCCAGATATTCGGGCAGGCATAGCGCTTTTGATTGCTGCTTTGTCTGCGGAGGGGGAAAGCGTCATAGAAAATGCGGAGCAGATAGCGCGCGGTTATGAGGCGATAGATATTCGGTTAAACGCCTTGGGTGCACAGATTCAGCGAGAATAGAGTCCCCTTTTGCATTGTACTTTTGCTCATCATGGCTCGTCCCAAGAACCTACGTCAGCAGCGGCTGGGAGGCGAAATCCACCAGTACTTAGCGGACATTATCCGCAGTTTCGCTGAAGATGCTCCCGAACTGAATGGCATCCTCATCGAAGTGAGCGACGTGCGGCTTACCCCTGACTTGCAGCAAGTACGCGCCTATCTTCTGACCATCCCCACAGAAAAGTTGGAATACACCGTACGCTTCCTAAACCAGTATCAGAAAGAGCTTCGGTATGCGCTGGCGCAGCGCATTCGGCACTTTGTAAAGGTGATGCCGACCATCAAATTTTTCCCAGATGAAACGGAGCTTAAAGCCCGTCGGATAGAAGAGCTTCTTCAGAAACTCCCCCCTCCTGCCGCTGACTCCGATTCTCGTGAGTCGGCCTCATGAGGCGACTGTGGTGGCGTTATCTTACGGTTAGTCCGCGGCGTAGCCTGCGGTTCTTAGTGTATTTGGGTATTGGGAGCGTTGCGGCATCTACGTGGGCATGGCTGGCGGTGTCGGCGGTGTTTGGAGGGTTTAGTCAATTTTTAGAGGAAGTCTTTCAGCGGGTGGATCCTCATTTGCGCATAGAGGGGCCGGGCCTCACACCGGCCCTCAAGGAGGAGCTTAGTCGGTGGCCCGAAATCAAAGCCATTGCGGGGGTTTATGAGGGGATAGCGGTACTCCGTCATGGGGAGCGGCAGGTGGTAGTTCGTTTGCGCGGCATAGAGCCGGGATACGAGCTTGTGAGTGGGATTGGTTCGCACTTAGTGGGAGGGGAAGGTTTTCCTTTACGGCCTCGGTCCGCCCTTATTGGTTCGGGGGTAGCGGCTGCGCTGGCCCTGTCAGATACGGAGCAGGAATGGCCCGTATGGCTCTATCTGGTGTCGTCCGTGCGAACCCTGGCTATGAGCGGTGAGGCCGCCCTCCAGCGAAAAAGTCTCTCCGTGCAAGGGATTTTCAGCGTCCAAAAAGATTACGATGAGAGCTGGGTGATCGTACGAGCCGAAGAGATACCCGTTTGGCGAGAAGCACCCTACACTATGTTAGAAATACGCCTGCATGACCCACGGTCTATTCAGCTCGTAAAGGCTAAGCTCCAACGCACCTTAGGCCCTGCTTATACCGTGAAAGACCCCAGAGCCCAACATGCCGATGTGTATCGGGTCCTAGCTCAGGAACGTTTACTTTCTCAGTGGGGTTTGGGCCTGATGCTGGTGCTGGTAGCAGGAGGCGTACTGAGCGTGCTATCGGCTCTTTTGATTTATCATCGGCGGGATTGGGCGGTCTATCAGGCCTTAGGCGCATCAGAAAACTGGCGATATCGGCTTCTTTTTGGGTTAGCTGTAGGTGTAATCGGAGGAGGATTTTTAGGAGGAGCCCTCATAGGGACTCTCACGGTCTGGACGCAGGCTCGTTTTCACTGGCTAAAACTACGCGGCGGAGAGGGCTTCCTCATCCAACACTTTCCCGTAAAGCTCTCGGTCGGCGATTACCTCGTTCTTATCGCTCTCCTTTCTGGGCTGCTTGTGATGATTTACTTTTACCTCTTACATTTACTGCGAAGATTTTCTCTAAGGGCTCTTTTACAAGGTGACTAATGCAAAATGTAAGTCCTTAGCCTTTTCGTCTCATGCTGACTAAGGTTTATCCTAAAGAGCTTTCAGAAACCCCGTCCCTAAAGAGGCGGGCGGCCTTGAGGGGGGTAGGTTGTTTGTGGTTTTTCCTTATGGGGGTGAGTGTGGGGTTATATGCCCAGGGATTGTCGGTTCGGGATAGTAGTGGCGAAGCTAAGCCTTATCCGAGGGTGGGGCTGGTTCTGTCGGGGGGTGGGGCGCGGGGTATGGCTCATGTAGGCGTACTACAAGCCTTGGAAGAGGAAGGCATTCCCATTGACTATATTACAGGCACATCCATGGGGGCTATGGTCGGGGCCTTTTATGCGGCGGGGTACACTCCCGCCGAAATGCAAAGCTTCCTCCTACGAGAAATTAACGCTTGGTTTGCTCCAGGAACCCTCTTTCAAGAGGAGCGCTACTACAAGCTCCAAAAACCCCACGATCTCACTATTGGCGAGATTCCCATAGACTTTCTTACGCGGGGGGATGTGCCGCTGCCCGAGCAGATTTTCTCGGACTTTGAGATCAACCTTCGACTCAATGAGCGTCTCGCACCTATCTCCCTGGGGGTGAAGGACCAGTTTGATAGCTTGCTGGTGCCTTATCGGGCGGTGGGGGCCGATCTTTACCGAAAGAAAGCGATCTTATTTTCTCAGGGCAGCCTTGCTACGGCAGTACGGGTCTCCATTTCGGTGCCCATCTTTTTTGCTCCTGTTACTACCCGCAAGTTTGTCAATCTGGTAGATGGCGGCGTATATGATAACTTTCCCGTAGAGCCAATGCAGCGGGAGTTTAAGCCCGATTTTATTATTGGTGTTCATGTAGGTTCTCCCCCTATGACCTTGGAGGAGTTTCAGACCAGAGCTTATTACTGGCGGCTTTTTTCGCATTTATCAGACCCTCTGAGTTGGCAAAAGCTCCCTCAAAATAGTTTCTTTATTCAGCCGGACTTAGGGGAGATGAGCAGTACGGCTTTTTCTAAGGAGATGGCGGCTTTTTCTATTCAGCGGGGGTATGAAGCGGCTAAGGCCTGTATAGGGGAGCTTCGGGAGAGGATTGGTGAGCGACGTTTAGACTCGGTGCAGTTGGCTCAGCGCCGGGCATACTTAAGGGCCCTTCGGTACAAACCTATTTATGTAAAGGAAGTTAGCTTTTATCCTGCGTCTCGGGCAGAGGCGTTTTTTTATCGTCAGGTGATGCGGATTCGGAAGGGGGATGTACTGAGTTGGACGGGCTTACGTAGAGACCTGCTCAGCCTACGGGAGGCGGCTTCATTTTATAGTATTTTGCCGGAGCTGACTACGCATCCGGAGGGAGGAGCGAACTTACAGGTCTATTTACGGCCTCGGGGTCCCTATGCGCTACGAACGGGTTTGTCGGTATTTTCTCCGGCTGGCTATGCGTGGCAGATCGGTTTTCAGGCGGAAAAGGTCTGGTGGGCTGCGTGGCAAGCTTCTGTGCTTTTGACGCAAGGTACTTTTGCGCAGGGCTTAGAGTTTCAGGCTCGCCTTCGTCCGCCGCTCCCTTGGCGCCTTTACTTAGTTGGCGAAAGCCGCCTCTGGCGGTATAACTATCAATCGCTCGACCTCTCCTGGCTTCCCCGCCCACGCCAAGCCAATATTTTTTCTAGTATTGATTGGCTGTTTGGAGGTATCACCTGGACCTGGCGCCAAGCTCAGATGAACCTCTCCTTGCACCGCCTCTTTATGGAGGACCGTTATGCTCCCCCCACTGGCTCGGAAGTAACCTCCCAACTTTCTGCTGCGGCGGTTTCTTGGGAACTTACTGCTAATAACGAAAACGATCGGCTCTACCCCACTGAGGGACGCTTAGTGGATTTAGCCATAGCTTGGGCCCGAGGGATAGAACGCCCACAAAATCCCTCCGCTCCTTACACGGCAGCCCAGCATGTATGGCCTCAGGCCCGTCTGCGCCTGCGGCAAAATCTTGGCGTCCTTCCGGGTCTATGCCTCGGGACTCGGTTGGAAGCCGGCGCCTCCCTCCAAAAACCCTTAGCTGACTCTATTGTGACCCTACTCGTTGGCCCCCGATATGACCCCTTCCCAGAAAGCCCCCAACTCTTCTTGCCCGAGCTTTATAATCGTCTCTTTGGAGCGGTAGGGGGCCATGTTACCTTGGCCCTCAAACGTAAAGTCTTCCTGCGGCTGGAAGGTCATCTCTACCAGCCGATTACCCGGCTTCGCTTGCCTACTCCTACTGACCCCGAAGGGGCCATTGAGTGGCCCTCCCCTACCCAAGCATTCCCCCGCCTCCCCCTCTACCGTTATGCTATGATAGGTCTCTACTATCGGAGTTTCGTCGGCCCTATCGGGGTCTTTCTTACTTATTACGACAGGCAGGCGCAGCCCATCCGAATCTTCCTCCACTTGGGCTACCCGCTTTTCCCCAGGCGCCCCTGGCAATAATCCCCTCTTCTCTACAAGCTACTACCTGAAAGCATCTCAGCGATTTTATGTTTATTTGAGGGTATGGATTGGCGCAGTTACCGCCCTCTCCTCCTCCCTCCTATTCCTAATCTATCCGACATAGCTGTATACGAGGCACACGGAGGTTATGCTCAGCTGCGGCGTGCGGTGACGGAACTTACGCCGGCTCAGGTGATTGAAGAAGTCAAGGCCGCTAATATTCGGGGCCGGGGAGGTGCAGGGTTTAATGCTGGCCTCAAGTGGAGCTTCATGCCCCCCAAACGGGAGGGGGTCCCTCACTACTTAGTCGCCAATGGCGACGAGTCCGAACCCGGCACCTGCAAAGACCGTCGCATCTTGGAGTTTAATCCGCACCTTTTTATTGAGGGAGCTCTCATCGCTGCTTATGCTATTCAGGCTGACGCCATTTATGTTTATATCCGTGGCGAATATGCTGACTGGATAGATCATCTTCAAAAAGCCGTCGATCAGGCCTATGCGCGAGGGTATATCGGGAAAAATATCTTAGGGAGCGGTTTCTCTACGGAGATGTACCTTCATCGGGGGGCTGGTGCTTACATCTGCGGGGAAGAGACGGGCTTGATGGAGTCATTAGAGGGGAAGCGCGCTTATCCTCGATATAAGCCGCCTTTTCCCGCCCAAAAGGGCCTGTGGGGCTGTCCTACCACTATCAACAATGTGGAGACGCTGGCTCATGTTCCTCTGGTGCTGCGCATAGGTGCGGCGGCTTATACCCAGATTGGTGCTCCTGAACATCCGGGGCCTATCTTGTACGGCATCTCGGGCCATGTAAATCGTCCCGGCGTATATGAATACCCTTCTGGCATGTTGATTACGGACCTCATTTACGAAGTGGCTGGGGGCATCCGAAATGGGAAAAAACTCAAGGGCGTCGTCCCCGGCGGCTCTTCAACGCCCATTCTCCGGCCCGAAGAGATAGAAGGCGTCCGTATGAGTGCGGATGCGCTCCGTAAAGTCGGCTCCATGATGGGGACAGCCGGCATGCTCGTTCTGGACGAAGACACCGACATGGTACGTTTCGCTTATCGGATAGCGGCTTTTTATAAGCATGAGTCTTGCGGCCAGTGCACGCCCTGTCGAGAGGGTACCGGCTGGCTCAAAGGCCTCTTATCCAAGTTTCTACATGGAGAGGCCACTTTTCAGGACATTGATCTGATATTAGATGTCGGTAGTCAGATGGAGGGACGCACGATTTGTGCGCTTGCGGATGCTGCCGTATGGCCTATCCGGGCCATCGTCCAAAAATATAGAGCCGAGTTTGAGCGTCGGGCCAAACCCGCCTTAATACCCGCGTAACGGCACGATTTTTGGTACCTTTGCCGAAGTCTCCGTCAAGGCTCTTATGCTTACACCCTTAGACATTCAAAATCAAACCTTCAATCGAGCCCTTCGGGGATATGACCCCGAAGAGGTGCGTTCTTTCCTTCGTCAGGTCGCTCAGGCCTGGAGCCGCCTTCTGGAAGAGCAGCAAGAACTTCGCAAAAAAGTAGAAAGTCTCTCACAAGAAATTACCCGTTATCGGGAAATGGAATCTCTCCTTCAGCGCACTCTCCTGCAAGCCGAAGAGTCCAGCCGCGCCCTCTTAGAAAACGCCGAGAAAAAAGCCCAACTCATCATACACGATGCTCAGCAAAAAGCCGAAGCTATCCTGCACAGCCTGCAAAAAGAAAAAGAATCCTTAGAAAGTCATATTGAACAGCTCAAACAGCGCCGCTTAGAGCTCATCCTGGAACTGCGTACCTTCTTACAAATGCAGTTAGAAAGGCTGGACCACCTCTCCAAAGACCCGAGAGCTCCTGCCCCTCCCCCTTCTCCTCTCTCTCCCTCTCCTTCCCCCGCTTCCCACCCAACCGCCCCAAGCTGGATAAGCAAATTAGCCGAAAAGCTATGATCCTGTCGGATAAAGCTATTTTAGAAGCCATTGAGCGGGGAGACTTAGTGATAGAGCCATTCCGGCGGGAAGCCTTGGGCAGCAATAGCTATGATGTCCACTTAGGGAAGTACCTACGTGTCTATGCGGCTCCCTTTCTGGACGCCCGAAAGTCTAATCCCTCTTCAATCCTAACCATTCCCCCTCAGGGTCTCTTTCTCATTCCGGGTGTCTTATACCTGGGTGTAACAGAAGAATACACAGAAGCCCACACTTGTGTGCCATTCTTGGAAGGTAAGAGCAGTATTGGGCGATTAGGTATCCAGATTCATGCCACTGCCAGTAAAGGAGATGTAGGCTTTCGCAATCACTGGACATTGGAAATCTCCGTTATTCACCCCGTACGGGTCTACCCCGGGATGCCCATCGGCCAACTTATCTTTTATGCTTTGGAACGTCCCGCTGAGAAACCTTACCATGCTCGGGAAAACGCGCACTATACTGAGCGCAGCCCTCTCCCGATCCCCTCTCTGTACTGGAAAACCTTCAAGAACCATGCGAATACCTAAGCCTTTTACAGCCAAAGAACTGGCGGCTCTATTAGGATGCCAACTTATCGGCGATCCCCACATCACGGCCACGGGTATCAACGAAATCCACCGAGTCAAGCCTGGCGATATTTCCTTTGCTGACCATCCGAAGTATTACAAGAAGGCCTTGGAGAGTGAGGCGTCGATTATAATCATCGACCAGGCCATGGAGCCTCCCGCCGGCAAAGCCCTTCTCGTTTCTCAGCAGCCTTTTCATGATTTTAATCGCCTTTTGGAGTACTTTCAACCTACCCCCCCTCCGACCTTCGCAACTCAAACCCCCAACTTCCCCGGCGTAGAGATTGGACATAATGTGGTGATTGGCGAAGGCACTCATATTGAACCTGGCTGCCTAATCGGACATAATGTCGTTATCGGTCCTAACGTCTATATCGGTCACGATACCATTATCCATCCCAATGTTTACATCGGTCCCAATGTCTATATCGGCGCTCATGTGGTCATTCAGCCTGGATGTGTCATTGGCGGGGACGCTTTCTACTACAAGCGCTCCCCCGCAGGCTCTACTCGCCTCCTAAGTAAAGGACGCGTAATCATTGGCGATTATGTAGAGATTGGAGCCAATACGACTATTGATCGGGGCGTTACCTCGGACACTTATATCGGCGACCACACTAAGATAGACAACTTAGTCCAGATCGGACATGATACCTATATCGGGCGCAACTGCCAGATTGCCGCGCAAGTAGGGATTGCGGGTGCTTGTAGGATTGAGGACGACGTTATTCTCTGGGGGCAAGTGGGCGTTCCCAGCGGGATTCACATCGGTCCAAAAGCCACCGTCCTCGCTAAATCCGGCGTCCTCACCGCCTTAGAGGGGGGTAAAGTCTATTTTGGCTTTATCGCTAAAGAAGTCAAAAAAGCCTGGCGGGAGATTGCCTCCATGGGACAGCTACCTAAGCTTTTGCGCTCCCTCTCCGCCACCAATGGGCATGAACGCGCAGACGACGACTCCTCCCTCTCGCGCTAAACGCCTTTTCCTGCGGCTCCTCTCGTACTTTTTGCGAGGGGTCTTCCTTTTCCTTCCCGCCGTCGTAACTATCTATGTGCTCCTAATCCTCCTAGAGTGGCTGGACTCCATCATCCCCATGAAAATCCCCGGTCTGGGAATCCTCATCCTCGTTACCATCTTTATCCTCTTGGGCTACCTCGCTACCCACTGGATAGGCCCCAGCGTATGGCAACCCATAGAAGAACGCATCCGCAAAATCCCATTCATTGGCTTTATTTATGGCTCCGTCCGAGAAATCATTGACAACTCCCAGCAGAAAAACCGCTTTGACAAACCTGTACTTATTCGCGTGCAAGATAACCCCCCTATGTACCAAATAGGATTTCTCACTAACTCAGCGCCCATTCCCGGTGAAAACTTAGTAGCCGTCTACATTCCTTATGCTCTGAGCTTCATGGGGGAACTAAGACTTGTTCCTTACGAGGCTATCCGACTTCTACCTGCCAAAGGCGCCGATGCGCTTCGCTTTGCGATGTCGGGCGGTTTCATCTCCTTGGAGTCTCTACCTGAAAATCCCACCTCCGCATGAACATAGACACCTGGCAAAACAGCTTAGAAGCCGCTAACCTTCTCAAAAGCGCTCCAAAAACCCTTTGGACTCACCCCCTGCTCACAATCCAAGAAATCACCCTACACACGCCCCATGGCCCGCTCACCCGACTCATCATTCATCGGGGTACTTTTACAGCCGTGTGCGTCCATCTCGTGAGTAACACCCAAGAAGCTTTTCTAATGGTGCGCCAACAGCGCCCCGTCCGCCCCGAACCTTTTTATGAACATCCCGCTGGCATGCTGGAACCCGGCGAAGACCCACGAACCGCCATCACCCGAGAATTGGCGGAGGAGACAGGCCTTCTCATCACGCCCGAGGACCTCATTCCCCTCTCTCCAGCACCCGTCTACCCCTCCCCAGGCCTATGGCACGAAAGCGGCTACTTTTTCGCCCTTCGTCTCCAAGTCCCCGATGCTCTCCTTGAGGCCCTCTCCCAACCCCACCTCCGCCACAACCCCGATGAACCCATCCAGCTCGTAGCTATACCCCCCCACCAAATCCCCACCCTCACCTCCAACCTCCAAACCCTCGCCCACACCCTCCTCTACCTCTATGCCCAAACACATCCTCCTGACCGAAACACACCACCCCCATCTCCTTGAGGGACTCACCAAACTCCCCTGCACCTGGACCCACCTCCCCCATCCTACTCCCGAAAACTTACTTCCTGTCCTCCCGAAAGCGCACATCTGGATTTTGCGAGGTGCTATCCCCGTCACGGAATCCCTCCTGACGCATGCCTCCCAGCTCCAAGCTATTATAAGGCCGGGTTCTGGCATTGACCATATTGACCTTGCCGCTCTGGAAAAGCGAGGAATTCGGCTCTTTACTACCCCCCACAGCAATGCCACCTCCGTTGCAGAGTATGTTTTTACGGCTCTCACTCTACTTACCCGCCGAATCTGGTCCGCCGCCCTGGACCTGCGAAACGGACAGTGGCGACGACGCGAGTTTATCGGCCACGAACTCCACACGCTGACCGTGGGCATTATTGGTTTTGGACACACGGGTAGCCAGACCGCTTATCGCCTGGCAGCCGCAGGCGTTAGGGTTCTCGCCTACGATAAGTATAAAGGCGGCTTCGGCGGCTACGGCATAGAAGAAGCCCCCTTGGAAAAGCTCTTCGCCGAAGCCACAGCCATCTCTTTTCATGTTCCGCTTACTTCGGAGACCCGCCAATGGGCTGACCGCGCCTTCTGGGAGGCTTTCTCCCATCCTCTCTATGTGGTCAATACCGCCCGAGGTGAAATCCTCTCTCTGCCAGACCTCGTGTGGGCCCTCCAATCGGGTAAAGTCTTAGGTGCTGCCTTGGATGTGCTCCCTCAGGAGCCTCCTATCGCCCTTTCACCCGAAGACAATACCGCTTGGACTTACCTCCGCACCCACCCCCAAGTCCTCCTCACCCCTCATATTGCAGGCCTCACCCATGAAAGCGAACGCCGCTTAGCCGAGGCGACTCTCAGCCTCCTCCGCCATCTCGTGTAACCCCACAAAACCCAGCCACATCAGACTCCATCCATAAAGCCTGTGCCGCACCACCGTCCCCCAAAATGGCATGGCCATGGCCGCAATCCCTACTATAAAGACCCCCACCCCCACCAAAAATAGCGCCTTCCCCGACCAGCGCCATCGCCGCCCATATCGCCACAAGGCCCACCCTAAGAAAAACCACACTGCCAGCACCTCTACAGCCGCCAATAGCACCACTCCCTTGCGCGCCTGCCACAAGTACGGCCCCGTAAGACCATACCATGCCCCCTGCACCCAGCTCCACACACTCCCCAAGGCCCCCCCTACACAATCCATCAAAAAAACATGAGCTCCCTCCAAAAGTTCCGGATGCTCCCTCGGCGAAAGCCAAGAAGCCCTATAGCTACAAATCTTCTCAGCACTCCCCCATAATACCCCCCACGCCAGCACGATGGCCCCACCCCATAACCACCAGCTTCGCCAGGGCAACCGATACCCCATGCCCACGCTTACCCCCAAAAGGAGGGCCTCCCCCCGTATTAGGCCTAAGGTGACCGCTCCTGCCATTAGGCCCAACCCCTCCCTCCACGAAGGCCAGCTCCGCATGCTCGCCACCCAGCCCCCCACATACAGCATAAGCGGCAACCCCAAACTATCCCGCAGTACCCCAGAACCCCAAAACAACGCACTGGGCAAAAATAAAAATCCCACCCCCCACATCCCCCTCATCGGGATTACTCGTGACCATCGCCTATACGCTCCATACCACAAAAGCCCCGACAAAAGCCCCACTAACCCCTGCATCCCGTAATATCCCCCACCCACCGCCGCATACACCGGCATCATGAGCCGCGCAAACCTGTAATTCACGGGCGGCGAGTAGTCGTAGTCATACCCATAAAAACCCACATCCCGATAATACACCCGCCAGCCTACTTCCTCAAAATCCTTAGACAGCTCACGAAAAAGCAAAGCTATCCCCGTGCCGGGCTCATGCGTAAGGTAATACCACAGCCTCCCCGCCGTGGAGTAAATTTTGAGCGTATCGCCGTGGCAGTAATAGGAACTATACAGCCATCCAAAGGCCCATGCCGCTAATACCTTCACCACCAGATACCCATATACCCATAGAGGGGCGCGCTGATACTCTAACCGATACGCTATGTACCCTGCCCAAGCTCCCAACAGCAAAAAGCCCAAAAGCTCTCTCTCCGGATTGAGGGAGATCACCCCTCTAAGGTACGCGGGCGAGCTCAACATCTCATCCGCTGAGTTTTCTCTAACTTTCTCTCATGCTCGTCAAAATCCCTGCGGCGGCTCTCTATGGCATTTATGCCTATCCGGTTACGGTGGAGGTAAACCTTTCACCGGGACTAGGCTATGCTATTGTTGGCCTACCTGACAGTGCCGTCAAAGAAAGCCGAGAGCGCGTAGAAACCGCCATTCGCAATAGCGGCTTTGCCTTTCCCCGAGGAAAGATCATCATCAACCTCTCCCCCGCGGACCTACGTAAAGAAGGGACGGCCTATGACCTTCCTATTGCCGTCGGTATTTTAGCCGCTTCTGGCCAAATAGAGCGAGATAGCTTCGACGATTGCCTGCTCATGGCGGAATTGTCTCTGGATGGTACCTTAATGCCGATTCGGGGAGCGCTCCCTATTGCCATCTTAGCTCGAAAAAACCACACTCGTATCCTCCTCTTACCACCAGCCAACGCCCAAGAAGCTGGTATCGTCAAGGACATCTCCGTTTATGCCCCCCAAAATCTCAAAGAAGCCGTAGAATTTCTCTCTGGCCGAAAATCCCTCCAGCCAATCTATGTTGATGCTCGGGCTCTCTTTCAAGAAGCCTCCAATACTTACCCCGTAGATATGCGCGAGGTCAAGGGTCAGCTCCATCTCAAGCGCGCCATGGAAGTGGCCGCCGCAGGCGGGCATAACCTGCTCATGATTGGCCCCCCGGGTGCCGGCAAAACGATGATTGCTCAGCGCCTCCCCACTATCCTGCCCCCCCTTACCCTGGAAGAGGCCTTGGAAACCTCCCGCATCTACTCCGTCGCCGGCCTCCTCAAAGAAGAAACGGGCCTCCTCACTCGTCGTCCCTTCCGGGCCCCCCACCACACCATCAGCGATGTGGCCCTCGTCGGCGGTGGCAACTACCCCATGCCCGGCGAAATCAGCCTCGCCCACAACGGCGTCCTCTTCTTAGATGAACTACCCGAATTCAAGCGCCAAGTGCTGGAAGTCCTCCGCCAACCCTTAGAAGAAGGCAAAATCACCATTGCCCGCGCTCGCTTCCGCATAGAATACCCCGCCCGCTTCATGCTAATTGCGGCGATGAACCCCTGTCCTTGTGGATACTATACACATCCTACCCGGCCTTGCACCTGTGCCCCAGGTGCCGTCCAACGTTATACAGCTCGCATCTCCGGCCCTCTCTTAGACCGCATAGACATCCATATTTCGGTTACGCCAGTGGAAACCGCTGCCCTTAGTGAAACCAGCGCCGGCGAAGATAGCGCCACCATCCGCGCTCGCGTCCAAAAAGCCCGCGAAATCCAAGCCCACCGCTTTGGCACCATCCCCAACATCCACACCAATAGCCAAATGCCCCCTAAGCTCGTGGAAGAAATCTGCCGTCTGGATGAACCTAGTCGCCGCCTCTTGGAAAACGCCGCCAACCGACTCCAACTCTCCGCCCGAGCTTATCACCGCATCTTGCGTGTCGCCCGCACCATCGCCGACTTAGACGGCTCCGAAGCCATCAAAGCCCAACACCTCGCCGAGGCCATCACCTATCGCACGCTGGATAGAGCCACCTGGGGCACCTAACTCCCCCCTCCGCCCCACCGCCGCTGCTCCACCTCTATCCCTAAATGATCCAACACCCGCAAAACCACCGTATCCACCAGCTCCTCCACCGTCTGCGGCCGATGATAAAAAGATGGCATCGCCGGCATCACCACCACCCCCAACCGAGCCAGCTTCGCCAAGTTCTCCAAATGAAGCACACTCAAGGGCGTCTCCCGCGGCACCACTATCAACTTCCCCCCTTCCTTCAGCACCACATCCGCCGCCCGAGTAATCAAGTCATCCGATAAACCCGCCGCTAAACGCCCCACCGTCCCCATAGAACACGGTATAATCACCATTTGCTTATACCCAGCCGAACCCGATGCAAAAGGCGCAAAATAGTCCTTGTGATGGTACCGGGCAAAGGTCTCAGGAAACGGTTTCTGAAGCTCCCATTCCCACACCGTCAGCGCATTCTCCGAGAGGACAACCCCCACCTCCAAAGGGAAGTGCCGACGCGCTTCTGCCAAGTAATACAAAAGCCGGTCCGCATACAAGCTCCCGCTTGCCCCGGTGATAGCGACAATCAATTTCATATAGCCACGCCAATACCTACCTCCCACTTTGGCATTGCCGGGTAGCTTCGAGCGGGCGCATCCCCGTATGTACCCGGCCGAAAATACGGCAGAAGATGATAGTACGCCTCCACAAACGCCCATTGCCGACCTATACGTACATACCCCCCTCCTTGAGCGGGGGCTAAATGCGGATTCCCCTCTATCCTCACCCGCTCCACCCGACCCTCCCGCTCTGCCACATACTTCATACTCCGACCGAAACGGTACGCCCCCCAACAGCCCATCTCTACCCACCACCTCGGAAATAGAGCTTGAGGTTCCCATCGCTGAAACCGTACCCCCCCCGCCAGCATCAAAGCCCCGCTTCGGTACTTGAACCAAAAGTACTTCTCCTGCTGCACTAACTCTACGCCAGGCACCACACTAGCCCCCGTCGCCCGAAAAGTTGCCTTCTCCAAAAGAAGCAATGGCGACAGCACTAATAGCCACTTCTTATCTCTTTCCCCGCCCACGCCCCACCGCCACGACAACCCCACCCGCGCACTACCAGACAAAAGCGGCGACAACGGAAAAGTATCCGTCAAAACCGTCACCACCGGGAAAGTGCGCCCCACCACAATGTCAAAATTTATGTCTCGCTCAAAGAGTCGAGCTAAAGAGTCTGGCGCTTCTATCTGAGCCCAGGCTACACCTCCTATTAGCAGTATCCATCCGCCCCTCATGAGGCGGGCACGGGTTCCTTCAGCTTCACCTCTATAGTCGTCCCATCTGCCGACACATCTGCCACGAAGTGAGCAGGCCCGTCAATCCTATGCTCTATCACCAGGTCTGCTAGAGGCTCCTCTAAATAGCGCTGAATCACCCGCTGCAACGGCCGCGCACCAAACTGCTCATCATACCCCTTCTCTACCATGAACTGCTTCGCTCCCTGCGTCACCTCAAGCTCCCAGTGCTTCTCCGCTAAACGCTTCCGAAGATCATTCAACTGTATGTCCAATATCGTCAGCGCTAAGTCTTTCGTCAATGGATTGAAGACAATGATATCATCTATCCGATTGAGAAACTCTGGCCGAAATACCCGTCGCAAGGCGCGGTCCAGCACTTCCCGCATCGCCTCTTGCTGCTTATCCTGACGCGCCTTGGTAAGAAAACCCACCCCTGTACCAAACTCCCTCAGCTCCTTTGCCCCAACATTTGATGTCATAATAATGATCGTATTCCGAAAATCTACTCGCCTTCCCAGCCGATCTGTGAGCGTCCCATCATCCAGAACCTGCAGGAGCAGATTAAACACATCCGGGTGGGCTTTCTCAATTTCATCAAAGAGCACCACGCTATAAGGTTTGCGGCGTACGGCTTCGGTAAGCTGACCACCTTCATCGTAGCCCACGTAGCCTGGTGGAGCCCCTATTAGACGAGAGACGGCAAACTTTTCCATGTACTCCGACATGTCAATCCGAATAAGGGCGTCCTGTCCCTCAAAGAGATACTCTGCTAAGGCCCGCGCCAGCTCCGTTTTCCCTACGCCCGTAGGCCCTAAAAAGATAAACGATGCAATGGGCTTACGGGGGTTTTTCAGGCCTGCCCGAGCCCGCCGAATCGCTCGGGTTACCCGTTCTATGGCCTCATCCTGCCCTACAATCCGACTGCGCAAGTAGTCCGCCATCCGGGCCAACCGCTGAATATCCCCCTCCCCGATCTTCTGAACGGGTATCCCAGTCATTGAAGCCACTACCTCCGCTATGTCATCCGCATCCACCTTGAAGCGCTTGGTTTTGAGCTCTTCTTCCCAGCGGGCCTTCGCCGCTTCAAGCTGGTCCTGCAAGCGCTTCTCTAAATCGCGCAAACTCGCCGCCTCCTCAAATCGCTGGCTACGCACCACCTGATTCTTGCGCTCACGCACCTCCTCAATCCGCTTCTCCAAATCCAGTATCTCCGCCGGCAACTGCAAGTTGGCCATATAAACTCGGGCCCCCGCCTCATCCAGTACATCTAACGCCTTATCGGGAAACTGCCGATCCGTAATATAACGCCCACTAAGCCGCACACACGCCTCTATCGCTTCATCCGTATAATACACATGGTGATGCTCTTCGTATCGATCTTTGAGCTGCCGCAAAATCTGTATTGTCTCCTCTTCCGTAGGCGGCTCTACCATAATCTTCTGGAATCGTCGCTCCAAGGCTCCATCTTTTTCTATGTACTTCCGATACTCATCCAAAGTCGTCGCGCCTATGACTTGGATTTCTCCCCGGGCCAGGGCAGGTTTGAAGATATTAGAGGCATCCAAAGAACCCGACGCCCCCCCAGCCCCAATAATCGTGTGAAGCTCATCAATAAAGATAATCACATCTGGGGATTTTTCCAGCTCGGCCAGTACACTCTTCATGCGCTCCTCAAATTGCCCGCGATACTTCGTCCCAGCTACTAGAGCGGTCAGGTCTAGCGCTACAATCCGCTTTCCCATAAGAACTCGGCTCACCTTGCGTTGAACGATGCGCAAGGCCAAGCCCTCCACAATAGCCGTCTTCCCTACGCCAGGCTCACCTATCAATACAGGATTATTCTTCTTTCGACGGCTCAATACCTGGGCTACCCGCTCTATTTCCCGGTCCCGACCAATGACAGGGTCTAATTTCCCTTCAGCTGCCATTTGGGTGAGGTCTCGCCCGAAATTATCCAGTATGGGCGTGCGCGACCGCTGAGAGGCCCGATACGAAGACCCAGCGCTTCGGCGGGGGGAGGGCTCCGATGGCTCAAACGGCTCCGAAGACGAGAGGGCCATTGGCGGCTCCCCCCGAAACATCTCTAATACATTAGCATATCGAATGCCATACTGCTCCAAAGCCTGCGTAATCGGCGACGCCTCATCCCGGAGCATCGCCAAAAATACATGCTCCGGCTGAACCTCAGGCGACTCCATCCGAGACGCCTCAATACCCGCCCGACGAAATATCTGCTCCACCTGACGAGTAGGAACCAATCGCCCACTCTCTATCGGACGCTTCACCGCCGCACGAACCCTATCCTCAAGCTCCCGCCGAAAGGCCTTAAGAGATATCCCATGCTCCTTTAAAATCCTCGCAACGGGTGACTCCTCATCCCGTAAAAGTGCCAACATCAAATGCTCAACTCCTATGTAGTCATTGCCCAACCGAGTAGCCTCCTCTCGGCTAAAACTTAGCAGCTCCCGAGTACGCTGAGAGAAGTTAGCGTCCATAGTCTATGAAATTAGTAGCAAGATTCCTGCCAAAACAAGCATGTTTCCTATTGCCAAGGGCAATAGGACCTTCCACCCTATGCGCATCAAGTGGTCGTACCGAAAGCGCGGCAAAGTCCATCGTACCCACAAGTATAAAAACACAAAAAAGAGGGTCTTGATCAGAAGCCAGCCGACACCCCACAGATTTTGGGCCCACACGGGCCACCCCCTCACCCCCAGCACCCCCTCAAATGGCCCCAAATACCCCCCCAAAAAGAAAGTCGAAATGAAGGCCGATGACAGAATAACATTCAGATACTCCGCTACATAGAAGGCCCCAAACCGAATAGAAGAGTATTCGGTATGGTAACCCCCTACCAGTTCCTGCTCCGCTTCCACCAGATCAAAGGGCGCTCGGTTCGTCTCTGCAAAGGCCGCCACAAGGTAGACAAAAAAACCAACGGGATTAAAAAAAACAAACCACCCTGTGCGCTGCGCTTCTACAATGGCGCGGGGCTGCAAAAAATCTTCGCCCCCCCCTCTGAATGCCGTCAAGAGTAGCACGCTGAGCAAGGCCCCCCCCATCGCCAGCTCATACGAGATCATCTGAGCCCCACTCCGTAGCCCCCCTAATAAAGAATATTTACTCGCCGAAGCCCATCCTCCAAGCGTCACCCCATATACGCTCATAGAAAGCAGCCCCAAAAGATAAAGCAAGCCTACCGAGCCTGAAAAAAATTGAATGTGCGGTGAGATAGGCACCATCGCAATCGCCGCCACAGCAATCGCAACCATCAGAATAGGTGCCAAGTACTGTAAAAACTTATAAGACTTTGCAGGCTGGAACCCTTCTTTGAAAACTAACTTCAGCACATCTGCTATGGGTTGCAGCAAGCCCCGAGGCCCTGCCCTATTAGGACCTATCCGATCCTGAATATAAGCAGAGACCTTCCGCTCCAAAAGGGTAGTGTAGGCAGTAAGAGTGAGCATAGCTATTACCGTGGCCGCTAAGGCCACCCACAAGCTAAGGTCCACGAAAGCAAAGGTAAAAAGAAAGCCTCTACCCGAAGGTAGAGGCAGGCCGAAAGAGAATGGCATCAGACTCTCAGAAGGTCCAAAGATGATGCTCAAACTCTATCATTTGCTGACGCCGTAGCTCCGCTTCGTTCAGCGTATTAGCCACATCTCCGGAAACAATAGTAACAAATGAAGAAAACCGCCTCAGCTCAATGATCTCCCTTACCGAGCGGTCTTCAGCGTCATTGGCACGATTACGCCATTGCGTATCATCCATGACATCCATCACATCCTTGTACCGAAAACAGATGTAGTCCTCGTCTGGCAAGGCCCCCTTCGGATCCACCCGAACTAAACACAAGTACTGAACGTCATAGTACATGTCCGACTTGTTCTTATCAAAAATACGATCCTCAATAATGCGCGCCAGGGTTCGGTAGTACTTAATGTAAGGAAAAGCCTGTTTAGCAGAAGGGGTTAGAACGGGTTGCTCCGTAGGAGCAGAGGCAAGGTCGTCTGCCCCAAGTTCATCTCCCCCTCCTAAATCATCACCCCCAAACTCGTCTCCTGCAAACTCATCGACACCTCCACCCATATCCTCTCCCGCTTCACCGGAAGCCCCCCCTGCTTGTTCTATCCGTCGCGATTTAGCATCAAACTCCTCAAAGCTGACCTGGCGGCTAAGATTATTAGGGTCATATCCCACAAACTTCCCCTCCTTGAAGCCCTTAAGCAAAGCCACTATAAAGCCTTCCCGATTAGAATAGGGCGATTTATCGGTAATGGGGTCAGTGCTGTAGTTCGTGTAAAGCTTTTTGTCTGCTTGCCCGCTCTCTAAGGGCACATTTATCTTTTCGCGGAGATCTAACGTAATTACGACTTTCTTCCGCCAAAAGTGATCATCTGTCCGAGGCGGAAACTGGGCGTACATTACGGACAACCCCGCTAAGACTAAGAAGTATCGCATAGCTTAAGTGGTTTTATTTCCCAATAGTAATAGGAAATACGAGCTCGCTGACTGCAAAGTTCTCCTTGACTTGCTTGTTTTGAAAGTTAACCCGATAAACGTCTCCAAACTGAATGTATACCACATTCCCAGGCTGTAGGCCTCGTCCGTAGTCGGTGAGGTCTACAGAAATCACAGGACTCGTGGCTACTTTGCTATCTGGGAGAGAGCCTATGGGTTGAGCACCAGCCAAACCTTTGACCACTTTGATCTCCGGTTTTGAGATCACATAACGCGCATCCTCGGGGAGGGAGGCTGCAAAGTCTTTATCAGGTTCTACCCGTACGCGCACGGTTGCCGAACGGGGTACAGGGCTAGTACCGTTGTATGGCTCATTGCCTACATAAACCCTAATCGCTGGACGGGGTGGTGGCACTACCTTATAGGTGAGCTCTCCCAAAGCCACCAGCTGCCCACCCAAGCGGGTCTTTACATCCAGGCGACAAGTTTTGGCACCCGCTTTAGGCACTACGCGAAACTTTTTCTTGCTCTGCTTGGACTGAATAACCTGCGCATTATCGGCCGTCACCACAGGATCGTACAGCTCACCCAAAGCGGGCACATCTATATTCAGGTCATTCCCACACTCCGCATAAAGCAGCTGAACGGCCGCCGAGGTAACCACAATCTCAGGCTTCACAACCTCAAATGTCTTTGTGAGCTTAAGCTCTTGAAAACCACCATCCGCCTTCGGGACCTTAGCCACGACAGTGTACTGCTGCTTGCCCTTTCGCTGACCCGCAGGAATAACCGCGGCCGAGGCCGGAATAGAAAAAACAGCTGTATATCCCCCGCTTTCCAGCTTCATAGTCCCAGTGCCGGAGAAGATTGGCTTAGCCTGAGAGCTCGTGGCAGCTACAAATACCCTCGTCTCAAACTTCATCCCCGCCACTACAATCTCACTACGAGGCGCATCTACCAGCACCAGAGAGTCTATCTTAAAGGTAACCTGCCCCAACTTAGACTTTAAGAGGTTCAGAAGATCTGTCTCAATGACTCGGACATCATTGATGTACTTATAAATCACCGCAAGATTAGCTACGGCAGGGGTCATGTGAAAGGTAAAATACTCCCAAGTCTTCTCCTTTGACTCTTTCTCCTTTACATAAGGATTATCTTTCGGGTCTATGACTAACTTGTCAAACCCGCGGCCACTATTAGGCAAAATGCCATTGTTGTAGGAGGCATAAAAACGATTAGCCCAGTCAACAAATGAGTCCAGCATACGGTGCATTTCCAATGCCTTGCCTTCTCCTCTGCCACCATTAGCAGCGTCATTGTCTCCCATCCAGAAGCGGTAGTTATTTTCTCGCTCATCCAGGCGCTTGAGGCGCCCAGTTTCAGGGTCCCTCCCAGCTATCCTATCGTCAAAAAGCGCATCAGCGTAGCTCTTCAAAGTATTGACGACCGAATCTACCTTAGCCCGAACCCGATCAACTTCAGCCTTGAGAGGTTCATTTTTACGGGAGCCTTGCTCAATCTCTTTATCTATGGCGGCTTTAATGGCCGCAGCCAAGTCGGCGTTATTCTGCTCAAACTTATTGGCCGTATTCTGCAAAGAGTCGGCTAAGTTCTGAAAGGCCTGAAGTACCTCGGCACTTACATTCAGCGCAAGGAGCGCCGTAAGTACCAGGTACATCAAGTTGATCATTTTTTGCCTAGGAGTAAGCTTGCCGCTCGCCATACACCCTCAAGATTTAGCGTTGAAGAGCGGACGATATTCCAGAGAGCATCCCGCCATAAATGGCATTCAATCCACGCAGGTTAGAATTGAGAGAAATCAGCTCTTGACGAAGTTGATCTGCATCCTGGGAGGCATTTTCCAAGGTAGAGACGACTTTACCTAATCCGCCATAGAAGCGGGTGATAGCTGCAATGTGCTTCTGAACTTCTTGGAGCTCATTCTCATACACGCTATTAAGCTGCGCGATGGTGTGTGAGAGTTGCTTAAGCTGAGTCTGATAGCTTTGAATGTCAGCAAAGGACGAAGCAATCTTGGTCATGGCATCCGCAGTTACGGCATAACTATTAGCAAGACGCTCTACCTGAGCAGAGGCCTCTTGGACTTTATTCGCAAAATCCCGCGTCACCAAAGCAGCATCTGTTATGCCTGTGAGATTATCCACATTCACCCGAAGGCCTTCTATAGCCGTAGCCAAACCTTCCAGAAGGTCGGGGGTGAGGCTAGTTTCTTGCAGGGACTTAATGCCCTGAGCTATTCCGGGAAGCACACCTGCCCCCATCATTCCCGGCCCCGCAGTTAAACTGACATCTACCTCCTCTTCTTCTTCAGCTAACTGGGGAAACACTTTTGACCAATCCCAATGCTTTTCCTCTTCGGGGAGAGGCTCTAAACCCGACACAAAGAATACAGCCACCTCAGTACCCATCCCAACAATAAGCATTTCGTTAGCACCTGGCAAGTGCAAAATTTTGAAGAGAGCCCCGAGGATAACCACAGCAGCCCCCCAAGCATACAGATACTTCATTGCGATTCGATAACCCCTGGAACGCAGAATGGCGTCAAAGCCACCTTGTCTCTTCTTGCTCGACATAGTATTTACAAAGTTTTTCGATTCATGATAAGCCTACTTTACATAGCCCCCGAACGGCCAATAACCGACAGGGCACACCGAAAACCAATGTGCGACTTGGTCGTATCCGCATACTCGTAATCCCGTGTCCCCACCGACAAGAAATACGCCACATCATTCCAACCACCCCCCCGAACCACCCGACGCCGATTCTGCCTACGAGGATCACGATAAACAGGATTCAAATCGTGCGCATACGCTATAGGACCCGTCTCCTCAAAATCATCCTCGCACCACTCCGCCACGTTCCCCACCATGTGATAGAGACCATAGTCATTCGGAAAGTACGACTTCACCGGAGCCGTATACTCGAAACCATCCGCAATATAGTCCCCTCGCCCAGGCTTGAAATTAGCCAAAGGACACCCCTTAGAATTACGAGTGTATGGCCCTAACCACGGATATATCTTGTGCTCGTATCCCCCACGAGCCGCATACTCCCACTCAGCCTCAGTCGGCAACCGCATGCGCGGAATAGGCGGAAGCTCCCGAGAAGCTCGGTACGCATTATAAAATAACGTCCGCCAATAACAAAAAGCCTGCGCCGCATACCAATTCACCCCCACCACAGGATAATCATCAAACGCAGGATGCCAATAATAGTTCTCAACCAATGGCTCATTATACACAAAGTTACCAAAATCCCGATTCCAAACCTGCGTATCAGGATAAACAAGCCTCAAATACTCCTCCTGATTATTTATTTTCTTCCCGTAATAGCGTTCCATGAAGGAGAAAACACTATCCATGAAAGCGTTTTCTGAACCGGCCACCACCTCATCCACGAACTGACGATACTCGTTGTTGGATATCTCCGTATCATCAATATGAAAGGAGCTAATAGTAATCTGACGAATGCGAGCATTCTGAGAGTAGTTCACATCTTGCTCGTTATTGCCCATATGGAAAGTTCCCGCAGGAATAGTTACCATTCCATAGGGCACGGGATTGTCCCACTTGGGGCGGTTCTTGACGCCTGTAAGCTCCCCGCGAGCCCCCGTGGCACCACCTCCACAGGCTACAACCAGTCCACTCATCACAAGTACAACTAGCGCTGGAAGCAGCTTCCCTTTCATACGCATACGCATTAGTCGGGACAAATATACGGCGTTTTTCATATTCGCAAGCATCATCATATTAGCGGAAGTCTTTACGATCTCGGACTCCATAATCAGGTGGGATGAGACGTAGAGCTGGAGCAAAGGTATAAACGATCACCAGCTCGTGAGAACCCGTAGTTACAGCCCCTAGCCGAGAAAGCGTATAATCATACGAATACCCTACAAAAAGCGCCTCTGAAGCCTGGAGCCCTAAAAGGGCACATACAGCATCTCCTAAGCGATAAGAAGCTCCTAAAACCACGGGCTCCACCCGAAGAGAAAGATTGAGATCCAGCATATACTGCGCTTGCGCTATCTTGAAGAAGGCGGAGGGTTGTAAGAACACATTTTCTAATAGGCGGGCTGTATATCCGGCGGTGGCATAAATATGTCTGACCAGCTTAGAGCGACCTGTGGCGGTAAATTCTTTCAGCTTAGGCTCGGTCAGGTGCATACCTGCTACTCCTATGTAGAACTTATCTTCGGGTAATGTAAAGTAAAGTCCCGCTCCTACATCGGGCAGTAGAATAGAGGAAGCGTTCCTAAATAAAGTGGGGTCGGGGATATTTTCTGGGCGCAGGGAGGCTGCATCCAGAGACTTATTGAGAACGCCCCCCGCAACCCCCATTTGGAGAGCCGCCCCCGACTCCCCAAAAGGAATACGAAATGCATACGCTGCCTTCACATCCGTGGTGCGGAAAGGCCCTATCTGGTCTCCCACCAGAGACAAACCAACCCCGCCTCGCAAAAAGGTAACCGGCGTATGAACATTCAGCGCAAAAGTCGTAGGATGACCATCGATACCGACCCACTGCAAGCGCCCCAAACCCGTAATCTGCCAAGCCCCCGCATATCCCGCCGCAGCCGGATTGAGGCCAAAGCGATTATACATGTACTGTGTAAACTGCGGGTCTTGTTGGGCCCATAACCCCCCTGACCCCAACCAACTTATCCCCCAGAGAAGCAAGTAACGGCGCACGACTGCAAACATAATGCTTTTATCGCAATTGCAAGACTTTCACTCCTGCGAACGAAGAAGATGACGCAAAAGCGCCAGCAAAGAAGGGACTTCGGGTCGGGGGGCATAATCGTGAATCTTTAGCCCATAACCTTCCGCTACCCGCTGCGTATCTTCCCCATAAACCAGAACCAGAGTATCTTTTTGTTGGAACTTCGGATGATTATAAAACCAGCCCATAACACTGGTGGGCGTAGGAAAACAGAGAACTGAAAATCGACGCCGCTTTAAGGCAGGAGGAAGAGCTACATAATGCACATGATATACCTTCACAGTGGAGAGATCAAGCTTATAGCGCTGCGCTTCCTCAAAAAATTGCAAGGGCGCAGCCCCACCACCTACATATAAGTATCTTACATCTGGGTATTTACGCATATATGGGATTAGCCCTAAGAGAGAAGTCGCCTGGGCATAAATACGCCGCCGCATAGGCCCCTGAACATACTGATACACCTGCTGCCCAACAATCTCACCCGTACAAAGGAATCGGCTCTCAGCGGGTAACTCCAACCGCATCTCAGCCATCAGACGAAAAAAGTGATCTACCGCCTGCTTACTGGAAAAGATAAACCCATTAAAATCCAACGGACTTAGCCCTTGCTCCCTAAATTCTTGAAGGGTATAGCCCTGCGTTTCTATAAGATTAGCGAAAACAATCTCCACCTTCCATTGACGGGCTAACTCATAATAAGGCGAATCGGACGGCGGCGGCGCAGTAGCCACAAATATACTCCGAATTCGCTTCATGAGAAAATAAGTAGGTATACGAATAAGCTTCCCGTGCAAAGGTACGCTAAGCGCGGCATATACAACGTAACTACTAAGGTACGACCCCCCCAGGCCCCCCACCACACCCACTGCGGAGGAAGCTTATACGATAAAACCCACGCCACAACCAGCACAGGCAGCCAACTCTGCCAGATTTTCTCAAGGGGGCATCTCAGCCCTAAACAGGATAAACCTTCAATCAAAAGACTCGCAATGAGATAAAATGCAAACAAGTCACCCCCACCTATCATAAAGATAAAAAGCAGGATTAAGCTAAATCCCAGTACATTTTCCAGGGGGTGTGGGGGGGTGATTGCCCAGGGGCCTCGCCAGTGGGCTTCTCGGATGGGATAGCTCCCAAAGGTTACAGCACCCCACCAGAGCATTCCCACTGCCCAGAGCCACTTCGGCCAAGCAGAAGGGGCTATGAATCTGCGCCAAAATGGAAGCGTTGTTTCTGCGGGTTGGTGAGTTGATTTTATGGCGCTTAGGGGAGGGGGCTGGTCTTTGTTTGGCAAGGGGCTTAGCGGCCAGGCTACGGCTCCTTTTCGGGCTATGAGGTAAGCCCCGCCCAGAATACCTCCTGGGCTGCGGCCTTTGAGGGCAAGCCGAACTACCCCGGGGCCCAGAAGCGGTATCCACGCCTTTTCTTCTCCCACACTCCATAGCCGCTCACCCACATAGATCGTTACCTCTCCTACAAGATAGGGTAAATAAAGCCAGGCAGAGTCTGGTACGGGGATTTCTCTGGAGAGTTGCCAGTTTGGCTTAGTATAGAGGCCAGGGACAGTCCCCCCCTCCCAGGCGCCACTCAGTTCTGCAATGACCCGATAAGCCGTATCCGAAACGGGCAAAGCAGGTGCAGCGGAGAGGGGCCAGAGCGGCTCTTGCCCCCAGCTGTGATACATTTGCAAGAAAAAGAGTATGTATCGCATTGGGGTGGGCTATGATATCCACAAAGTTAGGGTAGGGCGTCGGCTGGTGCTGGGTGGTGTAGAAATCCCCTGGGAAAAAGGTTTAGAGGGGCATTCTGATGCCGATGTGCTCTTGCATGCGCTCTGCGATGCCCTCTTAGGGGCCGTAGGGTTAGGGGACATCGGGCAGTATTTTCCCCCTTCAGACCCTCAATGGAAAGATTATGATTCTCGGGAGTTTGTCAAAAAAGTTTATTCCAAGGTAAAGGCACTCGGCTGGAAAGTCGTGAATATAGACAGCATTATAATTGCTCAAGCTCCGAAGCTAAGTCCCTATTATGGGGTTATGCGGGAGCGCATAGCGGAGTTACTGGAGGTGTCTGCGGAAGTAGTGAATGTCAAGGCGACGACGCCGGAGGGATTAGGAGCGCTGGGTGCGGGAGAGGGCATAGCGGCTCAGGTAGTGGTGCTATTAGCAGGTGGCGAGAGCCGCCAGTGAGCCTCTACCTCTTGGCGAAAGCGTTCTATAAAAGAGCCTTTACCCCATTCGGCTTTTTCTTCCTCGCTCCACAGAGCGGGGAAGAAGAGGATTTTTTGTCGAGCTGGGGGCAAATAGCTTGGCCAATTCGTGCCGCCTGTGGAGGGAATAGCGTTTTCGCCGCGTTTGAGATAGTAAGCGGCCGTTTTAAAATGCACATACCGCCAGTGAATGTTGATTTCCACATCCACTTCGCGAAAAGCCTGAATGAGTTCTGGGCTGCCCCGCCCCGTAGCTAAGTAGGTTTCCAGACGTGTATTGAGATTTTTACGGTGCCACTGCTTAGCTAATGCCAAAAGATGGGCATCATATTTTTCTTCAAAAAGTCGGAGCGTAAGAGTTTTTTCGCCTGTACGCGCATCCAAGTTGCCGTATTTCCAATAAATATGGGCATAGAGGGACTCTATGTCATCGGAGGAAACGGGCTTATCGTGTGCGAGGAGGTTTCGGAGGCTTGTGCTCATGAGCTCTATTTCCCGAAACTGCACAGACTGGAAGCCGCTGGCGGGCAGCAGCGCCGTGCGAAAGCGCAGAAAATTCTCTGACTCCATGCCATACATCATGATCTCAAAGCTGTGCGTGAGATGCCGAAAATAGCTTTGAATACGACGCAAGCGCTTGATGATAGGAGCCTCATTTTCCCAGCTTTCTCGGGATAAAAGCTCCAGCTCTATCTTGACGAGCTTGAAGTAGAGTTCGGTTATCTGGTGGTAAATGATGAAGATATGTTCATCGGGGAAATCAGTTCGGGGTTTTTGCAGAGTAAGGAGGGTATCCAAGTGAATATAGTCCCAATAGGTAAGCGATCGGCTATAGAGAAGGCCTTCTAAGTAAGTTTCTAAGTCCTGGCCTAAGAGGCTGTATTTGCGGCGAAGGGCCTCTAACTTTTCCTGCATGAGAGCAAGTTAGTTATTTTCGCTCAATGCGATAAGGGGGGCGGTGTTGTAGAGGGGGGAGAGTGCGGGTAGTTTAGGCTTTGCCGTACCAGGTAGCGACGAACCAGTGGGCCAAAGCCCGAGCCACTTCCTGTTCTTCGGGGGTGAGCGGAATTTGGTCTAAGAGCCGGGGCTCAAAGTAGTCCTCCACAAAATGCGTATGCATTTGCCCTTGGACAAAGGCGGGATGACTTAGGACAAACTGGATGAAGTCTATGTTGTGTTCAACGCCGATGATGATGAAGTTTTGGAGGGCGGTTTGGAGGCGGGCGATGGCTTCGGAGCGGGTTTCGCCCCAGGCGATGACTTTGGCGAGGAGGGGATCGTAATAGAGGGGAACGATTGAGCCCTCTTCATAGCCGTTGTCAATGCGCAGGTGAGGAGAAGCAGGAAGCTGGTACTTATAAAGGAGGCCGGTGCTGGGAAGGAAACCGTGGCGGGGGTCTTCGGCATAAATGCGGGCTTCTATGGCGTGGCCATGGGGTTGGAGGTCAGCCTGGGAAAATTCTAAGGGTTCGCCTTGAGCGATGCGAATCTGCCATTCTACCAGGTCTAATCCTGTAATCATTTCGGTAACGGGGTGCTCTACTTGGAGGCGAGTATTGACCTCCAGAAAGTAGAAGTTTTCGTTGGCGTCTACGATGAATTCTACCGTGCCGGCCTGGGTGTAGCCGGCGGCCTGAATGAGGCGGAGGGCGGCTTCGCCCATAGCGGTGCGGGTTTGGGGGCTGAGGTTAGGGGCAGGGGCTTCCTCTATGACTTTCTGGTGGCGACGCTGAATAGAGCAGTCGCGCTCAAAGAGATACACGGCATTGCCATGGAGGTCGGCTAAAATCTGAATCTCTACATGACGGGGTTTTTCTATGTACTTTTCTAAGAAGACGCTGGGGTCGCCGAAGGCGGATTGGGCTTCGCTTTGGGCTCTTTGGAGGGCTTCGGGGAAGTCGGCGGGGTTGAGGACTTTTCGCATGCCTTTGCCGCCGCCGCCGGCAGCAGCCTTGATAAGCAAGGGAAAGCCTATCGTTTCGGCCGCTTGGAGAGCCGCTTGCCCAGAGACGGCCGAGGCCGTACCCGGCACCAAGGGCACACCCACCGACTGCGCCAACTGTTTAGCAGCAACCTTATTACCGAGCCGGGCCATGGCTTCCGCCGACGGCCCAATGAAAATCATCCCCGCTTCCGTAACCGCCTTCGCAAAAGCCGGATTCTCTGACAAAAAGCCATAGCCGGGATGTATCGCATCGGCTCTCGCTTCCCGGGCAATGGCCAGAATTTTCTCTATGTTGAGGTAGGTTTCCGCGGGGGTATTCCCGCCCAGAAAGTAGCGTTCATGGGCCATTTCCACATGGGGGGCATAACGATCTACTTCACTGTAAATGGCGATAGTGGTGATGCCCATGCGCTGAGCCGTGCGCTGAATACGCACCGCAATCTCGCCACGATTGGCTACAAGCAGACGACGAATGGGACGAGTCATCATTATTTTATTTTTACGAAAGAGGGGGTGTGCCTGTCTGGGGTCTCGGCCTTGGGCCTGAAACTTTTGAAAGCTGCGCAGGAGCTTTTTCATTTGCTCAAACTCGCGCAAAAGCTGATTGACCTGCTGGACGGAGGTGCCGCTGCCCATCGCAATGCGCCGACGACGAGAACCGTTGATAATGGCGGGATTGCGGCGTTCCTCCGGTGTCATGGACAGGATAATGGCCTCAATGTGCTTGAAGGTTTTTTCGTCAATATCCACGTCTTTGAGCTGGGCAAAACCGGGGATCATAGCCAAAAGCTCTTTGATGTTGCCCATTTTGCGGATCATGCGCAGCTGCTCCAGCATGTCTTCCAGGTCAAACTTATTTTTTTCCAGTTTTTTCTGGAGTTTGGCGGCTTTTTCGGCATCAAACTGGGCCTGGGCTTTTTCTACGAAGGAGATGATATCGCCCATGCCGAGGATGCGACTGGCAATTCGGTCAGGATAGAAGGGAGAGAGGTCCTCGGGCTTTTCACCGGTGCCTATGAACTTGATAGGGAGACCAGTGGATGCCCGCAAGGAGAGGGCGGCGCCACCCCGAGCATCCCCATCCAGTTTGGAGAGGATGACGCCTGTAACCGGGACCGTCTGGCTAAAAGCCTGAGCTGTAGTAACAGCGTCCTGGCCCGTCATCGCATCCAGCACTAAAAGCACTTCGGTGGGCTGTAGGGCCTTAGAGAGGCGCGCCAGCTCTTCCATTAGCTCTGCATCGGGGGTTTGGCGCCCCGCCGTGTCAATAATAATCACTTCGCGGGCTTGCTTTTTGGCCGTTTCTATGCCCCGACGTACCAGGCCTTCTACATCGGAGGTATCTTCGCGGTAGAAGGGAACGCCTATTTTTTCGGCGAGGACGGCAAGCTGTTCAGCTGCCGCCGGCCGATATACATCAGCGGCAATAAGGTAAGGAGCTTTACCCTGATTTTTGAGATAAAGCGCCAGTTTAGCTGAAAAAGTCGTTTTCCCCGCCCCATTTAGCCCTACAATCATATAGATGGTAGGAGGTAAAGGTGCGAAGCGAAGGGGCTCTTGCTTTTCCCCTAAGAGGCGCACCAGCTCATCATATAGGATCTTGATGAAGAGTTGGGTGGGGGTAACGGACTTAATGACCTCTTGGCCGATGGCTAATTCTTTGACGCGGTCGGTGAATTCTTTGGCGACCTTGTAGTTGACGTCGGCTTCCAGGAGGGCTCGGCGCACTTCTTTGACGGCGTCGGCGATATTGGCTTCGGTCAGGCGGGCTTTGCCTGAGAGCATCCGAAAAGTTTCTGTGAGGCGCTCTGTAATAGCCTCAAACATAGCTGGGCAAAGATAAGGATTGGGTAAGTTTGCGGCGGTGCCGCGCCTATCTATTATTACGGTAACTTATCGGGCGGCGGAGGTGCTTCCGATCACCCTTCGCAGCGTGGCGAGCCAATCCTGGAAAGACTGGGAGCATATATTTGTGGATGGGGGTTCGTCGGATGGGACTTTGGAGCAGATTGAGGCGTATGCGCGCTCGCAAGAGCGGGTGCGGTATCTCAGCGAACCTGACCGGGGGCTCTATGATGCGATGAATAAGGGACTCCTTTTGGCGCAGGGAGAATATGTGTGCTTTTTGAATGCGGGGGATAGTTTCTGGGCGGAGGATACGTTGGAACGGCTTTTTGCGGCGGCTCCTCCAGAAGCCGATGTATTGTATGGCGAGCATGTAGAGGTCAATTCTGAAGGGCAGATTCTCTCTACGCCTCGGCATCGGCCCTATCCGAGGGGGGAGCTACGGAAGGCGCACTTTCGCACCGGGATGCGCATATGCCACCAGGCGCTGATCGTGCGGCGGCAACTGGCCCCTACCTACAACCTAAAATACCGACTGGCGGCCGACTTGGACTGGACCCTTCGGCTACTGAGCCAAAACCCCCGCACCTACGATAGCGGGCAAATCCTAATTCGCTACCTGGCCGGAGGAATATCAGCCAGACGACTACGAGAGTATGTATGGGAACGCACTTCTATTTTGTACCAGCACTTTGGGATAGGGGCGGTTTTAGAAAGCGGATGGGCCATCCTCCGGCATAAAGGGCTGGGCGGCTACCCCCGACTAAACCCCGCATGAAAAGCCTGCGCAGCGATTTAGTTCTTACGGTCTTTTCCCACCTTCTGACGAAGCCCGTGTGGCTTATTGCGGACAACCTCATCCAGGATCGCTTGGGTCATGAAACCTACGGTCTGATTGGTGCCCTCCATAGCTATGCCACCTGGGCTAATGTGATAGCCGACTGGAGTCTTTCCTACCATATTGCCCGCCAGATCGCCCAAGCTTCCCACCTTATTCGTCCCATCGCCGCACAAACCCTGCTTCCTAAGCTCTTCCTCTCTCTTCTTACGGGGGGGTTATTCTTACTTCTGGGATACCTCGTAGGCTATGCAAAAGAAAGCTTGTGGTGGCTATCGGGGCTTTTGGGCTACCAGATTCTACTGAGCTGGATTCAATATTTTCGGAGTTTTTTTCAGGGTGCTCAGCTTTTTCGCGCGGATGCTCTTTTAGGAAATGCAGAGAAAGCGGTAATCATTGTACTTCTGCTGGCTTTTTGGCAACACATGTCTGGGCACCTTTACATCCTTATACTGGTAGCTGGAGGCGGGATAGCATTGGGCGGGATAGGCCTGTGGGCATGGAAACAGTTTGGACCGTGGTCTGTGGAACTCAGTAAAAAGGAACTATGGTCGCTTTTTCGTCGGCTGACCCCTTATGCGGTTTTAGTTCTGGTCAGTGGTCTCAACGAGCGGCTTAACCAAGTGCTGATAGAGCGGTTAGCGGGACCTTATGAGAATGGGCTGTACTTAGGTGCTTACCGGTGGTTTGGAGCCAGTATGATGTACTTATGGGTGGTGCTGCCGATTTTTTATGCGCGTTTTGCGATGTTGGGACATCGGCCCACGCCGACTTTGTGGCGTACCTTTCTTATGGGGCAGCTTTCGGCGGCTATCCCTCTCATGGCGGTTACCTTAGTGATGTTGGTGGAACCTGAGCTTTTTTTGATACTTTTTCGGCATAGCACGGAGGAAGAGCTTAGAGTAATGGCGCAAAACTTGCAGATATTAGCTATAGCAGGCACCCTCAATGCTCTGTTTAACATTTATAGCACGCACCTGACAGCCAATGGCCAGGAGAGAGCTTCGCTCATGATCATAGCGTTTGCTACGATAGTCAATATGGCTGGGTGTTGGTGGTGGGTTCCTCGGTATGGGGCGATAGGGGGGAGTTTAGCGCTGCTGGTCTCTTATGCGACTTTTTCGGTGGGGCATTATGTATTTTTTCAGCGGTGGGTGGGGCTTGCCAGGCCGGTGGGGTCTTTGCCTTGGATGCTGCTGGGAATATGGGTGGGGGTTGGGGGCTTTATGCGGTGGCTTCAATCTTCTCTGCCATACGTGACGAAGGGGGTATGGGGAGGCGTGGCGGTGGCATTATTTGCGGGGGGATTGTACATGACGGGGACTTTGCACCTTTGGCGGCGTGTCAGTCGCGTTTGATGCGCGGATGTTATTACCGCCTTTGGAGGGCTTAGGGCGCTTTACCCATGAAGTGAGTCGGCGGCTATTATCCATGCTAAAGGAGGTAGAGATGTACATGCTTTTTGATCGGCGCCCTCGCTCAGAGTTTTCTTACGGAGCTAATCAAAGAAGTGTAGTAGTCCCACCCCCAGCTCGCCACTGGACTTTATACGAAATATGGTATCGGATAGGCGTGCCTTGGGCACTAAGGCGCTATCAGCCGAAAGTTTTTTTCGGGACCTACGGCATAGCCCCAGCCCCTATAAGCCAACGAGTGCCCAGCGTACTCTTTATTCACGATGTTGCCTTTGAGCGGCATCCTGAGTTTTTACCCAAAGGTTGGGCGGCATATTATAGGCGTACTTTCAGAGAGAGCATCCGATTAGCTTCCTGCATTATAGCGAATAGTGAGAGTGTGCGAGCAGACTTAGAGGAGATTTATAGTCCTGCGGCGGAAAGAGTAATCGTGGCATACAACGGCATAGATACTACTCTATTTCGCCCTTTGGCGTCTGATGAACGTTCTGCGATTCGGGGGCAAGTGAGTGGTGGTACTCCCTACATTCTTTATGTGGGGAGTATTCACCCGCGGAAAAATTTTTCTCGGTTACTGAAGGCCTACGAGCATTTGCGGGAGGTTTATCGGGAGCCGCTGCGGCTGGTGGTGGTGGGGCGCTATCTATTTAGAAAGGGAAAACGGGAAGTTTCGGAGGTTTATGAGCGCTTTCGCTTTAAAGAAGAGGTGTTATGGCGGGGGATTGTTTCGGATGAGGAACTGGTTCGCCTGTACAATAGCGCCGCCGTGGTGGCCTATCCATCATTGTATGAGGGGTTTGGTTATCCTGTCGGGGAAGCGCTGGCATGTGGAACAGTGGTGGTTACCAGTCGGGTGAGCTCTTTACCGGAAGTAGGGGGAGAGGCAGCATTTTATGCAGACCCTTACGATGAGGCAGATATTGCCCGAGCCTTGTATGAGGCGCTGACGGAGCCCGCGGAGGCCCGCGCCGTGCGCATTCAGAAGGGTTTAGCGCATGTTCAGCGCTTTAGCTGGGAAAGCACTGTCCAAAAAATCGCTGAAGTCCTTCGCTCATACCTTTGAAGCATGGCCTGGGAAGAGACCTACTTAGCATATAGTGCTGCCCTGCGAGAAGTGCCCCGCCCCACGGCGTTTGCCGACTTAGAGGCTCTGGAAGAAAACATCCAGAAGGTGCTCTCCTACAGCGGGGATCGTCCTATTCGCATCGCTACTAAGTCGATTCGGTGTGTACCACTTCTAAAAGACATTCAGGCTTCTCATAGTCGGTTCATCGGCTTTATGACTTTTAGTGCTCGGGAGAGCCTTTACCTAAGTCGGCAGGGGTTGAATGACTTTCTGATTGGATATCCGTTTATGCAGAAGGGGGAGGTGGAAGCTTATGTGGAGCTTCGTCAGCAGGGAAAGCGGGCCATAGCCATGGTAGATAGCATAGAGCAGGCGGAGGCTATTCATTATGGGTTGCGAGGTACGAAGGTAGAGGGGCTGGTGTGTCTGGATGTGGATATGTCGTCGGACTGGGGTTGGTTGTATTTTGGGGTGCGGAGGTCTCCTCTGCGTTGGGAGGAACAGGTGCTCGCGCTTGCACAAAGCATCCGCCGCTTAGAAAATATCCGGATTGTGGGGGTTATGGCTTATGAGGCTCAAATCGCTGGCTTACCAGACCGAGGCTTGGGTATAAAGACGCCTATAGTGCGGTTTCTTAAGCGGCGCTCGTGGCGGGAAGTGCAGAGGAAGCGGCAGGCTATTGTGCAGGCATTGCGGGATGCGGGGTTTGAGTTGGAGTTTGTGAATGGGGGTGGAACGGGGAGTTTGCCGTTATCGGCGGCGGACCCCAGTGTAACGGAAGTAACAGCAGGCTCGGCGTTTTTTGCGCCGGCGTTCTTTGATGGGTATGAGGCGGTGCGATTTCGGCCGGCGGCTGGTTTTAGCCTGGAGATTACTCGACGGCCAGCTGAGAACATCTTTACTTGTCAGGGAGGAGGTTATGTAGCGTCGGGCGCCCCGGGCCCGGATAAACTACCTCGTCCATGGTTACCGCCCACAGCCCGCCTGCTGCCCCACGAAGGCGCCGGTGAAGTCCAAACCCCCGTCTACATTCCTAATCCCCCAGCCTTCCTGCGGCCCGGCGAACCCCTCTACTTCCGTCATGCCAAGGCCGGAGAACTCTGCCAGCGATTCCCCCTGCTTTACTTAGTTCGGAAAGATAAGCTCACCGGTTTCTACTCCACTTATGCGGCTTTGCCCCACGCCTGGGTATGAAACGTCTGGATAGCTACGTCTTACAAAGTTTTATTGGGCCTTTTTTAGCGAGCTTTAGTACGACGTTGGTCGTGCTGGTAATCCAGTTTCTTTCTCGGTATCAAGAGGATATTTTGGGTAAGGGTTTTTCGGCGGGGGTTTTAGCGGAGCTATTTTTTTATGCGTCGGCGTCGCTGATGCTTTTGGCGCTGCCGATGGGGCTTTTGATGGCGGGGCTGATGACTATGGGAAACTTAGGGGAGAGGCTAGAGCTGACCGCCCTTCAAAGTGCGGGGGTTCCTTTTAGCCGGGTCTTAGCGCCGCTGTTGTACTTTGGAGTGCTGGCCATGCTTTTTAGTGCGGCGCTCAGCTGGTACCTCATCCCCCGCGCCAACCTCCGCCTCTATACGCTCCTCTACGATATGGAGCGGGCTAAGCCCGCCTTAGCCCTCAAGCCCGGCTTCTTCAACCGCTGGATAGAGGGTTATGCGATCCGCATCGGCCGCGTGCAAAAAGACCAGAAGACCATAGAGGATGTCTTGATCTATGCTTACCACCCGGATGGCAGCGTCGCTCGTACCATTACAGCACCCTTGGGAGAGTTTTTCGTGGATAAAACCTGGCTCTTCCTGACTTTGCGATTATATGCTGGCTGTCAGTATGAGACTTATCAGGAAAGTCAGCGTCCCCCTACCTGGGTGCAAGCGTGTTTTGATACGATGACGCTCCGCTTGGATATATCGGGTTTGGGGCTGCGGCGCTCGGATGAAAAACTTTTCGCCGGACATCAGTACATGCTGGACATCCAAGCTCTACGCAAAGCCATAGACAGCCTACGTCACCTACGAGACCAAACTTACGACGAGTACTATGCGAATCTACTTCGGTGGTTACCCGTACCCTGGGGTGGGCCCAGCGATACTACTTCCCCTCAACCCACCCAAGCCCTTCGTATCCAGGCGGAAAACCTCCTGCGCCGCGATAAGAGTCTCATGGAGTATTACCGGGAACGCCTCCGTCAATTAGACGAAACCGTCTGGCGCTACGAATTAGAATGGCATTACAAGTTTGCGATTCCGCTGGCAGCCGTTATTTTTCTCCTCTTGGGGGCGACGCTGGGGGGGGTCATTCGGAAAGGGGGGCTGGGCGTGCCTCTGGTTTTTTCTACGGCGTTTTTCATTGTCTTTTACATTCTTAATGCCCAGGGCAAAAAGCTCGCCCGAGAAGGGATTCTATCGCCTTTTGTGGGGGCATACTTACCGCTTTTTGTGATTGGGCCGATAGTGGTGTATCTGATTTTGCTAGTTACAACCGAAGCTCGCTGGCTGTACTTAGACTACTGGAAGAAAAAGTGGCGGCGCGGTATTTAGTTCTTCAGCCGGCGTTTTTAGGGGATGCGATTTTGACGCTGCCGCTAATTGGGGGGCTTCGGGCGGCAGACCCCAATGCAGAGATTCACTGGGTCGTACGCAAGGGCGTAGAAAGTCTTTTTGTGGGGCATCCGTGGGTGTCCCAGCTGTGGGTATGGGACAAGAGTTGGAGGGGCTGGTGGGGGCTTTATGCCGAGCTACGCCAAAGAAAGTGGGAGGCCGTATTGACTGTCCATCGCTATTTGCGCATGGGCCTCTTAGGACGGCTCCTTCCAGCGCGTACTTACATCACCTTTGACCGAAACCCCTTAGCCTGGTCTTATACCCACAAAACTCCCCATGCCTTTGTAGAAGGCCTGCACGAGGTGGAGCGAAATCTATCTCTGCTACGCCCGCTCGGAATCCCAGCCCATATACCTGCACCACCATGGCTCTTTCCACCAGCCGAGGCCTGGAAAGCTATCCAGCCATACCTGAGGCAAAAGCCCTTTCTGATTGTAGCCCCAACCTCCCGCTGGCCCACCAAGGAAGCCCCTTTCCCTTTATGGGAAGCCTTCCTCCGAAAAGTCGTCTCAGACTTCCCGGTCTATCTTACAGGGATGCCCGCCGATCACCATCGCTTAGAGGCCCTGGTGATCTCCCCCCGAATCCACAACTTAGCAGGCCAACTCTCCCTTTTGGAACTGACAGCCCTAATAGCTCATGCACACCGAGTATTTACGGTAGATAGTGCCACAACGCACATAGCCTCAGCGATGGGGACTCCCACTACTACAGTTTATTGTGCGACGGTGCCTGCTTTTGGGTTTGGGCCCTTAGCTCCGCGTAGTCGGATAGTAGAGACTTCGGAAAAGCTCCCCTGCCGGCCGTGCGGACTCCATGGACATTCCGCCTGTCCCGAAAAGCACTTTCGGTGTGGGTGGAGCCTTTCGGTAGAGGCCTTGATAGAGAGTTTGTATTCGCAGGGATGAAGAGTTGGAATCTTAGCGGTCTGAGAACAGGAAGAGATATGTTTTGGCCGCTCCGCCCCGAAGGGGCGGAGCGGCCAGGGGCGGCGGCCAGCCCTACGGGC
>Ga0079997_105287_pt1 | contig 41565 bp, 41 predicted proteins | sample PerSpoCPS_CMetaG_FD_69200 | JGI IMG/M metagenome (GOLD analysis project Ga0079997, IMG submission 69200) | Archaeal communities from Yellowstone National Park, Wyoming, USA - Perpetual Spouter C (PS_C) MetaG (SPADES assembly) (version 2) | ecosystem: Environmental > Aquatic > Thermal springs >... | reverse complement strand
GTCACCGTCAGCGACCACTCCGCCTCCTGCAGCGGGGGGAGCAGGCCGAAGGTTCCCCATTCCCGCATCGCCGCCGTCAGGTCGTCCGGCGCCCCGATCCCCGGCTCGAACGCCAGATTGCGATACGGCGGCGTCCCCGCCCCCGACCAGCCCCCCGCATTGATCCACAGCCCCAAATCGGTCACCGGACCCCGCCAGCGCACCTCCCACCACGTCCCCTCCGGCCGCACCAGGCGCGCCCACGACGCCGCCGGCCGCAGGAACACCTTCACCGCCCAGCCCCCCGCCGGGTCCGGCTCCCGCAGGTCCACCTCGCCCCCCGCCACCGGCAACCGCGGCCACTCAAACGTCGCCGCCGCCGGCGAAAGGCCCACCGCCCCCGCCACCTGCCCCGCCGCCGGCCCCGGCACCAGCAGCCGCGTCCCCCGCTCCAGCGGGAACAAAGGATGCGCCGCCCACAGGAAATACAGGGTGTGCTCGGACCGGTTCTCCACCCGGTAGCGCAAATGCGCCGAGGGACGGCCCGCCTCCATCGTCAGAAGGCGTTCGAAGCGATACGGCAGGAGGCGCCCCTCAACGCGTCCGCGGACGAAGAGCCGCTCCCCTTCGATCCAGGCCTCCACCGCCCAGGGCTGGGACCACAGCTCCCCGTGATCGGGGAGCGGCATCCCCGCCCACGGCTCCGCCGGATAAACCCCTGGCGCCACCGAGGGGAAGCACTCGTCCCACCCTCCCAGGTCGAAGGCCGCCACATACGAGGCCCCGGGTTCCGGCCGGCGCCACGGCAAATACGGGTTGCGCCACAGCCAGGAGACCCCCCGCCGCCGATCCTCCCACGCGGCGATCTTGCCTCCCAGCTCTGGCACCAGGGTCAGCGCCAGGGGCCCGTTCGTCACCCACAGCGCCCGGAACCCCTCTTCCTCCCTTTCCTCCACCCGCAGGACGCTCATGGCCGGCGCAGGCCCCGCGCCTCCAGGACGGGGAGCACAAAAAGGAATCCGGTCTCCGGATCCTCGAAGCGGCCGACCACCCGCTCCGTCTCCCGAATCAGCCGCTCCAGGTCGAAATCATCCGGGACCACCGAGAACAGCGTCCGGTGATGGAAGGCCGCCTCCGCGCTCTCGATCAGGGCGCGCAGGGAGGGAACCAGCGGCACGTCGTCCCGGCCCACCCATTGCCGTAGGGAGGCCATCCCGATGGTGTCGATCATCGTCACCCCCGGGACGCCTAAGGCGCTCCAGACCCGCAGCACCTCGTGCACCTTCTCTAAGTTCGGAATCACCGCCACCACGCATTTCGGCATCCGCAACCTCCGGGAGCAGGGTTCGCGTTTCCCCGACCCTTCACCGGCCGAAGGACCAGCGGAGCAGGATCGGGGTGATGAGGGTGGTGGCCAGGACCATCGCCACCACCGCCACGAACTCGAAAGGCTGGAGGAAGCCGGTGGAGAGGCCCAGGGAGGCCAGGATCAGGCCCACCTCCCCCCGCGAGATCATCCCCAGCCCCACCCGCCACGCCGCCAGCGGGCGGAACCCGCCCAGCCACGCCCCCAGGCCGCAACCGACGACTTTGGAGATCACCGCGACGGCGATCAGGGCCAGGGTGAACCACAACCCCTCCAGCGACATCGTCCGCAGGTCCGCCCGCAGCCCCACCCCCACCAGGAAGAGGGGGACGAAGAACCCATACGCCGCCGGCCGCAGGCGCTCCGAGATGGCATGGCGCGCTGGATGGGCCCCCAGGCCCAGCCCCGCCAGGAAGGCGCCGGTGATGGCCGCCAGCCCGCCCAGCTCCTCCGCCGTCCCGGCCAGGGCCAGGATGGCCACGAAGGAGAGGGCGATGAGGCCCTCGCTCACCGGCTGGCGCTCCACCCAGGTGGCGAGGCGGGGCAGCGCGAAGCGGGCGAGCAGGAAGGCCAGGACCAGGAAGAGGGCCATGCGGGCCAGGGCGATCAGCAGCCCGAGGCCCCCGGCCCCCGAGCCGCCCTCCGGGGTCACCACGCTGGTGAAGGCGGCCAGGGCCAGCAACGCCAGCACGTCGTCCACCACCGCCGCCCCCAGCAGGGCGATCCCCTCCGGCGAGCGCAGCCGTCCCAGCTCCAGCAGCGTCTGGGCGGAGATGCTCACGCTGGTGGCGCTCAGCACCAGCCCCACATAGATCGAAGAGGGCAGATCCCTGTGGAAGGGATAGGCGACCAGGGTCCCCAGCAGCAACGGCATCAGCACCCCTGCCGTCCCCGTGAGGAGCGCCACCCGGCGCGCATGCAGGAACTCCTCCAATTCGATCTCCAGCCCCGCCATGCCCATCAGGAGGATCACCCCCAGCTCTCCGAGGGCGAACACCATCCCCGGGAACTCCTGATGATGGAAGACCGGCCAGTTGAAGATGTTCAGCAGGCTGGGGCCCAGGAGGAGGCCGGCGATCAGCTCCCCCAGGATGGCCGGCTGGCGCAGCCGCAGGCTGATCCACGCCCCCGCCTTGGCAGCCAGGATCAGCAGAGCCAGCAACAACACAAGGGCCGGGATATGGGTCTCCATGCCATCCTCCATGACCTCTGAGGACTCGAAGCCGGGCGATCGCGCCTCTCCTCGCTCCGAAGGAGCGGGTCGATCCCTCTCGTCCCCTCATCCTTCCGGCGTGAGGGAACGCTCCGGGGGATCCCAGCGGAGGCGTTCGATGGGCCCATCCCGGCCGATCAGCCGGCGCAGCTGCTCCTGAAAGCGGAGCGGATCCCCGGTGGTGAAGAAGCGGGCCCTCGGCTCGGAGGATGGAGACGGCCCGCCCGCCTGCGCGCGCCATACCTCCAGGACCCGGCGGGCCACTGCCGGCGCGGGGTCGATCAGGAGGACCTCCGGGCCGCTCAGGCGCTGGATCAGCGGGGCGAGGAAGGCGTAGTGGGTGCAGGCCAGCACCAGGACGTCGGCGCCTGCCTGGAGGACCGGATCCAGATGAGCGCGGACACTGGCCTCCGCCTCCGGGCCCTCCAGCAGCCCGGCCTCCACCTGCTCCACCCATCCGGTGCAGACCCGGGGGATCACCCGGACGTCCCGGGCGAACCGCTCCACCACCCGAGCCATCAGCGGGCCATTGAGCGTGCCGAAGGTCCCCAGCACCCCGATCACCCCGCTTCGGGTGCGGGCGGCGGCCGGCTTCACCGCCGGCTCGATGCCGACGAAGGGGATCTCGGGAAAGGTTTCCCGCAGCGGCCAGAGGGCGGCCGCCGAGGTGGTGTGGCTGGCCAGGACGATGACCCGCGCGCCCTGTTCCCGGAGGAAGCGCGTGATGGCCTCGGCGAACCGCCGGATCTCCTCCGGCGGCCGTGGGCCGTAGGGGACGTGGGCCTGGTCGGCCACATAAAGGGTAGGGATCTGCGGGGCCAGCCGGACGAGCTCCCGCCACACCGAGAGCCCTCCGACCCCCGAATCGAAGATCCCCACCGCCGGCGTAAGGACTTCCACGGTTCCGCTGCTCCTGTGTAGAAGGGGCTTTGGCCCCGAATCTCGGTCTTCGATGGCGCCAAGGTCGCGGCGAAAGCCGCTCCTACCAAACATCGATCTTCCTGTAGGAGGGTCTTCAGCCCCAAACTTTGCATCTTCAATGGCGCAAAGATCGCGGCTAAAGCCGCTCCTACCAAAAACATCAATCTTTGGGTCTTTGATCATTCGTCCCAAACCTTCACCTTCGATCCCCTAATAGGTTGCGGCGGAAGCCGCTCTTGCTCAAACACTCACGTCCCATCCGTGGGCGGTCTCTCTGCGCTCGAACTTCGGGCGCCGACGTCGTATTATAATGCCCTGCGACTTCGATTCAAGGAGGGTGGGATGCGTCTGTTGATCCGTCGGGTTGCTGCGATCCCGCTGGATGGTGTGCATGACCTTCTCCCCGAGGTGGACATCGCCATCGAGCATGGGCGGATCCGGGCCATCGGGGTGGCCCCGCCGGATTTCATCCCGGATCAGGTCATCGACGGGCGGGAACACGTGGCCCTCCCCGCGTTCTTCAACGCCCACACCCACGCCGCGATGATCCTGTTGCGGGGATGGGCGGAGGATCTGCCTTTCGACCGCTGGTTGAACGAGAAGATCTGGGTCGCCGAGTCCGCCCTGGAAGAGGAGGACGTCTACTGGGGCGCGGCGCTGGCGTGTTGCGAGATGATCCGCTGCGGCGTCGTCGGCTTTGCGGACCACTACTTCTGGATGCATCAGGTGGCCCGGGCGGTGGCGGAGGCCGGGATGAAGGCTCTGCTGGCCTGGTGTCAGTTCGGCCTCGGTGCCGCGCAGGAGGTGGGAGGCGTAGGGCTGGAGGACACCGTCGCCTTCATCCGCGAGTGGAACGGCGCCGCCGATGGCCGCATCCGGTGCGCGCTGGGTCCTCACTCGCCCTATATGTGCCCGCCGGATTTCCTGCGCCGCGTGGTGAAAGAGGCCGAGCGGCTCGGCGTGGGCATCCACCTCCATGTGTCGGAATCCGAGGAGCAGGTGCGCAACTCCCTGCGGGCCTACGGTCGGACGCCGGTGGCCCATCTGGCCGATCTGGGCGTCTTCGAGCATCCCACCCTCGCCGCCCACTGCATCGCGGTGTCCGATGAGGACCTGGCCATCCTGGCGGAGAAGGGAGTTTACGTGGCCCACACTCCTAAGACCTACATGAAGCTGGCCATGGGAATGGCCCCTCTGGATCGCTTCCTGAATGCGGGGGTGCGGGTGGCCCTGGGGACGGATGGCCCGGCCTCGAACAACGATCTGAACATGCTGGAGGTGTTGCGCATCACCGGGTTGGTGCACAAGAACCGGGTCGGTGACCCGGCGGCCTTCCCGCATCATCTGCTTCTGCGGCTGGCGACGCAAGAAGCCGTGCGCGCCCTCGGGTTCATTGAGAGCGGCGTCCTGAAACCCGGCGCCCCCGCCGACCTGATCCTGCTGGACACGCGGGGCGTCCACTGGTTCCCACGACACAGCCTGGCCGCGAACATCGTCTACGCCAGCCACCCATCAGATGTCCGCTATGTGTTCTGCGATGGCCGTCCCCTCTTATGGGATGGACAGCTGGTTACCCTGGATGAGGAGCGCATCCGGGATGAGGCGGAACGACGGGCCTTCCGGATGGTCGGCGCTCCAATGCGGCTAATGCGGCGATATGTGGGATGAGGGCGGCCGCGAAGTGTAGCCCTTGCGGGCTCTAAACCCCTGCACCCGCATACAGCTTCTCCGCTCCCCTTCGCATCCCCCATGCGCCGACAGATCCTCGAGGCAGACGCGCTTTGCTGCCCTGCTGGATGATCGTTTCTCCTGCGCTCCCACAACGGATCGCTCATGCGGCGTGTCCGACTTCGGCGCTCGGGGCTTTTCGGAAACGCGGACTTGAGTGTATAATTTCGAAAAGCAGCGGTTCGATGGGATGATTGAGGCATGGCGCGGATGGTTGTGGGTGACGATCTGATGGGCACCGCTCAGCCAACCCTTCGGGTGAATCCGCGCGGGATGAACATGCTCTCAATAAGACTCGAGCTTCACCTCAGAGCTCCTGGGGCATGCGACCATGATCGCAGCGGTCCTTTCTGGATTTGCGCTGGCCATTGCCGCGCCGGGGATCGTCCGGCTGGCGCGCGGGGCCTCGGGCTGGCTTCTCGCCTTCCTCCCCGCTGGGCTCGCCCTGTATTTCGCCCGCTTTCTTGGATCGATCGCCGCGGGGCGAACGGTAGTCGTCTCTTATCCATGGGTCCCTGATCTGGGGATTTCCCTTTCCTTCTATCTGGATGGGCTGAGCCTCCTCTTCGCGCTCCTCATCTGTGGCATCGGCGCCCTGGTCACGATATATGCCGGTCGCTACCTGAACGGACATCCACATCTGGATCGCTTCTACATTTACCTCTTATTGTTCGAGACTTCTATGCTGGGTTTGGTCCTTGCGGACAACCTGTTTCTAATGTTTGTTTTTTGGGAGCTAACCAGCCTGGCCTCTTTCCTGCTGATCGGCTTCGAGCATGAGCGGGAGGCCGCGCGCTCGGCGGCGCTCCAAGCGCTCCTAGTGACCGGAATGGGGGGGCTGGCTTTGCTGGCCGCGCTCGTGCTGCTGGCCCAGGTGGGGGGAAGCTCGGAGCTCTCCACACTGATCCGCAGCGGGCGGACGATTGAGCTGCATCCGCTCTATCTCCCGATCCTAGTGCTGATTCTGATCGGGGCCTTCGCCAAGTCGGCCCAGTTCCCCTTCCACTTCTGGCTGCCCAATGCCATGGAAGCCCCCACGCCGGTTAGCGCCTATCTGCACTCCGCCACCATGGTCAAGGCGGGCGTGTATCTTCTGGCTCGCCTCGCTCCGGTTCTGGGCGGAAGCGAGGCCTGGCGCTCCCTGGTCACCGGGGCCGGGATGATCACCATGCTTTTGGGTGCCCTGATGGCACTATGGCAGCGGGATCTAAAGCGGATCCTGGCCTACTCTACCATCAGCGCCCTCGGCACGCTGGTCATGCTGTTGGGACTGGACACCCTCGCCTCTGTTAAGGCTGCCATGCTTTTCCTGTTGACCCACGCGCTTTACAAAGGCGCGCTCTTCCTGGTCGCCGGAGCGGTGGACCACGAGACGGGCACCCGGGATGTGACGCGGTTGGGCCGCCTGGCTCGGGCGATGCCTGTCACCGCGGTCGCCGCCGGTCTGGCCGGGCTCTCCATGGCGGGGCTTCCGCCGACCCTGGGTTTCATCAGCAAGGAGGTGCTTTATGAGGCTCAGCTTCATGCGTCCCCCCCGGGGGGTCTGGTGGTGATCGCCGGGGTTCTGGCGAACGGGTTCCTGGTGGCGGTGGCGGGGATCGTGGCGATAGGTCCCTTCCTCGGGCGTCGTGCCGCTTTGTCGAAGAAGCCGCACGAGGTGTCGTTCGGTATGCTCATTGGTCCGTTGCTGCTGGCGGCGGCCGGCCTCGTCGGGGGCGTTTTCGCCAAAGCCCTCCTCGAGCCGCTTCTGTCCGCGTCCGTCCGCGCCGTGCGGCCCGAAGCGACCGCGCTAGAGCTGAAGCTGTGGCCTGGGATCAGCCCAGTCCTTGCTCTAAGCGTGCTGACCCTCGGCGTCGGCGCCGTCGCCTATGCCGCGCGGGGATTCTGGCATCGGACGAGCTGGCTGGGGGAGGCCATCGATCGATGGGGTCCGCAGGGCGGATATGGCCTGCTCTTGGCAGGCCTGAACGGGGTCGCCCGGCTCCAGACGCGGTTGCTTCAGAACGGCTACCTGCGGTTCTACCTGATGGCCCTCATCGCCACCACCGTTGGGCTGGTGGGATCCACCCTGCTCCTGCGAGGTGTGGAGATCGAAGGGCTGGGCCAGCTTCGGAATGTCCGACCCCATGAATGGATCATCGCTATCACCATTCTGGCCGCCGCGCTGATGACTACGGTGACCTCTTCGCGGCTGGCCGCGGCGGCGGCCCTGGGCACCATCGGCTACGGTGTGGCCCTTTTCTATGTCCTCTTCAGCGCGCCGGACCTGGCGATGACCCAGTTTACTGTGGAAACCCTGACGGTGATTCTGTTTGTCCTGGTGGTCTACCGGTTGCCGCGCTTTGCCCCGCTGTCCACCCGGAAGGCGCGCGTCCGGGATGCCCTGATCGCCCTTCTGGCCGGCGGCTTGATGACCGTCCTCGTGCTGACTGCGCTGGCCACCCCTCGCGAGTCCCAATTGGCCGCTTATTTCATGGAGAACAGCTGGACGCAGGCTCACGGCCGCAATGTGGTCAACGTCATCCTGGTGGATTTCCGCGGGCTGGACACTTTAGGGGAGATCACAGTGCTCGCGGTGGCCGCCATTGGCATTTACGCACTGCTCCGGCTACGACTGGAGAAAACGCAGAAATGAGACGCCGTCCACAGGGGGGGAGATCACCGGCTGGGGGAGGACGCCGGATGTTCTCGCTGATCCTATCCACGGCGGTTCGATATCTTTTCCCGCTGATGTTGCTCTTTTCCCTCTTCATCCTGTTGCGAGGTCACAACGAGCCAGGGGGTGGTTTCGTGGGAGGGCTGATTGTCGCGGCGGCTTTCTCTTTCTATGTCATTGCCTACGGTGTGCCGGCGGCCCGCCGGACTCTGGGCCTGGATCCCCGTGTCCTCATCGGCGTGGGCCTGATGGTCGCCGTCGGCAGCGGACTCTGGTCTGTGTTCCATGGACGACCCTTCATGACCGGGATGTGGACGGAAACGCCGGTGCCGGTGCTGGGGAAATTGGGCACGCCGTTCTTGTTCGATGTGGGCGTCTATCTGGTGGTGATCGGAGTCATGTTGACCATCATCTTCTCTTTGGCGGAGGAGTGAGATGGAGATCCTCCTGGCCTTTGTCATCGGCGGGCTTTATGCCGCTGGTCTCTACATGCTCATGCGGCGAAGCATCGTCAAGCTGATCATCGGGTTGGCCTTGCTGAGCCAGGCGGCCAACCTGCTCGTCTTCACCCTGGGGCGCGTGGTCCGGGGCCGCCCGCCCTTGATTCCAGCGGACGCGGATATCCTGATCGGACCCTTCGCCGATCCCGTCCCGCAGGCCCTGATCCTGACGGCCATCGTCATCGGCTTCGGCGTGCACGCCTTCACCATCGTCCTGGTCAAGCGGGCCTATCAGACGGTAGGCACCGATGACCTGGACGATATGCGGAACACGGACCTCAATCCGTAGCGCGGCGGCCATGGGCCTCTGGCTGATCCTCCCCATCCTAATCCCGTTTCTGAGCGCCGTCGCGACCCTCCTGGCGTGGGGCCAGCGGCCTTTCCAGCGGGCGACGGGCGTTCTGGGCACCGTGGGCCTGCTGGGGGCGGGGGTAATGCTGTTGGATTCTGTGTGGCGGGATGGCATTCAAACCCTGCAGGTGGGGAACTGGCCCGCCCCCTTCGGAATCACCCTCTATGCGGATCTGTTCAGCGCCGCGATGGTGATCCTGGCGGGGCTGATCGGCCTGGCGGTCGCCGTCTATTCCCTTGGGAGCATGGATGCTGATCGCGAGCGGTTCGGATACTATGCGATTTTCCACATCCTCTTGATGGGCGTGTGCGGGGCCTTCCTCACCGGCGACATCTTCAACCTGTACGTCTGGTTTGAGGTGATGCTGATCGCCTCGTTCGTGCTGATGGTGCTGGGCGGAGAACGGGCTCAGCTGGAAGGGGGCATCAAATACGTCACCCTGAACCTGATGGCCTCCGCCCTCTTCCTGGCGGCGGTGGGGATCCTCTATGGGGTGACCGGCACGCTGAACATGGCGGATCTGGCCCATCGGTTGGGGCGGATGAGCGCGCCGGGCCTGACGACCGCCCTGGCGTTGATGTTCTTGGTCGCTTTCGGCATCAAGGCCGCTGTCTTCCCCCTCTTCTTCTGGCTCCCGGCCTCCTATCATACCCCGCCTGTAGCCGTCTCCGCCCTCTTTTCCGGCCTGCTCACCAAAGTGGGGGTCTACGCACTGATCCGGGTCTTCACCCGATTGTTCGTGCAAGACGTGGGATACACCCACACCCTCATTCTGGTCATCGCTGGGCTGACGATGATCACCGGCGTGCTGGGCGCGGTGGCCCAGACGGAGGTCCGTCGCATCCTCTCCTTTCATATCATCAGCCAGATTGGGTACATGGTGATGGGGTTGGGGATGCTCACCCCTCTGGCCCTAGGTGGTGCAATCTTCTATATCATTCACCACATCATCGTCAAGACCAATCTCTTCCTCATCAGTGGCATGGTTTTGCATCTCCGGGGCACTCATCAATTGAAAAATCTTGGGGGGCTGTACCGCGCCTATCCGGGAGTGTCTTTCTTGTTCTTGATCCCCGCTCTCTCCCTGGCGGGGCTTCCACCCCTCTCGGGATTCTTCGCCAAGCTGGCGCTGGTCCGGGCCGGGCTGGAAACTGGGCAGTTCGCCATTGTGGCGGTCGCCTTAGGGGTTAGCTTGCTCACCCTCTTCTCCATGATGAAGATCTGGAACGAGGCCTTCTGGAAACCGTCGGGGGAAGACGATCCTCCGCCCACTCGCTCTGTGCCCACGGCCCTCTGGCTGCCCACTGCAGGACTGGCGCTCCTGACGATCCTCGTCGGCTTGGCCGCCGGCCCGTTGTTGGTCTTCAGCATGCGGGCTGCTGAGCAGTTGCTGGGGATGTAGGGGGGAGGCCTGCATGAAAACGCTGGCAATGAACCTGCTGTTGGCGCTGGCATGGGTCTTGCTCACCCGCCAGTTCAACGCTGTCAACTTCGCCCTGGGCTTCGCCGTCGGCTTCGGCGCCTTGTGGCTGGCCCAGCGGGTGCTGGAGCCATCTTTATACTTCAAGAAGGTGATCCAGACGATATTTTTTGTGCTATTTTTTATATTTGAGGTGATAAAAGCTAACATTCAAATAGCTTATATCGTTATAAATCCCTGGTATCAGTTGCGTCCTGGCATTATTGCCATCCCGTTGGATGCGCGGACCGATGCGGAGATCACCTTGTTAGCCAATCTGATCACCCTGACTCCGGGCACGCTGAGCATCGATGTGTCAGCGGATCGAAAAGTGCTGTATATCCATGTGGTGGAGCTCGGAGAGCAGCCAGACCAGGTCCGTCATAAAATCAAAGAAAGGCTTGAACGTCGGCTTCTTGAGGTCATGCGATGATCGGGATGACCCAAATAGCATGGATCGCGCTGCTGGTGATGAGCTTGGCTGTGGTCCTGGCCTTCGTCCGCTTGGCCTACGGCCCCACCCTCTCGGATCGGGTCATCGCGCTGGACCTGATTGGAACGCTGGCGATCGGGATCATCGCGGTCTATGCCATGGTCTGGGGCCTGCCTGTCCTGCTGGATGTGGCGATCGTCTTGGCCCTGATCGGGTTCCTGGGAACCATCGCCTTTGCCTCCTATCTGGAGCGGAGGGCGGGGCCATGAGGGAAATCCTCAGCGGCACCCTGATCATGATCGGAGCAGCCTTCATGTTGCTGGGTGGGATCGGCATCTTGCGAATGCCGGATCTCTATACCCGAATGTCTGCTACCACAAAGGTCGCCACCCTGGGCATCGGAGCCATCATGCTGGGGGTGGCGATTCACTTCGGCGAACTGGAGGTGCTCACCCGCGCCCTGGCTGTCATCGCCCTGGTTCTTCTGACCACGCCCGTTGCCGCTCACATGATCGGACGCGCCTCGTATTTCGCTGGAGTCCCACTATGCAAACAAACAGTCGTGAACGAATTGCAGGGCCACTACGACCTTCGCACTCATGAGCTGGAGTCTCTCGCTCTCCCTGAGCTAGAGCCGCAACTCCTGATCATGCGAGTGCAGATCTCCCACCGATCCGCCTTCGCAGGGAAGACGCTGGCGGAAACCGGGCTGCGTCGACATTACAGGGCAACCGTGCTGGCGATCCGCAGGGGATCCTACGTTATCCCAAATCCGGATGGGGATGTCCAGCTTCTTCCCGGAGATGAGCTGATCCTGATCGGGACACCGGAGCAGCTGCGCGAAGCGGTCAAAGCCATAGGGGGATGATCCGAAAGCGATCGTCCCAGGGCTTCTGCGCTTTCCTTAGAAGAGGAATCTGAGCAAGAGGCCTGCAGGCAGGGGGAGGACGGCCGATCAGCCTCCCCCCACGCTTTCTCCCTCATGTGTGCTGTCCCCCAGGGCCTGGCGGATGGCCCAGACGGTCTCCAAGAAGGCGGTGTGGGACCAGCGGTCGGCGCCCCGGGGCCGCGGGAGGGAGATGGGGATCTCCGCCACGATCGCCCCCGGGCGCGGCCGCATCACCAGCACCCGGTCCGCCAGCCGGGCAGCCTCGTGCACATCGTGGGTGACCATCAACACGGTTTTGCGCTGCCGCTCCCAGAGGGAGAGGAGGAGCTCGTTTAAGCGCTCTCGGGTCAGGGCGTCCAGGGTGGCGAAGGGCTCATCGAGGAGGAGGATCTCCGGGTCGGCGGCCAGGGCGCGGGCCAGGGCCACCCGATGCTGCATCCCGCCGGAGAGCTCCCGGGGGTAAGCGTCCTCGAAGCCCTCCAGCCCCACCTGCCGGAGCCACGCCCGCGCCCGCCGGTCCGCCTCCGGCCCCCTCAGCCCGTTCAGCTCCAGCGGCAGGCGCACGTTCTCCAGCGCCGTCCGCCACGGCAGCAGCGAGTCCTTCTGAAACACGATCCCGATCCGCCGGTCCGGCCCCCGGAGGGGCTGATCCATCAACCGGACTTCCCCCTGCGTCGGGCGCAGCAGGCCCGCCAGGATGCGCAGCAGGGTGGTCTTCCCGCACCCCGAGGGCCCCACGAGGCAGACGAACTCCCCGGGCCGCAGCGCGAGGGAGACCTCCCGCAGGGCCCATACCTCCCCCCGGGCGGTCGGATAGCAGTGAGCGATCCCGCGCGCCACCAGGATCGGCCGATCGGTCATCGCCCGCGCTCCACCAGAGGCCAGAGCTCCTCCACGAAGGCGTTGGTGTAAGCGGCGTGGATGTCCCCGGGCTCTTTGAGCTGGCCCATCCGCACCAGGACTCGGGTCATCTCCTCCCAGGCCCGGGGATCGGAGCGGCCGGGCACCTCCGCCTCCCACAGCGGCAGCGTGGCCTGCAGCACCTCCCACTGGGCCGCCTCGTTCTCCCCGCTCAGCCCTTCCACATACTTCTTGCTGATCTCAAAGGCCTCCTTCGGGTTTCGCAGCGTGTCCCGCAGCCCGCGCAGGAACGCCCGCAGGAACCGCCGCACCAGGTCCGGCTGGTCCCGGATCGTCCGCTCGTTGGTCAGGATGCCGTTGCCCACCAGGGCGGCGTAATCCGCCACGTCGATGACGGTCACATCCAGGCCGGCCCGCCGCAGCATGAGAGGCTCGTTGTTGATGTAACCCACCGCCGCATCCACCTTCCCCTCCCGGACCGCCGCCACCTGGGTGAAACCGCCCAGGTCCACCGCCCGCACCTCCTCCTCGGGGATCCCCGTGGCGTAGAGGAGGGCCTTGAAGCCGACATACGAGGCTCCGAAGAACCCGGGCAGCCCGACGGTCTTCCCCCGCAGGTCCTGGGGAGAGCGGATGCCTTTCTCCGCCCGGGCGAAGATGGCGATGGGGTAGCGCTGATACCACTGGGCGATCATCACCACGGGCAACCCCTGGGCCCGGGCCAGGGGCACCTGCTCGCCGCTCACCAGAGCGAAGGGGAGCTGCCCGGCCCCCACCAGCTGCACCCCGTTGGTCTCGAAGCTGTAATCGAAGGAGAGCTGGATCCCCTCCTGGGCGAAGTAGCCCTTCTCCACCGCCACGTAGAAGGGAGCGAACTGGACGTTGGCGATGTAGCCCATGGGCAACCGGATGGGGGTGGGCGTGGCCGGGCCGGGCGGGCCCGCCAGGGCCTGACACGCGGTCAGGGCCAGGATGCCGCTGACGAGGAAGAAGCGTCGTCGGCGCATCGGGATACCTCCGTGAGGATGGGATAATAGGCAATCCGCCCCGCGGGCGGGTTATCGGCGCAGACAGTGATGTTCCAGCCCGGTGAGCAGGCCGTAGAGCAACAGCGCCTGGGAGGCCAGGAGCAGGATCCCTCCGAACACCAGGGGGGTGTCGTAGAGCCCCTGGCCCTGCTTGATCAGGAAGCCGATCCCCCGGTCGGCGCTGATCAGCTCCCCCACGAAGGCGCCGATGACCGAGAGGGTGGCCCCGATCTTCAGCCCGCCGAAGATCACCGGCAGGGCCGCCGGCCACTCCAGCTTCCGGAAGGTCTGCCAGCGGGTGGCCTGCAGGCTCCGGAACAGCTCCCGCCACTCCGGCGGGACCTGGCGGAAGCCGGCGATGGCGGAGATCAGCACCGGGAAGAAGGCGATGAGGGCGCTGACCAGGACCCGGGCCAGCAACCCCGGCCCGAACCAGATGATGAGCAACGGCGCGACGGCAACGATGGGGACGGCCTGGGAGGCCACCAGATACGGCGCCACCAGCCGCTCAAAGGGGCGCCAGTGGGCCAGGGGATAAGCCAGGAGGAGGCCGACGGTCACCCCCAGGCCCAGACCCAGGCCGACCTCGACGGCGGTGGCCACCCAGTGCCGCCAGAGGGTCCCCTCAACGGCCAGCGCCCACAGCCGGGCGGCCACCCGCTCCGGCCCGGGGAGGATGAAAGGCGGATAATCCCCCCAGCGGACGATGAGGCTCCACAGGATCAGGAAAAGGGCGGCGGCGCCCGCCCGGGGCAGCCAGATGGAACCCCGCATGCGGAGACGAACCCCGATCTCTTTCCGGCTCATCCCCAGTCCTCCCCGGATCGAAGATCGCCCTCGGACCGTGGGTCCGATCCCGGGCGATGGAAAACAAAACGCCCCGAAGGCGGTGGACCTTCGGGGCAAGGCGATGGAGGCCCGCCCGGGGATCTCCGGCATCCCCGGGTCGGGTTGTTCCCCACGGCGGAACAAAAACCCCCGAAGGCGGCGGACCTTCGGGGGCAGGGCAACGCCTCCGCCGCGCATGGGCGTAGAACAGAAACCCCGAAGGCGTGGGAGGAATGCCTTCGGGGCAGGCCACGCGCATGCGCAGCGCGCCGTGGGAACGCCACCTGCTCCCATCCCGACTATACGGTCGGCCCCGGACTTTCACCGGTGTCCTGCCTCGGCCGGAGGGCCTCGGCTCGCGGGCTGAGGAGGTGAGCGGATGCTCCCTCCATCACCGCCGGTCGGGAATTGGCCGCCCGAGGGCGGCCTCACCCTGCCCCGCAGGTCGTGCCTATTCGGTTGGATCTGTGGACAGTATAGACGGAAGCCCCTATGCCGTCAAACTCTCCCTCCTGCCGATCTGCCCGTCGCCGCTCGAACCTGCCGGCAGCGGGTCAGCGAAGGCCCGGGCCTCTTTCGGATATCTGGTGTGATCTGCATTCGGTTGGGATTTGGTCTTTGGTCGGGCTGGGGGTATGATGGGAGGCGGGAGGTGTTCGATGCGGGAAGTGGAGCGGGAGCTGTTGGAGCTGAGGGTTCGGTTGGAGCGGTTGGAGCGGCGGGTGCGGCAGCTGGCGGGGGAGGAGCCGGAGGTTCCTCCGCCGACGCCTGGCGTGCTGCCTGATCCCCGGCATCTGATCGCCTGGCTGCGGTCCCAGGGGCTGATTCGGGAGCCGACGCCGGAGGAGCGGCAGCTGGCCGCCGAATGGGAGGCGCTGCCGGAAGAAGAGAAGGAGGCGATCCGTCGGGAGCTGGACCACTTGCCTCCGGGGCCGATGGCCAGTGACATCATCATCGAAAACCGTCGCTGAGAATGGCCCTTTATTACCTGGATGCCAGCGCGCTGGTGAAATACTACATCCGAGAGCCCGGCAGCGCCTGGGTGAGGGGCCTGATAAACGCCCGGTTGCCTGACAGCGGTGTGCCAGCCCATCCGATTTGGATCTCCGAAGCCAGCATCGTGGAATGCGCGGCAGCCTTCGCTGTCCTTCACCGGAGAGGGCGGATTTCTCTTAAGGCGCGCGATGGGGCTTTTCGGGCTTTTATGCGGGATATCGCCAGCGAGGTTTTCTATCCCCTTCCGGTGCGGACTTCGGACTTTCAGTTCGCCGCCCACCTCACCCAGCGCCACCCCTTGAAGGCTTACGATGCCGTTCAGCTGGCTGTCGCCTTGCGATACGCCCGCATTCTGGCAGCTTTCGGGCTTCCCCTGATTTTCGTCAGCGGGGACGCGGCGCTTCTGGCCGCCGCTCGGGCGGAGGGCCTTCCCACCGACAACCCCTTCGACCACGTCGCCCCGGAGGACACCACGGACCCTTCCGGATATCTGGCGTGATCTGCATTCGGTTGGGATTTGGTCTTTGGTCGGGCTGGGGGTATGATGGGAGGCGGGAGGTGTTCGATGCGGGAAGTGGAGCGGGAGCTGTTGGAGCTAAGGGTTCGGTTGGAGCGGTTGGAGCGGCGGGTGCGGCAGCTGGCGGGGGAGGAGCCGGAGGTTCCTCCGCCGACGCCTGGCGTGTTGCCTGATCCCCGGCATCTGATCGCCTGGCTGCGGTCCCAGGGGCTGATTCGGGAGCCGACGCCGGAGGAGCGGCAGCTGGCCGCCGAATGGGAGGCGCTGCCGGAAGAAGAGAAGGAAGCCCATATCCGCCTGATGCATCGCCTGATCCTGGACCCACCTCTCAGCCGGATCATCATGGAGAGCCGCCGGTGATATGGCCTTTTACTATTTTGATGCCAGCGCGCTCGTCAAATACTATGTGACAGAACCGGGAAGCACGTGGGTTCGTCACCTTGTGGAAGATCGAGATTCCGAGACCGAATGGGTTCACACCATTTTCGTTGCCGAGATCACCCGTGTGGAAGTTGCAGCAGGGCTGGCGGTGATCGAACGCATCGGACGGATTCGGAGAGCCCAGCGGGATCGAGAGTATCGGCGTTTTGTGAGCCAGTTTGTCTCCCGATACGCGGTTATACCGCTGGTCACCGCTGATCTGGAATATGCTGCGGATTTGACCCAGCAATACCCTCTTAAAGCCTACGATGCCGTTCAGCTGGCTGTCGCCTTGCGATACGCCCGCATTCTGGCGGCTTTCGGGCTTCCCCTGATTTTCGTCAGCGGGGACGCGGCGCTTCTGGCCGCCGCTCGGGCGGAGGGCCTTCCCACCGACAACCCCTTCGACCACGTCGCCCCGGAGGACACCCCGGACCCTTCCGGAAGCCCAGGATGACCCGCATTCGGTTGGGGTTTTGCCTTTGGTCCGATGGGATGGATCGAGCGCGGGGATGCCTAATCGGGAAATCGGGACAGGGGTTGGGACGAAAGCCTTCACTGTAGGAGCGGCTTCAGCCGCGACCCTTGCGCCATCGAAGACGAAAGGTTTGGGATTGTGAGGGACGGCTCCATCCGTGGCCCTCAGGATCTTGAAGGCAGAGGTTCGGGGCGAAAGCCCCTCCTGCAAGAAATTCATCGTGTCGGCACGGCTTTCGCCGCGACCTTTTTAGGGCGTCGGGCATGGGGTTGGCTGCAGGGCGCGCTCCCGCAGGGCCTGCTGGAGCTCCCGGGGGGCTCGATGGAAGAAGACCGGGCTCCCTCGCCAGGCGATCCCGCCCGCCTGCCACCCCAGGGTCCGATGGATCCCGAAGGGGAGCTCCCCGCGCCGGCTCTGACGCAGCGTCCGCCGCACGACCTCATCGACCGCCGGGGTGACGGAGCCGAGCAGGGCCTCCATCGCCGAGGAGCGCATGGCCGCATACCGGTCATACCAGTCCGCGCCGACGCCGATGGCGTATCGCCGCAGGGCGCCCGCCGCCTCGAAGAGGCCGGCGCTGCTCCCCCCCGCCAGCCCCGCCGCGATGGGGACCCCCTGCGCATACAGGCGCAGGGCCGCCTCGAATCCGGCGATAGGGTCCCGATCCGAGGCCACGATCTCAACCCGCAGGGCCTCCGGCGGCGTCCCGGCCGCCCGCGCGCCGCACGCGTAGCCCTCCCACAGCGCCTCCGCCCCCGGGCCGATCAGCGCGCCGATGGGCTGGCGCGTCCGCGCCGGATCCGCCCACCGACCGGCGATGTAGCCGGCCACCCAGCCCATCTCCCATTCATCGAAGGAAATCGCGAGGACGTTGGGCGGGATGGCTTGCTCTGGCGGCAGGCCGAGGAGGACGAACCGCTTCCCCGGGAAGATCCGCGCCATCTCCAGGCCCAGGCGGGCAGGCCCCTCCATGCCGATGAGGAACAGACGATGGTTCGGATCCCGCACGGCCTCACGGATCATCCGTTCCCAGGAAAGGGGATCGTATCCCATGGCGATCAGGGGGACGCTCACACCCTCGCTGCGCTGAAAGGCGCCCACGCCGGCGGCGGCGAAGTCGAAGGGTCCGCGATCTCCTCCCACTCCTTCCATCAGGACGATCACGGAGGTCAGCGAGGGCCGCGGGGTTGCAGGGCGGGGGAGGCAGCTCCCCATCAGGATCAGCCCGAGGGCGGCGATCCGGATCCACGTCCTCATCCTGTCTCTTCCGGCTCCTCCCCGAGATCCGGGATCAGGCCGCGAGCGCGGGCTTCCTCATAGGTCAGGAGCTCTCCCGTTCCGGCCCCCTCCATCTCCCACGCTTCCTCCAGCGGGAGCGGGAAGGCCTCGGGCGTGGGGACCGGGGATGCTTCCCCGGGACTGGTTTCCGAAGCGGGCGGGGTGGGAGGCTCGGCGGAGGGTTCGGGGGCTTCCATGCTGAGTCCCTGCAGCCGGGCCCGGGCTTCCCGGAGCTCCAGGGCGACCAGGCCGGGCTTGATGGACCGGGGGACCAGGACGAGGAGGTGAAAGCCGGGAGCCAGGCGGCTGCCGTAAAGGGCCCAACGTTCTCCCTCCCAGGCCTGACCGGTCCATCCCGGCTCTCCCAGGAGCGGGATCAGGCGGCCCAGGGCCTCCTCGATCTGCCCCACCGCGCGGGCCATCTCCTGAGCGGCTTCCTCCGGGAGCCGGCCGTGGGCGGCCAGCAAAGATCCCCCCGGGCCGATCAGCACGGCGAGCTCCGCCCCGAGGCGGGCGTGTAAGTCCCGCAGGGTCTCGGTGGCGCGGGCGCGCTGGTCCGGTGGGAGGACCGCCGAGGGCGGGGCGCTCTCCGTCAGAGGACGACCCGGCCCCGCCTTCCGGCGGGCAAGGGCCCGGGCGGCCGCTTCCGTGACCTCGGCGGCGGTAAAGGGCTTGGCGATGAAATCCGCGATCCCCTCCCGGAAGGCCTGGATGACCGTCCCCACGTCGGCGAAGCCGCTTAAGGCGATCACCGGGATCTCAGGGAAGGATTCCCGGAGACGGCGGATCAGGGCCATCCCGCCCATCCCCCCCATCCGGAGGTCGGTGATCACCAGATCCACCTCCGTGCCCTCCAGGATCTGGAGGGCGCGCTCGGCGCTGGGGGCAGTGCGCACGGTGTAGCCGGCCACCGCCAGGATGTCGCTCAGGGTCTGAAGGGCATCGATCGAATCATCCACCACCAGCACGCAGGGTGCCCGCATCGCCCGGCCTCACCTTCCGGTGGTGATGGCCCGTAGCGTCAGGCCGACCATGATGGCCAGCACCACGCTGTAAATCAGCTGTTCCCGTCGCCCGTCGCGGCCGCGGGTGTAAGCATACACCAGAGGAAGGGCCAGGGCCATGACCACGCCATACAGGAAGTGTATGCCGCCCCGGGCCGGCCACAGGCGCATCAGGACCATCCCCAGCCCCAGCAGCCCCTGGACGAGGATCACGCCTTCCAGGATCAGGAGCGCCCCCCAGAAGTCCCCGCGCACCCCTTCCCCACGGAAATACCGCCAGAACCCCCAGAGGGCGCAGATCAGGACGAAGAAGAGGATGGTCTGGCTGAGCCGGTCGTGCAGCAGGATCAGGGTCCCCATCCCTTTGCTCCGGCGAAGAGGTCGTCAGCGCAGCCCCAGAAGGGGACGGATGGTCTGCTCCACGTCTTCCCGACCTTTCAGGATGCCCACCTTCACGCGGTGGACGATCCCCTCGCGGGTGATGAACACGGTGGTGGGCACTCCGAAGATGCGGTAGTCCCGCTCCGCCCGCCCGTTGGGATCCAGAAGGATGGGGAAGGGCAGGTCGAATTCTTCCACGAACTTCCGCACCTCGCCGAAGTCGTCCTGGGAGGTCAGGTTGACTCCCAGGATCTCCAGGCCCTGCGCGTGATAATCCCGGTAGATCGCGGCCAGCAGGGGCATCTCCTCCCGGCATGGGACGCACCAGCTGGCCCAGAAGTTGAGCAGGACCACCTTCCCCCGTAGATCCCGCAGGCGCACCGTTCCCCCGTCCAGGCGCTCCAGCTCGAGATCAGGCGCCGGGATCCCGGTGGTCAGTCCCATGGGGACGGGGGTGGCGGGGGCCGGCGTGGGCGGGCTGGCGGCGCCCCGCTGACAGGCCATCAGGAGCAGCGCCCCCATGGCGAGGACCATCCCGGCTTTACGCATGGGCTCCTCCCAGGGCGCGTCCGCTGAGATAGCCCAGATAGGCGGGGACCAGCGGGAACACGCATGGCGAGAAGAAGGAAAGGAGCCCTGCCAGGAAGGCGACCGGATAGCCCAGCCCCACCCCGGGCCCCACATCCAGGAACAGGCCCATCCGGAAGGTCCATACCCGCAGGTGGGTGAAGGTTGGGATCCACGGAGGGACCTCGAAGCCCGGGAAGAAGAACCGCAGCGCGTCCAGCAGCACCATTGTGCCGACGAGGATCAGGAAGACGCCGCTGATGGCCTGGAGGGTCGGCAGGAACCGGCGCATCCGGCGCATGCCAGCCAGGGCTCGATCCAGCAGGAGGGCGATGACCAGGAAGGGGATCCCGAGGCCGGCGGCGTAAGCGGCCAGCAGCCCCAGAGCCTGGCCGGCGGTCTCCTGCTGGAAGGTGAGGGTGAGGATCGCCCCCAGGGTGGGGCCGACGCAGGGGGTCCATCCGGCGGCGAAGAAGATGCCCATCAGGGCGGAGGTGAGATAGCCCATGGGCCGCAGCTCGACGTGGGGCCGCCACTCGGAGAGGATCAGGGCGGAGATCCCGGGGATGGGGACCCCCAGGATGGCCAGCCCCATCAGGATCACCAGGGTTCCGCCGAGCGCGGCCAGGAGATCGCGCCCGCCGAAGAAGAGCTGGCCCAGCAGGGTGGCGGCCCCACCCCAGGCGAAGACGAACACTACGGAGAACCCCAGGACGAAGGCGAGGGCGTGGGAGAAGACACGCCACCGGAGGGAGAGGGAAGTCGCCTCACCGGCCTGCATGGGGCTCCTCCTCGCGCTCCGGGTTCAACCGCGCCCGCAGGCGGGCCAGCCGTTCCTCCAGGGCGCGCTGCCGGCGCAGCAGGGAAAGCACGTAAAGAAACGTCACACCCCAGAACACCAGATACGCCGCGATCAGATAGCTCATCCTCCGACCCCCGGGGGATGTTTCTCACTCTTCTATAGATGCTTCCAGCGCCTCCAGGGTTTCCTGGGCACGCTGGATCCGGTAGCGCAGCATCAGCAGGACGCTGAACAGCAGCGTCCAGGCGGCCAGGCTGATGAGCATCGTGTGCACCATCCGCGGGGTGAGGCCGAACTGGCCCTGGGCCTCCGCGGAGACACTGGGGCCCAACACGATGGGGTGGATGGTGCGGAGCAGGCGGGCGGAGAGATAGGTGATGGGCACGGTGATGAAGGCCACGATGGCGTAGACCGCGGCGAACCGCGCCCGGGTCTCCGGGTTCTCCACCGCCCCCCGCAGCAGCAGATAGGCCAGATACACCACCCAGGTGATCGTCGTCGTGGTCAGCCGCGGGTCCCAGGTCCACCAGGTGTTCCAGACCGGCCGGGCCCAGAGGGACCCCGTGACGATGGCCATGGTCAACAGCACCAGGCCGACCTCCACCGCGGCGTGGCTCAGCGCGTCCCAGCGCGCCGCCCGGGTCCGCAGGTAGGCGACGGCGCCGGCCAGGGCCACGGCGAAAGCCAGAAAGCCGGACCACGCCGTGCTCACGTGGAAGTAAAAGATCCGCTGCACGTCGCCCATCTTCGCTTCGCGGGGCGCGTAGACGAAGACCGCCAGGGTGGCCAGGACCATCATGGCGGCCGTGATGCCGATCCAGATCCGCTCGGTGGTTTTCATCGCGTCATACTCCGGAATCGGAAGCGCGAACCGGCGAGCTCAGGCGCCCGCCGCCTCTTCGAAGATCAGTCCGCCCACGGTCAGGAGGATGATATCATACGCCAGCATCATCTGCATCCATGTCCCCCATCCCTCGGGGTCCCCCTCCAGGGCCGCCCGGGTGCCCTGGATCCCGGCGATGAGCAGCGGGGCGGCGACCGGGAACAGTAAGATGGGCAGCAGCAGCTCCCGGGTGCGGGTTGCCATGGCCATCGCAGATAGGAGGGTGGTCACCCCCGCCAGCCCGGCTGTCCCCAGGCCCAGCAGCAGCAGGATCCGGGGCTCCCAGAGGGAAAGGTTGAAGAAGACCGCGGCGGCCAGCAGGGAGAGACCGATCACCAGCGCGAGCAGGAGCCCGTGGACGAGGGCCTTGCCGGCGAACAAGGCGCTGCGATCCGCCGGGGCCATGAGCAACCCCTCCCACGTCCCTCGGTCCATCTCCGCCGCCATCATCCGTCCCACCCCCAGACTGCTGGCGAAAAGAAGCAGCATCCAGAGGAAGGCCGGGACCACGGCGCGGGCCAAGTCCGGGCGCAGCTCGAAGGCCGCCCCGAACAGGAACAGGCTCAGCCCGGCCAGGGTGAGGGTCGGCGTCAGGGCCTCCCGGGCCCGCCCCTCCACGCGCAGGTCCTTCCCGAGCAACGCCCGGAGCACGCGCAGCTCCCCGCGCCCGCCGGTTGGAGCCCCCGGTGAGGCGCGCCGGGGGGTCCTGGCGCTTCCCTCCGGTTGCATCCGGCTGGGCGCCGGCTCCTGCCTCAGGGGCGGACGAAGGGCCTGTCGGTCCCCGGCTGGCCGGAGAGCGAACGCATAGATCTCCCGCAGTGCCTCCGCGGGGAGATCCTGCGGAGTGCCTTCCGCGACATCGCGCCCGCCGGCCAACACCACCACCCGATGGGCCAGGGAGGCGGCCGCCGGCTCATGCAGGGCGATCAATAGGGCACGCCCCTGATCGGCCAGCATCCGGAGGGCCTCCTGTGCCCGGTCCATCCCCACCACGTCCAGTCCGGTGAAGGGTTCGTCCAGGAGCAGCACCGGGGCCGGGGAGAGCAGCACCCGGGCCAGGGCGAGCCGTTGCAGCATCCCTCGGGAGAACGTCCGAACCGGATCCCCGGCGCGGTCCGCCAGGCCCATCCGCTCCAGGGCCGCGCGCAGCGCCTCGGGATCCTCCGGCCAGCCGTAGAGGCGCTGGGCGAAACGCAGGTTCTCCTCAGCGGTGAGGTCCGGGTAAAGCCAGGGCTGATGGCCCAGCAAGGTGACCTGCGCCCGCACCCCGGGGCCGTCCGGCGGCCAGCGCCGGTCCCCTACATAGACGACGCCGGCGGTGGGGCGGAGGAGGGTGGCCAGCACCCGGAGCAGGGTGCTTTTGCCGGCGCCGTTCGGCCCCATCAGGGCCACGATCTCTCCGGGGCGCACGCTCAGGGAGACCCCGCGCAGCGCCCACCGGGGACCGAAGGCCTTCGCCACCCCATCCGCGCGCAGGATCGGGGGCGCGCCCCACGCGGTTCCCATTTCCTCTCCGCGAGCCTGGGTCCGGACATCCACGAGCGGTGCCGATCTCCTTATGGAATCCGATTTCGGTCGACTCCGGCCGACGGCCGGAGGCCTTCCCGCCGATTGAAATCGGCCTCTCAGGCGCTGCGCGCCGGGCGTCGGCCTTCGCCGACGCAGAAGACACCTCCCCGGTCGGCGCAGGCCGACCGTTGGCTGAAGGCCTTCCGAGGCCGAATTCATTCGGCGCACAGGCCGGCCGCCGGCCGAAGGCTTTCCCGCCGATTGAAATCGGCCTTCTCAGGCGCTTTTGCGCCGGGCGTCGGCCTTCGCCGACGCAGAAGACACCTTCCCGGTCGGCCCAGGCCGGCCGTCGGCCGAAGGCCTTCAAAGGCCGAATTCATTCGGCGCACAGGCCGGCCGTCGGCCGAAGGCCTTGGCGCCGATTGAAATCGGCCTCCGCCGACGCAAAAGGTGCTTTTCCAGGTCGGCGTAGGCCGACCACCGGCCAAAGGCCCCTGGAGGCCGAATTCATTCGGCGCACAGGCCGACCGATGGCCGAAGGCCCTCCAGGTCGAATTCATTCGGCGCCCATCCGGCGCATGGCGCGGGCCTTCAGGGCGGCCCGCCGCCGGCGGTAGGTCGCCTCGTCCACCTCCCCCGCCGCGTAGGCCTCGTCCAGTCGGGCGAGCTCCTCGATGGGATCCACCTGTCGGCCCCACCTGAACCATACCATCCCGGCCGCCAGCCCTGCGCCGAGGATCAGCAGGACCGGGACCAGCCAGCCGGGAGCCGCCGAGCGGGGCCGCAGGGCAAGGGTGATCGCCTGCCCCGGATCCGGAGGCCGGATCTCATAGAGACGATACACCGTTGATCCCAGGGTGCGCAGTCCCAGATCCCGGATCCCGGGGCCGGTCGCTTCCATCGCGTCGCCTGCGATCAGGAGGTTCCACTGGGCGACCGGATACAGGGAGCGCAGGGTCAGCGTCCGCGCCCGGGCCAGGGGGAGCTCATACCCGAACGCCGCCTGATAGCCCATCCCGGGCGGGATGGCCGCGGTGTCGATCAAGCGTTCTCCTTCCTGTCGGTAACGGGCGCCCAGCTCGCCCTCGGCGATCTGAAGGTTGGACGCGCCCGGAGGAAGGAAGAAGATCATCCCGGGGTTCCCGGCGCCTCCATAGGCGGCCGATCCCCGGTTTGAGTAGATCCAGATCTCGGTCACCAGCAGGCGATCCGCCAGCGGCTGTAGGATCCAGTGGGCCTGATCGATGTGGATCCCTCCGGGGTCCGCTGTCCGGTCGAAGACCATCAGCGTCACTGTGAGCGCATGCCCGGCGGTCAGGGTGAGCGGATGGGCCGCCGGGTAAGCGATCTCCTGCCACTCCGCCATCGGGAGGTAATCGGCCTCCGCATACACCGGCACCTCAGGGAAGCGGAAGCTCCCATCGGCCGCCGTGCGGGTCGTCTGCGAGAAGATCGGGGAGGACCCGATCAGGGCGTAGAGGGTGACGGTGACGCCGGCCGCGGGCGCCTCGGTCGCTCCGTGGAGGACCTGGCCGCTCACCTCGGCGCTCCCGGTCGGGCGGGGTGGATCCCGAACCTCTCGATCCGCGACGGCGAAGGCCAGATCCGGGAGATAAGCGACGAGGGCCTGCCGGATCTCCGGGGCGAGCTCGGGCAGCCCGGCGTGGGCGGGGACCCGTTCCGGCCGCAGCGCTTCGATCCATGCGGCGGGGGCTGCCCGGAGCAGCCGCTCCGGATCCGCGAGGGAAGCCGCCCCCTCGCGTCCATCCGCGCCGTGGCATGCCGCGCACGCCTCCCGGTAGCGCTGTGGGGCGCTGGCCCGGGCTTCGGGCGGCACGGCCAGAGACCAGGCGTAGAAAACGACGGCCCAGCGCTCCGCCTCGCTGAGGGCGTTCGCCCAGGGCGGCATGCCCCGCTCCGGTCGCCCCTCACTGACCACTCGGAACCAGTCCCACAGGGAAGCGGTGCGGGCCGCGAAGTCCTGCGTCAGGTCCAGGCGGGCGTCCGGGAAGCGGGCGCGGAGGGCGGTCGCCTGAGGGCCGTCGCCGCGCCCCAGCGCGCCGTGGCACGCGGCGCAGCGCTCCCGGAAGATCGTCTGACCGGTCTTGAGGGAGAGGGAGGCCGGGGGAAGCGCCGGCGTGGGGGTGGGCATCGGCTGGGTCCGGAAGGGAACATCGCCGGCGGGCGGAGGGGCGGCCAGGGTCAGGGAGCAGCCGGTGAGGAGGATCCCGGCGAGCAGAAGCGGGAGGAGGGTGTGGGGAAGGCGTGGGCTCATCACGGCTTCCTCCGGAGCTGGGCTCGGCGAGCCCGGACCGCCGCCTCGATCCGGGCCTCAAGATCCGGGATCTCGCCTTCTCCTTGCAAGGCCTGTCCCACCGCAACGCCCTCCTGCAGGTAACGCTGCCGCAGGGCCTGATAATCCTCCTCCGGGATCTTCCCCATCCGCCAATCCGTCTCCAGATCCCACAGGGCCCTCAGGATCCGCTCATACTGCGCCCGGAGGGCCTCCCGATCTTGCGGCGGATGGAGCGGTTCTTTCCCCCGGAGCGGGCTCAGGACGTAGAGCAGGGTGAGCAGGGTGATCCCAAAGCCGATCAGCAGGGTCACGAGGGTCTCTCCCATCCCGCGCTCCTATTTGACCAGCGGATCGAGAACGGCCTCCAGCTCCCCGGGCTGGATCGGCGCCGCCTTATAGAAAACCACCCGGCCCTCCGGGTCCACCACGAAGGTCTCGGGGACGCCGGTGATGCGATACAGACGGGAGATCCGCGTGCCCAAATCGGGGCCGTTGGGGTAGGTGATCTCGAACCGCCGCAGGTAATCCAGGGCAGCGGAGGGGACGTCCAGGTAATCCACGCCCACGAAGATCACGCCGCGCTCCCGGTATTTCCGCCACAGGGCTTCGAGCAACGGGGCTTCCTCCTCGCATGGCTTGCACCAGGAGGCCCAGAAGTTGATCACCACGGGACGTCCGCGCCATTCTCGCAGCCGGAACTCCCGGATCCCCAGCCCGCCGTCGTAGCCCTCATAAAGCGAGAGGGTGAAATCCGGCGCCGGCCCGGCGGTCGGCGCGGTCCGCCCTCGTTCGATGAAGGCCCAGCCGAGCAGGGCGAGGAAGATCAGGGCGAGGGCGAGGGCCGCTCCCCAACCCCATCGTCCTATCCGGGCCATGCGGTCCTCCTACCAGTTCTCCCGCACCCACCGATCCAGGGCGCGGGCGGCTTCATCGGAGCCGGCCTCCGGGGGCACCTCCGGCGCGGGCGCCGGGCGGCGCCAGCGGGCGAGGCGGGAGGCCAGCCACAGCCCGGCGGCGGGCAGCCCGAGGGCCGGGATCAGCCACACTCCCAGACCGATCCCCCGGGGGGGCGGGACGGCCAGCACGCGCATCCCATAGCGGGAGACGAAGAAATCCACGATCTCCGTCTCGCTCCGGCCGGCCGCGAGCATGGAGCGGATCTCCTCCTTCCACTGGATGCACGTGGGCGTGTCGCAGACGTCCAGCGGCACGTTCTCGCAAACCGGGCAATACAGCTGTCGGGCCACCCGGTTGACCTCGTCGTCGGGCACCGGGGGGACCGGGGTCTGGGCCCCGGCGGGCCGGGCTACCGCCAGGGCCCAAACCAGGAAGATAGCGCCCAGCGCAAAGCCGAGAAGGCGGGGTCCGCGCATTGGTCCAGCCTCTCCTTCGGGATCTCCCGGGCAAATTGCTCATAAAGGCGGGCGTCTCGCTTGGCGCGAACACGGCGATCGCGGTTAACCTGCTCGATCACACGATCCAGTTTCTCCTTCGGATTCCTCGGCTTGCTCGATCCCCGCGGGAGCAGCCGGAGGATTTCGTTTTCATGCTCCTGCAGGATCGCCCGGGCCAAAGTTCGAACATCTGCCCATAACCAGCTCTCGACTTCGGGATCGATGACCACCACCTCGCAACGATCCTGCCAGCCGGATCGGCTTAAACGGTCCTTCAGTTTTTCACGAACATGATGGGAAGCTGCCAGGCCGGAAGGGCGGGCCCACTGAAAATCCAGGATCACCAGAGCGTATTGAGCCCGGTGGATAAAAGGTCTAAGCCATTCTTCTGCTCGGTAAAATACATCCGGATCCCCCTTTGCTTTCACCGAAAGGAAGGAAATGTGCGGCCATAAACGCGACACAAGCGTTCGAATGATGGCGTCGATATGAACATCGGGGACCAGAGCCACCAGGTCCGGGTTGAATCGGCGCAGCGCCTCGGATGCGGAGCGTTCAGACATGGCTTTTCTGAGATTATCACGATAATATTCCGGCCATAAACAGATCTGAAAGATTGTTCTCTGGATGAAGATCAGCCAGAAGAGGGTGCTGATCCCCCGAAATCACACGCGTCTCCTCCTCTTCTTTCGAGAAAATCAGCAAACGCTCCGGGCCCGCCAGATGAATCAGCAAGGGGTGATGGCTTGTAACCAACCACTGGATATCCTGAGTTGAGCTCAATATATCAAATATTAAACGAATTGCATCTGGGGAGAGGCCATTCTCAATTTCTTCTATAAAGAAGATTCGCCCTACGCTGTTAGGATCATACGCTGGGAAGCTCAGGGCGGCGAATCGAAGCAAGCCATCCGAGATGCCGGTGGGAGAGATCCACAGATCCTCCTCCCGCATCCAGATTCGTCGGATCCGCTCCACTTCGTCCGCTCGGATCTCGAAATCAATTTTGCGCCCAAGTAGATGGCGAATTGACTCGATCCATCGTTTGTATATGCCCGAATATTCCTCTTTTAATCCTTCTATTAATAACGCCAGATTGCGCGCATCCGGAGAAAACCGGTGATCGGATTCCGCCTCCAGCTCCGATATGCCTTTCCGAATCGCATCCGGCTGTGGATGCAGAAACTCCGGCCAGGATCGCCTGAACCACCGATCAAGATCTGGAAGCCATTCATTCAGATTAAGTAACCATGGGGAGGAACTGACAATCATGGTTCCAATCGAAATAATTATAGAAAGTATGGTTTGATCTTCATCTCGAAGCTTGATAGTGTGATTAAAGTTGAGGTTTTCTGGCTCCAGGCGTGCTGTATCATCTTTGCGCTCGAAAAGACAGATCCTGGCTCCGTCCTCTCCTTTCTGAACGCGCAACGCCTCTGATCGGATTTTCAGATCCCCCTCTGGTCGTAGAATTAGCTCCAGCTCATATTCCACTTCTCCGTTCGCCTCTTCAGGTCCCGCGCTTTCCTGCCCGGGGATCCCCCAGCGGAGCTCGAACCGGATATGGGAAGACTTCCCATACCAGCTCAACTCACTGGGGCGCCGGGCCCGGCGCTCCACCGCTTTTTTCAGGCCATTCCGCACGATATCCTCCACAAACCGAATCGCATCGAGGAAGGCGCTCTTGCCGCTCCCGTTGGGGCCGACCAGGATCTGCAACGGTTTTAGCTCGACCTCCACGTCGCGAAAGCAGCGATATCCCTGAATCCGAACGCGTTTCAGCATGAACCCCTCCTCACGAGACCATCGACGGCTCTTCCTGAAGCCGGGGACGGATCATCTGTGGGACTGGGGCCGGCGCGGGCCGAGGCCACACGGCCACCAGCGTCCCCAGGATCAGGACGATCCCTCCGATCCAGATCCAGGAGACCAGCGGGTTGATGAAGATCTTGAAGGTCGCGCGGTTCCCACCCTCCACCCATCCGCTCAGCAGAATGTAAAGATCCTCCTTGAGCGTGGCCCGCAGGGCCGGGGGCGTCAGGCTCTCTCCGCTGTCGTATTGCAGCACGTAGGGGTAAAGATCGGCGAGGAGATTCCCCCGGGCGTCGAAAGCCCGCACCCAGGCCTGAGTGACCACCACGTCCGGCTCCGTCGCCGGGGTGTATTGCCGGATCCCCTGATACACCAGCCGGTAGCCGCCGAAGGAGAGCGCCTCTCCCAGCTGGAGGGTGCGCTGGGTTTCCTGCGGGTAAGCCTGGGAGCCGATCACCCCGATCCCGATCAGGACCACGCCGAGGTGAACAAGGTAACCCCCGTAACGGCGGGGGCTGCGGGCCAGCAGCCGGGCCAGGGCGGTCGGCCAGGGCTCCCCCGTGGCGCGGCGCCGCGCCCGCACCCCCAGCGCATAATCCAGCAGGGTCCCCCACCCGGCGAAGGTGCAAAGGCCGAATCCCACCAGGGCCCACGGTAGGGACACCCCCAGGGCGCGGGCGAGGGCCATCGCCCCCAGCCCGGCCATGGCCGAGGAGCCCACCGCCAGCCTCAGGGAAGCCCCCGGCGTCCGCCGCCAGCGGAGGAAGGGGATCACCCCCATCAGCAGATAGAGGCCCGCGAACAGCGGCCCGGTCACCCGGTTGTAATATGGGGGGCCCACCGTGAGCTTCTCGTTGAACAGCAGCTCGGAGAACATCGGATAGAACGTGCCCCAGAAGACGGCGAAGGCGATCCCCAGGAAGAGCCAGTTGTTGAGCAGGAAGAATGTCTCCCGGGAGAGCCAGGACTCGATGCGGTTCTCCGCCCGCAGGAGCTCCCAGCGCACGGTCAGCAGGGCCAGGGAGCCCACCAGCACCAGCCCCGTGTAGATCAGGAAGGGCACCCCGATGGCCGAGCGGGCGAAGGCGTGCACGGAGGCGATCACCCCGGTGCGCGTGATGAACGTCCCCAGGATCACCAGGGCGTAGGTGAGGAGGATCAGCAGCGCCGTCCACACCTTCAGCATGCCCCGGCGCTCCTGCACCATCACCGAGTGCAGGAAAGCGGTCCCCGTCAGCCAGGGGAGCAGGGCCGCGTTCTCCACCGGATCCCATCCCCAGTAGCCGCCCCAGCCCAGCACGTCGTAGGCCCAGCGGGCCCCCACCAGCAGGCCCAGGCTCAGGAACAGCCAGGCCACCAGGGTCCACCGCCGCAGCAGCGGGATCCATTCATCATCCCGCCGGCCGGCCAGCAGGGCGGCGATGACGATGGCGTAGGGGACGGTGAAGCCGACGAAGCCGAGGTAGAGCAGGGGGGGATGGACGATCATCCCCGGATGGCGCAGCAGGGGATTCAACCCCCGTCCATCCGCCGGGGGGACCGGGAAGGTCTCGAAGGGGTTGGCGAAGAACCGGTTGAGCAGCAGGAAGAACGTTTGGGTCAGCAGCAGGACGCCGGCGATGAACGGCCGCAGATCGCGGGGGAAGCGATCGGCGCGGGCCATGGCCGCGAAGAGGAAGAGGCTCATCAGCCAGGACCAGAAGAGCAGGGAGCCGTTCTGGCCGCCCCACAGGGCGGTGATCTTGAGGAAGAGCGGCTGGGTCTGCCGGGAGACCTGGGCGACGTAGATCAGGCGGAAGTCATCCGCGAGGAGGGCGGACTCCAGCAGGAGCACGGCCAGGGTGAGCAGCGGCGCCATCACCAGGCCGATGCGCCGGGCCACCTCCTCCCATCGCGCCTCCCGGCGCCACCCCGCATAAAAGGCCAGGGCCGTCCCCGCCAGGCCCAGCCCCCACGCCAGATCCAGCACCAGCTCCCCCAGCAGACTCATCGCAGTGCCTCCACTCGTCGAAGGGCTTCTCGGGCTCGATCCAGGGCCTCCAAGGCCTCCGCACGGCCCGGCCATCCTTCAGGTAGCATCCCGGGTAGCGCGTCAGGATATCGGGGCGGAATGTCGAAACGATCCATGCGTAGCGACTTTCCCTCCAGGTCAGATAGAGATAAACCGCGAACTCGAGCGATGAGATCCGCAATCTTATGGGTTCTGGGAGGCAGCTTGCCCTCGGCCTCCAAGCAGGCTTTAAGGGCCTTTTCGATAGCTTGGTGCGCGTGAAAGCAAGTCTGATTGTAGATTTCGTCCTCAAAAGCCAGCTCCGCCATTCGCAAGTCCTCACGGGCGAAGCGGAGCCAATGTTCCGGAAGGGGATTCATAGAGCACCACTCCCTTCGCCAGCACTTCCTCGCGGAAGAAGGGACGGTTCCGGATCTCCTCGAACTCCTCAGGGGTGTAGACCAGGAGATCCACGCCCACGCGGGGACGGAAGCGCTCCAGGAGCTCTCCGATGCGCTCCAGGAACGGGCGCGAGGAGGGCATCACCACGACCAGATCCAGATCCGAGTCCGGATGGAGCCGGCCCTCCGCCAGGGAGCCGAACAGGATCACCCGTTGAGGGACATAATGGGTTCGCAGGAAGTCCAGGAAGCGGGCCAGCTCGGCCTCCAGGGCGGCCCGCCGCCGCTGGAGCTCCTCCAGGGGAGAGACATCCCGGACCATCCAAGCCCTCCTATCGGGAGGATCCCGTGGCGGCCTCCTCTTCGTAACGCGTCGGGCATTTGAGGAGGAGGGTCCGGGCGTAGAACACCCCATCCGGCCCCAGGGTGCCCTCCACGATCGCCTGGGCCTCGTTCTGGAGGAGGTCCGGCTTCACCCCCTGGTAGACCACCTTGAGCGGCGGGACCTTACCGATGTCGGCCACGCGGTCCACCAGGCCGAACTCGATATAGAGCGTCTCCGGGTCGTAGCGGATCGTCCCGCCGTCGACGATCCCTGAGAGGCGGATGGGGCGGCCCTGCAGGCTCGCCGCCCGCGCCTTCAGCTCGGAGACGGTGAGGTAATACTGGGACGCGCTGCGCAACCCGTTGACGATCAGCATTCCGATGGCAGCGATGAGCAAACCGCCTCCCACCCAAAAGCGAGCGCGCATCTGAGGCCTCCCGCCACGTGCTCTGCTCTGAGTCTAACATATCCAGGATGTTTCTTCTATCTCTCGTTGGGGAATCGAGAGCCGGCGCTCCACAATCCGCGAGGACGAAGCCTTGCGAGGTGGCAAGAGAGGGAACGCCTGCCTTCACCGACCAGGGAGGCGTCCGGGGGAAGGCGCGAGGCGGGCCCGCAAGGGTCCAGGCGCTGGTGGCGTTCAGGGACGGGCCCTACGGGCTCTTCGAGATGGGGGCTCCTCCAGCCGGATCCAGACCACCGGCCCCCGGGGGCGGGAGATGGGGATCGGCTCGGGGAAGGCCTGAGGGTCGGTGAACACCCAGATGTAAAGCGGACGCCCCCGGGCGTAAGCCTCCAGGAACTCGGGATCCGCCCGGTGCCGGGAGCGCTGATGCCGCAGGGCCTCCACCGAGACCGGGCCCCGCACTTCCGCCAGCACCGCCGTCCCGATCCACCCCCGCGGGCTGACGATCCCGATGCGCCCCCGGATATGCGTCGGATACCGGCGGATCTCCCAGGTCTTCTTCCCCAACACGATGTATGTGGCATAAGGCTCCTGCACGATCAACCCCAGCTCCGGGCGCATCGCTTTCCCTCCTGGCTTGCGATATAACGGCGCGACCCCTGATCTTGAAGCAATCGAACATGCTCCATCAGAAAGAGATCACCCTTCCCGACGTGCCTGGTCGATCTCTTCGGCCGACGGCGCTGGCCCCAGATCCGCGCACAGGCCCCACAACGATTTCCGCGGGGCAGGCCTCATCGACATGAACTCGCGCTGGATGTCCGAAGCGATCGGCTCGATTCAACGCACTTTGTCCAACAACGAGAGCGGCTTGATCAGGTCCATCGCTTTCCCTCCCCGTTCGCTATATATTTTACTGGTAGGCAACCGATGGCCCGGAGGCCCGGGCGGATTCTGTTCTCCTGGGAGTCTCACGGATGAAAGCGCTCACCGTCGCGCAGATGCGCCAGGCGGAGGCCGCGGCGGACGCCGCTGGCCACACCTACGCGCGGATGATGGAACGGGCCGGCCAGGCGGTGGCCGCCGAGATCATGCGACGGATGCCCGTCCAGGGGCGGCGGATCCTGGTGCTGGTCGGCCCCGGCAACAACGGGGGAGACGGCCTGACGGCGGCCCGCCTGCTGAAGGAGGCCGGGGCGGAGGTGGCCTGTTACCTCCTCAAACCCCGAGAGGAGACCGATCCCGTCTTCCAGGCGGCGAAGGCGGCCGGCTGCTTCATCGCCCAGGCCGGCGACGACCGCACGTGGCGGGTGCTCCGCCTCTGGGTCCGCAGCGCCGCGGTCATTGTCGACGCCCTGCTGGGGACCGGGACCACGCGCCCGCTGGAGGGGGACCTGTTGCGGATGCTCCAGATCGTGCGCGCCGAGGTGAGCGATCGGCGGCCGTGGCCGGCCTCCTTCTTCGCCCCGGGCGCCCCCCTGGCTCCCACAGCCTGGAGCTCCCGGGTGCCCCCCGAGCCCTGGCTGGTGGCCGTGGATGGGCCCACCGGGATGAACTACGACACCGGGGAGCTGGACCCCAACGCCTTCCACGCCGATCTCACCGTGACCTTCGCGCATCCGAAGGTCGGTCACTTCCGGTTCCCGGCCGCGCACGCCGTAGGGGAGCTGGTGGTGGCGGACATCGGGATCGATCCGAAGTGGGTCCCGGAGAGCGCCTTCGAGGTGATGGACGCGGCGATGGCGCGGGCCTGGCGTCCCCCACGCCCGGCGGACGCTCACAAGAACACGTTCGGGAAGGTCGTGGTGGTGGCGGGATCCACGAACTACCCGGGCGCGCCCGGGCTGGCCGCCCACGCGGCGGCGCGCGTCGGCGCCGGATGGGTCACCCTGGCGATCCCTCGAACGATCTACTCGGTCCTGGCGGCGCGGACGGCGGAGATCACCTACATCCTGCTGCCGGATGAGCTGGGCGTCCTGATCCCCGATGCCGTGGAAGTGCTGGCGAAGGCCGTCGAGGGCTATGCCGCCATGGTCCTCGGGCCGGGGCTCACCCAGGAGAAGGAAGCGGTGACCTTCGTCCACCGGATGTTCGGGATGGAGCGGGCCCTCAAACGCGGACGCCTGGGCTTCCAGCTGGAGCCGGAGACCACGGAGGCCCCTCCGCCGGCCTTCTCCTGGCCGCCTCTGATCGTGGACGCCGACGGCCTGAACGCCATCGCCCAGGCCAGGGACTGGGCGGCCCGCCTTCCCGGCCCCGCGATCCTCACCCCTCATCCCGGCGAGATGGCCCGGTTGACCGGGCTGGAGAAAGCGGCCATCGAGGCGGATCGCCTGAGGATCGCCCGGCAGTTCGCCCAGGCCTGGGGCCACGTGGTGGTGCTGAAGGGCGCCTTCACGGTGGTGGCCGCCCCGGATGGCCGGGCCCTGGTGATGCCCTTCGCCAACCCGGCGATGGCCACCGCCGGGACCGGGGATGTGCTGGCAGGAGCCATCGCGGGTCTGCGAGCCCAGGGCCTGGGCCCCTTCGAGGCGGCGGCCCTGGGGGCCTATCTGCACGGCCTGGCCGGCGAGCGGGCCCGCGCGGAGATCGGGGAGGCCGGCGTGACCGCCGGGGACCTCCTCCCCCGCCTCCCGATGGCCCTCCGGGCCCTGGGCGGATAGGCGGACCGTCCTCCCCGGGAGTTCCTCCATGGGTCCTGAACGGGAGGACCTGAACGCGCTTTTGAGGGAGCTGGACCCTCAGGGGCCGCCTCAATGGCGCTGGGTGCATCGGGCAACGCCCGGGGCCCGGCGCATCGGCGTTCTCCCCGCCTCCTTCAATCCTCCCACCCGCGCCCACGTGGCCCTGGTGGAGGCCGCCCGGGCGGCCTTCGCGCTGGAGGAGGGCGTGTTCCTGTTGACGCTCCTCCACGTGGAGAAGCCGCTGGTCGGGTTCGGGATGCCGGAGCGGCTGCGCATGCTCCTCGCCATCGCCCGGGCGCGGCCGGCCTGCAGCGTCGCCCTCTGCAACCGTCCCCGCTTCTTCGAGATGGCGCAGGCCCTCCGGGAGGCAGTAGGGGAGGGACCCGAGCTCTTCTTCCTGATGGGCGGCGACACCCTGGTCCGCCTGTTCGATCCCCGCTACTATCCGGATATGGCGCTGGAAGCGGCCCTGGAGGTCCTGTTCGCCACCGCCCGCCTGGTCGTCGCGCCCCGCCCCCCATGGGATCTCCCCGCCCTGGAGGCCTTCCGAAACGATCCCGCCCGCGCCCCCTATCGGGAGCGCATCGCTTTCCTCGCTCTTCCCTCCGATCTCGCCGGGATCTCCTCTACGGAGGTCCGCCAGCGCCTGGCCCGCGGGGAGCCCGTCGACGATCAGGTGCCCCCGGAGATCCTGCCCGATCTCGCCGGCATCCGATAGCACGCTCCCCCCGGACCTTTGTCCCTCCTCGGCGTTTCATACGCTTTTGTAAAATCGGTTTGAAAATGGAGAAACGCGGAGTTTCGGGATCCCTACGGCGGGGGCGGGGAGGGCCTCGGATGGACATGCGGCGGAGGATCGCGGCGCGCGGGAGGCGCGGGCAGGCCCTGGTGTTGCTCGGGCTGGCCTTCGCGGGGTTTCTGGCGCTGGTGGCGCTGGCCATCGACGGCGGCAATGCCTTCGTCCAGCGGCGGCGGGCCCAGAACGCCGCCGACGCCGCCGCCCTCTCCGGCGCCCGACGCCTGTGGGAGATCCGACGCCAGGGCGGGAGCGAGGCGGATCTCCTGGCCGCCCTGCGGGAGGCCATCGACGCCCACGGCGTCTTCAACGTGGACGGCGCCTCCAATGTCTTCGAAGCTTACTATGTAGATGAGAACGGCAACCTCCTGGCGCCCCTGCCATCGGGGACCATCCCGGCGGACGCCCGGGGAGTTCAGGTCACGGTCATCAATCGGTTCGACGCCTTCTTCGCCGGGGTCTTCGGCTTCGATCCTTTGGAAGTGCGGGCCCTGGCCGTGGCCCTCTATCGCCCGAGCCCTGCCTGCGCCCATGCCCTCTTCGCCGAAAACGATCTCCGCGCCGAGTTCGCCTCCCTGGACGTCACCGGCAACGTCTACGCAGGGCGCGACCTCGCCCTTCAGGGGTTGGGCACGATCCGCGGGGTGTGTGAGTATGGAACCACCGCGGACATCGGTTTCTGGATGCAATGCCAGGGCGGACGGGTCCAGGTCCCCTTCCGGCCTCTTCCAGCCCTTTACGCTCCCGCGGACTTCGCCCCCGGCGGCCCGCTGTGGAGCGCCTACCTGGGGAGCCGTTACTGTATCCGTCCCCAGAACCCGGGTCAGCCGATCCTCCTCGACGCGCACCCAGCGGGGGCCGTGGCTCCGGTTCCCAATCAATGCATCACGGCCCAGCGGGTCCGCCTGCAGGACGGGCTGTATTACCTGGAGGGGGACGCGCGGGTTGCGCGAAGCCAGGCGATGGGGCCGATCAAGGCCACGGTCACCCTGGCAGCCACCGGATCCCTCTTGCTGGACGATCCGAACAATCGCTATGAGCTGAGCAATGCGTTGAACGATCCCCAGCGCGGGGCGCCCCTGTTGGTCGCCGGTCGGGTCATCACGATCACGACGGGGAACTCCTCTTTCACCTGGGCCGGATTGATCTACGCCGCCGGGGGCCCGGTGACCCTTCAAGCCCCGCAAGCGGAGTCCGACCGCGGGGCGATCTATGGGAAGGACCTCTCCCTGGGCGGGGGGACCTTCCGCCTGGTCTCGGATCCGACGGTGTGCCCCGCGGGGGTGACCCGGGTGGAGTTGCGGCGATGAGCGGGGCGATCCTCCTCGGCGTCCTCCTCCTGCTCCTCCTCGGCGCGCTGCTTGCTCTTTTCCGGATGGAGGATGAGGAAGAGTGGGAGGCGGAGGATCCGGAGCGACCGTCGGAGCGGGAGCGGCTCGCCCGCTGGCTGTCGGAGCGGTGGGCGAGGGCGAAAGAATGGCATCGCCGGGGGGAGCGGGCCCTCCGCCGGTGCCTGGCCGAGGCGGATCTCCCCTGGCGCCCGGTCGAGTTCATCGGGCTGGTCCTGGGGGCGACAGCCCTCGGGACGTGGATCAGCCTGGCCGTCTACCGGTTGCCCGGGCTGGTTCTTCTCGGCGCAGCCGCGGGAGCGGCCCTCCCGTTCCTGTTCCTCCGCCACCGCCGGGAGGCCCGGCGCCGTCGCCTGGAAGGGCAGCTGGCGGACGCCCTGTTCCTCATCGCGGGGGTCCTGCGGACCGGGGGGAGCCTGTATCGGGCCCTGGAGGAGGCAGCCGGGAGGCTCCCTCCGCCCCTCGCCGACGAGTTCCGCCGGGTCCTGATCGAAGTCCAGCTGGGTTTCTCCCTCGCCGAGGCCCTGGAGCACATGCGGGCGCGGGTGCCCAGCGAGGAGCTCGCCCTGGCCCTCACCGCCATCCAGATCAACCAGCAGGTGGGCGGGAACCTCGCGGAGTTCCTGGAGCGGGTGGCGATGCGCATCCACGAGCGGGTTTATCTCCAGAACGAGATCCGGACCCTCACCGCGGCCTATCGTCTCAGCGCCCAGATCCTCGCGGCGCTCCCGCTGGCCCTCTGGCTGATCCTCTTCCCGCTCAACCGCCGGTATATGATGCGTTTCTTCACCAGCGGGGTCGCCGGCTACGCCCTGCTGGGCCTGATGCTGATGCTGGTCCTCCTGGGCTTTCTGGTCATCCGCCGCATGACCCGGCTCTCCGTGTAAGGCGTCGGGGCGATCGACGGCGAAAGGATGGATTTTTTCTGTAGGAGGGGCTTTCGCCCCGAATCTCTGCCTTCAAGACCCCAAAGGTCACGGATGAAGGCCACCCCCGCAATCCCAAACCTTCTGTCTTCGATGGCGCAAAGGTCGCGGCTAAAGCCGCTCCTACCAAAAGACATCGTTCTTTTTGGTAGGAGGGGCTTTCGCCCCGAACCTCCTGCCTTCAAGATCCCAAAGGCCACGGATGAAGGTGCCCCTCACAATCCCGAACCTTCCGCCTTCGATGGCGCAAGGGTCGCGGCTGAAGCCGCTCCTACCAAAGACATCGTTCTTTTTGGTAGGAGGGGCTTCAGCCCCGAATCTCCTGCCTTCAAGATCCCAAAGGCCACGGATGAAGGCGCCCCCTGCAATCCCAAACCTTCCGCCTTCGATGGCGCAAGGGTCGCGGCTGAAGCCGCTCCTACTTGGTAGAAGGGGCTTCAGCCCCGAACTCCTATCTTCGATGAGGTAAAAGATCCCGGTGGAGATCGCCCCCTGTCACCCTAAACCTCCGTCTTCTCGATCCCGCGGGGTGGCGGCGGAGGCCGCTCCTGTTGTCCCGCGAAATGTTGCCCGCCGTCCGGGCCTCCCTATAATCCGGGGAAGGGAGGCCGGAGGGCCCTGCGAAACCTGGGGAAGGGAGGTGCGATCGGCGATGGCGTTCCCGATGGGCTGGGAGGAGCCCAGGAGTCCGTTCTGCCGGCTGCTGAAGGATCGGATCGATCTCTACCACGTGCCCTTCAGCGAACGGTCCTCGCGCATGATGGTGTTCGCCGAGGACCTGCGCCCGGGGGTGCCCGGGTTGTTCATCAGGCTGGCCGAGCGCTGGGAGAAGCAGCAGGAGAAGTTCGGCGATTACCGCCAGCGCCGTCCCATCGTGGAGCGCATGGTCTTCATCGGCCCCGATGGCGAGCCGTTGCCCGTCTCCTTCACCGCTTACCCCCATGCGGTGTTCTTCCATACCCCCCGCGGGACCATCGGGATGACCTTCAACGATCCGGAGGCCCTCTACTTCTCCCTTCCTCCGGAGTCCATCGGCTTCCAGTTCGTCGCCCAGGCGGAGACCGCCCGCGCCGATCGCCGGGGCGGGATCCTGCGAGGGGTGCGCAACCTCGCCTATACGACGAACGCCCGCCTGCGCCTCAATCAAATCGAGTCCGCCGGCCCCGGCCTCTTCCGGATCACGTTCCGGGTCGAGCCCACCCCGGACGCCGCCGTCCTGCTGAACATCACCCCTCGCCTCGGATTCAACCGCAGCCTGCGGCCGGCCCTTCCCGTTTTTCAGGAGGCCGAGGCCCGCTGGCACGAGTGGTTCGCCGCCGCCCCGCCGGTCCACGAAGCCCTGGCCCCTCAGTATTACTACGCCTGGTGGGTGATGCGGGCCGGGCTGATCTCCCCCCGCTTCTACATGACCCGCGAGGGGATGACCCCCAGCAAGATCCACTACGTGGGCGTCTGGCAGTGGGACGCCTGCTTCCACGCCCTGGCTTATCGCTACGTGGACCTCAAGCTGGCGGAGGATCAGATCCGCCTGGTCCTGGATCACCAGCGGGAGGACGGGATGATCCCCGATGCGGTGCACGATGAAGGCCGGGTCACCCATCTTCCGCTGCCGGTGGACGCGGACGTGACCAAGCCGCCGATCACCGCCTGGGCGGCCTGGAAGATCTACGAGATGGGGGGCGATCGGGATTTCCTGGATGAGATCTACGAGCCTCTGGTGCGCTGGAACCGGTGGTGGTTCGAACGGAACGACGACGACCGGGATGGCCTGTGCCAGTATAACCACCCTTATTCCTCCGGCTGGGACGATTCCCCGGTGTGGGATGGGGGGATGCCGGTGGAGTCGCCGGACCTCAACACCTACCTGGTGATCCAGATGGAGCATCTCGCCCGCATCGCTGAGGTGATCGGAGAGACGGAGGACGCGGCGCGCTGGCGGGCCGAGGCGGAGGCCCTCACCCAGCGCATGATCGCGGCGATGTGGGATGAGGAGGCCGGCCTGTTCTGGCCGTTGCGGCGGGAGCAGCCGGTGCGCATCAAGACCCCCCTCAGCCTCTACCCCCTGCTCACCGGACGCCTCCCCCGGCCCATCGTGGAGCGGCTGGTGGCCCATCTGCAGGATCCGCACGCCTTCTGGCCGCGCTATCCCATCCCCACCGTGGCCCTGGACGATCCGCACTATAATCCGGAGCAGATGTGGCGCGGCCCCACCTGGCTGAACATCAACCGCCTCTTCATCGAGGGGCTGTTCCGGTGCGGATACCCGGAGCTGGCCCGAGAGCTGCGGCGGCGCACCCTCCGGCTGGCCATGGGCCATCGCGATCTCTACGAGTATTACCATCCGGAGACCGGCGGACGGCCGCCCCGCGCCGCTCCCATCTTCGGCTGGACCTCAGCGGTGTTCATCGAGCTGGCCATCGAGGCCAGCCGGGAGCCCGACCTGGATCTCTGATCCCCGCGATTTCGGGAACAGCGCCATGCGGGGGCGGAGGGATCGCACCTGCGGCAGGGAACCTGGGGATGACGCGGATCCGGTTGACCCTGGAACAGATCGCCCACGGCGGCGAGGCCATCGGCCGCCATGAGGGCAAGGTGATCTTCGTCCCCTTCGGGATCCCCGGGGAGCAGGTGGAGATCGAGGTGGTGGAGGACCACCGCTCGTATGCCCGGGGACGGATCCTCCGGGTGCTCCGCCCGGCGCCGGAGCGGGTCGATCCGCCGTGCCCCCATTTCGGGACCTGCGGGGGGTGTCATTTCCAGCACATCGCCTATGAGGCCCAGCTGCGCCTCAAAGAGGCCGTCGTCCGGGATGCCTTGCGCCGCATCGGGAAGATCGAGGACCCGCCGGTGCGTCCGATGATCCCCAGCCCCGACCCCTTCGGCTACCGGAACCAGGTCCAGTTCTCCGTCTCCGCCGACGGGCGCCTGGGCTTCCAGGCCATGCGCTCCCACCGGGTGATCCCGATCACCCGATGCTGGATCGCCCATCCCATGCTCCAGGAGCTCTACGAGGCCCTGGAGATCGAAGGGCTGCCCCTGCGCCGCCTCACCCTTCGTTGCGGCGTCCGCACCGGGGACCGCATGGTGATCTTCGAGACGGAAGGGGACGAACCCCCTCTCCTGGAGACCGATCTGCGGGTCTCCCTGGTCCTGCTCACGCAGGAAGAGAAGGCCGTCCCGCTCATCGGCCTGGATTACCTTACGGAGGAGGTGGACGGGTTCCGTTTCCGCATCTCCGCGCCCAGCTTCTTCCAGACGAACACCGCGGTGGCGGAAGCCCTCGTTCGCCGGGTTCGGGAGTGGGCGGACCTGCGCGGGACGGAGGCCGTCCTGGATGCGTATGGCGGGGTCGGGCTGTTCGCAGCCCATCTCGCGCCCTTCGCCCGGCGGGTGGTGCTGATCGAGGCGCACCCCGCGGCCGCCGCCGACGCCCGCTTCAATCTCTCCGGGTTCCCCCACGTGGAGATCCGGATGGGAACGGTGGAGGAGGTGGCGCCGGGGCTGGAGGGCCCTTTCGATGTGGTCGTGGTGGACCCGCCGCGGACCGGGTGTTCGCCGGAGGCCCTGGAGGCGCTGCAAGCCCTGCGCCCCTCCCGCTGGATCTACGTCTCCTGCGACCCGGCCACCCTGGCCCGGGACGCCCGGCGCCTGATCGATGCCGGGTATCGCCTGGTGGAAGTCCAGCCGTTCGACATGTTCCCGCAGACCTATCACATCGAGACGGTCTCGCTGTTCGTGCGGGCGTAGCGACGCCGAATGAATTCGGCCTTCGAAGGCCTTCGGCCGACGGTCGGCCTTGAGCGTCGAATGAATTCGACCTGGAGAGGCCTTCGGCCAATGGTCGGCCTGCGCCGACCGAAAAGGATATCCTTTGCGTCGGCGGAGGCCGACGCTTGGCGCGGAGCGCCTGGAAGGCCGATTTCAATCGGCGGGAGGGCCTTCGGCCGACGGTCGGCCTGTGCGCCGAATGAATTCGGCCTTCGAAGGCCTTCGGCCGACGGTCGGCCTTAAGCGTCAAATGAATTCGACCTGGAGAGGCCTTCGGCCAATGGTCGGCCTGCGCCGACCGAAAAGGATATCCTTTGCGTCGGCGGAGGCCGACGCTTGGCGCGGAGCGCCTGAGAAGGCCGATTTCAAT
>Ga0079997_120440_pt1 | contig 41571 bp, 50 predicted proteins | sample PerSpoCPS_CMetaG_FD_69200 | JGI IMG/M metagenome (GOLD analysis project Ga0079997, IMG submission 69200) | Archaeal communities from Yellowstone National Park, Wyoming, USA - Perpetual Spouter C (PS_C) MetaG (SPADES assembly) (version 2) | ecosystem: Environmental > Aquatic > Thermal springs >... | reverse complement strand
CTTCGTGATAGCTGGCAGGATGAACCCACAGGTCATAAACAACTCCATTCCCATCGCAAACAACCATTACCAAAAGCCCATAATGAACCTCTTCAAATCTTACATTCCTTTGGTAATCCCAGCTGTAGATGTTCCTTTTCCTTTTTGCCCAAAATTTCTTTCCAGCAACTCTCTTTATTTTCCTTGTTTGTGCACTGTATATGTTTGCAACTCTTAGAATAGTGCCATCAACTATCAGCTTTATTTCCTTTCCAAGTAGGATGCTTAAAATCAAGATTAGCAAGTTCATTCTCCTTCTGTATAGTTCTAAAAGTTTATAAACTCTTACGGTTCTATATTTTCTAAACAAGTGGTAAGACTGACTAAGGGCTCTTTGTCAGAGGATTTTTCCAGCTTTTCTGAATTTCTCACCCAAGGTATAAGAGTTATTTATAAGAAATAAATGGAGGTGGTTGAGATGATAATAGTGCTGCTTACCTTACTTTTAAGTTTCAGTTCATATGCGTCTTTGCGAACTTGTCTTATAGCCTTAGATGATATCCTGGTTAAAAACTACTCTTACCCAAGAGATGTGTTCTATGTAAGCATACAATACAATGATGGTAGTATTCTGGGATATGATCCAACCAAGAGTAAATTTGTGGGTTATAAAGAGGTAAAAACAATAAAAGCAACACCACCGGTTAAAAAATATGAAGAACCTGAATGGATACTTTATGCATGGCCACTTTTTGAGAATTACAAAAATGAATACATCTATATAGGCTATAATGGGCTTCGTATTATAAAATACCCACCTTCAGCCTCTTATGACTATGATAAAGGCAATCCAATTGAGGTTGGTAAATACCTAACAGCTTACGATATTGACTGCGCAGAAGGTAAAAATACTGTAAAAATTATGGCAAACGAACCAGCTATTTTAGGATGGGACGTGAGTGTGCTCTATGAAGGGTGGGAGGAGATAGTAACTAACTATTTTGCTGGTTTAGTAGTCCCAGAAGGTCTTTACGGCTCTTTTGTAATAACACCCAAAATGGGACAGAGGGAGCTAATCTTTTATGTGGATAAAGACTACACGAAGATAAAGATTGAACTTAAAACAAATCCAGAGGTTATGATGGAAGCCATGAAGGGTTGCTGGGAGCTTGGACTTATCAAGAATCAAGGCATTCTAAACTCTCTGCTTTCAAAGCTTCAAAACGCAGACAAGCAGTATAAGATGGGAAATGTGGACACAGCAAAGAACATCATAAGAGCTTTTAGCAACGAGCTTTCTGCCCTTGAGGGGAAACAGATAGACAAAGAGTGTGTCTCTGCCTTGCAGATGGATATAAAGGCTTTCCTTGGTGTAAACATAGTCCAAGAAGGGTTAGAAAAATTTATTAAAGAAAATGAATCTTTTTATAAAGAAAATGAACCTTCAGGAGATAGCCTCCAGCTTCAAAGCGTCAAATCTGAAGGCACACAAGCTCAAGCGTCTGACTCCTCGTCTTCTAAGGGTGGGGGTGGATGTTCTATGGTTAGTGGCTCGTCTGTGTATGATGTTTTTGGGTAGTTGGTGTTGGGACTTTTTGTGTTGGTAAGGAGGTTTAGGGTTTAAACCCTAAATTTAACAAAAATTTAACCAAATCTTTATAGATTCTTAACATTCCCATTGTAGAATTTCCAAGTAATATCAAAAACCAAAGGAGGTAATTCCATGAGAAAACTACTTTTGCTGGGAGCCGTGTCAAGTGGTTTGGTGATCCCTGCACAGGCAGCATCCATAAAGCTAGACGAGAACACTTTTTCCACCCTTGACCTCACCCTGAGAATAACTGCTCAGAAGCTTGGAAAACCAAGGAGTGATGTGAAAGATTACACGGACTTTGCTATCAGAAGGGCCACCATCAACATGGCGGGTCAGGTGAATAAGTATGTAAAGTTTGAATTTGAAGGAGACTTTTCACCCAATACCACCAACAGAACGGTGCATCAGGCGAGTTCCGCATCACTCAACGATGGTGTGATCACCCTTGACTTGGCTGATGAGTTTAAGATAAGGGCTGGTAAATACAGGATACCCTTCGCAAGAGGAAACCTTACATCTTCCAGAAACTACATCATACCCACTGGCATCAGGTGGGGGGCAGGTGATGGACAGACAGGCTACAAGGCTCCAAGCTGGAACCCCTTCGCACCTGCAACGCTGGCAGGCGATAGAGATGCTGGTATAAGCTTCTGGGGGAACATAGCAGACGGCATGTTCCAGTACAGATTGGGCGTCTTTGATGGAAAGTTTGACCACACAGATGCAAACCTGGGTTCAAAAGACAACTTGGCGTATGGTATAAGACTTGAGTTTAACCCAGTGATGCTTGGCTACAAGGCGGACAAGGGATGGGGTAAGGCTGATAGTTACTTGGGAAGACAGAATGTTCTCAACATAGGAGTTGCCTATTGGGCTCAAAAGTGGGATGACAACAAGGGTAATTCTGGTACAGCGAAAGCGTTTGCTGTGGACGCTCTGTGGGAGCAAAAGATTGGAGACTTAGTCCCTAACCTACAAGTGGGATACATAGGACAGTCCAGCCTTCCATCTACCTTGGGTGCTGGAACCAAGCCTAAGACCAACGCCTACTATGCACAAGGACAGCTTCTTTACGACCAGATGGTAGGTATAGGTAAGCCTGCTTTGGCTCTAAGATACGAGTACTCTGAATATAAGCAGTTTAAAGATCTTACTGCAAAGGGTAAGGTAAACAGAACCTCCGTATTTCTAAACTACTATGTAAAAGGTTGGAACGCTCAGATGAGCTTGGGTGTAGACTTCGTGACACCTAACGGTGCATTAAAGCAGTACAACAACGGTATGGGTAAAAACTTTACAGACTATACTGTAGCTCTTCAAACCATCTTTTGAAAGGCTCTTCCTCTTGTTCTTACCCTCACACCTCTAAGGTGTGGGGTTTTTTGTTATAATAAGGTCAGGGGACAAGAATATGAGATCTTTCCTTGTGCTTGGGATGGTCAGCATTGCGCTGGCACAACCCGTCATAAAACCTGAATTTGCAGATAGACTGTTTCCTTACATAACATATTCAGACACTTGGCTTGGTACTCCTGCATCTCTTGGTGGTGTGTCTGTGCCAAATGTTCTTATTGTGTACGGAGAAAAAGAGGATCCCCGTGTTGTTGCACAGGCAGGAAAGATAGCTTACTACCTGGGACAGTGGACAGAGGATATAGGCTTTAGTGTTGAAGATGTAAAAGCTTCTAAGATACCCCCTCTTTTGGTAAGCGATACCCAGCTTAAAGACATCAATTACAAGAATATTATAGTGGTTGGAACCAACAACCAGATAGTCAAGGAGCTAAACCTTTCTTTCGAAAAACCCACCATTGAGGTGATAAAGAGAGACGATAAGAACATCATGATAGTAGGTGGGGGGACAGTAGAAGATACTATAAAGGCTGCTAAATACCTTGCGGATGTAAGACTTAACTTTAAAGTCGGTGCCTACAGAACCCTTTTCTCTTTTGTAGCTTTAAGAGGTTATATAGAGAAAGGTGAGTTTGACGCTGCTTATAGGCTCATAAAGAGTCCTATGGGTATATCAGCATGTGGGAAAAACATGTCCTTAGCAGCTCCCATGATGGCAAATTGGAGCGAAGATGTAAAGAATGTGGTAAAAACCAGGAATGCCTTACTTTATTCTGAAATACCAAAAGCCTTGCAAGAGAAAGATAAAGAGAAAGCATTACAACTCTGGCAAAAAGCTATGATTACATGCTACCAATGCCATCAGGGCATAGGTATACCACAGATGAGAAAGTTTAAACCTCTTGAGGAGATACATGCTAAACACCAAAAAATAGCGGAGAGTTTTGGGATCTCGTGTACCTCGTGCCACAGAGGGGAAACGCAAACAAGAGGCTATTCAAGTGATAGTAGTAATCATGGGGCTTTCTGGAAGCGGTAAATCTTTTGTTGCACGGATACTGCACGAAGAGTTTGGTTTTGAATGGATAAGAAGTGATACCATAAGGAAAGAGCTTGCTCAGATAGACCAAAAGCAACATATAAAAGTAGGTTTTGGAGAGGGTATCTATTCCGAGGATTGGACTAAAAGGGTGTACCATGAGATGATAAAAAGGGCAAAAGTGCTAAAAGATGCGGGAAAGCATGTGGTGATAGATGCTACCTTCTTGAAAAAGTGGCAAAGGAATATGGTAAAAGAGCATCTAGGTGATGTGTTGTTTTTGATGGCCTTTGCGGATGAAGAAGAGATAAAGAGAAGACTTTCTCAAAGGGAAGACATATCGGACGCAGACTGGAACATATACCTAAAACAAAAGGAGGTGTTTGAACCTCCTGAGGATGTTCTTCTAATAAACACACAAAAAAGCAGAGAAGAGATCAAGGCTGAGCTAAAGAAGATCCTTCAAAGATATGGGTTAGAAGGCAGTCCAAAGCCATACTGAGCCCTTCGTCATTCTTAGCCTTTATAACACAGTCTGGCATTATACCAACATCATCAGTTATGTTCTCTCCGTTGGGTAGTTTCATGGAAAAGGTAACAAGCCTGAGAACTCTACCGCAGTCATCCAATTTATACATATTGCTACCTACATACTTTCCTACGGTGAGCTCACCAGCGATAACCGCTCTATCGTATACCTTAAGTAAAACGGTCAAAAGCTCAGCAGCAGATGCGGTCCATCTGTTGACAAAGACAAGTACGGGTTTTTTAAAAAGAGGCTCACCTTCTTTAAATGGGTACACATCGGGTGCTCTGTTTCTGCCTTCCAAGTAAAACATCACACCCTTTCCTCTTATAAACATGTCTGCTATGCTTTTGGCAACAGATATGAGACCACCACCGTTATCCCTAAGATCAAGCAAAAGGGCATCAACACCTTGAGCGTTTAAAAATTCCAAAGCTTTTCTGAACTCTTCTACCGCAGGGTTTGTAAAGTTGGTAAGAGCTATGTATCCTATTTTCTTATGGTCTAAGAGTATGATCCTAACTTCTTCCACGGGAGGTACGGAAAATTCGCCTTTCACAATGTGAAACTCTTTGAGACTTCCCTGTCTTTTTACTGTTATATTTATGATGCTTCCTACGGGCACACTTCGTATGGTCTGGCTCCAAAGATTTTTCTCCTTTACTCCATTAACAGAAAGAATCAGGTCACCCTCTTTAAGTCCGCTTCTCTCTGCGGGAGAGTCCTTGAATACTCTCTTTATAGTACCCTCATCATCCCACCTTATGCCTATACCGAACATCTTAGCCTTTGAGTACCAAAGCCTATCTTCTTCTATGTTAGTTATAGCAGTCCATCTATCGCCTTTATTTCTCAGGTAAGCTATGGCTTCGTCAAGACTGCCCCACTCTGTACCGTCTATCCTGTCCTTCCACAAGTAATGCTCGCTTATAACCTCTTTGAGCTTACTAAGAGCTTCTCTTGAACAGGAATCTTGAGCGTAAGATATGTGTAAGAAAAATACCAAGATAAGAAGAGGGATACTCATAAGCTGATAAAATTATACCATGCTATAATGTCTTTCAAGTGAGGTAAATAGGATGAATAAGAAAGAGCTTATTGAGATTCTTCTTTACGACATAGCCCTTGAGCATTCTGCAATAGTTCAGTACCTTTACCACATATTCTTGATAACAGACAAGAACATAACTGAGGAAGTAGAATCCATAGCAAGGCAAGAAATGAGACATCTCAAGTGGTTTGCACAAAAGGTGGTAAAGCTTGGTGGTCAAGTACTGCTAAACAGGCTTGAAGAGATGATAGTGATAGGCGGTCCCGATTGGGCAGACATGATGGCAAAAGACATAGATGCAGAACAGATGGCTATAGATATTTATACAAAACAGCTTGAAACAGTCAAAGACGATGACATAAAGAAGCTTTTGGAAAGAGTTATAAAGGACGAAGAGGATCACAAAATAGAGTTCACGGAACTTATGGAGCTTGCTAAGGAATCTATTGTGCTAGAAGGTGGGAAAAGGGCAGATCCCCAAACCTTAGAAATCCTTAACAAGTTTCTAAGAGAGGAGTACCAAACCATAATAAACTACCTATACCAGTTTTTTCACACAAAAGACTGCACTTACAGAGACACCATGCTTGATCTGGCTATAGAAAGTATGACTCATATGGGAAAGATAGGTGAAAAGATAGGTGAACTTGGTGGCATGCCAGATATAAATACAGACTTATCACCAAAACCCCTAAAAAAGTTAGAGGATCAGGTAAGACAAGAAATAGAATACGAAAAGTCTACTGGTAAGGACTACAGCGAGGAGATCCAGAAGGTCAAGGACCCAGAAATCCAAAGACTCCTTAGATTCATAGAGAACCAAGAGGAGTATCACAAACACATGCTTTCGGAGTTTTTCAAAACTATGAGGAGGCTTACTGTTGGAAACCTCAAAAAGGATGCTTGAGCTTGTAATAAACTCCTTTAGGGAAAGTGCTGACATAAAGATGGCTTTTGTAGAAACCTATGCACATCAGATAGTTGAGGTGGGTCAGATCATAGCACAAGCTTTAAAGGATGGCAATAAGCTTTTACTTTTTGGGAATGGAGGCAGTGCAGCAGATGCACAACACATAGCAGGTGAGATAGTAGGCAGGTTCAAGAAGGAGAGAAAAGCTCTTCCTGCCTTAGCGCTTACCACAGACACTTCTATACTGACCGCTGTTGGGAATGACTATGGTTTTGAGTCAGTATTTGAAAGGCAGATAGAAGCCCTGTGCGTGCCCGGAGATGTAGTGATAGGTATAACCACATCAGGAGACTCTCCCAATGTCATAAGAGGTATTGCAAAGGCACACGACCTTGGAGCTACAACCGTTGCTTTCACTGGCAAAAGTGGTGGTAAGGTGGTTCAGATAGCGCACTATAGTTTTGTTGTGCCTTCTTACGAAACACCAAGGATACAGGAGTGTCATATAACCTTAGGTCATGTGCTCTGTGAGATAATAGACATCATCTTATGAAGAAAGTACTTCTTTTCGTAAAAGACAGTCAAAGCGCCATAGAGACATCAAGGAAGATACATGAACGCCTAAGATTAATGGGAGTACATACAGAAGTGTACATAAACTCAAGAAAAAGGAAGCAAAAGAAGATATTAAAGGATAAGGACTTACTTTTGGTAATAGGTGGAGATGGTACTTTCCTTGCAGGAGCAAGACTTGTAGCAAAATACCAAATACCCATCTTGGGTATAAACGAAGGGAGGTTCGGATTTCTAACAGAGGTAGAAAAGGAGTATGCCTTTGAGGTACTTGAGATGGTACTTAAAGGTCAAATAAGGTACCAGAAAAGAGTTATGATTTCTGCATACCTAAAAAGAGACAAAACACTACGCTTTTTAGGAGATTATCTTAATGATGTAGTGGTTTCAAAAAGCAACCTAGCACGCATGCTTGAGCTTGATGTTTATGCCATGGGAGAATTTATGATGAGAGTTTACGGAGATGGAGTTATAGTTTCAACACCCACAGGTTCAACTGCTTACGCTCTGTCCGCTGGTGGACCCATCCTTTATCCCCTTTCAGAAAATCTTCTCTTTGTACCCATATGTCCCCACACTCTTTCCAACAGACCTGTCATACTTCCAAGTCATTTTGAGATAAAGGTGGTAAATTTTTCACTTGATGGCATGGCTTATCTCACCATGGACGGGCAGGAAGGCATGGTACTAAAGAAACACGATCAGATAATAATCAAAAAGTCAAAACATTTCTGCCTTATGTATCCAAACCCCAAAAGGAGTTTTTTTGAAATACTCAAGGAGAAGCTAAAATGGGGCTGAACTTTGACAGCTTTTTTGCCTTTCGCTTCAAGGACGGGAAGATCCAACCCATAGAGAAGGCGCACATACCCAACTTTGAAGAATTGCTTTACATAGACAGACAAAAGGAAGCTCTAAGAAAAAACACCCTCAAACTGGTAAAGGGTTTTCCTGCCCACGATGTGCTTCTGTGGGGAGACAGAGGCACAGGAAAGTCTTCCCTTGTTAAGTCCATGCTCGGACTTTACGGTAAAGAGGGATTAAGACTTATACAAATATACCAGATGGACATAATCCACCTTTCTGAGCTTTATAAGATGATCAGGGATGCACAGAAAAAGTTTATAATCTTCTTTGACGACCTTTCTTTTGAAGAGGGAGACCCTCAGGTGAACATCTTAAAATCCCTTCTTGATGGAGATGTGGAAGAAAGACCTGCCAACGCAGTGGTTTATGTCACCTCCAACAGAAGGAACTTGCTCCACCAAATAGAAAGAGCGGAAAAATTTCCCGAAGAGGATCGCATCCAAACCCTTTCCCTTGTGGAGAGGTTCGGCATAAGGCTGGGCTTTTTCTCCATGGGAAAGCAGGAGTATCTGGACATAGTAAAAAGCTACGCTGTAAGAAGAAACCTAAACATTCAAGAAGAACTGCTTTTTCGTATGGCTCTTGACTGGGCAAAAGAAAGATACGGCTTTTCAGGAAGGTCTGCGTACCAGTTTATAAGATACCTTGAAGGTGAGCTGATGTTAAAATCTTTGTAATGGCTAACTTAATAACTCTCTTTAGATTTTTTCTAACATTTCCCACCTTTTATGCCGTCCTTGGCGGCTATGAAAGGCTTTCTTCTGCTCTAATACTTTTAGGAGCTTTGTCAGACCTCCTTGACGGCAATTTAGCCAGAAGGAGTGGAGAAAAAAACAGGTGGGGTGCTCTGCTTGACCCTATGGTGGATAAGGTCTTTTTCTTGTCTGTGCTTTCGGCTTTTCTGTATGTACAAAAAGTTCATCCTTTGAGCTTTATCCTCTTGCTCATCAGGGAGCTTTTCCTTTCCTTTCTAAGAAGCGTTTCTGTAGAAAAGGGCTACATAATGCAGGCATCTTACCTTGGTAAAACCAAGGCTTTCTTTGAGTTTTTAAGCTTGTTCCTCTTGTCTTTGGAAAGTTCTGCAGGAAACTTGGCACTTTGGACTGCAGTAATATTTGCCTACATCTCCATGTGGGATTACATACTCAAATACATAACCTTTGAAAAGTCTTAATACGCTGAGCGTATAATATGATCATGGCAAAAATACAATTTGGTTTCTGTTTGATACTTGTTCTTAGCATCTCCTATGCACAGGAAAAAGACTGCAACACTAACCCTTTGAAAGAGCATAAGTGGTGTGAGTATATGTGGAGTATATGTAAGAAGTTGACTACCTACAGGATAGAAAAGATAAAAGAGTGTATAGAGAAAAGTCAAAATTACCAAGAGGGACGTGCCTGCTTTGAGAAGTCATGGATAGAAAACTTTTTGCAACGGTGAAATCCTTAGAAGAGATAGGCATAACAGAGCTTTACCTTATGGAAAGTAGAGGCGGAAAAATAGATAAGAAGCTGTTGCTGGAAGAACTGTTTAAAAAAATAAGTACCGAGAGTAAGTGCGTGTTCTATGAAGGTAGCAGTGGCTATGTCTTTGGTGATGGGAATCCTGACTCATTAGTGGTTTTTGTAGGAGAGGCACCAGGTGAAGAAGAAGACAGACAAAAAAAGCCCTTTGTGGGAAGGGCAGGCAGGTACTTAAACGAAAAGCTTCAGGAAGTTGGGCTTAGGCGTGAAGATGTTTACATTACCAATGTAGTAAAATCAAGACCTCCGGGGAATAGAAAACCCACTAAAGATGAGATGATGGGTTGCCTTCCCTATCTCAGGAAAGAGATAGAGATAATAAAGCCAAAACTGATAGTGTGCTTGGGATCTACAGCTCTTGAAGGGCTTTTGGGCAAGAACCTACCCATAACGCGTTACAGAGGACAGGTTTTTGACTACCCTTATGACAGGAACATAAAGGTTTTTCTAACTTATCATCCTGCTTATGTGTTGAGAAACCCTCAAGCGGACAAGGAGTTCACCCAAGACATAAAAAAAGTAGTAGAGCTTTTAAAAGAGTTATAATAAAGCTCTATGGAATACCATATAAAAGACATGTCCCTTGCGCAGGAAGGCAGAGACAGGGTAGAGTGGGCAGAAAGAGATATGCCCGTCTTGAGAAGCATAAGGGAAGGGTTTGCCAAAGACAAACCCCTAAAAAACGTAAGAATATCCGCTTGCTTACACATCACTACAGAGACTGCAAACCTTGCCATAACGCTCAAAGAAGGTGGTGCAGAAGTTTATTTGACTGCTTCTAACCCCTTATCCACTCAGGATGATGTGGCAGCAGCTCTTGTGAAGTATTATCAGATACCAGTGTTTGCCATAAAAGGTGAAGATACGCAAACTTACTACCAACACCTTCATGAAGTTATAAAGAAAGAACCTAACATAGTTATAGATGACGGTGCGGACCTTATATCTACCCTTCACAAAGATTACAGGGAGCTTTCTACAAAAGTTATGGGGGGTATGGAAGAAACTACTACTGGGGTCATAAGATTAAAAGCCATGGCTAAGCAAGGAATTTTGAACTTTCCCATAATAGCGGTTAATGATGCTTACACTAAACACATGTTTGACAACAGATACGGAACTGGACAATCCACCATAGATGCCATAATGAGAGCTACCAACAGACTCATAGCAGGCTCTAACTTTGTAGTTGCTGGCTACGGTTGGTGCGGTAAAGGTGTGGCTCAAAGAGCGAGGGGTATGGGTGCAACGGTGATCATTACAGAAGTAGATCCTATAAAGGCTCTTGAGGCAAGGATGGACGGATTTTTGGTAATGCCTATGATAGAAGCTGCAAAAGTAGGGGACTTTTTCGTTACGGTAACAGGCAACACATCCGTTATAAGAGAAGAGCATATAAAAGTTATGAAGGATGGAGCGATAATCTCCAATGCAGGACATTTCAATGTGGAGATAGATATACAGGCTCTTGAAGGCATGAGTGTAAGCAAAAGAGAGATAAGAAAGTTTGTAGAGGAGTATAAACTTACAGACGGTAGGAGAATTTACCTTATAGCTCAGGGGAGGCTTGTGAACCTTGCCAGCGCGGAGGGACACCCTGCATCCGTAATGGACATGTCCTTTGCCAATCAGGCACTCTCTGCCAAGTACATCTTTGAACATCATCAGGAACTAAAAAGAGATGTTTACAGAGTGCCAGAAGAAATAGATAGGAAGATAGCACAACTCAAACTTGAGAGCATGGGAGTGCAAATAGATAGCCTAACACCAGAGCAAGTAAAGTACCTATCCTCTTGGGAGTTGGGTACATGAGCTTGGAAAAATTCTTCCTTTCAGCGCAGGACAGTATCCTTGTGATAGTAGACATTCAGGAAAAACTTGCAAGAGTTATGGAAAAAAGGCAAAGTGTTATAAAAAATGTACAAAATCTTATAGAAATGTGCAAGCTTTTTGCGATTCCCATAATAATCACAGAGCAGTACCCCAAGGGTTTGGGACAGACTGTTGAGGAGATAAGAAATGTTTTACCTGAATACAAACCTATAGAAAAACTCAGTTTTAACTGCTGTGAAGAAAGCATCTTCCTTGAAACTATAAAAGGTTATAATAGAAAAAACATCCTTCTTACTGGCATGGAAACACACATATGTGTATTACAAACTGCCTTAGGACTTTTAAGAGAAGGATACCATGTGCATGTGGTTTCTGATGCAGTATGTTCACGCTCTTGGGAAAACCACCAAACGGGCATTGAGTTCATAAGGTCCGCGGGAGCGGTAATAACATGCACCGAAACAGTGCTTTTCCAAAATCTTAAGATAGCGGGTACAGAAGAGTTCAAAGTCATATCCAAACTGGTAAAGTGAAGTATATAAGGTATGTGTATTCTCTACAGGAAGAGAACTTTTATCAGCTACTTACAGAGTACACAAAAGGTGTTGAGATTTTAAACAGAAAAGATGATAAGGTGATCTTTGCTGTGTACGAAAAGTTAGGGCATTTAGAACCTCTGCAGGTCCAAGAAGTCCATACGAAACACCCAAAAAGCTATCTAAGAACTACAAGGATAAAGGACTTTCTCATTGTGCCGTATGGAATCAAAACCATTTTCATAAACCCAGGCATGGCTTTTGGTACAGGTTTGCATGCATCCACACAGATATGTCTTTTGTTGATAGATGAGTTTTTTAAAAAAGGTTGGACCGCGATAGATGTAGGCTGTGGTAGCGGAATTTTATCCATCGTTCTGAAAAAGTGTGGTGCAAAGCAGGTTTTAGCTATTGACATAGACGAGTTTGCAGTAAAAGAATGCAAAAAGAACGCAAAGGCAAACAACACACCCATAAAATGCATAAAAGCAAGGCCGCAGGACATAAAAGGAAACTTTGACTTTCTTTGTGCTAACTTGGAAATGGACATCTTCAGAAAAGAGATGGAACACATAAAGAGGCTTTTTAAAAAGCGGGCGGTTTTTTCTGGCATATACGGAAAAGACGAGCTTGATGAATTCTTACAGATGCTAAAAGACTTTAGTGTAGTTAAAATAAAGAAACTTAAGGGCTGGTTTGGTTTGGTGGTGGAAAGATGAAGTACAAAAAGTACAAATTAGAAAGAAGGGAAAAAAAGAGAATAAAAAGAAGGCTTTTGAGATTTCTATTTTTTTCAGGGGTTTTGGGAATTGCTGTGTACATGATCTTTTCCCTTATTGTAGGAAAACCTCAGGTGGAAAACCTAAGGGACCTTACCATGATACCCGCTCAAAAGGACATAACACTGAGGCTAAAAGGTGATGTAAAGCAAGCAACCGTAAAAATAATTCAAGAGGGAAAGGAGTTTATCCTGTACGATGCACCGCCTATTCAAGGAAAAGCGGTTCCCCTAAGTTTAGTTGTAAAGAAGATGGGATTGAAGGACGGTAAAGCACAGGTATTTATAACTCTCAGATACGGACTTTTTGGCAAGAAAACTTACCATATAGACGCATGGATTGACACTATACCCCCCAAGCTTGAAGTTGTAAGTTATACTCGGTATATACCACAAGGCGGTACCGGTGCAGTAAAGGTAAGAGTAAAAGACGGTTATGGTGCTTACTTGGAAGTAGGACAGGAAAGATATCCCATGTACTCCATAGGCAAGGAAGAATACTTTACTTTATATCCTGTAAAAGTTGATCAGGATCCTGCTACTACCATAAAGGTTGTTGCTTATGACCTTGCAGGAAACAGCACAACCCTTCTTTTGAAAACCCAAATAAAGAAAGTAGAGTTTAAAATAGACAGGATAAAGCTAAGCGAGGAGTTTATAAGGAAAGTTATAATACCGCTTCTGAGCAGGGATATGCCTCCTGTTGATGCTTTCAAAGAGGTTAACGAAAACTGGAGAAAGACAGATGTGGAAAACCTCAAAAAGATAGGATCAAACAGTATAGCCAAAAAAATGTGGGAAGGCAATTTCTTACAGTTACCTGGTAGCAAGGTTATTTCCACCTTTGGAGACATTAGGTATTACTATTACCAAGGCAAAGAGGTAAGCACCAGCAGACACATGGGTTATGACTTTGCTTCTGTTGAAAACGCACCAGTACCAGCTAGCAACAGCGGTGTAGTGGTCTTCACTGGTAATATGGGTATATACGGAAAGATGGTTATTATAGATCACGGTTTTGGTCTTATGAGTCTTTATGGTCATCTTTCACAGATAAAGGTAAAGAAAGGACAGTTTGTGAAAAAAGGAGAGGTAATAGCAAGCACAGACAGCACGGGTTTGGCTCTTGGAGACCACTTACACTTTGGCATAATGATTCACGGGATAGAAGTCAACCCAAAAGAGTGGCTTGATGCCAAGTGGCTAAGAACCAACATAAATAGAGTACTTGAGGCAAATTAACCAAAACTTAACAATACGCCATTAGGATTAATATCAAGGAGGTCCTAATCATGGACATGGTTTCTTACACATTTTTAGACGAAGAACTGGAAAAGCTGTCTTTAATGTTGGAAAACTTTGTGAAGAATGTAGGCGTTGATGTATGTGTTTTATGTGATGAGGGTGGAAGGCTCATAACTTTTGCACCTAAGCTTGAGAGCTTAAAGCCTATTTCTCATAGAAGCGCAGTCATCTCTGCGGCAATAAACGGAGCACTAGAATACTTAGAAAACTTTGTTGATAGGGGAAAGGTTCTTTATGTGTCAGGAAAGTCCAAGAGCGTCTACATGCTCAAATCGGAAAACTCCTTTATTCTGTTTGTGTCTTTTCCTAATAAAACACCTCTGGGTAGTGTGAAGCTTTTCAGTGAGAGACTCATGAATGAAATCAACCCCATATTAGAAGTAGCTCGCAACAGACAATCTGAGAAACGCACCATAAAGTTTGAGGATATAGCCATATGAGGGAGCTACGCATACTTTACCACGGTCTTGGCATGGCTGGTAAAACCACAAACTTGGAAAGGTTTAAAGAAATTTACAAAGATACAGTTTATGACAGAATCCACCAGCAAACTAACGAGGGGCGGACCGTCTACCTTGATATGCTCATGCTAAAATTCCAAACTCGCGTTCAAGGTTTGTATGTTATGATTTCTCTTTTCACCACGCCTGGACAACAGAGATTTAAAATACTTAGACCATGGCTTTTTGGAAATACATCTGCCGTTGTGTTTGTCTTTGACTCATCCAGAAGCATGCAGGAAAACATGGAAAGTTTCCACGAAATGGAAGGTATTGTAAGCATGAACAAAGTAGTAGTGCAAGCAAACAAAAGAGATATACCCAACGCAGTTCCGTTGGAAGTTATAAAAGAAACCTTCGACGGTATACCAGTGATTCCCGCGATTGCAAAGGATGGCGTTGGTGTGTTGGAAACTCTAAAAGAGGCTATAAAGATGGCTTTGACCAATGAAGAAGGAGTTGTTAGACCTTCTTAAAAAAGCTAAACCTGTTTTTGGTCCAATACACAGAGAGGCGGTAAATTTAAGCTGGATACTTGAGATACACAGTTCTTCTCTTCAAACAGGCTTTTATGTGTTTCAATCTTTGGAACAAACACACTTCTTACCAATGGTCGATGGTGCTCTGTGGGGAAACCTTCCTGAGTATTTTGAAATGCTCAGCTTTTATAAATCCACAAAGAACTTCCTTATACATAACTTTCAACTGCCTGTATCTCCAGATATACCTTTATGTAAAGGAGAACCTGTATGGGTAAACTTAGAAAGTCTCAGTTTTAACATAAAAGAGTTTTTCAAAAAGTTAGAACATTTTGCCACAACAGGTTTTGTAGAGGTAGAAGATAGAGTGAAAAGAGAAAAGGGATACATATTTTTACAAAACGGGCTGATCGTAGATGCAAGAATTAAGCAACAGAGAGGAGAAGAAGCACTCAAACAGATAATCAACAGCCTTTCTGAAAATGTGTGTATGATAAATCTCTACCAATTGGAAGACATAACGCTAGGCTTTCTGCTTTCTGACCCAAAGGTGGTCTCTGTATCTTGGAATTTGGAAGATGCACAAGACTTCTGTCAAGAACTGTCCAGGAGACATATGGGACTTCCAACGCTTTTGGTAAGTGTATCCATGCAAGATTACGGCTACCGCGTATTTATGGATGGATATGTAATATATCAAGCTTCTTTTGATGAGGAAGCGGATGTTTTTTAGGTTCACTTGGTAAGTCAGATAAAACAGTTTGATATACTAAATCCTTATGATTACATAGAAGAAGGCAGTAAGATAAAAATATTAAAGTCCGACGATAGGTCCACCATCATCTACTTCTGTCCTGCTTGTTGGAGTGTTATATCAGAAAAGGATAAGTTATGCCCTAACTGTGGATACGACCTTACAGACTTTCATAACATGCCATACGAGTACAAGCTTCTCATGGGTCTTGAGCATCCAGTAGTGGAAATGAGAATTAATGTTATACACACGGTTGGTATGAAAAACCTTATATCCGCTCTACCTCAACTTGAACATATGGCAAATAAAGAGTCAAACCCTATGCTTTTGATGGCCATAGTTGACGCCCTTGGTAGAATGTCACATCCAGAAGCCATAGAGCTTCTTAGAAAGCTCTCTAACCACACTTATCCCGTAATACGCTCAAGGGCTAGGTATATGTTAGACAAAAAATTCACACATAAAACATAAAGAAAAAACTCTGATATAATATACTATTCTATAGCGGGCGTAGCTCAGTGGTGGAGCGGCTGCTTGCCATGCAGCAGGTCGCGGGTTCGAGTCCCGTCGCCCGCTCCATAATCAAAGCATGTGGTAAAATTAAGGAATGCAAAAAGGTAAAAACTGGCTTACAGAACTCATAGCTGTGATAGTAATAGTGCTCTTACTTAGAGCCTTTGTGGTTCAGGCTTACAACATTCCTTCTGGTTCTATGAAGCCTACTCTTTTAGTGGGCGATTTTATTTTGGTGAACAAGCTGGTTTATAGTCTTTCAGAACCCCAAAGGGGAGACATTGTGGTGTTCAAGTGGCCTGTGGACCCCAACATAGACTTCATAAAAAGGATAATAGGTATGCCGGGAGATGTTATAGAGGTTAAAGACTATCAAGTTTTTATAAACGGAAAGCCACTTCCTTTAAAACCTGTAGGCGAGCAGTATGAAGATGGAAACAAAAAACTTATCTACGAGGAGTTGCTTCCAAACGGTGTGAAGCACAAAATAGCCTTGTATGCAGACCCTGTAATACCTCGTAGGGATGTGCCTCCAACCAAGATACCACCGGGAAATTACTTTGTAATGGGAGATAACCGCGATAATAGTGAAGATAGTAGATATTGGGGTTTTGTACCAAGAGAAAATATAGTAGGAAAGGCTTTTGTCATATATTTCTCTGGTGATATACCACCCCTTGAGAGTACAAATGTAAACATTTTCACAGGCTTTAAACAGTTAGCTCTTGCACTCCTACACCCCCGTTTGGAGCGTATAGGCAAACCACTTATAGATTGACAAGAATACCCGCGTAAAACAGCTCTCTGATAGCATGTTTTGTAAAAGCTGGATTTATACCTGTGGAACGCATAACCGCTACAAAGAGGTCTGGTAGCGCACTTATATTTATTAGCGTATCCTTTATAGTATGATCCTCAAAATACACATACCTTTCAAGCTCTTCCTTCACCTTCAGAAACTCGCTCTCATCAAGCTGTGCAAGGATACGGTTTATAACCTCAAAGTATGAATTTTCATCAATAGAAGTTGGTAGGTCTGTGCCAACCTCCGCGGTTTTAAGAGACTTGAGAGCTATACGGAGGGTATTTTCGCTAAAAGGATTTCCCCACGCTGGAAAGACCTTGCTTATAGGTAAATTTTCTAAGGATTCAAGCACCTTATGCACTGCTTTTGAACAAGGCATGCTAAGAGACGCATACAAAACAACATCATCCACATCTGGGTCATCAAAAAGAGAAAACTCCTCAGGTGCGCGTAAAGAACTGAAAAGATGAGAAGTAAATAAAAAGCCTGTTTCCTCCTCATAAAGCATAAAACTCCCCTTATAAGGTGAAAAAGGCGTAGGTATGATGCTAAGTACATCACCTGTTGAAAGTTTGAGTTTCATGCCCGGTAGACTATCTATTAGCCTTATGCGAGACATGGGAACACCAGACTTGTTTAACCATTTTGCTACATTCATAGATGTTATAACCTGAAGCTTAGGACTACTTTGAAGGATGCTGAGAATGGTGGCGTATTCGTGAGCTCCAGAGTCAAGCAATATAACAGCTTTTACTATATCTATGGTGCTTAAAATTTCTTCCATCTTAGCTTTTACCTGTGCGTAATCTTCGAGCGTACCCGTATTTATCAGCAGAGGGATTTTTACATCTTCCCTTTCGTATATGCGAAGGTACACATTTGAGTGAAGCAAAAATTTACTGTCTTGCACACCTACCCAGAAGAGCCCCTTTTCAAGCTCAATGGGTTGTGTCAGGTCTGCCTTTTTGGGCAAAGATAAAGCCTTATCCTGCACCTTATCCTGAGTAAACAAAAAAGCTGGTAGGAATAAGCTTGTGAAAAACTCCTCATTTCCCAAAGAACCTTCCTCAGGGTAACTCTCCCCAGTATAAGGGAAGAGTTCTATCTTTATATCCTCAAAGGCAAGTATCTCTCTCAAATCCTGAAGATCACAGGTTGTCCCCACAATTTGTCCATCCTTTATATAAATACTACAGTTCTTTTCAGAAGCTTTAAGACTCATAATAAAAGAAGCACTGCGCCTAAGAAGATGCATAAGAAGGTTTACAGGACCAATCAAAGATAGCTGCTTGGGTTCAACCTCTCCCCTGTTTAACCACACCGCTTTTGTAAGAAGGTCAAGAGGGTTAAAGGGAAGGAGCACAAAGTTTAGGTCGGTAAAACCCAAAGCCTTTAGCTTTTCTGTATCTTCATACCTCTCTATAAAAAACATAGGGATGGGATACTTCCCTGCCTTGATGGTGTTTAGCCAAAAGTTTAGGTGCTTAAGTTCTATAAGGATTATATCAAATGAGGTAGCCTCAAGAAGATCCTTCGCCTTTTGTTCGTCTAAAGCTACGAGAAGTTTATGCCCAGTCACATCAAAAATGTCGCTTATCAGAGAAAAGAACTTTCTGTCTTCATCAAGCAGGAGAAACCTTATACCCATCAATAAACCTCCCCTTTCTTAGATGCCACTTCAAGGAGTTTTAACTGATCCTTAAGTATGTTCAGGGACTGGACAACCATAAAAAAAGCATGCTCTACATTTATCAGAGCGGACTGAAAAGAAAGGTCATCTGTTAGCACCCTTAACTCCCTGAACCTTCTGTAATATTCGTCAAGCTCTGTTCCAAAATCCAATACATTTTTTAGGACTTCTTCCGATAATTTTAAAGCTTCTCCCCTTGTGTCCATATGTTTCCTATCTCCTCACCTTCCTTTCTTGGCATATTATACCTGCTGAAAAGTATAGATTCAAGCTTTTTAAAGTCTAAGGGTTCAAGTCCTCTAAAAACAAGTATGTCAAGCTCTTTGTCTCTCTCGTACTTTACGCAAACATCTGCTTGTCCTTCAAAGACAAACACATCTCCTCCACCAGCCATAAAGCCTGTGCTCAGTGCCATAATTAAAAAGTTAAGCTCGCTAACGCACATGGTGGGTTTATGTATTTCTTTGTCTATGCTAAGAAGAGTACAGAGGGCAAGTCCTACGCGAAATAAGTTTTCTCCAGTAAAAGGATATATGCCCCTTTTGCCTAACATCTTGTTTTCTTTAAAGAGTCTCTCTGACAGCATCTTCTATTAGCCTTTGTAATTCCTTTACCTGGGTTAAGTGTCTGCCTGCAAGAACAAAGAACTCCTCATTTCCCTTTGAACCTTTAGGCTTGGACTTTACAACACCCCCCACATTAAAGCCCAGTTCGTTCAAATGCGTACATACCTTCAAAACTGCGTGTGTCTTATCTTCCGGATTTCTAACTATGCCCTTTCTTACCTTTTCAGGTGTCAGTTCAAATTGCGGTTTTACCAAGATAAGTGCTATCCCCTCATCTTTGAGAAATTTAAGTATGTGTGAGAGTATCTTGTTAACAGATATGAAAGACACATCTACCGTTATGAGATCCACCTTTTGAGGTATGTGCTTTTCTGTAAGGCTCCTTGCATCTGTCTCTTCGTATAGAATTACTCTCGGATCATTGCGAAGCTTTATATCCATCTGTGCTCTCCCCACATCCACAGCATAAACCTTTAAGGTCCCTTTTTGCAAAAGACAGTCTGTAAAACCTCCCGTTGATGAACCTACATCAAGAGCAACAAGACCTTTTACATCTATCTTAAAGCGTTCCAGTGCGTGTTCCAGTTTGTATCCTCCACGAGAGACATACTTCATACCTTCCTTGACCTCTATCCTTTGTCCCTCCTTTACTAAAAAGCCAGGTTTGTCTGCAACAATACCGTCAACAACTACCAAACCTGACATTATCAGGGCTTGTGCCTTTTCACGCGAGCTTGCAAAACCAAGCTCAAGAAGTTTTTTATCAAGCCTTTGGCGGGACATCAGAGTTTCAAAAGGTATTTGATAAGGTATATCAAAAAGATAAGTATCATAGGAGAAAAATCAAGGCCGTTGACGGGTTTAACAAAAGACCTTATGGGTTCAAGCATGGGGGAAACTATACGGTCCCCAACTGTATAAAGTTTACTTTTCCTAAGAGAAGGAAACCAAGAAGCCAACGCATGAAAAACCACTATCAATATAAGCAGGTTTAAGGTAATGGATAAGACACCCTTTATCACTCTACAAACTCAAGTATAGCAAGCTCACAACCATCTCCTATACGCTTAAAGGGAAGCTTTATGATCCTAGTGTATCCTCCGTTCCTTCCTTCGTATCTGACCGCTATGTCTTCAAAAAGCTTCTTTATAGCGGACCTGTTGGGTAGTATAGCTAAAGCTCTCCTTCTTGATGCTAAATCGCCTTTTTTTGCTAAGGTTACGAGCTTTTCTGCTAAGGGCTTTACCGCCTTTGCCTTCTGCAGGGAGGTTTCTATCTTCTCTTCCTTTATAAGGGCAAGCAGAAGTGATCTGTATAGAGCTAGCCTTTGTTCTTTAGTTCTGTCAAAGTGTTTCTTCTTAATCTTGTGCCTCATAACTTACCTCCTGCTTTCTATGTCCATGCCTAAGTATAATCCCATCTGCTTTAGGGCTTCCTTTATTTCGTTTATGGCCTTTCTTCCTATGTTCTTTGTGCCTTTAAGGTCCTCTTCCGAAAGCTTAACCAAGTCACCTATGGTGTTTATGCCCATCCTCTTTATAGAGTTAAGTGCTCTTTGGGACACATCAAGCTCTTCTACTGGGAGGCTGAGCTTTTCCAAAAACTCATCTATTACCACAGGCTCTTCGGCTACGGGTAGTTCGTAGGATATGTGTTCTAAGCTTGAGAAGTACTTTACGAGTATGGATATGGCTTCTTTTACCACCTCCTCTGGTGTTTTTGTGCCGTCTGTGTAAACCTCCATTATAAGCTTATCGTAATCACTTCTCTTTTCTACTCTTGTCTTTTCAACTTTAAAGCTAACCTGACGAACAGGTGAAAAGTCCGCATCCACAAGCATCCATCCTATCTCACCTATAAATTCCATCTCTTCGGTGGTCATGTATCCAAAACCCCTTTCTATCTTTATCTCCATGTGAAGTTCTTTGTTGGGGTCAGTTATGGTTGCTATCTTCTGGTCGGGGTTTACCACTTCCACATAAGGTGGGAGTGCTATGTCCCTTGCGGTTATCACTCCTTCACCTTTCTTTTTCAGGTAGAGGGTTTCTACATCGCCTTCTTTTAGGTTAAACCTAACTTTCTTGAGGTTAGCTATAACCTCAAGCACATCTTCTTGAACACCTTCTATAGCAGAAAATTCATGATATACGCCGTATATCTTTACGGCGGTTATGGCAGTGCCTTGAATGGAAGAGAGAAGGGTTCTTCTGAGAGAATTACCCAAGGTGATGCCAAAGCCACGCTCCAAAGGTTCTACCACAAACCTTCCATAAGTCCTATCCCTCTCTTCCCAATAAACCTTAGAAGGAAAGAGAAACTCTCTTTGCATAATAAGACCTCCTTAAACTCTTGAATAGAATTCAATAATGTACTGCAAGTTAACAGGAACCTCAAGTTGGACATCCTTAGGCAGGTCAATCACCTTTCCTCTGAAGTTCTCTTTGTCCAGTTCCAACCAATGTGGTACACTTCTTGGGTCTATATTTTCTACATTTTCCTTAAACTGAGGCACATCTCTTGAGGTGGGACTTAACTCTACGATGTCTCCCACATTTACACGGTAAGATGGTATGTCTACCTTTTTCCCGTTTACCAGTATATGTCCGTGTGATACCATCTGCCTTGCCTGCCTTCTTGTTGAAGCCATGCCCAGCCTGTATACCACATTATCAAGCCTTCTTTCAAGGAGCTCAATCAATACTTGTCCTGTGTTACCCTTTGCCTTTGAGGCTTCTTCAAAGTATCTCTTAAACTGTTTTTCTCTTATGCCACCATAAAGGAACTTGAGCTTTTGTTTTTCCATAAGGCGAAGCCCAAACTCCGTGAGTTTTCTTTTTCTCCCTTTTACCCTACCGTGCTGACCCGGTGGAAAGTTTCTCCTTGAGAGGATCCTGCCTGCGCTTTTTTTCCCAGAAATTACTACGCCAAACCTTCTGTCTATTTTAGACCACGGACCTATGTACCTGCTCATTTCACACCCTCCTCTTTGAAGGTGGTCTGCATCCGTTGTGAGGTATTGGGGTAACATCCCTTATGAGCTTTATCTTGAGTCCAGAAGCGTATATGGCTCTTAGAGCGGATTCTCTTCCAGCTCCTGCACCTTTTATTCTCACTTCTACTTCCTGAAGCCCGTACTCTTGAATAGCTCTTTTTGCAGCTTTTTGTGCCGCAAGTTGTGCAGCGTAAGGTGTGCTTTTTCTTGTACCCTTAAAGCCTACTGTACCCCCGCTTTCCCAAACTAAGGTGTTTCCCTGCATATCTGTAATGTTTATTATGGTGTTATTGAAAGTGCTGAGTATGTTTACTATACCTTGCGTTACGGTCCTTTTCTGTTTTTTAGCTTGTCCTTTCTTTTTAGCCATCAGAAACCTCCTATTTGGCTATTTTCTTTTTAGTACCGCCCACGGTTTTTCTTTTACCTTTTCTTGTTCTTGCATTGGTCCTGGTTTGCTGTCCTCTTACGGGTAAACCCTTAGCGTGTCTTAGTCCCCTGTAGCAACCCATGTCCATAAGCCTCTTTATGTTCATCTGTACCTCTCTTCTGAGATCACCTTCTACTTTGTAGTTCTGTTCTATGAACCTTCTTATGGTGTTTAACTCCTCAGGAGATAACTCGCCAAGCCTTTTACTGCAGGGAATGCCAGTCTTTTCACATATTTCTTTGGCTCTTGACCAACCTACACCGTAAAGGTAAGTCAGTGCCACTTCTAACTTCTTGTGATCAGGAAGGTCAACACCAGCTATTCTTGCCATAACTTACCTCCTTAAGAACCTTGTCTTTGCTTGTGCTTTGGATTCTCGCATATAACCATAACCCTTCCTTTCCTTCTTATAACCTTACATTTGGCACACATGGGTTTTACAGATGGTTTTACCTTCATGGTATTACCTCCTTTATGCCCTATAAACTATCCTGCCTCTGGTAAGGTCGTAAGGTGAGAGCTCCACCTTGACTCTGTCCCCAGGCAGTATCCTTATAAAGTGAACGCGCATCTTCCCAGAAACATGAGCAAGAACTTCATGCCCTGTATCCAACTTTACCCTAAACATAGCGTTGGGTAGAGCTTCTGTTACTGTGCCCTCAAGCACTATTCCCTTTTCCTTGTACTGGTTATCTTCCTTTTTCTTACCCATTGCTAAACTCCGTAAGTACCATAGGTCCGTCTTTGGTTATAGCTACGGTGTATTCAAAATGAGCAGACAAACTTTTGTCCGCGGTGTGGACGGTCCAGCCATCTGCGTCAAGAACGGTATCCTCTGTCCCAAGGGCAAACATGGGTTCAATTGCTACTACCATACCCTGCTTTAACTTAGTATCCCTTCTATCCATGTCTTTTAGGTTGTTGGGTATGAAAGGTTCTTCATGCACTCTTCTGCCAATACCATGTCCACCAAGACCTCTAACAGGATAGATGCAGTATCTCTGGGCGGTCTCGTGTATGCTGCGGGTTATATCGCTTACCCATCTTCCCGGCACACACACCTTTACAGCCTCTTCCAAAGCTTCCTTTGTAGCCTTCAAAAGCAATTCCTCCTTCTGTCCTACCTTACCAACAGCTACTGTGATAGCAGAATCTCCTGCGTATCCATCTATTATAGCACCAAAATCCAAACTCACCAAGTCTCCTTCCTTTATGATCTGATCCTTTTTGGGAAGTCCATGAACCACAGCAGAGTTCACAGATACGCATATGGCTGATGGGTAGGGCGTCTTACTAAAAGGAGGTTTGTAGTTTAGAAAAGCTGGACGAGCACCTCTTTTCTTGCTTTCCTCTCTGGCTATCATATCTATGTCATAAGTAGAGATGCCCGGCTTTATCTGTTCTGCAACTCTTTCTAATATCTCTACCACCACAAAACAAGCCTTCCTAATCTTCTCTATCTCCTTAAAAGAATAAAGTTCAACATTCATTCTTTAGCGCCTTTTTGATCTCTTCGTATAGCTCTTCTATGCTCTTAAGAGCGTCCAGTCTAATTAATTTATCCTCTTTTTCATAAAAGTCAATGAGTTCTGCGGTTTGCTTTCTGTAAACCTCAAGCCTTTTCCTTACTACCTCTTCTCTATCATCTTCTCTTTGAATAAGCTTTACACCACAAACATCACAAAGCTCATCTTCTTTAGGTGGGTTAAACTTCATGTGATACACAGCACCACACTTAGGGCATGTCCTTCTTCCAGATAGCCTCTCCACTATATAGTCATCCCCTATTTCAAAGAGGATTACTTTATCTACACCCTTACCGTGTTTACTAAGCATGCTTTCCAAAGCCTTAGCTTGATTGAGCGTCCTAGGAAATCCATCAAGGACGAGGTTTTCTGCCTGAAGCACCTCTTGCTCCACCATAGCTATAACCAGTTCATCTGGGACCAAATCACCTCTGTCCATATACTCTTTAGCTTTCAATCCCAAAGGCGTTTGTTTTTCTACAGCGGACCTGAGCATATCTCCAGTAGAAACATGCCTAAGTTTCAGTTCCTGAGATATAAGCTTGGCTTGTGTTCCTTTGCCTGCACCAGGAGGACCCAAAAATACCACTATCATGGTCTTCTCCTTCTCATGTATCCTGCGTATTTTTTCTGTATCATCTGCGTTTCTATCTTATTGAGGGTGTCAAGAGCTACACCTACCACTATTAGAGCGGTTGTACCCCCAAAGTAAAAGGGTACTTTTAACCACAGGCTAAGGAATATGGGTATTATAGCTACCACACTTAGGAATATGGCACCCACAAAGGCAAGCCTGTTTATGATGTTTTCCAGAAGTTTTTGGGTATCTTGGCCGGGTCTAACTCCGGGTACAAAAGCATTAGCCTTTTTAAGGTTGTCTGCAACATCTACGGGATTTATAAGCACAGCTGTGTAAAAGTAAGTGAAGAAAATTATGAAAAGCACATAAAGAAAGTTATAAAAAAGTGTTGTTGGGTTAAAGGCATCGTGCAAAAGGCGTGCTATGGGATGGTTTACAAATCCCAACACAGTAGAAGGTATTATAAGCAAGGATTGGGCAAAGATAATGGGTATTACGCCAGCAGGGTTTATCTTTATGGGAAGGTAAGTAGAACCTCCTGCTAATTCCTGCCTTCCTATCTGTCTTCTGGGGTACTGTATAGGGATCCTCCTTTCTGCCTCCTGCATAAACACTATGCCCACTATGACCGCTATGACAAAGATTATTGCGCCAACAAAGGCAAAGGGTGAAAGGTCTCCGTTTTTGAGCATCTCAAAAACTCGTATAGAAGCATTGGGGAAATTGGCAACTATACCAGCAAATATGAGCAGAGACATACCATTCCCTATACCCTTTTCTGTTATTCTGTCTCCCACCCAAACTAAAAACATGGTAGAGGATACAAGCGCTATTATTGTGGTAAGAGTGAAAAGTATTCCACCCTCTGGGACTACGGGAAATCCGCGAGGTGATACCTGATTCTGTAGCCACACAGATATACCCAAAGACTGTACAAAAGCAACGAATACTGTTAGATACCTTGTATACTGGTTTATCTTGTACCTTCCGTAATCACCTTCTTCTTTGGCAAGCCTCTGAAGTTCTGGTATAGCAACAGTAAGAAGTTGCATCATGATGGATGCGGATATATAAGGCATGACTCCAAGAGCAAACAAGGTCATACGACCCAAGTTTCCACCAGAAAATATGTCATAAAGGTAAAAAATAGTGCCTTGAAAACTTTTGAAGAAGTCCCCCAAAGCTGTAGTATCTATGCCCGGCAGAGGTATGTGGCTACCCAATCTGTATATGGCAAACATAAAAAGTGTATAAATAAGCCTATTTCTGAAGTCTTCAAGGGAGAAGAGTTGCTTTATGTACTCTACCACTCTATAACCTCACAAGTGCCACCTGCTTTTTCTATCTTCTCTTTTGCGCTTGAAGAGAAGGCATGAGCCTTTACTGTAAACCTTTTGGTAAGTTCACCATCACCCAACACCTTGACAGGCATACCTTTTCCCACAAGTCCCCTGTTGTAGAGAGTTTCGGGTGTTATCTCTTCACCTTCTGAAAAGTACCTTTCAAGGGTTTTTACATTAACAACTGAGTAAACCACTTTGTCTGTACTTCTAAAACCTCTTTTGGGTATCCTTTTGTGTAGGGGTGTCTGTCCTCCTTCAAACCACGAGGGCAGGTTTCTGTCTCCAGACCTGCTTTTTTGCCCTTTGTGTCCTTTACCACAGGTCTTGCCGAGTCCAGAACCTATACCTCTACCCACTCTCTTTTTTTCCTTTATAGCTCCTTCGTTAGGTGCAAGGTCATGAAGTTTCATGTTCTTCCTCCTTTAAAAAGGTATTTCGTCATCCTCTGAGTTCCAGAGCTTTTCATCTACATCTCGTTCTTCTGGTATGACTTCTTCTTCGGGTGTTTCGTCAAGCTTGGGTTTGTTTATTATCCTTACTGCTTCCGCTACTATTCTCACTTTACTTTGTACCTTTCCTTCCTTGTCCGTCCACCTGTCCTGAGAAAGCCTTCCTTCTATAACCACCGTGTAGCCTTTGGATATCCTTGTGCCTAAATTTTCTGCAAGCTTACCGTAAGCTTTGACATCAAAAAAATGGCTCTCCTCTTTCCAATCTTCGCCTACTTTATAACGCCTGTTGTAAGCTATAGAAAATTCAGCTGTCTGACTTCCAGAAGGCAGGTATTTAACCACTGGATCTTTGGTGAGCCTTCCTATGATGAGCACCTTATTGAGCATCCTTCTTCTCCTTAATGTGAAAGTTGAGCCATCTTATAATATCATCGCTTATCTTGTAGTAGAAGTCAAGCTCGTTAGGTAGCTGTGGATTTGAAGACCTTATACGCAAAATGAAGTACCTACCATGATGAAAGTTTTTTATAGGGTATGCGAGTTTTTTTACTCCCCAATCTTCTTGGTGAAGGATCTCTCCTCCCTTCTTTTGGATGGTATCTTTGATCTCCTGAAGTTTCCTTTGAACCTCCTCTTCAGTTAGCGTAGGCTTAAGGATAAACACACTCTCATACTGTCTTATAGTCTCGTAATACCTTTTTGCCATCTTTCACCTCCTGGACTCCTAGGTCCCTACCTTTACAGTAGGAACGAGGTTTTTTATTATTATACCACACTTAACTTACCTTTGCACCTTCTTTTAAATCCCTGTCTGGTACTATAAGGGACAGTCCTTCGCCGTCAGAGAGCGCAAGCACCATACCTTGAGACTCTATACCCATGATCTTTCTGGGCTTTAGGTTAGCTAAGATGAGTATGCTTTTGCCTATCAGCGCCTCAGGTGTATAGTGCTTAGCAATACCTGCTACCAGTGTGCGCTCCTCATCTCCTAAAGAAACCCTGAGTTTTATAAGCTTTTCAGAGCCTTCAATCCTTTCAGCAGACAGTACTTTGGCAAGCCTTATGTCAAGCTTTAAAAAATCTTCTATACCTACAAGCTCCATATCTACTTAACACACTTTCTGGTATCTTCTGTTTCTATTTTAACAGCAGTTAGGCTTGTGGATGTTGCGGGATCCTCCTGGACTTTTACTTCAACACACATGCCCTGCTGTACCTGACTTAAGCATTGGCTTATAGGGTAAAATGTATGGTTTATCTTGCACGCGGTAGCTTGGGTCAAGTTAACCGTATAGGTTTTACCCATCCATGTACCAGTAAAGTTGTTATTCTGCGCACTTGTACTTTGCACCATAAGGTGTATTTCATTTGTCTTGCCTGCTGTTTCTTGGGGTATCAGTGGCTTCATTTTTACTTGGTACACCTGCCATGGGTCTGTGCTTGTGTCTACTTCAAACTCTTTTAACACAAAATCAATGACGAGTTTTCCCATAGAAAAAGGTTGCACCACACCGTTGAACCTAATGTAGCATCTTTGAGTATCACACTGCACCGTGTTGGGTTTGTTGGGTTTTTCATTCATTGGTGTAAACACAGCTTGGTGTGTTATGTTGTTAGAATCTGTTATGGTAAGGTTCTTATCCATAATCACCTCGAGCCTGTTGTAAGTGCCCTGTGGGATGTTAGCAGTTGTTATGTACTGAAGAACGCCGTTTAATTTCGCAAGGTCTGTTTGTAGTCCTTGCTGGCTTGTAAAGAGATTCACCTTCTGCTGACAGTTATTGTCAGAGCATAGGTTCACCTCGTAAACCTTGACCAGTATGGAAGGATATACACTCATATCATCAGTAAAATATACAGGTATAGAAGAAGCAGAAGAGGTAGAACCTCCGCCAGAACCCCCACCGGAGCCCCCACAAGAGAAAAGTAGAGCGGAAAAACCCGCCACTACCAAAAGTTTTTTCATAGGCATACCCTCCTAAAAGTCAATTATAAATACATATACCAAAGTTGTCAAATCGCTTCCCTCTTTTGGTATCAAGCAAAAACACCAAGAACCTTGATTCGGAAGATGTGTAGAGCTTCCAAACCTTCATTGGCTGACAGCTCTGATACGCACCGAGCTTAAAGATAACTACAGCCTGTCCTTCTGGCATTTTGTTCCTTATCACTTTTCTGTCTGCATAAAAGGGAAGATTATGGTGAAAATATCCAAGCTCGTAAACTTTTAAACTACCTTTTGGGTCAAGGGTTTTTATGTAGTTTCCTACCTCTCTGTAATGCCTGAATTTTTCAAGATATCCCACTAAACCTGTATTTACAAACAGTATGAAAGCTATGCCTCCCACCAAAGGAGAAAGGATATAACTGCTGGGAAGTGTAAGAAGGGGCACAAAAGCTAAGAGTAAGAAAAGCTTACTTAGGTCAAAGTAGAAAACTGCTACAACTAGGGTTAAGGACAGGAGAACAGTTAAAAAGATGGATGAAGCTATTTTGATCCTCCTTAAGTCAGAGCTTAACAAAAAGCTTGCGGTAAGTACCGACATGGCAGGATAAGCGGGAAGCACATAGACCGGTATTTTGGACTTTATTATGCTAAAAGCTGTAAAAACCAACAAAAACCAAATAAGGAAAAAAGAAAGTTCTCTTTTTACTTTAAAAAAAGACCAAAAAAAGGCAAAAAATACCAAAAAAGAGTAAGGCATGAAGCTAATAAGAGTATCAAGAATGTAAAAGTAGTAGGGATCTGTACCTTTATGTATTCTGCTGAGATTTTCTTGGTAAAATACCTTTAAGAATTCCTCTTTGTGAACAAAAAACTCGTAAAAGTGCCACCAAAGACCAATAGGCACAAAAAGAAGGGTCAGTAAGTAATAACGTTTTTTTAGTAGTTCCTTTGGGTTTTCTAGAAGAAGATGGAAAAATACAACACCAGCAGGGATGACAAATCCCGCAGGACCTTTTGTCATCATAGCTAAGGAGGATGAAAAAAAGGCAAGGATCATCAAAAACACGCTGTCTTTCTTGTAAGCTTTTAGCCACAGATAAAGGGATAGAGTTATAAAAAATGTGAAGGGTATTTCGGGAGATGCATACCTTGAGTTGGCAAAAAATTGAAAGGAAGATAAGAGTATGAGCGCTGACAACAGGGAAACCTTTAAGTTCTTTAACTCTTCTTGAGCCAAAAGGAAAGTGATAAAACCCGTAAGTAAACCAAGGACTGCATGAAAAAACCTGAGCCCAAACTCGTTAATTCCAAAAAGATAGTATCCTAAGGAAATTATCCAGTAAGTCATGGGAGGTTTTTCAAGCCTTGGTTCACCGTTATAGTAAGGGGTTATGAAATTTCCTGTGTGTAACATGTTTTTTGACGCGTCCGCATAAAAAGACTCGTTAGGCATCCAAACCTGGGGTAATCCTAAATGAACAAACCAGCTTAATATAACGGCTAACAAAAGTACGTACAGCATCTTTAGGGAAATAGTATCACATCTACGAGGCTATCTTTTTTTATCTCTTTTATGCCTTCGTAAACTACCATGTACGCGTTCATATCTATGTAGGAGGTTAGCATGTGAGATTGGGTTTTGTGAGAGTACGAGCAGTAAGCTTTATCTTCTTCAAACCACACGCAGGACCTTACAAACTCTCTCCTTTCTGCATCTTTTCTGGAAAAGTCCTCTTTGATGGTAGCTTTGAAAGTTTTGGGTGCGTAATCCTTCCTCCCTGACATTTTTTGCATGGCAGGATGCACTATAAGGTCAAAGGCCATGGTGCATGATACTGGATTGCCCGGAAGTCCAAAAAACAGCCCTTTTTCTCCGTAAGTGCCAAAAAGGATTGGTTTTGCTGGCTTTATGCGTACTTTGTGAAACTTTACATCTACCCCACACTCTTTAACCAGATACTGGACATAGTCCTTGCCTCCCATGGACACACCACCTGTGGTGATGAATATGTCGTAGTCCTTCATTTGAGCTAAGGCCTTGGCAATATCCTCTTGGTTGTCTTTGACTATTCCCAAGTAATGGGGCTCTCCACCGCTTTTTATAACTTGTGAGATAAGCACATAACTGTTAGAGCTTCTTATTTGAGTAGGTTTCTCTATGACCTCTCCCACATCCTTTATCTCGTCACCCGTTGCTAATATAGCTACTTTTGGCTTTCTGTAAACAGAAACAAGAACTTTGTTTACGGAAGCCATTATACCAATTTCGTATGGTCTTATATGTGTGCCTTTTTTTAGAAGCAGTTCACCCTGTTTTGTTTCTTCTCCCCTCCTCCTTATGTTGCTCCAAGCCTTTAGAGGATGTTTTATAAGTATATGATCACCTTCTTTCTGAACCATCTCAAAGGGAATTACCGTGTCAGCGCCTTGTGGAATGGGTGCTCCCGTGAATATAACTACCGCAGTACCTCTTTCAACAAGGAGTTCTTTATCCTCTCCTGCGGATAATTCACCTACTACTTTGAGTTTGATAGGATGTTCTTCAGATGCCAACTTTATGTCTTCGTACTTTACTGCATAACCATCCATGGCTGAGTTGTCAAAGGGAGGTTTGTCCGTATCAGAAAGCACATCTTCTGCAAGCACCCTTCCCAACACTTGGTTTATGAACACTCTTTCAGTATCTATTACTTTTGTATGTTCAAGCACGGTAGAAAGCGCTTCTTCGTACGATATCATGTTCGTCTACCTCCTGTGCATGTATTATGATAATTTTAATTGAATGCCTGAAACTTCTTTGAATAAGAAGAACAGACTCATTGTCAACCCAAAGGAAGGGTGGCGCTCTGTAGCGCGGAAGGTTATCAAATTAGCCTTGCCTATAATACTTTCCAACTTGCTCTATACTGTGGAAAGCGCTTTTTCTATAATACTCGTTTCTGGTCTCTCCTCAACTGCGGTTGCAGCGGTAGGCTATTCTGCAAGCATGCTCTGGTTTATATACTCCTTGATGGCTCTGTCTTACACGGGTACATCTGTACTTGTAGCCCAGATGACAGGTGCAAGGAAAGACCCATCTCCTGCACTACTGTGGGGTTTGCTTATATCTTTTTTGATAGCTCTGCCTCTTACTTTTGTAGGTACAGACTTGGTGACCTTTTTAATGGGAAAGTTTGGTGCATCTGAGCAGGTGGTGAATTTAGCAAGAGATTACCTTGATCCCATATTTGCTTTTATAACTGTTGGCTTTATTACCAACACTGTGTATGCTGCTTACAACGGTTATGGAGATACAAAAACACCCTTCCAAGTTGCCCTGCTTATGAATGTGGTCAATATATCCAGCGCCTACCTTCTTATATACGGCAACTTGGGATTTCCAAGGATGGAAGTGCGCGGTGCCGGATGGGGTATTGCCCTTTCAGAATTGGTAGGCTTTTTGGCATATGTGCTTCTTTACATAACAAAGAAAAAGCCCTTTCCTATAACTTGGAATTGGGATAAGAGAGTACTTTTAAACATCCTTCGTATAGGAACACCCACCGCTTTTGAGAGGGCTTTTTCGAGTTTATCTTTTAACATATTTGTAGGTTTTTTGGCAAGCTTTGGGGATAAGGTGCTTGCAGCTCATCAAATAGGTCTTAGGGTTGAAAGCGCTTCCTTTATGATAGGCTTTGGGTTTATGGTAGCGTCCACCACACTTTCGGGACAAAACTGGGGTGCGAAAAATTACTCTGGTTTGGATTATGGTATTAAGATCACTGCTCACATAACAGCTTTACTAATGGGTTTCATGGGTGTACTACTTGCTTTGTTTCCCAGATACTTTTCTCTCATATTTACAAGAGATGTTCAGGTCATAGAGTATGCAGTTTATTATCTGGTGATAGTTGCCTTTTCTCAACCACAGATGGCTTATGCCAGCATATATTCGGGAGCTCTTAAGGGTATGGGTAAAACTTACATACCTCTCCTTGTAAATTCACTGTCCTTTTGGGTCTTTAGGATAATACCTTCATACTTTTTACTCAAGTACTTCCATACACCACTTGTGCCGTGGGTGTTTATGAGCGTAGAAATGACCACAAGGGCTATTATCTTCTACATAGCATACAGAAGGGAGATGTCTAAGCTTTTGAACTGCGAAACAGAAGAAGAGAAGTGTAAAAAAGCAGACATTGAAGGAGTAAAAAGACAAACACTTTGACAATAGCCATTTTTGGATACACAAACCTAACCAGAAAGCCCGATAAGTTATCAAGAAAAGAAAGTAAAAAAAGGGAAATACCCAGCAATAGCTTTCCTTTGGAGTTAGTAAAAAGGAGAAGATGAGAAACAGTTATAGAATAAACAGCCATAGACAGAAGATGGGGATGAAAGACTTTAAACATTCCTTCAAAAGTTTTAGGTTTTGTGAAAGAGGATGGGTCTCCCAGGTAATAGTTTTTAATACTTTGAATGGTAAAGCCCATCTTTGAAAAGAAGACTATAAAGTTTATACATGCAAAGAGAAATAAAAATAACGAAAACACCAAAAGGATGAGTTTAATATTTGAGATACCTGTAGTTTTATCCTCACCCATGAAAAGGAAAAAAAAGAGCGTTAAAAACAGCACTAAGCCGGTGATGATCTGGTATACAAAAAAAGAAAACAGCTTTATGTATATAAAAAGTGGTGATGCGTAGATAATAAGGAGGTCAGAAAGTAGCACACATATACCGAAGAAAGCGGTTCCAACAAGCAAAGTAGTCTTTAGCTTTTCGGAAAAAGAAGATAGTAGAAAAAGAGAAAATAGCACCAAAATGTAGAAAGCCTTCAAAAATACATCCACATGCATGTCTTCAGAGAGCTGAGAAAGGGATATCCTTTCGGGGAAGTTTGGGTCTCCAAAAAAGTACTTGAAACTTGATGAGTAGGTAAAACCATATTTGTGATAAAAATACACCCAAGAACTTGTCCAATAAAGCAGTAGAAGTAACAAAAAAGTAAGGATCAGGTAATAGAGAGGTCTGTTGCTTTTTATGTTAGCAGATATGAAAAACCTCATCTCTCACCTCCGAAGATCACCTGCCACATGGCAAGCACCTTTCTTGTGTTGTCAGTGATAGCTCTTGATGTGAGGGTAGCACCCGTCATGTTGGGTATGTCCCTTCTAAGTCTTAGAGCATCCGCTGTTAGCATCTTTCCTTTAAAGAGCTTTAGCCAGTTTTCATCGGGCATATACTCAAGAGGTTCGTTGAAAGAAAGCACTTCCACTAAGTCTATCTTCCCTTCTGGTGTTATGGTGTATAACACTACCTCGGGATGGGTTCGGACTGTATGCGTGTCTATGTATGCGTATCCTACAATAGAATTCCCTCTTTTGGCTATGTACCAAGATACGAGCCTTGTATTTAGTTTTACGCCAGAGAGCCTTTCTATGTTTTCCACCTGCAGTTTTGAAAGTACTATGTTTTTAACCTCTATGCTTGCACCTGGGAAGGCATCCTTAAGAGCCTGTTGTGGAGTTTTGAAATCCCTTGCAGAGCTATCTACCGCAAAAGAGATAAAACAAAAGAGTATTATAAACAAAGCACACCACTTGCGCATGCTTAACATATTTTAATACCTACTTTAAAAACAGAAGAGTCTTTATAAAAGCCCATATGCCAGCCTCCTTTACTCCAGTATTTTTAACAGTTTCAAGCTTTTCTAAAGAGTTCCCACCTGATGAAACACCAAAAGGTCTATCAAAAACATCCCTTCCAAAGATGAACCCTTGAGCTTTTACTACTCTCATGTACTGTTTATCTATACCGTACGCGCGTTTAGGCGAAGGAAGAAAAAGTTCAGGTTTTATGTAGCCTTCGTCATCTAGATAGTTTATAAAGCTTGGGTTTGTGATAATGTTGTCCTGGGGCGAAAGTATAAACGATATCTTGTTTACATCTTTACTTATCCTTGAGCGTATCTCTTCGTTGCTTCTAAAGTGATCTCCCCCGTTGGTCATTGAAAAGTAAAGCTGATACTCTCCCCCTACAAGAGGTAAAAGCTTTTTAATCTCAGGTCCTGTGCCTCCTTCTAAGCTTGCATAAGTCCAGTCTTTTATGTTCTTAACACTCAAATTGTAATCCTGTTCCATCCAACCATCTGCACCGGGAACTTTTCGCCAATATGTAAAAGTAGCATCAACGGTTCCCCCTATGCCCCCATGACATGCTACACAAAACTTCATCTCTTGAGCACTTTGAGGTCTCAACCTTCCATCCTTATCCTCTATAAACCCCGCCATTATCCAGTTCTTACTATCATTAAACACAAGCCCTTTGTCCCAAAGGAAGCTTCTCTCTTCTTTCTCGCCACCTCTTTGTACATCTGCATAAGCCAACTTTTTCATATACCGCATTTCCCTTATACGGAGAGATTTGTAAGATATTGTGTTTGAAGGGTCTAAGTAATAGAGAGGATGGGCAAATTCAGTGCCTGGTGGATACTGGTATGTTATCACAACTACATCACTCGCATCCCCTTCGTAATGCTCTGGCATTGTAAAGTCTCCTACTTCCGTGTTTCTGCAAACTTCACCGGGCTTTACTCCTTTCACTGCACACTCCACTATGGCTAAGTTTTTCTTGTAAATCTCCTTGTTGAATACTCCTCCACTTTCTCTGAAGGGTCTGTCAAGTCTTATCAAGGTTGAATCTATCCTACCGTTTGTGGGGAAAAAGCCCGGGAAGGGTTTCCACTTGAAAACTCTCCAACCAGTGTATTCTCCAGTTTCAGGGTCTAATACAAAACCCTCCGTATCAATATTTGCCAAGCTATACCCTCCACCTGTGTATGAGTACAATGGTGGCACGTCAGGAAAGTATTTAAGGTCTCCGCTACCTCTATTCCTGTAAGCAAAGCTCCAGTTATCTTGCCTTATATAGCTTTGCACCTCTGCGTCAGAAGGAACATCTACACCTGCCAAGGTTAAGTCTGGTCTTATTGCGTTGAGCCAAGGATTTCCTATCTTTAGTATCTTCTCAGGAAAAGAGTAGTTAAGGGTTAGATCCATATCTGATTTTTCGTTGGCATAAGGTGTGTTGGCTTGCGTGTGGCATACGTAACAAGGGTTCGCTATCGCCTTTCCGTATCTCACGATGCCTGTGTCAGTGTAGCATTCAAGGGGTATGTTAGGCTCAGGGTTAACAAAGCTTTTTTCTTCTTTTACTCCTCCTCCACCACATGAATAGAGAACTATTGCAGATAATATCACAAGCCTTCTCATGCTGACCCTCCTAAAACATCCATCCAAGGGCTAACCTGTAAATGTTTTGCTTTTTGGCATCCTTGGGAGAAAGGCGCACATAGTCCGCTTTTAGTGCTATTAAAGGGTGAGGTTTATAGGAGAGTCCCGCATTAAAAACCTGCACCTTATGTCCTGAAGGTTTTTCAAAGCCTTCTGGAACGCTGGCATGGGTATCGTAGTTTTCATAAATGCCAAACACATAAAGCTGTTGGTCAGGGATTCCTAAAAGCCTTAGCACATCGTATGCTACCTGCGTATAAAATCCGTAAAACTTTTTAGGAAATGGGGTGCACTGAGTGGTATCACCAAGTTGGCATTCAGGGTTTGTGCTTATCTCCTGGGATATCTTATCTGCTCCAGAGGTAGCTCCGTATGCTCCTACAAATCTTACATCCCATCCACCATACTGCCACCACAGATGAGGAGAGATTAGGTTTAAGGTTCCGAGCTTTTTGCCTTTATCATCTTGCACGCCACCGAAAAATCCGCTTGCTCCTATTTTTAGGTTGTAGGGAAGGTTATAGTCAAGTCTTCCCGAAAAAGCCATTTGGTCTGAGACTGCCTTAAAACCGTTTTGTCTAAAACCTTCTAGAAGTTCTCCCTTTTGGATCTTTTCTCCCGCCTCTTTATTAGGCTTTAATCCGTTGGTGATGTACGCTCTGTACTCGAGGTTTCCCAGCTTTCCGTAAGCTCCAAAACCAAGCTCTCTCCAAGTTGTAGGTATTATATTTCTTTCAAGATAAGGTCTATCAACACTTGGAAAGGTGGGAGGTTCATGAAATTCGTTGATGATCCCCACGGGAATAAGAATAAGACCACCTCTCAATCCCAATTTTTCATTAAAGTTGTAGTCTATAAAAGCAAACTCTACTGCGGTTTCTCCGCTTTCCTCTCCACCTTCAACAAAGGCATGTTCCCACTCAATTTCTGAATTAAATTTTAGCTTTTCGTTGAAGGCATAACCAAAGTAAAGTATTAACCTTTTGGCATCCACAGTGTTTTTTGGCTTTTTATCAGGATTGTGAAGAAAGTGGATTTCTCCGTATCCGCCTATGGAAACACCCCGAGGGTTAAACATAGCCTTTGAAGCGGCAGGTCCCAATCCAGAATAAGATTTAATCTCAAGTTGAGGCATCGCTATCTCAAGCCTGAGCTTTCTTATCTCTTCCTTAAGCACATCTGTTTCCTGTTTAACTTCCTCAGTTTTCTTTTGTTCTTCTTTTAGCTTTTGAATTTCCTGTTGAAGAGCCCTTATCTGCTCTTCTAACTGTCTTATTTTTTCTTCGGTAGGTTGTGCTACAGCAATTGCAGAAAACAGAGCTGAAAGCAAAAGTACCCTCTTCATGCTCTATACCTCCTGTATTGAGATTTAATATCAACGATATTACAAAAATTGAAACCAGATGTCAATATGATAAAGATCACTTAGAGAAGTTCTTTCGGGACAGGGGGTAATTTTTTGAGTTTTCTTTGTATTATATCCGTGGAATACTTTTCCAAGTAATACACTATGGTTTCCACTCTTATTTTTATACTTCCAGCGGGTTTTGTTTCGTCAAGCTCTCCGAATTTAAAGAAAAGTGTACCTCTGCTTTCAACTATCTTTTGTACGGGTGTGTAAGTGGGTTGGTCCATACCGCACTCATAACTGGAAAGCCTTATAACTCCAGTTATCCATGGAAACCTACTGGCAAACTTGGCACCCCATATGATTTCGTTGGTGTTTGAGCTGTATGAAGAAGTCCACACATCTGATATGTCCAAGTAGCTCCTTATAATGCCGGCCTTTACATCATAACCAAAAAGCCAGTCCAACAGCCAATCTTCTAAAGGTAGGTAATTATACCAAAGTACAGGATATCCGTAAGTCTGGAATTCTGCATCTATCTCGTGCCCTATACCTGTATCCATATGATAAGGTCTTGCGAGAACCAAAAGAGCGGGTCTGTTTTCTTTAACGCACCACCTTATGATCTCAAGACTCTTGCTTCTTGCATAAGCGTCAAACTCCTCAAGGGACTTAAGCCCGTACAAAACTGCGTCAACCATCTCTTGATAAGACACATCAATAACTGATTTTAAAGCCTCGTAAAGTTGTTTGGGAAGAAGTTCAGGTTCACCAAAAGTGATAAAGGGCGATATGTACCTTATACCTTTAGAGAGAAACTCGTCCCTCTCTTTTGTGAATCCTGCCTTTATGTTCTCTGGAGCCATCATAACCCTTGTACAACTAAGAGTATCAAGCACATGCCCTTTTAGGAAGGAGGGAAGAGAATATATCATGGGTACAAAGATAATGTCCACCTCTTTTGTAATAAGCTCCCCTATGTGTCCTGCTAGAGCCTTTACGGGAAAGCAACTGTCCATGGTTATCCTTCCTTTACCATACTGTCTGTATTGCTCTTCGGAAGTGTCCGAGCTGAAGATCACTTTAACACCGAGCTTTTCAAAAAAACCAACCCAGAACTGGTGGGTGCTCCATATGTTCAAAAACTTGGGAATGCCCACCTTTATGTTAGACCTATCTCTGTTAGCTGTTTTTGCCTTTTTTTTGAGTATTCTTAGCATACTACCATTATAGGAACTTGTTAAGTCTTCCTAATATGGTTTATATCATACTCTCATTTTCTCCTTTTCCCTACTGCCCTATTAACTTAATCCTTTAACCTGTCCTTTATTTCCTCCTAGCTAAGCTTATACAAGGTAATCCGCTCTCTGCTTTTCAGAGTGTAGATGTTAAGTTTATAGGTAGAGATACAGAAAACATTAAGGCTTATCTTTTGAAGTATACGCTGGGTGAGAAATTAGTTTAAAACTAAGATTTGGTAAAAGTCTAAATCAGGCAGAAAGCCTAAACTCTCAAATGCTCAAATAGCTACCTTCTTTATAATCTCTGTGCTTGATTTCTCATCCAACGTATTTCAGAAATTTTAAATAAGCTAAGAGAGGAATATTTATCAAGAATAAGCAATTTTGTTAAAGATCCTGAACAATCTTGGAAGCCTTTTAAAGGTAAGCTCGTTGAGGAAATAATAATGAATGAGATACATAACAAAGTAGAAGAGATTGGTTTGAAAATAATTAAAGGAAGTGAGCTTGAAAAAGAGGAGATAAATTTAGAGGACTGTCTTGCTTTTGTTAAAAGAAGCCTAATAGTTGATTTTGGTGAGTATGGGATGCATTTACCTGACGCAGACCTTGTCATTTATGATCCTCAAAAATGTAAAGCGGTTGCAATAATTTCATCAAAGACTACTCTTAGAGAGAGAATTGCACAGGTAGGATACTGGTATTTAAAGATAAAAGGAAGTCCTATTACAAGAAATATCAAAGTGTTTTTTATGAAGATGTCAACTTTTGGCATCCTAGACTGAACCAGCTATATTAAGGCACTACAAGCAATAGAAGAAATACTAAACAGAGTTTTTAAGTGGCGTAGGTTCAGGAATGTGGTAGAAAGGTGGTTTTTCTACATCAAGCACAGAATAAAGAGGTTCTACGAGAATCTCTGTCAAGGTTTGGATCACCTGGACACACAAAAGTAGGTGGTCCAACTGTTATCTTACGCCTGTAGTGAAATCTCTACCCAATTCTCCTTTTGGATAAAAGTAAAGTTGAAAGGTATTTACCCAGATGCGGTTATTGTATGATTAAAATCATGTTTTTGAGGGAGAATATATCTACCTTTGTACAAAAGGATAACTTCTCAATCTGGCTTTTAGTCTTTTTCCCCTAACCTCAAGGTCTACCTCAAGCCCCTCTTTCCTAAAGTTAAGGTCTACAAAGCAAAGAGCAATACCTCTGTCAAAGGTTGGTGAGTAAGTACCACTGCTGACCACACCTATGGTGGTGTCTGACACATAAATTTTGTAGCCTTCCCTTGGTACACCTTTTTCTAAAAGCTCAAGACCAAAAAGCTTTCTCTTTACTTGATTCTCCATCAAAGCCTGCTTGCCTATAAACTCCTTTTGCATGCAAACAAACCTGTCTAGATTTGCCTCAAAGGGTGTGATCTCTTCTGATACTTCGTGTCCATAAAGAGGCAAACCCGCTTCTATTCTTAGGACGTCCCGAGCACCAAGACCGCACGGCTTGGCGCGTTTCAGGAGCTGTTTAAAAAGTTCTGTGCCTTCCTTTAAACTTGCGTATATTTCAAAGCCATCTTCACCCGTGTAGCCTGTCCTTGAAACTATAATATTATCAAAAACCTCAAAGTGGTAATACTTTATACCTCCAACGGGGAAAAATTCTGACAACAGTTTAGGGCTGTCTCTTCCCTGAAGGGCTATCTGTACTGTGCTTTCTGAAAGGTCTTCCACAGGATGATATTTTGATAGCCAATTTACAACCTTTTGCCTGTTTGCCGCATTTACACACAGCATAAAGTTTTCTTCATCCATCATGTACACAGTTATATCATCAATAACTGTACCTCTTTGGTTAATGAGCATACTGTACTGAACCTTCCCCGGACTTAGCCTACTTATAAGGTTCGTAGTAAGATACTCAAGAGTGTCTTTTGCGGAAGGACCCCTTATAAAGATCCTTCCCATGTGGGAAACATCAAAAATACCGCAGGCACCTCTTACAGCCAAAACCTCTTCCCTTATGGAAGAATAAAAGATGGGCATCTCCCATCCTGCAAATTCAGATATCTTAGCGTTCAACTCTCTGTGAATGTTGTAAAAGGGCGTTTTCATATAAACTACTTGAAGTATAGGACTGTTTAAAACAATTGTCAAGAGTGTTTAGAGGCTGTTCCAAAAACACAAACCCATTGACACACAAAAGTTTTAAAGCTAAAATCTAACCCTGATGTTTGTTAGCCTACAGTTCAAGCTTGAACTGAAAAAAGAAGACAAAGAAAAACTCATCCAGCTCATGCGTAAGCAATCCTCCGCTATCCGAGTGGCATACAACATGCTAAAGGAGTTGGAAAAAGAAAAAACAAAAAACCCACACGCCCAAATATACCAAAGACTAAGACAGTTTTTTCCTGAATTACCAACAAAATATATTGATTCAGCAATATACAAAGCTAAACAATATCCCACAGATAAACCAGTGGTGTTTGGAGGCAAAAGGCTTTTTGAAAAGCTTTGTAAAAACCACCTTACAGGAAAATTGAGAGAAAGACTTAAAAAGCAGTGGAGAGAACTAAGACAAGGAACACTTATAAGCATTGGGTCAAAATCAGACAAAGGAAACAGGCTAACGAGATTTGAAGATTTAAACGGACAGCTACACCTTAGGATTACCACAGGGAACAGAGAGTTTATCTACGCCAAAGTGTTAAGGGAACCCAGCAACAGCAAAGACAAGTGGCTCACCTTTATGGCTATGCTTTTAGAAAGTTGGCAAACAAAAAACTACTTTGCCTACACAGTGGAGTTAAAACTAAGAGATGGAAAAGTTTATGGAAGTGTATCCTTTGAAATCCCAACACCTGAAGTGAGATACACCAAAGAGAACGGAGTAATAGCCATAGACACAAACGCATCACCCATCCACTTAGCCATAGCGGAAGTCTCAAAAACTGGAGAACTACTAAGCTATCAAACCATCAGCCTACATCACCTTTTAGGACTTTCCCAAAACAGCAAAGACCACCAAGAGTGGATATTAGCCCATCAGATAGTAGATTTAGCCATTCAGAAAAACAAAGCTATAGCTATAGAGAACCTAAAGAGACTTACAAGAGGAATGCGTGGAGATGGGAAAGCTACACTAAGAAAAATACTTCACCACTGGAATGCCAAAAAGTTCTTGCAAAAGCTAAAAAGGATAGCAATTTTAAGGGGAGTGGAAGTGGTAGAAGTCAATCCTGCTTACACATCAATTATAGGCAT
>Ga0079997_120011_pt1 | contig 41828 bp, 38 predicted proteins | sample PerSpoCPS_CMetaG_FD_69200 | JGI IMG/M metagenome (GOLD analysis project Ga0079997, IMG submission 69200) | Archaeal communities from Yellowstone National Park, Wyoming, USA - Perpetual Spouter C (PS_C) MetaG (SPADES assembly) (version 2) | ecosystem: Environmental > Aquatic > Thermal springs >... | reverse complement strand
GCTCCAAGCCGAGGTATTCCGCGAAGACCTTGACGACTTCCACAGCCAGCTCCGGGTCTGACCTCACGCCGTTAATTGTTAAAGATGTTTCACCGTGGTCGGCCAGCTCTACCTCAGCCTCTGTCTTCAGCATCACACCCAGAGCCGCCCCACGTCCCGTAGAGATTGCGTTTACGACGGAGACTGCGCCGTAAGCATTCCCACGCCCTACCATTATTTCTCTTCTTTCTTGGTGATGTTCTTAAAGGTATATGGTAGTAGGGGCATCTATATTTATTCTCCTCGGCAGGGTAGAAGTATTGACATATAGAGCAGTAACAAACCCCTCAATATATTTAGCAGACCTCTTACGTAAACAGTAAAGAGATTGCCCATCCTCTTTATAGAAGAGCTCCATTTTCCCTTCATTAGATAGCTTGAAAACGGCTGTGAACAGGCGGGATAACCTAACTCCGAGATACCCTCACGCATTAACCGGATGTATCGTAGAAAGGTTGCTTAAATCCTATTCAGCCAATCATGTTTTGTTCATATCTCAAGTCCTTCCTCTCCGGAGGTCTTAGGATTTATCTTCTCAATGGCTTTTATTATCTCCTCAACACTACTGGAGAAAGAACTTATCAGGAGCTTCAGCAAAGAACACTCAACACAGACACTGCGTGAAAATGAAGACACCTGATAGACGGCTGGTTAAGAAAAGCAAGCTAGTATAGAATCCAAGTAGCTTATTAGGCAGTATTGTAACGGTATTTTGGTCAGGGCTTGAAACAGGAGGATAGGCCCGACGACTGTCCAAGATGCGGCTGGATACTAAAACCCACAAAGAGAGGGTATCTGGAGTGTAAGATATGTGGCTGGCGTAGGCCCTTGAAAGGTAGGAGGGGAAGGTTAAAGGAATATGAGTTGGACGATTTTGAGATGAGGCGTAGGATGTGGGGCTCCATGCTAGCATATAGATATGTGACTGGTGATGAACCGCTATAGAGTGCTATTGTATTTGGCTTTGGAGTTCCTTTAGGTATCTTTCTGCGAACCTTCTTACCTCAACCCTGTTTGCTTTCAAAGCCCTCCTAAGAACCTCCATACAGTACTCTATTCCGACCTCCCTACTATGCTGTCTGCATATATCTAAAGCCCCTAAACTCTGGTATACCTCATAATAGTCCTTCATAACCTCCTTAAAGTATTTCTCGACAATCCCCCTCCTATCCTTCTCTACTTCGGCAAGCCACCTTATGCTTCTCCTGGTGAGTGTTGGTATGTTTATGAGGAGGGGGTGTGGGGGTACCTCGAAGTGGCCTATATTCAGTTTGGCTGGGAGGTATGGTTTAAGCCTCTCCAGGAAGTACTGTAGTGTGTTGGAGTCTGCGGCATTTCTGCATAGCTCCAACCTATTGGTGAAGGGTATTTGATCGCTTCTAAGAAACCTCTCATAAAACCTCAACCTCACATTCTCCCTGATATCCCTCAGCATTAGGATGGCTGCCAGAAAGCCATATCTTATCATCAGCCGTTAACTCACCACAGCTAACTACATAATCGAATAAAGCCTCAACATCTCTTATCTCATCGCTCATAACTGTGAAGTTTGCTATAAATGGGTCCGGTAGGGATAGGCTTATTCTGATCACTGTGTCTAGGTATTCGCGTTTAAACCCCTCCCTACCCAGCAAATAGTTCACTATCTTGAAAAGGTATGCTGGTATACCCTCATCCCTGTCTATGTCTATACTCCTCCACCCCTCCCTAGCGGCCTTATACTTAACATCATCCCCTAGATTGCTTTCAAGAACCTCCTTAACGAAGAACCCGAATACGAAGGGCCTCTTCAACCTCTCCAATAGATCAAGCTCATCCACCCCAATCCTTCTAAGCTTATCATAGCCATAAAGCCAGAGTAGATAGCCCCTCTCAGCCCTTATTACAAGCTTTATGAGGTGTTCAGCCGTCTCACCACCGACCCCAAGCCTCCTCTTAATATACCTAGCAAGCCTCTCCAACACTACACACAATTCCTGCACAAGGTTACCTAAGTCTAATGCACCAAGGTAACGAAGACAGCTAGCTCTTTGGCCGGATGGTTGAGAGGTCTACCAAATACCTCAAGGAGAGGATAGGACTAGCGCAAGAAAACACATCTGCTCTAACAACTACCTAAACTACTCCTCATCAACACCCCTTTTATGAGCTCTTTTACGCAATTCCACCTTGGGATTAGGATGGGTGTTCTGCTCAGATACCCCTCCGCCTCTACACCGAACCTATCTTTCAGGTATGGTACTTCATAGTATTTATACAGCAGAAGGGCGGCAGAAAATGTCAGCGTTGAAAACAGAATCATAATTAGGTCGCTAACCATTAGGCCCACTCCTATATATTCGATGAATGTTCCGAGGTACATTGGGTTTCTGGTGCATCTGTAGATGCCTTCACGCACAAGCCTTCTAGGGGGTTCATAGAAGGGTAGAGGGGAGCCACCACCATACCTATACATATCAATCTAGGCCCAAACCATCACCACCAACCCCAAACCAACCGCCAAGACTCCAGGAAAAATACCCACATACCCTAAGCCAAAGTAGGGTATGCTAAATAGGGTTCTTACCAGATCTGCTGCATTAACTAGTATTAGGGGGACAATTGCGGTGAATGTAACGAAATGCCCTAAATATATCAACAGCCTCCTCATAACTGCTTAACCTATGTTGTAGATGTTTATAGTTTTCAGCCCTGCAAAATCATGGCTGTAATGTGCTACTATTATGGAAAATAGCCTCTTCAGCCTAATGTCGTGTTTTCAAGGCTTGTAAATAGATGTTAACAAAACTGCGGCAAACAAATAGATTAAGGAAAGAATTTATAAAACGAATATTCACATAAATTAATTATGGCATCAGAAATACGCATCCGCTTTCTTCAAGCAGGTCAGGGGTTTGTTAATGAAATAAGAAAATCGATCTTAGAATATAAGGAAATACGAATTGCGGTAGCTTTTGTAAAAGAAGATGGTTTAAATGAAATATTTGAAAGTCTGAAAACAGCACTCAGCCAAGAGCGTGAAATCAAATTTATAGTTGAAGCCTCCGCTGATTTAGGAATAACAGACTCCGGCGTTTTGGAAAGATTGCTAAAACTAAAGAATAAACATGATGGTTTTCTAGTTAGGTTTTATAACAATCCGGGTTTCCATCCGAAGCTTTTTATATTTAGGAAAGGAAAATCTGTGAAAATCATAGTAGGCTCGTCGAATTTGACGGGGGGTGTAGTAGAGAAAAACGTTGAGGCAAACTTGGTCATTGAAACAACACAAAACCACAAAATATACCAAATAATAATTAGAGAGTTTGACAACTGGTATGATGGAGCGGATGAGTTAGATGACGACTTCGTAAAATATTATAAAAGAAGATGCAATGGGTTTTCTCGTCGGTCTAGGACGGGCACAAAAACTTCTACAGATAAATACCGAACACCTTTACCGACGCCTGCAAGTGAATGCCGAAAACTAGCGGAAACAGTATTTTGGAAGATAGCTCCTGGTCCAAGAGGAAAACAGTGGGAATTATGGGAAAGGGAAATTGACAACGGCATAGGGATAATAGCAATAGGATGGGAAGATCTTAACAAAATAGTTTCCCTCAATAGGGCAAGAGCGATACAAGAGATCAAAAAGATATGGGAAGATGCGAACCCTACTTACATTTACAAGCAAGGAAAGTTTTTTTATCATGTTATGAAAGAGAAAGGTGTTGTAGTGGCTTACTCAAGAAGGACGATATTTGGGATCGGTGAGCTTATCGGTAAAGCGTTTTACGAGGCAATAGATGATTGGGACAAAGAGCCTTCTCCAAATAGGTGGAGAGTAAAGTGGCTATGGTTAGGTAAACCTAAAAAACCGCCCGAAGATATTTCAAATGTTTTGAGCACATACGACACAATCCACCGTATCGAAGATAAGGATACGATAAACTATATTAAAAGACTAATTAGGAGGGGCTAGCCCTTATCTCTTAATTCTGAACGCTTAATCTTCGGTGTGGCCGTTCTCGGTATTTCGTTGACGAACTCTATTTCCCGGTGTGTTGCGGGGGGCCCTATTTTTTCGTGGACTGTCTGTCCCAGCTGTTGTGTGAGTTCGTCGGTGGGTTCTATCCTATAGATAGCATGACATATAGATAGTATCCAAATAAGCATTTTCACTCACCACCCTGTCCTCGCGGCCTGATAGTATATTGTGAATAGGTTTAGGAATAGTTTGAGGTTCTTTATTCCTTGTATGTGGTTTCTTGTGATCATCTTATGGTTGAATACAGATGTACACTGCTTTAGGTATCTAAAGAACTTCTCAACCCTGTTCCTCATACCGAATCTTTCATACTTATACTCTAACCCAAGCCTCTCTAGAGTCCATTGGTACTAAGGGCCTGTATCAACTACTTCCACGAATTACTGAATCTAACGTCCACGGTAGACCATACATATATACGGATGCCTTTAACACATAGCTTTGCTCCATCAACGGCTAATACACCTTCTGTAGCTTAGGCTCTACCGCAACCTTGGCCGTAGATACCTTCCAGGTAGAACATGTACAGTAGGCTTGTTTATAGGTTCCAGAACCATGCTAAGAACCTTAGAAACCCTTCTACGGCTACCGTGAACATATGCTCCAAGACAGCTAAAACCTTAACCAACCTACTTCGTCTAAAACGGCCAGAAGCCATGTAGTGTCCGGATAAGGCTTTAAATACCATCAAGTGGTAGCCATTTTCAAGTTCTGGGCTATTATAGTAAACCCTCTCGCTATATAAAACCACTTATCTGGACACTATTAGAAACAAGCCACAGCATCATACATAGTTAAAACAACCATTCGACTCTTTCGGACATCAATTTCAAATGATAGAGTAAGCTTTTAAGCTCCCACTATTAACCGGTTTGCCATGGGTCGAATAATCAAGGGTTGGGAAGGCAGATATTACGAAGACTTTGAGCCAGGCGATGTATACGTGCATCCATATGGAAGAACTATTACCGAAAACGACAACATCTGGTTCACCCTACTCACTATGAATACAAATGAAATCCACTTTAACAATGATTATGCAGCTGGGACCGGGTGGGAAAGGCCGCTTATCAACAGTGCTCTAACACTCGCCATCGTGCTAGGAATGAGTGTGATGGACGTAAGCCAGAACGCCGTTAACTTGGGATGGGAAGAGATAAAGCTGCTTAACCCTGTGTTCGCAGGCGATACATTATACGCCCAGACGGAGGTTCTGGAGAAGCGTGAATCCAAGTCTAGGCCAGAGATGGGTATTGTGAAATTGAAGACTATAGGCTACAACCAGAATAACACACCGGTGATTGAAATGAAGAGGACTATCATGGTTTGGAAGAGGAATTTCGCACCTAGACTTAAGATTTATGACAAACGGATGAAATTTGCTGAAGGAAGGTAGTTCCACTAACTCACAGACCTTTGTATTATAAGGTTAGGTCATTTTATGACAAGCCTAAAAGTCTAACCCACTTTTTAACAATACAAAGAAATAATATGCGAATAAGTGAAAATTCAAGGATCTGTACAAAGAGTGTTAAAGTCCGACGATCTAATGTTTTTTGTCTGATATTATGTTTTGACATAAAAACTTTAATAAGAAGCCTGTTTCTAGATTTGTCATAATTCAGACTACTTCTTTAGTTGATTGTGTTCAATAACCTGTTATTAATATACCTATGAAACAACATTTTAGTCGGTTGGCGTGCATCAAGTTACACATGCTTTGAGATCTTCTCATTAGCTAGTTTTCCATAAGTTATTGCTATAGCCATTACATCATGTTCTCTCATACCCATCTGAGCGGTTGCGGTGAAGAGTTCCTTGACTATGGAGCCAAGTGGTGTCGGTACCTCAACATCTCTGGCCACCTCCATCGCAAGCCTGAGATCTTTCACAGCCAAATCAACTGTAGCCACAGGACTCCATTCATCATCTATTATCTTCTGAGCCTTGTACTCCGTCACATAGTTCTTGAAAACCGTATTGTTAAAGACTTCAGTTAGTGTTTTTGGATTTACGCCTAGTCTTGAGGCCAACACAACACATTCAGAAAAGCCGGCCATGACTATCCAAAGATGCAAATTGAGTATTAGCTTGATAGCCATACCAGAACCTATGTCGCCTACATAGAGTATCTTCTGACTGGTTTTCTGGAGAATCGGTGCGATCATATCAACAGACTCTTTCCTGCCAGCAGCTAATATTGTAAGCTTGGCCTGCTCAGCTATGAATGTACCTCCCACTACTGGAGCCTCAACGAAATCTCCACCCTTTGACCTAACCTCCTCAGCGATTCTCCGAGTGACCAGAGGATGGTTGGTGCTCATATCAACCACTATCTTACCAGGGCCAACTCCATCAAGGACGGATGATCCCCTCATATCACCTGTACCTATTAATACATTCTCGGTTACAACCGGGTCTGTGAGCATGCTGATCACAATCTGACAACTCTCAGCCAAAGCCTTAGGCGACTCAGCTATCCTAGCCCCTAACTGAGCAAACTCTTCAGCTTTTGAACGAGTTCTATTCCAAACCATTAGGGGGAAGCCGCCCTTTAGTATATTTCTAGCTATTCGGCTGCCCATTCGGCCTAATCCTATAAAACCTATATCTGGCATGGTTTTTCAATGTAGAAATTGATGAGGTGCTTTTAAAACTTTCCATGATTGCTGCTTCGCAACAAACATTCCAAAAGGGGCCATTGATACCAATTATATTAATGCCAAATGACTCAGGCTGTAGTGGAAGAGGTGGCTAAGAGTTTTTCCATATCAATTATTCGCTGAGCAATCTTTATAGTCGCATCATCTACCATAATGCCGTCGATAGAAATAGCTCCTAGGCCTTCGCTCGCAGCTTTCTCATAAGCCTTCACAATCTTTCTAGCGATCTCGATCTCTTCCTTTGATGGTGTATATACTTTATTACACAATTCTACCTGCTTTGGATGTATGGCCCATTTCCCCTCAAAGCCTAAGCTTTTCGAGAGTCTAGCTGACTTAAGGAAACCTTCGGTATCTGTATAGAGTGCGTAAGGCCCGTCTATAGCCTGTAGACCAGCAGCTGCTGTTGCATTTCTTATGGTAAAGAGTGGATAGTGCCAGATATGGCCGGTGTACTCCTCCACATGCCCGCCTATAATCAGAGATGTCATACCGATGCTGGCTGCATAGTCGCCAGGCCCGAATATGAGTGACTCGAGCCGTGGGCTGCTGAAGGCAATCTCCCCACAACGTAGGATACCTTCAGCAGTCTCTATTATAGCCTCAATCCCAATAGGAGAAACTATTCCATTCTCATCCTCGAGCATTTTCAGGGTCTTTTCAACAAGCTGTATGTCTGACGGTTTATTTACCTTTGGTACTATCACACAATCTATCTTGTCTCCAACTTTGCTGAGGATGTAACTTAGGTCATCATACCAAAATCTAGTATCCACAGAGTTCATCCTGAAGGCCATAGTCTTCCCCTTAGGCTTCTCAACATTCCTGAGAACCTCAACAACATTCCTCCTAGCGACATCCTTATGGGAGTCAGGCACAGAGGCTTCAAGGTCAAAGAAAACCTCATCGACCTCTATCTCAAACAAACCCTTCCTCATCATCTTCAAACTCACGGCTGGAATAGCCAACTCGGCTCTTCTCAATCTTCTAATGGGCATACCAAACGCTGTGTCCTGGAAGGTTTTATTTATGGATTAGCTAAAAAACCTTAATCACCCTGATCAGGTCTTGGAATAGGTGTGAACTACTTACCAATACTGAAGTCTTTTAAAACTATGTTTACACAATTGCAAGCTAGTACGAACTATACTCTTCCACGGGAGTAGAATGTGGCGCTGGCAAGATATAACTCCTTGATGGATGTCCTATAGCTGGATAGTTTGGGTGCGGGGCATGCTCACACCCATCTGGCCTATAGACTCCCATTTGGACACAACTCTGAACTAAGCTAATTCTATGGCATTGAGTATCGAGAGGAGAATACACCGCTTTTCCTAACAACGAGCTATTCAAATAGCAGATAATTAACATAATGTACCGAGCTTGAATAGGGGAGATTAGGTTACCTAAAGGCAATATGTTGTCCATTATGTGTTTAGGAGGTAGAAAGATGGGGCCAAAGATATACATAGATAGCTATTCTCGCAGTTATTTATATGAACATTCGTCCAGCGTACTCTCCCAACGAATGGTTTGCGGACTCATGTCGTATGATAGGTAGAGAATGACTACTGAGGCCATGGCCATCAGCACATAGAGGAATATACAAGGATAGCCTCGACACATAACCTATTCTATCTACAGAGAAACGTAAACAAACTACCAACCATAAAACCCATAACAAAATAATGGAATAAGGGCGAAGAGTTTTATATTAGGTTAGGTTTAGAATGTTGGTTATGGGAAATGAAGGACATGGAGGTAATAGATATTTTCTGTCATATCTTCCCGCCGGGTTTTCTAAATGAACTCCAGAGAAGGTGTCCTCACCTCTCTTTTAAGCCAGCTGGCACAGGTAGTGCGTTAAATATCATCAATAATCAGTCAGGTTACTGGGTCTCCTATGTTATACCAGACTCGGCCTTTGACACTCCAGAGAAACGGTTGGAAGACATGGATAGACATGGTATTGATATCCAGGTCCTGAGCGCCGCGCTGCCCGGAGCCGAGCCTTCAAGCCTCTCAACTTCACCGGAGGATGTGGTCAAGCTAGCAAGATTTGTCAACGATTCAATATCCGACATCGTCAACAAGTATCCAGAACGTTTCGTAGGAATTGCTGAGATACCCATCACATCGGAGACTGATGCTCTGGAGGAGTTTGATAGGGCTGTCAATGAGCTTGGCATGAGGGGGGTTCAGTTGTATACACAGATGGGTGGGCTGCCAATAGATAATGAGAAGTTTCATCCTTTGTTTGAAAGGGCCATTAAATATGATATTCCCATACTACTTCACCCATCTAATCCGCCTCCAAGCCAGTCAAGGCTTTACGAACAGGATTATTCCTTGATGCTCATGTTTGGATGGCCGTATGAGACAACTTTAGCCCTTTCAAGGCTTGTCATTTCAGGAGTTATAGAGAAATTTCCCAACATCAAGCTGGTATCACATCATATGGGAGGCATGATAGCATACTATGGTGGACGTCTTCAGATATATGAGAACCTTGCAGCAATGCGTGGAATAAAGTACCAGAAGCCGCTACTGGAATATTTTAAAGTATTTTACGCCGACACGGTACTGGGTGGTCATCTTCCTGCAGCAAAGTGTGGATATGAGGTCTTTGGCCCCGACCACGTTGTCTTCGCAACAGACTACCCTTTTGGACCAGAGGTTGGCAACGCATTCATAAGGCAAGCCATGAGCATTGTTGAGGGATTGAACATATCGGGGCGGGAGAAAGCTAAGATATTGCATGGAAACGCTCGTCGCCTTCTTCGTCTTGGCTAAGGTGAGATACTGTGTAGTTTCTCAAAGCGACCTTTAGCTCAGAAAATTTACATCAGGAAAGTCTTAAATCAGAGTTTCATTCCTGCATAACATGCAGGAAAAGATAGTAACACATAGGGTTATAACCCCACTATCATACGCCACATTGATAGTACCTATCGCTGGTCTGATAATTGCTTTAGTAACGACGGATCTTAGGCTACTCATATACACCCATGTTATAACCGGTGGCACGTGGACCGGGATTGATCTCTTCATGGGTCTTGTAATGACACGTGTGATGAGGGGGCTGAACCCTGAGGCTAGGACCGAGGTGGTTAAGAGGCTGGTCCCGCTGCTCCTATTCTTCATGCCCGTGCTTGCAGGTGTTGCGATAACGTGAGGGATAATTCTAGCCCAAATATATAGAATACTTGATGTCAGGTATCCAATGATCGTTATAGCAGTAATCGTTGTGGCTATACTGACTATCCAAGGATATGGCATCATAATGCCGAATGAGATAAGAATATACCGTGAGCTGAGGAAAGATGTGCCCGACAGGGAGAAGATAGTAAGGCTAGGGCTCCGCAACTTTAGAGTTGCTGGCAGTCAGGCAATCTTTCAACTGGCCATCATATATGTAATGGTCAATATCCGTCTGGGTATTCTCATTCCCTTCTAACTAACTATGATTTATCAGCGATGCAATGTCCCACCAGTTTCACCACGTCATCGAGCTTTTCAAGATTCAACGTGGTGGCTATAAGCTCTTCTAGTTTGTAGCTTGTGAGAACGGTTTTGGTGTTACTCCTAAATTTTGTCATTACTTGTTCGCTGCCTATTAGGGGAGCATCGCTCCGCTTGCCATAATATTTGCTTCCATCCTTCATCACAATATTGATAATTACATCATCATTTTCCATTCTTTTAGTGAATCTTATCTTTCTAATTAGTTTAGCAGTTTCCCGTGGAATGCCTCTTGAGATATCGAAATCCAAAACATTGGCCCAACCCTTAGCAAGCACTGTGGCAACACCATAGTGGAGGCTGAAAATTGCGTCATATCTTGTTACTGGATTAATCTTCCGCACGAGAGGTTCGCATATTATTGGTATCGACAGTTTGTCCACAAAACATACCACCTCTTTTATCTGGTCTGGTTCTATACCATGCTTCTCTTTAAGGGCTATGGCAGTATTCATGAACTCATGTATAAGATGGCAGTTGGGGAACAGCTTGAATGAAATATTCATCACCTCCCATGTTTTACCAAGTCCGGCTGAAACATCATTGGCTGACGGTCTAACGCCAGCATAGGACATGTATAACCCCTTATCACCTTCTATGATTCTCTTTGGGCCTACAATGCCTTCCTGCGCTAGGAAGGCGGCCATGATACCTGCATGTGCCGCCCATCCGACGTGTAGAGGTTTAACCCAAGAACCGTCAGACAGAAACTCCATTAAGCCTGATGCGAAGCTTCCAGCAATTCCTAAAGAGCCCGCAAGTCTCTCAGGATCGAGTCCCAGCAATTTTCCAGCAGTTAAGGCTGTCCCAAAGACTCCGCAAAGAGATGTTGCATGAAACCCCCTCTCATGAAACTTACCCCTCACTGCCATCCCAAGCCTAGAGGCTACTTCATAACCCCCAATTATGGCTGTAAGAACCTCCGATCCAGTTGCATGTAAAGCCTCACCCACCGATAATGCAGTGGCAACAATAGGCGAGCTTAGATGCATTATAGAGGGAAGATGTGTATCATCATAGTCAAGAGCATGCGCTAGAGAGCCGTTAACCATTGCAGCCATGGGTTGTGAACATTTCCCCCCATACCATAAGATAGTACTCTCTGGGGTACCTCCAAAATGTTTGACAACAGTAAGTATTGAACGCATGTGCGGCTCAGCTGTACCCGCTGCCATAACACCTAAAGTATCAAGTAAATGGAGTTTGGCCTTATTGATGACATGTGTCGGGATCTCCGGGAATTTGAGTCCGTATACAAAGGCTGCCAACTCCTCACTCAGGGTACTCAAGGTCCTATCTACTTACTCGTGCTATGATATTATTTAAGCTGTATATGCTGCTCTATTGATAAGGTGTGGTTTATATTACTCCTCACCACTAAAGACCCGATGTCGCTTCAAACACACAAAGATGAGCACCAGCTGATCAGGAAGGCGATTAGAGATCTTTTGGCAAGATTTCCGTCGGAGTACTGGCGTAATAAGGATGAGCGGCGGGAGTACCCGACGGAATTCGTCAACGAATTAATGAAAGCCGGATGGATGGGCGTTAACATCCCGGTTGGGTACGGTGGAGCTGGGTATGGGATTACTGAGGCCAGTATAGTGTTGGAAGAGTTGGCGGCCTCAGGTGGTGGGTTGTCGGCTGCAGGAGCTGCCCATGCATCTTTCTTTAATGTTATAATCTTAACAAATTACGGTAATGATGAATGTAAACAGTATCTCCCTAAGATAGCAAAAGGTGAGCTGAGATTTCAAGCACTTGCTATAACGGAGCCAGCCGCTGGCTTTGATACACCCAAGATCTCAACCTTCGCGAAGAAAAATGGTGGCGAATATGTCATAAATGGTAGGAAGGTTTTTATCTCTAGGGTGAAACACTCAGACCTAATGCTTCTGGTGGCTAGGACAACACCGTATGATGAGGTGAAGAAGAGAACCGATGGGATAACTTTGTTTTTGGTGGATTTAAGGAAGGCCGCCGACTCTATAACTGTGAGGGAAATACCTAACAATGTCCGGAGAATGGTGGATACAAATGAGCTGATCATAGAGGGCCTTGTGGTACCTGAATCCCATGTTATAGGGGAGGTTGGGAAGGGTTTCTACCATCTTCTCGAGGTTATCAATGCGGAAAGGATTGAGATAGCAGCGGAATGCATTGGCTTGGGCCGTTATGTCCTAAGCAAAGCCGTTGAATATGCTAAAACCCGCATTGTCTTTGATAGACCTATTGGGAAAAATCAAGCCATAGCCCATCCTTTAGCCGAGGCGTATATGAGGTTAGAGGCCGCGGATCTGATGAGGTATAAGGCCGCGCATCTTTATGATAGTGGGCTGCCATGTGGTGCTGAGGCTAACATGGCGAAGTATCTGGCAGCTGAGGCATGCTATTATGCCTGTGATAGGGCTGTCCAGACCTTTGGTGGATACGGTTTATCGGTTGAGACGGATATAGAGAGATTCTGGAGAGAGTCGCGCCTCTACATCCTAGCACCTATATCGCAGGAGATGATTCTAAACTACCTCGCCCACAACATTCTCGGACTGCCGAAATCCTACTAAACCACGCCGGCGGAAAATTTGAGTGGATAATTATGGATAGGATGGGGGTTAGGAAAAGAAGAGGCAAGGTAATGCCTTCTTACATATTTTGAGAGCACATAATAAAAGGCATAAACAAGCTGATTGCGATGTGCTTATATTCGACTGGGCTGGGAATACTCGGATTATATGAAAGGATTTAAGGAAGATAAAATGTTTTTGTGACATGGTCGAAAAAGCTATAGAAAAGGCTGAGGAGGTTCAGCGATACAATATGTTTATAAATGGAGAATGGGTGGAGCCGCGTTCGAGAAAGTATTTTAAAGTGATATACCCCTTTAACCAGCAGGTTGTGGCTGAGGTAGCTGAGGCCTCCCATGACGATGTAGAGAGAGCTGTAAGAGCTGCACGTCAAGCATTCGACGATGGTGGTTGGTCTAGAATGGCCGCATCTGAGAGGAGTCGGATGCTATGGCGGCTAGCTGACCTTATAGAGGGAGAGGCTGAGAGGCTTGCTCGACTCGAGACACTGTGTAATGGAAAGCTCTATAGGGAGATGCTGGGCCAGTTAAAGGTTATTCCAAATTACTTCAGATTTTTCGCTGGACTAGCTGACAAGATACTTGGTGATGCGAAATATCTGCCAGACAAGCCGAATGTCCTTAATTACACCATACGCGAACCTTATGGAGTTGTTTCCATAATAGTACCGTGGAATTCACCAATATTGTTGACAACCTTCTCATTGGCCCCTGCACTAGCTTGTGGAAACACGGTTGTGGTCAAACCTTCCAAGAACGCGCCACTAGGTGTGCTAGCCTTAGCCGAGCTCTTTCAGAGGGCGGGATTCCCACCTGGCGTTTTTAACATTGTCACGGGCCCAGGACAGATTGGTGAGATGCTGGCTGGCCACCCAGGAGTTGATAAGGTATGCTTTACAGGTGGAACCGATACTGGGAAAGAAGTTGCCAAGAAAACAGCCGATAATCTTACGAGGTATGTTCTTGAGCTGGGTGGTAAGTCACCCCAGATAATCTTCGATGATTGTGATGTGGAGGCGGCTATCAGCGGTGTAGTCTCAGGCATTATTGCTGCTACAGGACAAACATGTGTGGCTGGCTCAAGACTACTGGTCCAGAAGGGATTGTATGAGGAATTTCTGGAAAGGCTTCGTAATGTATTTGAGAAAATCAGGCTGGGGGACCCTATGGACCCACAAAACCAGATGGGCCCTGTAGCAACGAGAGAACAGTTAGAGAAGATAATATACTATATAGAGACCGCAAAGAAGGAGGGGGCGAGACTGCTCTATGGGGGCGAGAGGCCGCGGGATCCAGTCCTCTCTGAGGGATTATTCATACTTCCAACGATATTCGCGGATGTTAGACCCGACATGACGATTTGGCGTGAGGAGATATTTGGCCCTGTTCTGGCTGCAACAAGTTTTGAGACTGAGGAGCAGGCTGTTAAGCTGGCTAACTCGGTTGAATACGGGCTTGCTGCTGGAATATGGACTAGGGACATTTATAAAGCGCATCGTGTGGCTAGAAACGTTCAAGCCGGGACTGTATGGATTAACATGTACAGAAGCCTCTCATATGCTTCACCATTCGGCGGTTTCAAGAAGAGCGGTGTGGGGAGGGAGCTCGGACTTGAGGCAATAAACGAGTTTACACAACTGAAGAGTATATGGGTGGAGCTCACAGGGCAGAAGAGAGATCCGTTCATACTCGGTTAGACTTTTAAGAACGTTAACAAACATTATAATTCATGACTCAAGTATACAGGCTAATTCTCCCACGAATTGACGTAGCGATGGAATCAGGTAAGATAGTTGAATGGGTGAAGAAGGAAGGAGACCGCGTATCTAAGGGAGAGGTGGTCGCAATTGTAGAAACAGAAAAAGCAGCTATGGAAATTACGTCGGATGTCAACGGAGTGATAATTAAAATATTGCATAGTAGCGGCGAGGAAGTAAAGGTGGGTGAACCGATAGCTGAGATAAGAATAGATTAGCAAAGACTTATAGACCATTAATCTTCATAACATACTATGACTACATCATTTAGTTACGGGGTTGGGCTTCAGACCTATACAGGCGGTGCATGGGATGGTATACAGCCTACACTAGGGGATCTGGGTGAGTATGTTAAACGAGCTGAAGAGCTGGGCTATAGCTGCATCTGGCATACTGATAGGCTGCTGCCAAAAGCCCCACCGGGATACAGCACGGCATGGTACGAACCTTTGGTAACATTAGCTACCCTACTCCCCTATCTAAAGAGAGCTGCTGTTGGAACGTCAGCCGTTGTCTTACCTATGAGAAACCCAGTAATTTTAGCCAAACAGCTTTCAACATTGGACGTACTCTCAGGTGGTCGGCTGCGTATAGGTGTGGTTATGGGCTGGTCTCAACATGAATATGCCGCAACCAATACAGACTTTAAGCGTAGAGCAGCGATCTACGATGAATACCTCAAGGTTCTAAGTAAGTTACTCACGGGTGAGAAGGTCAGTTACAATGGAAGATATCTTACACTATCTGATGTGGAAATAAGGCCGCTTACAATCCAGCGACCACGTCCACCCATATATATGGGCGGCGGAGGCCCTTGGATCGGTATGGATAATTCTACACGACAGAAATTTGAGTTGAAAGTCTTTGGAAGAATAGCCGAAAACGCCGATGGCTGGATAGCGGGGGCTAGGACAGATCCCGAAACGGCTCAAAGATATATAGCACTTGTTAGGAAGATATTAGCTGAAAAGGGTAGGGATCCCGAGAAATTTACTATATTGAATCAAAACTTCGTCTACATCTTCGGCATCAGCGGCACACCTGATATGTTGAAAGCGATGATCAATAAAATTGTTCCAATACCATATGATGCAGCGACCAAAGTTTGGATAATTGGCGATAGATCTGATGTCGAAGCTAGGATTGACAGAATTGTGAAAGCTGGTGTGCAGCATTTCATAGTCTGGCCTGTTGGAAACCATCTTCCGACAATCGAGTATCTTGCACAAGAAGTATTTCCAAAATATATTAGGAGATGATTGTAATTGGTTAAGTTACGATTAAGTTACGAAGATGTTCGGAATTTTCACTCCACCAACCGAATAGCGGCTGACACTATCTTATCAGCCGTCACCAAATACTTTCTCTCAAGCTCTGCTGACTGAGGTGCCGGCATAGGGGGCGAGTTTAACCTAATGACAGGAGCCTCCAGATATTCGAAAGCATACTCACATATATAGCTAGCCACCTCTGCCGAGATTCCGCCCGTTTTCACACTATCCTCAGCTACTATCAACCTATTGGTCTTTTTCACAGAGGCAATTATACTTTCATAATCCATTGGCATGATAGTCCTTAGATCCACCACTTCAGCGTTGATTCCTTTGTCAGCCAACTGTTCAGCGGCAGCCATAGCCTCTGAGACTGTTCTCGAGACCGCTACAATAGTTACGTCATCCCCCTTACGCTTTACATCCGCTCTACCAATTGGTATAAGGTACTCTTCTTCAGACACAGGCCCCTTATATCCATAGTAAGTCTTATTCACGTAAAGTGCTCCACATTCTACGAAGAGAACGGGGTCGTCATCCCTTATCGAAGATTTGATCAAACCCTTCGCATCCCACGGAGTAGCTGGTGCAACTATCTTCAGACCAGGTGCCTGAAGAAATGATGCGGCCAAAAACTGGGTATGTTGGCTACCATAGGCTCTCCCGAGGCTATATTGAGTCCTCACAACCATAGGTAGTTTAACCTGCCCCCCACTCATAAAACGCATCTTGGCAGCATGGGTCACCAGCTGGTCAAAAGCTATCCCAGCGAAATCGAAAAACATCAACTCTGCCACGGGCCTTAACCCACCCAAAGCAGCCCCTATGGCTGCACCCAAAATAGCTATCTCCGATATTGGTGTATCCAACACCCTTTTCGGGCCGAATTCCTTGAGCAGGTCTTTTGTCACCTTATAGACACCGCCTGATGCAGCCACCTCCTCCCCGAAGACTATAACCCTGTCATCGCGTCGCATCTCTTCCCGAAGACCTTCATTTATGGCTTCAACGTAGGTCAGCTCCCGAACAGGCATGACGCATCACCTAGACAGGAGACGCGTAAATCAGCGAGGACAGCTTCTCATAATCATAGACTGGGGATTTGAGCACTTCTTCAACAATGCTATCCAACTGTCTTGCGATATCATCTTCTATTTTCTTCTTTTCCTCATCCGTAAGCATACCACTACTCTTCATCCTCTCGACAAGCATGTCTATAGGATCTCTTCTAAGCCACTCCTCGACCTCCTCCTTAGGCCTATACCAAGTGGATACGTCATAGCCTCCATGCCCCCTGTACCTGTATGTACAGCATTCGATAAAAGCTGGCCCATTCCCGGCCCTTATTCTCTCCAACGCCCCGGATGTGGTCTCGTAGACCTCGAGTACATCATTACCTAGAACAGTGAAGGTTGTTATGCGATAGCTGGCAGCCCTAGCAGATATACTCTCACTGGCTAAGACAGACTTGATAGGGGTTGACATAGCATATAGGTTATTTTCACATACGAAAAGGACGGGGAGCTTCCAAACAGCTGCTAGGTTAAGGGCTTCATGGAATGCACCGGTGTTTACCGCGCCGTCACCGAAAAACACTACAGCAACGTTTTGACGCTCCCGATATTTAAAAGCTAGCCCGACGCCCACGGCTATTGGTATGCCGCTGCCTACTATCGCTGTGGCCAGTGGTATGTTCCTCTCGGCTGAGATAGGTGCATGCATTGAGCCGCCCAATCCCTTACATGTTCCAATAGATTTTCCAAGTATCTCACCTAGGATAGCTTTCATGGGTACGCCCCTAGCTATACCATGACCATGGCCTCTGTATGTCGAGATTACAACATCGTCTTCCTCCAAGGCTTCTATGACCCCGACAGCTACCCCCTCCTGGCCGATATAGAGGTGGGTTGGACCTTGTATATGGCCTTCACGATATAACCTCTCAACGCGCTCCTCAAACATTCTAATCTCGATCATTTTACGTAACATAGTAAGTAACTTGTCACGGGATAGCAGAAGTTGTTGCCGTGAACTCATTTGCAAGTTTTATACTCACTGGTGTATTTAAGAATTATGGAGTTAGCCCGAGTTGCTGGGTCCATCCAATCCCATGGTTTGGTAGAATTCTAAAGCGTCTTTCCAGCTTATGGGTTCATGTCCACCATTCTTACAAGCCTTTACAAAATATGTGGTCAGCGCATTCTTAAAAATGTCAGCAGCACACTTTTCTATTATAATTTTGGCCCTTTCGCGTGGTGATAATCCTCTCAGGTCAGCCCATCCATTTTCGGTCACCAGAAAATCAACGTCATGTTCTGGAACATCTACGTGGGAGCAGACGGGCACTATTCTTGAGATTTTCTGGTCCGAGGTTGTGGATGGTAGGGCTAGTATAGTTAAAAATGCGTTTCGCGTGAAGTCGCCTGAGCCGCCTACACCATTGTAGAGGTTTCCGCCTATGTGGGTGATGTTTGCATTACCGTAAATATCAACCTCTATTGCCTGTTGGATTGAGATAAGGTTCATACACGCTATTAGCTCAGCCCTGTTAGTGATCTCATAAGGTCTTAGCACAAGGCCCTCCTTAAAACTGTCGATCTCATCATATACCTCTCGGAGTATCTTTTCCTGACCCTTGAGGGAATATATACATGATGATGAGATAGCCCTAACCTTATCACCAATGCTCCTCACCCAGTCAACAGATATTGCTTCACACCATATTCTCAAACCCGTGACCTCAAGCCCATCTAATAAGGCGCTAGCTAGTGGGCCTGCACCGGGCTGGATAGCGTATTTCTGGGATAGAGATTTCCTACCTAGCTTGCAGCTAAACAAATCGTCGATTTGCCCCGCTATAGCAAGCTCGCTTTTGCTCACACCTCCATAACCCCCCGCCCCGCTTTCAGGCTTGTCAGTAACTATTATTGCAGCAATCTTTTCTGGGGGACATTCCACCACAGGACGGCCTACTCGATCTAAGATATCATTTATCAAGACTAACCCATTTCCACGTGGTGGCAAAATATCATGCAATCCATAAAGCACTGGTTTGGAAAGGTTTATCTCGACAATAACCTTCTTAGCTGTCTCTACCATTGCAGGCATGGCGTCAACGGAGGTTGAAGGTATTATTCCATCCTCTACTATTCCAGAGGATTCTATGACTGCTACATCTATATGCTGAGCTTGCGGTATACCGCCACTACGTATCAGCCTACTATATTCTGAGAGCCAGTAATCGAATACATGCAGTAAGCCGCTGTTAGTCCTATTACGTAAGGGACCTCCGGAAATAACAGGATATCGACGGTCTATCTGTAGGACTGAAAGCTCCTCCTCAAATTGGACAGTTGTAGTTCCGCCTGTCAACACCGTAAGATTGTAACTGCCATCTAGCTGTGAAATAATGGATGGGACCTCTTTAGCCAAAGCCGTACCAGCCATCCCACTAAAAGCCACTACACCAGCTTTCGGGATATATTGGATTATATCGTTAGGATTAACAACTTTGTCCCTGAACGATGATGGGATACGCATTTCATCCATTCACTACGGGTTTAGCTCAAACTTATTTTAACTTAATGCTAGAATCTAATCATATTGGGGCATTATCTCATTGGCAACATATTCTAGAACGTCCAGATCCCTCGTCAACGGTATTAGGTTGAAATGGTTAATGCCTGCAGCAATCTGCTCGTCTATTCGTCTAGCCAGCTCAGCCTTGTCACCTATGAAATATTGTTTCTTTGCTTCATCCAAGGGCATGGCTAAAACCTGAGATACCACCTCACTAGCCTTGCTTTCATCCCCATCAAGTAGATAGACATATTTGTGGGACATTATGTGAAAATCCCTGTCATCCTTCTTCAACTCCTTTAAATCTCTGCGAAGTATTTCTACAGCCTTTCTGATGTACTCGGTGGGAACGTAGGTTGCGGCATACCACCCGTCGCCTAGCTCCGCAGCCCTCCTAAGAAGTCGTTCAAAACGGTTTGGATCGCTCAAGGACCGGCCTCCGGCTCCAATTATTATGGGTGGATGTGGTTTCTGCAATGGTTTGGGCTCGAGCCTAATGTCTTTGAACCGCCAGAATCTCCCCTCCCAACTGGCTGACTCAGTGGTCCAAAGTAGCTTCATCACCTTAATAGCCTCCTCAAATCTTCTACCCCTCTCCCTCATACTTACGCCAACCAGTTCATACTCTTTATCTAACCAACCAATAGCTACGCCAAGCATGAATCGCCCATTAGAAAGAACATCCAAAGTAGCCACCTCTTTAGCTAGCACACCTGGATTTCTTAAAGGAAGTATAACTACGGATGTGCCTATCTTAACTTTCTTGACTGAGGAAGCTACGGCAGCCATTGTAACCAGTGGCTCATACCAGCTTGTTGAAAGGAGAGGGGGGGCCACCACATAATGTTCCGTATGCCAGATCGATGTATAGCCTAGTTTTTCAACTTCACTACAATATCTGGCCAGCTCATCTCCAGACATATATCCTCTTTTCCAGCTTCCACCACAATAGTCGGGCAGTACAACCCCGAAAGTTGCTCTCTTCTGCATACACTTGTACCTATAATAAAATAATATTTAAGCAGTAGCTTTAATCAGCCTTCTCCCTGTCCTAATATTTTCTTACATCATTAGAACCAATAACGTGTTCTGCCCTACTCCATGCAACAACTCTACATGGGGCCGCTTCACATCCTATAATAGGTATTGGGAAAGCTGTTATCCAGATCTTGCTGATTCCATTTAACTGCGTGAGGTTGAGATTCTCAATAATTAGTATATCATTAGATAATAGTATTTTGTGAATTGGATAGTCGAATCCCTCTCTTCTCATATGATAGGGTATTTCGGGCGTTAGAGTGTCGACACCTATTATGCTCACCTTGCAATCCCTCAGCCACCATGCGACTTCCTCCGATATATAAGGGTGCGAGTAGTATTCAGGATATCTGAAGAGACTACCCCACCCCGTGTTGAAGAAGATGATGGCGTTTTCTTTCACCAGACCTTCATATTTTCTAATGTCGTTGAGCGTTATGGGCTGGTTTGATGATTTGTTTACTTCGATAACAACGCATTCACCTATAAATTTCAAAATGTCGTATTCATTTATTGTCTTACCTTTCTCGAAAAACTGCCGTGGTGCATCAATATGCGTTCCTATATGGGAAGGTAAACGTATTTCCGTGATGTTCACTGAGTCGACAACCACGTTGCTAGTTAGCCTTATCTCTGGTGGTGTGAGTATCTTTGGTTGGTAAGGCATATTATTGAAAATAGGTTGGGTAAGATCCATCACCGCTGGTCTAGAATGGTTGTAACCCTTCACAGTCTTAATAGCAGCATCCACCCGTCTCTTCAACTCACGAACAGTTAACGACTCCTCAACAGCTTCCTGGAACAGCTTTTTCTGAATAACCCTATCGCGAACTTTGAGTAATACTCTGGCGTGAAGAAGCCCAAATCTACTAGTATCGATACTACCAGTTTGAAGAGCCCTTATTATATCAGGGCTGAGAGAGAGAAGCTGAACCCTATTATATATGTAACTAGGAGTAACGCCGATTAACCTAGCTATTTCCTCGTAGGTTTTACCAAACTTAGCCTTCCAAAATTCGAACAGCTCAGCCTCCTCAACAGGGTTTTTATCCTTTCTTAAGATATTCTCAATTGTGCTCTGAATTAGCACCTCCTCATCATTATCTATCTCTTCTATAATTGCGCTTATCTCATTCAATCCTGCAAGCATAGCGGCCTCCAGCCGACGCCTACCCCATATAAGCTCATAAAACCCATCTTTAGCTGGCCTAACCTTCACCGGAACATCAACATCCCCCCTTCGCCGCAGTGACTTAGCTAGCTCAACAACATCGCCCATGTCTTTCCTACTAGGAAGCCAGTCGATCAACCTTATCTTGTTGATTGGGATTTTCTTAGTGGTTTTTCTGGTGTGCTGCATTGGAAACTGCAATTTCAACGCCTCCTGCTTACGTTTATATTTTTAAGGTATGATAACCTAGACATTGCAGTTCGAATCTAATTTCCCCGTAAACTTTATATATGTTAAGATCAGACAATAAAAACATGGCTATTGGTCAAGGATATAAGGATGAACTTAAGATAACGAGAAGGAAAGCTATCAGCAATGCGCTGGCTGCTGGAGCGGTCGTCGGTGTTGGCTTAGTAGCCGGTCTTGGAGGATATTTCGCTGGAGCCTCAACAGGTGGTAGAGTTGAAACGATAACTCAGAAAGAGACTGTCACCGTGGGGGGGCGGACAGTTACCGTTGGCGGGCAGACCGTAACTGTAACACAGCCAACAACGATAACAGTGACTGGGACAGTAGGACCAGCAAAACCTGTTGTAATTGGATACACATTACCTAAGACAGGGGCATTCTCAGCTAACGGTGTGATACATGATATCGCAGACCAGCTTGCGATCAAGAGAATAAATGATACTGGGGGATTTCTGGGCAGACCTGTCCAGAGACTCGTCTACGATGATAGATCAGATCTCTCACAGATACCAATCCTATATGAAAGACTAATAACGCAAGACAAAGTCGACTTCATAGTGGGACCTTATGCTACACCATTTATAGCCGCTGCAATGCCTGTAGCAGAGAAGTATAAAAAGGTGTATATTCATGACTCGTATACACTGCCAAAGCGGCATACCTATGAATGCGCGTTCTCCGGCTGGCCAACGGGATACGATACGGATGTTGAATGGCCAACCCTACTGTTCGAGGCCCTACAGAATTCTGCCGGCAAGCTACCTAAGACACTTGTGTTAGTTCATAGTACACATCCTGGAGCGGCATTCATCGCTGGCGGCGTACCTAAAGTAGCCGAAAAATTCGGTATTCAAGTCTTGGATGTTATAAAATATGAACTGGGCACCACTGACTTCCTTCCAATAGCGACCAAGCTGAAGGAGTTGAAACCAGAGTTTGTCATGCAATGTGGTCTTGTCCTAGATGAAAGCAACCTCAAGCAAGCTCTCGACAAGGTGGGCTTCATACCCTATGGCCACTCAAGTCTATGGCCAAGTGTTGGAGCTGTGCTTGCGCTAGGGCCGTTGGGTGATGGGCTGATAAGCCAATCAGTTTTCGAAGCGCATATGCCCTATCTACATGATGCGGAGGCAAGGTATTTTGTAGAAAACTATCAGAAGCTTGCAAAAGAGGCTGGTCTGGCCTATTGGAAGGCCGACACACAAAGTGCAACTAGCTACAGCATGTTCCAGATCCTCACGCAGGCGGTAAGAGGCTCTAACTCCCTTAACGATGAAGACATTTGCAAGTGGCTTAAGAAAAACAAAGTTGATACTATATTAGGCGAGTTACGCTTTGACGGCCCTAACAACTACGGCCCAATGAGAACATGGATAGCCCAGATACAGAGAGGTGAACAGATAATCGTATGGCCTCCCGACTACGCCAAGCCGGGGTCAAAACTCCAATACCCATCACCACTCGCTAAAGGATACTAGAGGAGTTCAGGCCAATACGTGGTAAGTGGTATGCTATCGGCCTCAGCCATAATGCAGAGTTTCCTTACGGGGACGCTAGTAGGGGGTTTTTACGGACTCTTTGCACTAGGTCTCACACTTTCGTGGGGAGTTCTTGACATCATAAACATGTCGTACTTTTCATTCGCAGTCCTCTCGGCCTACATAACGTATACCACCATGACTGTCCTTGGTTTCGACCCATTCATCTCACTATTTTTCTCAATACCAAGCTTCTTCGTCATTGGGGTTCTTATGCAAATATTCTTTAACAAATTCAATATCGACGTATTCAGATCCTTACTAATCACATTCGCCTTATACACAGTAGTAGAAAATACACTATCATACATTTGGACAGCTGATGTAAGAAGGACTCCCGTAGGTTTTCTTGGCGGTTCCTTTTTCGTAGACTCGATATACATACCTATAGGCGAACTCATAGCCTTTTTCACGGTCATCATGATACTATTAGGAAATATCATAATAATGAAGAAGACGAAACTGGGACTCGCTCTACGTGCGGTGGCGGAGAACAAGGAGACATCCGCAATGTGGGGCGTTAACTACTCACGAATAGCTTTGATTGTGGGCGGGTTATCAATGTGCTACATCGCACTCGCAGGCATGTTCATAGCAATATTCTACCCATTCACACCAAGCCAAGGTAGTGTTTTCATCGGCAGAATCTTTGCAGTCACTATATTTGGTGGCTTAGGGAGCGTTACCGGGGCCTTTGTAGCTGGCATAATACTCGGTGTGGCAGAGTCGTTAACAGCGGTACTCTTCGCACCATCATGGTCGCCTCTTGTTGCATTTCTCCTGCTGTTGACAATACTTGTCATCAAACCCACAGGGCTGACATGGAGATGAGAGTGGCTAGGCGTACATTTTATTCAGCCGTATCTATAGCCGTCGTAGGTTTAATACTCCTGATCTTACCCTACTTAGGCATATCACCATTTATGGTAGCCTTCCTACTATCAATGTACATATGGATCACGTTAGCCGTAAGCTGGAACATACTGTCGGGCTACACAGGCTATTTTAGCTTCGGACACACCGCCTTCTTTGGCTCTGGCGCATTCGCATCGGCCGTCGCCGATTTCTACTTCAACATACCTTATCTCTTAACAATCCCTATCGCTGGAGCAGTAACAACTGGAATTGCGGCAGTACTTGGGATCGTCACTTTTAGGCTCAGAAGACTTCGTGGACAACTTTTCGCCCTCACAACAGTTGTACTTACAGCGGTCTCCTCGATTGTGGTGGTAAATAACTGGGGCGACGGTATTGTAATGCATTCCGTTAAAGTCTTCTGGCCGTTCATCAGCATCCCCCATATCTTCTATACTCTAGCCCTGATACTTTGCCTTGTCAGCATCACCTTATCAATAGCCATCTATTATTCGAAGTTGGGTCTAAATATGTTTGCCATAAGAGATGATGAAGAAGCTGCTGAGGCTATCGGAATTAACTCCTTTATGAACAAGATGATATCTTTCTGCATCAGCTCAATGCTGGTAGGTTTTACAGGGGCTATCTTCGCAGGTTACATTAAATATGTTTGGCCTGAGACTGTTTTCAACTTAAACTACTCACTATATCCTATATTAATGACGATATTGGGCGGTATGGGAACATGGGTTGGCCCGATATTAGGAAGTATAATCCTTACTACGATATTCCAGATAATTGCTGGCGGTGAAGCTATCCTTAACAACATTATTTTCGGCGCCCTCTTAGTGGTTGTCATGGTATTCCTACCACGGGGAATATTCAATCTAGCGTTAACGGGATATAGGAAGATCAGAACGCCCTTTAAGCAACCTCTAAATAGGCTTAAAACCTTATAAAGTATCATATAAGGAAACAGAATTGGGATGGCCCTTCTAGTGCTGTCTGGTGTGAGTAAATCATTCGGCGGATTGAAGGCTGTGAACAATGTCTCCATAAACATCCCTCCCAATAAAATCTTTGGACTGATCGGCCCGAACGGGTCGGGTAAGACGACCATAGTCAACCTTATCACGGGATTTCTCAGACCCGATAGTGGTGATATATTCTTCAAGGGTGAGAGGATAACTGGGCTTAAGCCATATCATATAGCTAACAGGGGTCTTGTGAGAACGTTCCAGCTCACTAGAGTGTTTAAACAGCTTACCGTAATACAGAATCTAATGACAGCCTTAAACTCGCATAGGGACATTGATCAGAGGAAAGTTTTTGAAGTTCTCGCTATGATTGGATTGCAGGGGAAGGAGAATACATTGGCTCAAAATCTTTCATATGGTGAGCAGAAACTTCTTGAGATAGGCAGGGCTCTTATGAAAAACCCTGACATGCTAATACTTGATGAGCCGACAAGCGGTATAAGCCCCACAATAGTTAACAGACTGTCCAAAACAATAATAGAGTTAAAGGAGCTTGGCAAGACTATTCTGATTATAGAACATAATCTCCGCGTAATTAGCAATGTATGCGATGCTGTAATTGTTCTTAACAGTGGTGTGAAGATAGCTGAAGGCACATTCGACGAGATTTCCACCGATCAGAGGGTTATATCAGCATACATAGGTGAGTAGGATGAGTTTAGAGTTACGTAATATAACGGCAGGTTACGGTCATACCGAGGTTCTCCATGGTGTGGATGTAACTGTTGAAGCTGGTAAGATAACTGTCATGATAGGGCCGAATGGAGCTGGAAAGACTACTTTACTTAAGACAGTAATGGGTCTGGTAAAGGCTAGGGGTGGAAGTGTCCTCTTTAAGACTAATGGAAGAGTAGAAGACCTCACAAAATATGGGGCTCATACCCGTGCACGGTTAGGGATATGTATGGTTCCTGAAAGCGGTAGAGTCTTCCAGAAGATGACTGTTATGGAAAACCTACGTTTTGCTGCTTACATTATAAAAGACAAGAAGCTCGTAGCCGAGAATATGGCGAGAGTTTTCGAGCTTTTCCCAGTTCTAGGCGAGCGAAGGAACCAGATAGCTGGTACCCTAAGTGGCGGTGAGCAGGCAATGCTTGCGATAGGGAAAGCATTAATGTTAGATCCCAAGCTAATTTTATTAGATGAGCCTTCGTTAGGACTGGCTCCAAAAATTGTAAGCGAGACGTATTCGAAGCTGAAGGAGATTAGTGGGCAAGGTTCAACGCTTTTTATTGTGGAGCAGAATGTTGACAAGGCATTGAGCATCGCCACACACCTCTACGTGCTAAGCCAAGGCAGGATAGTATTTTCCGGCAACCCCAAAGAGGTTAAGAAGGAGGAGCTGTTCTTGAAATATTATGTTGGATTTGGAGAGGCAACCTCTAGTACGTAGAATAGGATATTAGTCAGTATGGAACTTTAGTTTACCACTACCGTGTTAGGAATTCCTATACCACCTGAGGAAAACCTCCGTCTGGTAATGGGTAGGGGTAAATATGTTGACGATATTAGGATGGAGGGGGCATTATACTTAGGTGTTGTCAGAAGTCCGTATGCACATGCCAAAGTAGTGAAGGTTGATGTAGGAGATGCCGCTAGGATCGCTAGGCTTACAATCCTATTTCAAGACCTTCAAACAACGCTCAAGTCCCTATATATGCCTGCAGCAGGTTTCCCAGATGTCAAGATGGCCAGAATGCCAGTTCTAGCTATTGATAAGGTCAACTTTGTAGGACAGCCAGTAGCAGCCATCGTATGCGATAACCAATACATACTAGAAGACGCTTTAGAGCTTGTGTCAGTTGACTATGAGCCACTGAAGCCCGTTTTAGACCCTAGGAAAGCTTTGGACGATAATGCCCCGCTAATACATCCCGATATAGGGTCCAACATATGCATACATAGGGTCATGGGAGGGGATGTTACAAAAGTTTTTGAAGAAGCAGAGGTAGTTATAGAGGATGAGTTTGAGATACATCGGGTCGCGCCAATACCTATGGAGCCTAGGGCTGCATTAGCTACCTATGATAATGGGACATTAACCTTACATGTAGCGTCGCAGGGCGTCTTCATCTTCAAGCAGTACCTCCTAGAGAACTTACTATTACCAGAGAACAATGTAAAGGTTGTACAGTCAGATGTTGGGGGTGCCTTCGGTAGCAAGACGCCTCCCTATCCTGAGCATTTACTAGTTGCACATGCTGCTATGAAATTAGGGAGGCCTGTAAAATGGGTTGAGTCCCGAAGAGAAAATCTAATCGCATCCAGCCATTCAAGAGACTTACGCGGTAGAGTATCTGTGGCCGCTGAAAAGAATGGGCGTATAAGGGGGGTCAAGGCTGCTATTATAGCGGATATCGGAGCATACGCATTCTTTGTAAACCCATTATTCGGTGTCTTCACAGCCCAGCAGCTAACAGGCCCTTATGATATCAGAGCTGCATACGTGGATGTTAAGGCCGTATACACTAACAAGACACCTACAGGACCTTATAGGGGCTTCAGCAGACCTGAGGCTGCGTTCCTCTACGAAAGGGCTGTGGATATGCTGGCTGACCATATTGGCCTAGACCCCGCCGAGGTAAGGATTAAGAACTTAGTCAGATATGAGGACATGCCTCACAAGACGCCTTTAGGCCTTGAACTCGACCCTGAGGACTATCATGATATTATGGGCAAGGCTTTGAAAATCTTCGATTATTGGAAGGTAAAAGCTGAAGTTGAGACTGAGAGAAAAAATGGGAGGATGATTGGACTCGGGTTGGCTAACTATATTGAGTTGAACAGGGCTAGTTTCGGAGGAGGCGAGTCAGCCCTAGCAAGACTTGAAAAAGACGGGTCGATCTCGATATCAACAGGAGCCGGCCCACATGGACAGGGCCTTGCAACCATATTAAGGCAGTTGGCTGCATGGGAGCTAGGTGTAACTCTCGATAAAGTAAGGTTTCTAGAATCTAACTCCGATCTCATGAAAACAGGTGTGGGCACTTTCGGAAGCCGCAGTACCGTCATAAGCGGTGAGGCGGTGATTTCAGCTGTGAGGAATTTGAAGCATCTAATCCTTGAGCATGCATCATCCATTATGGGGTTGCCCCCATCCCAGCTAAGATATTATGGAGGCCGTATTATTGGACAAAACATCCCGTCACAAGAGATAAATCTGGTCCAAGTAGCGGAGAGGGCTGGACCGGTGGAGGTTCAGGTCTTTGTGCAAGGGAAAGATATCTTTTCATACGGCGTTCACTTAGCTGTTGTTGAGATAGATAAGGAAAGCGGAGCTGTAAAGGTATTGAAGTATATGTGCGTTGATGACGCAGGTAAGGTTGTAAACCCACTGCTGGCTGAAGGGCAGGTTATAGGCGCTGTGGCACAGGCCGTTGGCCAGGTCTTTCATGAGGAAATACGATATGATGCGAATGGACAGCCCCAGAATGTCACAATATCTGATGTAGGGGTTCCTACAAGCCTCGATATAGGGTCTGTTGAATCTATACTCCTTGAATTTCCATCACAGTATTCACATGGCGCTAGAGGAATAGGTGAAGCTGGAACGATCGGCGGTCTGCCCACCTTGGTAAGGGCTGTAGAAAATGCAATAAATAGAAGAGTTAGGAGTACAAATCTCAAGTACGAAACACTATGGCACATGATAAATAATGATGAGAACAAGGGTAGTGTCCGGATAAGGCTTTAAAGGCTGTTATTCACCTAACCTAGACAATTGTAGGAACACTAAATTCGTGCTCTGGATACTAACCATTATTATCAAATGCGGTTCCATACAGCTACCTAAATTATCAATTAAGGTCTTCCAAGAGCTGAAATAACTAGATGTTGGGCATTGAGGGAGCCCAACCTTTAATCTCCCTCCCAGTTACGTCGATGTAAACGCTTTCACTTGTCAGAGGCTTGTCCAAAACCCTATCGTATAAAAAGTCAGCTACTATGTGGAGCCAGTAAACATTTGGAAGAGCATGGATTTCACCTTCATACGTCATCATCTTCTTAGGTCCTGCGAGTTCCTCATAAAATGCATATGCATCGGATACTGGTGCAAGTTCGTCATCCTCACCAGCTATTATCAGAAACGGCTTTGTGATCTTCTTACCTAGACCCTGCACGCTAAGCTTGGATGCAAAAGTGTCGAACTCCTTCTCATCATATATGTCGGTCATGAACATGTAGCGCATCTTGAAGGAGGGGGAGGCTGAGTTGAGCAGGGTTTTATGTCCTGGCTCGAAGCATGGCATAGCTACAGCCGTAGCCTTGAGATACTCATTGTTATAGGCTGCTATCTGGGCTGCCCAGAAAGAACCCATGCTCACACCATAGACACAGATGTTATCCGGGTCCACGTCCTTCCTTGTCCTGAGATATTCTATGCAGGCTCTGCCTGCCCTTCCAAAGTTATCCACCGTCATGGTGACCTTACGTCTAGGATTGAGGGATTCACCAATTCCCGGTCCATCTATTGAGAGCACGCCAAACCCCCTTTCGAGAAACTTGTCACCGTAGAGTGGATGCATCAGCTCCTTAAAGACATCCATTCCAGGAACTGATACGACCCACGGAAGCTTCTTTCCCTCAGAGCCGATGGGTTTATGGACTATGGCTGCTAAGCTTTTTCCCTCAAAGGGTATCTCCACCCGCTCCATCGGATGTGGTGCGTACTGTATAACCTTGTCATAACATGCGTTCTTTCTTTCATGACATATTACTAAGTTCGGATGATCGTTATCATGAATAGGCCATGTTGCGAAGGCGTAGAATATTGACGCCCAGAAATAGTGTTCACGGGCAGTGACATAGTGTCCCTCATCCTCAGCAGCCCTAGCCAACTTCTCCTTTCGCATAGCTACCCTCAGGTACTCCCTGTGTATATCACTCCATCTCCTAACACGTGAAGCCACTTGTCTCAGTTCAACCGTCCCATCAGCTGAGCCGGCTAAAGTAATTGAGTAGGCAATCCGACCCTGATCCCATTCAACCCCGACAACACGTATAACATTATCGAGAATCCATTTCTGGGCGAACCATCTCTCCATCCTATTAGCGGATGTAACCATACGTCCACGTTTGGTTTAAGTGCTATATAATTTTACTTAAAGTTTTAGTTAGAGATGGTAGTGTCCAAATAAGCATTTCTACCCAACTCCTGCGCTTGAAACTTGGTAGTATATTGCGGATAAGTTTAGGAATAGAGAATAGATTGAGGTTTATGACTCCAAGTCCCCCTCAAAGGACCTATCCATACTAGGGACCTTTATCAACAATGGTTTGTTTCTACACATCTTCAAGGCCTTCTTAAGGAAGGCTTGGGAGTTAAGCAACTCCTGCCTTAGGGCGCCTCTAGGGCAAACAATTCCTCAGAAACTACGTCTTACCTCAGACCACATGTATGTATGAACTCTAACGGATAGCTTGTCTTATTTACAGCTATACATCTTCTTGAATTAGACCCCTATAGACAGATAGCTTATATGGTAAGAGTATATACTTGCTTATAGGCTCCAGAACCATGATAAGAACTTTAGAAACCCTCATACAGTTACGCTAGAACATATACAGCAGAAATGCAAAGACTTTTAACCCCCTCCCTTTTTATTATGCCTAGAACAACTAGAGACGAATGCTAAGACGTCTATACAAAACAAACAAGATAAAACAAGCGGCCTTATTAACTGGTATATCGACCGTAAGATACTGTCCAAATAACGGGTTTTTATAGCTGGAGACTTCCTATAGTGGCCTCGCGAGTCGAAATTGGCGCCCCTAGAGGGTATTTAAAGCCTTATTTGGACACTATCGACCGTAATCCGCAAAAATATAAATACCATTGATCATACATATGGGTCATGTCATACTATAATTTGGGCGAACTCGGTTTCCCTGAGGATACACCATTGGGAAGGCTTGACTATGACAGGATGCTAAGGGATAAGTTAGCTAGGGCTAGAGAGAAGATGCGACAATATGGATTAGGTTCGATCGTCTGCATGACAGATATAAATGTAGCATATTGTACCAATATACCGCCTATTTTTCCAGCGGCCGGGGCTATCGGGGGGAATAGATATGCCCTCCTTCCAATTGAAGGCGAACCGGTTGGTTTCGAAGAGTGTAATACAGCATTTGTACTTAAGCAATGCCTTCCAAATATTCGGATAGAATACTCCATACCTGGATCAGGTGGTCCTCATCTCGCAAGTGCTAGGGAAGCACAAGAATTTCTTACTAAAGAATGGGCTGAGCAAATAGCCTCTATTCTAAGAGAATACAAGCTTGATAAAGAAAAAGTCGGCATCGACGTTAATTCTCCTCCTCTCATCGAAGCTCTGAAGAAGGCCGGCTTGGACGTGACCCCTGATGGTGGAAAGGCTCTGCTTGAAGCTAGGATGATAAAGACACCTGTTGAGCTACAATGTATTAGGGCTTTAGCAACAGTCATAGATGGTGTTTTCGCTACACTAGCGAAGACCCTGAGAGCTGGTGTTACAGAGAAGGAAATATATGCCAAATGCATTTCATATGCCATAGAACAGGGTATAACACCCTACGGTGGTTTTATAGTATCTGGACCACATACATGGCCAAAGGATAATACACGTCCATTTAGTGGTAGGAGAATTAGGCCTGGAGAGGTGGTTTATGCAGATTTCTTCAACTTCAGCTTTAACGGCTACAAATCATGCTATTATAGGACATTCTTCGTTGGCAAAGCGCCTAAGGAGCTGCGGGAGACCAATGAGAGAGTATACAATTGGCTAAAGGAGGCTGAAAAGAAAGTCAAGCCGGGAAACACCACCAGAGACATAGTGGAAAGCTGGCCTGATGAGGATTATCTCTGGTCCGAGAAACCACCATTCATAAGAACTGAGAAGGATAAATTGTCTACATTTTGGATGAATATGGGGCATGGAATAGGCCTAGGCCTTTACGAGCCTCCCTTCTTTTGGCGACCCGTAGCCTTAAAATGGCCTCAAAAACTCGAGGCTAACATGGCTATAGCCCTTGAGACACTTGATTGTACACCGGATGCGAAAGCTGGCGTAAGAATAGAAGACATGATAATAGTCACTGAATCGGGGCATGAAGTGATAAGCAAGTGGCCTGCTGAGGAAATTACGGAAGTACCACTTTATTAGACTACGGCGATAGCTTCAAGCTCGATCCTAGCTTCCTTTACTACGAGAGATTTTACTTCAACCGTAGTAGTTGCCGGTAGATCGTCACCAAATATTTCCCACATAACCTCGTTTACCTGATCCTGCTCCCCAATACACGTTAGATAACGCCTTAGCATAACAATATTTTCGAACCCTCCGCCAACAGCATCCAATACCTTTTTAATGTTGTTAAACGCCCTCCTTGTCTGCTCCTTAATATCTTCAGGTATCTTAAGCTCTTCAGGATCATGTGGGTGTTTATGATATATAGGTAGAGCCGTCATACCTGCTATGAAAAGTAGTCTTCCACCAGTAACTAGCACGCCCGGAGAATATGGTGTCTTATGCTGAGGAGGTTGTGGATGTATAATCATCTTATACATTCTAACTCACGATTATCACGAAAATAGTTAGATATAAATTTTTTATATATTTATATAGTACCACAAAGTAAAAACAATTTGTGAGAAATAGCGTATCAGCCGATCCATTATATCCTACACTAGGAAAAATGGTACAAGATACTAGGGAGCTGTTAAAAAAGGCGGGCAATGTTCCTGTAAAAGTTGTTGTTTCATCTAGCCTAAGGATGATTGGTATCCAATCGGGTGAGGCTAGTGTGAGCGGAAAGGTTGGAAATTCAGAAGTCTCATTTGTATTTAAGTCGGATGAAAGAGAGTTTCGTCAAACACCCCAAGAAGTTCTAGGCCCGTATCCGCTCGAGTATTTCCTTTCATCGCTTGGCTTTTGTGAACTCACACAGTATGGTAGGTATGCAGCCTATCTCGGACTGAAGCTTGATGATGTAAAAATCATTGTTAGAGGGGTTTTTGATAAAAGAGGACTCTACGGTATAGATGAAACAGATTCAGCTTTCATAGAAATATCTATCACAGCCAACATAATGGGTGATTTAACACCAGATCAAGCTCGTGAACTAATCAAGTGGGTTAGACGTTGTTGCGTAGTTTATAATACTTTGAAGAAGGCTGTCAAGATTGTGGAGAACATCTACTTAAATGACAGTCATCTAGAGACGAATGTAAGCAACCCATCACCGTAGATCACGGCATCTAGAACATAGAAGTTACTCTACGTCAGGTCTAAGCACTCGGTTTTGAAGGTCATCCCTATATGGTATTAATACCTCGAAGAGAACAAGCCCTCTATCGTCGGAGAAGAGCCAATGCTCCTCGTTAGGGCCTATGTAATACATGTCTCCCTCGTCAAGTGAGAATTCACCGTTTTCCGCCACATACTTCCCCCCACCTTTAATTATAAGCCCATACGTCACTTGTGGATGTTTATGCTTAGGAAAATTTGAGTTAGGTTTAAGTTCAACAAGCACTGCTGTAGCTTTATCATCAGCTGATACGTATCTTCCCTTTAGGGCCTCCGTAACTTGTTTCCATGCTTCAGGCTTTGGTCTCCAAATCTTCATACGATACAAATTGTTTATCAAGCTTATAAGTGTTGTCATTTGTCCAAATGAAGGTGTTATGTTTAAAGGCCGGTTGACGTGTCTTGTTTGTATGGATGTTGTGACCTTAGCGATCCTGGAGTACATGCATATCATTGGGGCGGTCATGTGGGCTGGGAGCGACACATTTATAGTTCTATTTCTACTTCCCTCACTTGAACGGATAAGTTTCAAAAGTAGATCTGATTTAACACGAGTACTTTTACCAAGAATTTTTCGATGGTTTCTCTTTATAGGGCTAGTTACTGTGTTAAGTGGTTTAGGTCTAGTTATATTCATGGGCCTATTTACGTTGAGTGTCATACAAACAAAGTATGGAGCAATGCTTTTAATGGGTGGTCTTTTATCAATAGTAGCGCTTCTGAACGCAAACCTCTATTTCAAACCAAAGGGTAAAAAGCTAGTTTCTCTGAGTCTTGAGAACTCGGGGATAAGTAATGAATTCTCCCAGATTTATAGAAAGGTTAGGCTGGGGTTGAGGATTAACACGGCTATCTTATGGCTCGCTCTTCTTATGATGACACTAGCAGGACTTCACGTATAGTTTTGAGTGGTCTATGCATGGATTGCATCATTTGATGTCTACTTGCTCTATTGCAGCCTTCAAAATCTCCTTACCAGCAACTTCCATTGTTGGAACCCCCATGAGATACATCGTGATTACCAAACTTTCTGCTATCTCCGCAACCGTAGCACCGGCCTTTATTGCAGCCTTTGCATGTGCCTTTCCTCCTTCGACATTGCCTGCAACAGTATCAAGTACTACGAAGATTAGCTCTTTCACTTTCTTGGGTAATGCCCCGACTGGGGGTTCAGCCATAAATCCTCTTCTAAACTCCAGCATTCCCTTAAGAGCCGATGGCGCATAATCTGCTAGGATTTCAACAAACTCCGGCACCCATCCAAGCTCGTTTCTGAAATAATCCACCACTTCTTTTTTTGTTATCATTTAGTTGAGAAAATTGACTACGATATTTAACTCTATTTTTAGAATTCAACAGTTACACCCGCGATGTTCTCGAAAAGCTTTACGACAGCTGTATGATCTTCGTGCCCAAGCCCTATAGCTCTAGCGAGTCTGTAAAGCTGTTCAATTAAAGAGCCTGTAAAGAGCGGATATCCTAATTCCTTTGCAAGGTTGGATATTATGCCTAAATCTTTGCAGGCCAAATTTATTGCGAACCCGGAGTCAAACCTTCTCTTCGCGATTATATTTGGAAGTTTATATTCAAGTGCGAAACTTCTTCCAGTACTCTTTGACAAGATCTCGTAAAGTGTTCTTCCATTAACCCCGGCTTTAATGCCTAAGACTATAGCCTCACACATTAGTGCCACGTTACCGAGTGAGAGAAGGTTGTTGATTAGCTTAACTACTGAACCTGTCCCGATCTCACCAACATAGTAGATATGTCGGCCTATCTTCTCTAACAGAGGTTTGCATTTTTCGAAAACATATATATCTCCTCCTACCATTATAGTTAACGCACCCTCTCGGGCTAGATACGGCCCGCCGCTCACTGGCGCTTCTAATACATTGACTCCTTGTCGGCTAGCCATTAAAGCTATTTTCCTAGCCGTCGCAGGTGGAATAGTATCAAGCATTATGAGCGTAAGTTCCACACGGTCTGCCTCCAGTATTCCTTGCTGTCCTGTAACTACCTCCTCTAGCGCCTCAGGGGTTGGGAGCGATGTCATAACAATGTCTGACAACTCAGCCACCTCCTTAGGTGAGTGCGCCCCAGTAGCACCCTCATTGACTAGCTTCTCAATCTTTTCACCCACTATATCATACACGACTAGCTTATAGCCAGAACGTAGTAGATTTAATGATATTGGGTACCCCATGTTTCCAAGACCTATGAACCCCACTCTTTGGAACACCATCGTGTTATATCATCGGTTGCCAATATAATAAGCTATAGGTCGCAATTGATAGCATGTTAACTTTAGAAAAACCTGTTCTCTCTTTCAAACACATAAAAAGTACTAGCTGGATTGAATCCATCTTCCTTTCCTTGTGACCTGACAGTTTTTGTGTATTGTTTTTTAGTGTATTATTATGTAGCATGCTAAGAACCATAGAAACCTTCCTAAAGCCACCATAGATCATGTATAGAAGAACTGGGAGAACCTTCAACCCCCCTTCATATTACGTCTAAAACAGCTAGAAACCAGCGCTACAATATCTATCAAACCAAGACGTAACAACCCGCTTTAATATAACACCCTATCCGAACACTACCACCGCTTAAGGGCGTCGGATGACGCGGTCTTCTCATCAGTCTTCTTTCGCCTGAAAAGGTCAAGCAAGAGCAACATTTACCACCTCTCCGAAAGATACTAGCTTCTCTATCCGCGTAAGTATGTCTTCACCATATTCAAATACTAGTCTAAATCCGTTATGGGATTTCTCAGTTTTCATGAGTAGGGCTGGGTTTAGATACCTGCCATGATATCCTCCGAGGTGCCATGATGTTACCAATAGCGTGACATATTCTTGGTTAAGCTGGTGGGCTAAATGGGCTAGGACGTGTATCTTCTCCCTTACATAATCTGGGTGGTTTATGGTGAGTGGATGCCAATAAACCAAATGAGAGGATAACGGTAGACATAGACGGTAAGACTATAAAAGTGCTTAAGACAGCACAAGGATACCTGATATGTCCCTGTGGATTTGTAGCAGAGAACGATAAACACCTAGCAAAACACTACATCAACAGCCATAGAGAGACGGTGTAACCCCCATAGGCCGTATCTATAGGCCGGGGAAGGCTAAGACATTAGACCTAAGAGAGGAAGCAGAACTAACAGACAATGTAAGAAAATACTTCAGACACACATATACACGGCCATACCAATCAGACCTAGCAAACACCACATACGATTCACTGAAGACGGATAGACATATTGTGGTTGAGGCCCCGACGGGTCTGGGGAAGACAGCGGCTGTCTGGGCAGCGGTAAAGGCATACGCTACGGAGAAGAGACTAAGAATACTATGGCTTACTAGGACTGCTTCACAGGTCAGGCAGGTATCGTATGAAACTGGCGCTACACCGGTATACGGTAGGAAACTACTATGTCTACACGAGGTTATTTCGAAGATTGAGCAGAGAAGGTTCAACCAAGCATGTAAGGCTACTAGACAGGCTGGCAGATGTCCATACTATCCAGCTAGGCCTAAGGCAACAAAGGCTACCACTGTATCAGAGCTTAAAGAAGCGGGTCTGAAGACATCTACGTGCCCATATGAGATACAGATGCTGTCCCTATCCCCCTCCACTTCGCTGGTAGCTACTCATAGACAGTTGGGTCTTATTGGTTGGCTTCTGGCTAAGTGGAGGTGGAGTAGGGAGAGAACAATACTGATACTAGACGAAGGACAACACATAATAACGGAAGCAATATCAATGGTGAAAGACAGTATATCGCTGAAGACAGTATCTAGGGCAGTATCGGAGGCAGGTAAATACGGATTTAAAGAGATATCTAACAAGCTCAGGGAGGCAGAGGAATACTATGGGAGTCTTCTACAGTCTGATGGGGAGATAGAGGCTGATGATAGGCTACCAGACCATGAAGATCTGGTCATCGCTGGTGAGGATGTTCAGGAGAAGAAGCTTGAGGAGAACTATGCACCTGCAAGCTATCTGCTGAGTCTAGCTGACTTCAAGGCCTCCCTATCAGGCAGTAAACCACTACTAGTAAGGGAGGGGAACAGTATACGTCTTGAGGCTATAGTTGACCCACAGGAAGCAGTCAGGAAGACATACAATGGATGGGCCAAGACTGTAACAATGTCTGCTACAGTATCCGCGGAGTTTCTAGAGAGGCTTCTAGGTGAAGATGTTACTCTTCTTAGGGCTGGATGGCCCTACGGAGATAATCTAAGGGCAAAACTAGTCACCGGATTGACGACAAAGTATGAGGCTAGGGATAGGCAGATGGTTGAGGACATTAGGTGGATACTAGGACTTGCACAGAAGAACAGTGATAAGACACTGGTCTTCCTTCCAAGCTTCGATATACTGGAGGCTGCTACAGACGGGATAGACCTACTAAGGGAGATTAGGGGTATGCTTCAGGAGGATGTGGATAGGATTGTCTCTGAGTTCAACAGCTCAGAGAAACCTCTGGTAGCCGTCTATAACGGAAGGCTGTCAGAGGGAATAGACCTATCCGCAAACACAGTCCTCCTGATAGGTATACCCTTCAGCCCACCCACCACAAGGACAGCCAAGCTTCTTAGACGACTCACGGAGATATTAGACTCAGAAGACAAGGCTAGGCTGTACGGTGTCATACTGCCAGGCCTATGGTCAGCGTTACAGGCAGCTGGAAGGGCTATCAGGGGCCCAGAAGACAGCGCAACAGTATACCTAATAGACAACAGGTACAGAAAACTACTACATCTATTCCCTAGATGGTTCAGGGAGAGGGTTGAGCAAAGGCCTCTGAAGCTAGAGGACCTACCTATAGAGCTTGAAGGGGTGAGGCCATGACCGAGGGGTTTCAGGCGACTCTTGAGTTCTTCGACGAAAACGCTCCACAGACATTCTTCTGCAAAAGATGCGGACAATGCCACAAGGCGGGAGAATGTAAAGAGGTGAATCAGGATAGACAACGAGCTGATAAGGAGGATAGCTAGGAGGGTCTTCGAGAAATCAAGTAATATCAGAAACTACGTCATGCTGGAAGGCCTTATCAGGCGTTTTGTTGAGCTAAACCCTGACGGAGACCCTGAAAGCATTGACTGGTCAGCTATATGGGATGATACGCTGAGCTACGACGAGCTAATCCAAGCATTCAAAGAACAGTATCCTATGTACCGATGGGACGATAAAAGACCTTCCGAACAGGCATACAATGGAGACAGGGTTAAGGACATAGCATCTGAGATCGCCACAAGGCTGGATGCCGAGGACTTCGACAAACTAATCGCAGAACTACAAAGGATTAAGGAAGAGATACTTGAGGATGTCAGAAGGGTTGAGGCAGAGACACTATCACAACAACCCAAAGTCGAACAACCACAGGTAATAACACAGGCCCAGCCTCCAGAGCTAACAGGTGTCAGTATTAAAGTATCCCTGCACCTGTTAGCTAAATACCCGTTCCTAAGCTCCGCCGCTCCTCTATTGAGGACATACCACATAACCAACCTGCCTCAGGAGGTGAGGGCTAGGGCTCAGGAGAGGGTTCTGGAGGCTATCGAGAGGGGTGAGAAAGGCGTTCTACCCAAACTGTCCAACCCCTGGGTAGAGCTGCTTTCATTCGCCCTTTCGAGGGCCTTGGTGCTGTACGTTGACGACGACTGGCTGAGGAGGAGGTGGGCTCTGGCAGAGGCCGCTAGGGTTGAACGCCTCCTACACGGTGAAAGCGATGAAGTCTTGCTATACGTAATCAACGACCTAGGCCTCAAAACCAAGAAGATAGAGGATGGGAAGTGGATTATGCACTTCAACCAATACCTACATCTTTCGAGGAGGCTTGGAACAGAACCTAGATGGAAGCTGGTGAACAGGCTAATGGATAAGGGCCTAGTGACCCTCACACGGCCCGAGGTAATCAGGCTGGTGAGGGAATGGCTCTACGACAGCTTTATCCAAACGAAAACATTGCCGACTAACTGGCACCCAGAGGAGGCAAAAGCTATCAAAGAAGCCTTGCAGAAGAGGGCAGCCAAAACGGTGGCACCAGCTCCTTCAATGGAGTGGGCTCCTTGCATGGTTGCTTTGAGGAACCGGGTAGCCGACGCCAGCCACTTCGGACTATTCGCATTGGCGGCATACATGGCGCAGAAAGGCTACGAAGTCAGGGAGATAGTGGATGTCTTGAGGGTGCGTAGCGACTTCGATGAGAAGATAGCTAGATACCAGGTGGAACACATAGCGGGACAAAGAGGTAGCCGCATCAAATATAGACCTCCAAGCTGTCAGTCAATGAAGACACATGGGCTATGCATAGAAGACGGAAAATATTGCCCATACAACATCAAAAACCCAATACAATACACAAACAGACAAACAACGTAAACAACACCCCCAAAACCCCCAACTATTTTTCCCCGATAGGAGGAACCTCCCGTCAGGAGCATGTCTCCGGCGGGAGGTTATACCTCCTGTCTGGGGATGTGCTCCGGGGCTTGGGCCTCCCGGGAAAGCCATGACGCAGTGTCATGGCGAAGAGGACCCCGCTCCCAGGGTTGAGGGTAATCCCCAGGGAGGCCTGCTCCCGGGCTATATGGGGGAGGCTGCTCCCGGCCTGCGAGGAAGGGAGACCCTAACAACAGGGGACAAGAGAACACTACCCATCGGTGGGAGAGGGAGTAAGATAGTTTTCCTAGATTTCGGCCGAAACAAAATCTTTGCAGTAACTGATGACAGCGACGAGGTACTGGTCTTCAACAACCTAGCGGAGCTAAACGAGAGACTGAAACCAGCAGTAATTGTCCTTGATAGCCTACCAGGGAAGCAACAGAGTGCTGCGGCCGAACTAGTGAAAACAGGCACCACGTTCCTACGGCTAAAGGACTTGAAGAAGCTCTCCGATGAGCGAAAGAATAATGGTCTGAAGAAGTCCGATGAAAACGACGTAGTTATGTTGAAGACATTATTCCGCCGAGACCCAGACATCTTCCAGCCGTTATTTGAAACGCCTGAAGAGCTTACTGTAAGGGAGCTGACGGAAGAATGGGCTACCTTTACATCGATGAAGAAGGTCGCCAAACAGAAGAAGACTGCAACAAACCATCCAATAGCAGTGGAGATACATAGAACGCATAGAAGGCTGGTCGAAAGGCTTGCAGAGGAGATACACATGGAGGCGTTGAAGCTACCGCTATACAGGCTAACCTTTGAACAATTAGGACTTAAAGGCCCTGCGCTGGCATACCTACTAAGCCACGACAGTTGGGCATTAAAGACGCTACCACGTGACAAACTAATCCTCAGATTTCAAATGACTGGTAGGCGTAAACATAGGAAGAGAAAAACTAGGAGTAGGCTTTTGATAATACTGGCGATGTCCGTGGTTCTACATAAACATCCAATATATCATCAGGTCTACCAGCGATACTCTGATAGGTTTAAGGCTGAAGGCGACAGCAGGAAAAAAGCACATTGGAGAGCCATCCTGCGAGTCGCGGAAAAAATACTAAGAGACCTGCACAGCCTTGCAAAGAGTCAGATAAAACAAACCCCAGACACATAAGGGGCTGGGGCCTAGGCGGTGGAAAAACCCCCGACCCGGCCCGAAGGGGTGTGAGCCCCTCCTCTAAGAGGCCCAGCATTCCCACGTCCGTTGTGTCTGGGGTTCCGAGTCCGCTGACGGAGCCCAGCCAAACCCCCTCTCCCCTCCTTTCCATCCTTTTTCATGCTTACTGTTTTAGCTTTTTTTAACTGGTTTTACCCCTCTCCATGTGATGAGGGAGAGGTTTTTACTTGTTTTTGTTGTTGCGGCAGCATGTGGTGTTGCGGCAGGTTTTCTGTCTGTGTTGCTTTCTAGTCAGTTTGCAGGTTATAGGCCGGCTATCGAGATTCCCGGTGAGCGGGAGTTAGCGGACTTCACGTTGATAGACCAGTTTGGCAGGCCGTTCACGCTTTCCTCTGTCAAAGGCAAAACCATCTTAATCTACTTTGGGCACATCCCTTCAACGCATCCCTCCCCGCAGAAACCTGAGCACCGCCCTCTCCATCACTTTTTTATCGGGCTGTATCTGGAGCCAGAGCTTCAGGGCCTCGGCCCCCTGCTCGACAAGCATCCTGACGCCGTTGACGGTTTCTGCGCCTCGGGCCCTCGCCTCACGCAGGAGTCTTGTCTCGGCAGGGTTGTAGACCATGTCGAAGACGGT